>Ga0187894_10003727_pt1 | contig 16795 bp, 19 predicted proteins | sample GBC1701081metaG_FD_136650 | JGI IMG/M metagenome (GOLD analysis project Ga0187894, IMG submission 136650) | White microbial mat communities from a lava cave in the Kipuka Kanohina Cave System on the Island of Hawaii, USA - GBC170108-1 metaG ... | reverse complement strand
GCCGATTGATTCAGAGGCTTAAACCGCCGTTTGAAAGCACGGCGGCGGCGGCAACGCCCTACATCTCCCTCTAAATCCCAAAGCGGATTATAGAGGGAGTCTTGGGCTAATTCAAGATAAACCTTTTGACTAAATCTCTTTTCAGAACAAAGAGAAGACCAAACGAAGCCAAAACCAAGTTAAGAATTAAAGAACAAATCAAAAGACCTTTTCGCATTTTTCTTACTCTAATGTTTTCAACACTTCAAAAATCGTTTTCAACTTTGTCCGAGATAGATAGTTCTGCCTAACCTCTGCAAATCGAACGATGCCTTGTTTATCAATAATGTAGGTTGCAGGATGCGGAACTTTATTGCGAATCAGTTCCCATCTGTTCCAAAGGTCGTACTTCATCGTCACAACACTTTCTTCATCGACAAGCATCGGGAAAGTCAGTTTGTGTTTCTTCTTGTATTTTTGCGTGTAATCAAACTTTGACGGACTAATAGCAAGTAGTTCTGCATTGAGTTCAGAAAACTTTTCGTAACGATTTCGTATCTGCCCCAGATACCACATACACGGCGGTCAATCAACGCCGCGATAAAAAATCACTACGACATTCTTTTTTCCTTCCAAATGCGAAAGCGTGACCGATTTGCCTGTGCCTGCTTCCGCCAATGTAAAATCTATTGCCTTGTCGCCCGTTTTCAAAATTCCTGTTCCCATAGTTGGCAAACAGTTTTCTACTCTTTCTCATTCCGCGTCAACTTGAGATACACTGCCGAAGAACATTCAATCAACCAATCTATCTGGAGAAAATCAAATGCTATGTTGAATAAATTTCAATCGAAAATCTTTCTGTCTTTTCTTTTAATCGTTGCGTTTAGCCAAATATCTTTTGCTCAAAGCAAACAACCAATCACACATGAAGCAATGTGGCTGATGAAGCGTGTCGGCACACCCGTTCCAAGCCCCGACGGAAAGTGGGTTGTCTTCTCTTTAACTGAACCCGCTTACGACGATAAAGACCAGGCTTCCGATTTGTGGATTGTCCCCGCAGACGGAAGTACGAAACCGCGAAGGCTTACATTCAGCAAAGCAGCGGAAGGCGGCGCGGCTTGGTCGCCCGACAACACAAAACTAGCTTTTACCGCACGACGCGAAGGTGATGAAGTTGGTCAGATTTATGTCATTGACGTTGCAAACGGCGGTGAAGCCGTTCGCGTCACAAACATCTCAACGGGCGCACGCGGCGTACAATGGCGACCTGATGGCAAAGCTATTCTTTTTATCAGCACAGTCTATCCGGGCGCGATGAACGACGAAGACAATAAACGTATCGCTAACGAACGAAAAAACAGAAAATACAGAGCGCGTGTTTATGATTCGTTCCCCGTTCGCAACTGGGATAAGTGGATGGAAGACACGCAACCCCATATCTTCTTTCAAACTTTGGAAGAAGGCGCGAAAGCTAAAGACTTACTTGCCGGGACAAAGCTTGTTGCAGAGAAAGGTTTCGGCGGACAAATCGGAAACGGAAGCGATGACATAAACGGAACATGGTCGCCGGATGGCACAAGCATTTTGTTTTCCGCAACTACGGACAGAGACAAATCCGCCTACGCTGAAACGACTTCGCAAATCTATCAAGTCTCTACATCAGGCGGCGAACCGAAACAGATAACAAATGCAAACGGAAGTCATGGACGCCCTACATTTAGTCCTGACGGAAAGACTCTTTATTTCACAGCAGAAGCAATAACCGAAAAGGTTTACAACCTAACGCGCCTTGCTTCTATGGATTGGTCGAATCCGTCTCAACCAAAAGTTTTAACTTCAAGCTTTGACCGCTCTGTCGGTAGTTTCGCCATAACACCGGATAGCAAGACAATTTATTTAACGGCAGAAGACGCAGGGCTTGAAAAAATTTACGTGATGTCAAAAGACGGCGGAAATATAAGCCCCGCTCCAACAGTAATGAAAACAGGTTGCTATACAAACCTGGTTATACCTTCAAACACGGTAATCCCTTACCTTTTTGTTAATTGGGACAGCGCAATAAATCCGCCTGAAATTTTCCGCATAAATACTCAGGCAAAAACAGAGACGCAATCTCAACAAACTCTGACAGATTTCAACCGCGAAGCACTTGCAAAACTAGACCTTCAGCCTGTTAGACATTTTTGGTTTACAAGTAAAGGCGGCAAAAAAATCCATAACATGATTGCCCTGCCGCCTGCGTTTGACGCAAACAAAAAATATCCGCTTTTTGTTTTTATGCACGGCGGACCGCACACGATGTTCCGCGATAATTGGGGATTGCGCTGGAATTATCACTTGCTGGCACAACCGGGTTACGTTCTTCTCTTGACTAACTACACAGGCTCAACGGGGTTTGGGGAAAAGTTCGCCCAAGAAATTCAAGGCGACCCGTTTCTGACGCCCGCAAATGAAATTAACGAAGGCGCGGACGAAGCAATTAAGCAAAATTCTTTTATTGACGGGGCACGACAATGTGCTGCCGGTGCTAGCTACGGCGGGCATCTTGCCAATTGGATGGAAGCAACAACGACAAGATATAAATGCTTAATCGCACACGCAGGTCTTATCAATCTTGAATCGCAATGGGGAACAAGCGACACAATATACTCACGCGAACGCAACAACGGCGGACCCGTTTGGGAACAGGCGAAAACCTGGCGCGAACAAAACCCCGTTCGTTTTGCCGCAAAGTTCAAGACACCTATTCTTGTAACCGTAGGCGAAAATGATTTTCGCGTCCCGCTTAACCAATCGCTCGAAAATTGGAGCGTGCTTCAACGACAACAAGTTCCAAGCCGACTTATTGTTTTCCCCGAAGAAAACCACTGGATTCTAAAAGGAGAAAACAGCCGCTATTTTTATCAGGAAGTTCACGCCTGGTTGAAAAAATGGCTGTAGGAATTTTGCAAAAAGTACAGGTGAGATATTTTGCTTCTCACCTGTACTTTTTGTTTTGACGCTTGCTGAATGAATACTCATTCAGTTATTATCCGATTTTCGTCTTATCTTCTTTATAATCCGTTGAAAGGTTTCCTTTGAAAATTATGATGCGTTTTGAGAAAGCCGCCGTTTTGGGCGCAGGAACTATGGGAGCGCAGATTGCAGCTCATCTGGCGAATGCAGGAGTTCCGTGTTTGTTATTGGACATTGTGCCACGGGAATTAACGCCCGAAGAGGCGAAAAAGGGCTTGACGCTTGAATCAAAGGTGGTGAGAAACCGTATAGCAAACGCCGGTTTGGAGATGGCTAAAAAAGCAAAGCCCGCTGCGTTTTTTGTGGCTGAGAACGCTGCACTTGTTTCGACGGGAAACTTTGAAGACGACCTGGCGAAAATTAAAGATTGCGATTTGGTGATTGAGGCTGTCGTTGAAAATCTTGAAATCAAACGCAAACTTTTCGCAGAAGCTGAAAAGCATCGCAAGGCAGGCTCCGTTATCGCATCGAACACAAGCGGCATTCCCATCGCAAGCATTGCGGAAAGTTTTTCAGATGATTTCCGCGCTCACTTTCTTGGCATACACTTTTTCAACCCGCCGCGTTATATGCGCCTTGTTGAGATTATCAAAACGGAATGGACTAAACCTGAAGTTTCCTGTGCGATTTTTGGGTTTCTCGATAAGCGACTGGGCAAAGGCGTTGTTCCCGCAAAAGACCGCCCGAATTTTATCGCAAACCGTGTTGGCACGTTTGGAGCTATGGCTACGATTCATGCGATGAAGGAACACGGACTCACTACGGAAGAAGTTGATAAGATTACGGGAACAGCAGTTGGTCATGCAAAGAGTGCGACGTTCCGGACTTCGGATTTGGTAGGTCTTGATGTTCTCGGTCACGTCACAACGAACATTCACCCGTTGATTCCTGAAGATGAAGACCGCGATGTTTTTCTCCCGCCCGATTTTGTCAAAACAATGCTTGAGAAAAAACTCTTAGGCGACAAAACAAAGGGAGGCTTTTATAAGCGTGTGAAGAAAGAAGACGGTAGTTCTGAAATTCTCACGCTTGATTTGGAAACCTTTGAATATCGCCCGCAGGCAAAGGTTAAATTCCCTTCTCTCGATACCGCGAAGAATATAGAAAACTTGCCTGACAGGATTAAAGCCCTTGTATGGGGTAAAGACCGCGTTGGCGATTTTTTGTGGGCAACAATGACGCGCATATTCCGATACGCGGCGAACCGTGTTCCCGAAATCGCAGACACAATCGTAGAAGTTGATAAAGCAATGATGTGGGGGTTTGCTTGGGATATTGGCGTTTTTGAAACGTGGGATGCTGTGGGGCTGGATAAGAGCGTTGCACGAATGAGAGAGGAAGGTCAGCCGATTCCGGCAAACATCGAGAAGATGTTGGAATCGGGTGCAACCTCGTTTTACAAAGAAGAAAACGGTCAACGCTCATACTTTGATTTTGCCGCCAACTCTTACAAAAAAATCGAAGACCAACCGGGCGTTATCATTTTGAAATCCGTCAAAGACCGCACGGGCGTCATCAAGAAAAATCCGGGAGCGTCGCTGATTGATTTGGGCGACGGCGTCGCGTGTGTTGAGTTTCATTCAAAGATGAACTCAATCGGCGGCGACACGGTTTCAATGATCAAAACGGCACTGGCAGAAGTAGAGAAAAACTTTGTCGGGCTTGTTGTCGGCAATCAAGGACAGAATTTTTCGGTTGGCGCGAATGTGATGCTTCTTCTTCTTGCGGCTCAAGAGGAAGAATGGGAAGACATTGATTTGATGATTCGCGCATTTCAGGCTTCGACAATGAGTCTTCGTTATTCGCCAAAACCTGTTGTTGTCGCCCCGTTCGGAATGACCTTGGGCGGCGGTTGTGAATATACACTGCACGGTGACCGCGTTCGCGCTTCGGCTGAAACTTATATCGGTTTGGTCGAAGTAGGAGTTGGTTTGATTCCAGCCGGAAGCGGAACAAAAGAGATGACGCTTCGTGCGATGGACGCGGCGGCACGAACACCCGACGCAGACCCCTTTGCGTTTATCAGAAAAACTTTCGAGATGATTGCTATGGCAAAGGTCGCAACAAGCGCGGAAGAAGCGCGTTTGTGGGGAATCTTACGCAAAGAAGATTCAATTACAATGAACAGCGAAAGATTGATTGCCGATGCGAAACAAGAAGTTTTGAATTTAGTTGCGTCGGGTTATGTTCAGCCGCAACAACGCACGGATATTTTGGCTTTAGGCGAATCAGCGTTTGCTACTTTGAAATTAGGTTTGCATTCAATGAAGCGCGGCGGCTTTATCTCAGACCACGACGAGTTGATTGGAAAGAAACTCGCCAAAATTTTAACAGGCGGCGATTTGAACCATCCGACACAGGTCAGCGAACAATACTTGCTCGATTTAGAACGCGAAGCATTTTTGAGTCTATGCGGGATGCGCAAAACACAAGAGCGCATCGGGCATACGTTGAAGACAGGCAAGCCGTTGAGAAATTAAGGAGGGCGTTTAGTATGTTACGCAAGACCGGGAAAATAAAGCGAAAATTTTCAAGTTTCAACGAAAAAGAAGCAATGAAATTGCTTAATATCGAAATCTTGCAAAAATGGGAAATCCCGATTCTTGAATTTTCTGTTAGCGATTTTTTTTACGAAAGATTGCGCCGTTTAGATAATTTTGGTGTAACGAAATCAGAAGGCGGAAAAGAAATTTTAATTGAGGCTTTTTGCGAAGAAGCTTTAGAGCATCACAAAAACATTCGTCTCTGGAAACAAGTTAAACTCGAAAGCGAAGACTTAACAGGCATACCTGATTATTTAGCCACAAAAAAACGAGATTATGTAGAAAACCCGTTTCTGTGCGTTGTTGAAGCAAAGAAAGATAACTTTGAAAAAGGCTTGGCGCAATGCTTGGTTGAAATGAAAGCATGTCGTTGGAACAATGAAAAAGACGGTCAGTTAATTACTGTTTACGGTATAGTGACTAGCGGCGAGGGGTGGAAATTTTATAAGTATGATTGCGATGACCGAGTTTTTGAGTCAGAACTTTTAGCCTCCTCGGATGAAGCGAAGGTTTTGGGTGCATTGAGTTATATTTTCAGCAAATGTGAGGAGAACTTATGAGATGGCGGGGGAATTACTTGTTTTGATAACAGAAGTGAAACAAATTGCAGAAGACGCAAGAGAGGCTTTTGGTCATTTGAGCACGGAGCAATTGAATTGGAAACCGAGTGCTGAGAGTTGGAGCGTCGGGCAATGTTTCGAGCATTTGATTGTTATCAACTCCGATTATTTTCCGGTTGTTGAGAAGGTTGCACGCGGCGAATATAAGCATTCTTTGAAAGAGCGTTTGCCGCTTCTTCCAAAATTTTTCGGCAAGATAGTTTTGAATGCAGTTCAACCCGAAGCAGCACGCAAGCTAAAAGCTTCTCCAAAATTTCAACCTTCGTCGAGCGCGATTGATAGCGACATCATCGAAAAGTTTACAAAGCATCAGCAAGAAATTATCAAGCATATAAAGATGACCGAGCATTTGGATTTGAAAAAAATCATCATCACTTCGCCCGTTGCAAGTTTCGTGACTTACAGCTTGTTGGATGGTTACAAAATCGTTGTCGCGCATGAACAAAGACATTTCGCGCAAGCAAAGCGCGTGATGCAGATGAGCGAGTTTCCAAAAAATTAAACAGAGGGCAAATGGCAAATAAATATCAATCAGACATTTTGAAAGACCAACACATTGTCGTCACAGGCGGCGGAACAGGTTTAGGGCGCGAGATGGCTTTGCGTTTTGCTTCGCTTGGCGCGTGCGTTTCTATTTGCGGACGCAAAGCAGAACCGCTTGAACAGACAGTCAATGATATTCGCAACGCGGACGGCAAAGCCGAAGGAATTCAATGCAATATACGCGAAATCGAAAGTGTTGAAGCATTCATCGCAGAAGCAGAACAACGTCAAGGCAACATAACGGGATTGGTCAACAACGCTGCGGGAAATTTTCTTGCGCCAACGGATAAGCTAACGCCGAATGGTTTTGACGCAATTGTAAAGACAAATCTTTATGGTTCTTTCTATGCGACACAGGCTTGCGGAAAGCGTTGGATTGAACGCGGAACAAAAGGCGTGGTTGTCTCAATCGTCACAGTTTACGCAGAACTCGGCAGCGCGTTCTTAGTCCCTAGCGCGGTTTCAAAAGCGGGCATCATTGCTCTGACAAAATCGCTTGCGGCTGAGTGGGGTTATTACGGGATTCGCCTTAATGCAATCGCGCCCGGACCTTTTCCGACAAAAGGTGCTTGGGAACGCCTATCGCCCGGCGGAAAAGCCGATGAGCGAATGGTCAATCTGATTCCGCTTCGCCGCGTCGGTGAGATGGAAGAGTTGACTAACCTTGCTGTGTTTTTGATGTGCGATTTGAGTTCGTACATGACAGGCGAAGTTCTCTATTTGGACGCAGGGGCTTCATTAACAAGCGCAGGGCAGTTCAATCTTTACACAGAACCACCACGCGAAAAAGTTTTGGAGATATTCGAGCGAATGAAACCAGGGAAATGAGCAGAAGGAAAGTAGCAGTGGGCAGTGGGCAGTAGCAGTTTGCAGTGGGCAGTAGCAGTCAGTTTGCAGTAGTAGTTTGCAGTAGCAGTGGGCAGTTTGGTTTTTAGCAACGGACAACGGACAAAGCAGTTGGGCAATCGGCAATGATGGAGTCTTTGAAAACAAAATTACAGCGTTGGGGCTTTAACTTTTTTCCTGCTTATCGCGGGACGGGCGGGCGGATAACGTACATAGCGCATGACCACAGAGAGATTCACATAAAGCTTCCCTTAAATTGGCGAACGCGAAATTACGTCGGCACAATTTTCGGCGGGAGCATGTACGGTGCGATTGACCCAATTTATATGATAATGCTGATTAAAAATTTGGGGAGCGATTATGTTGTTTGGGATAAGGCGGCTTCGATTCGTTTCAAGCGTCCTGGAAAGGAAACACTTCGCGCAATTTTTTTGATAACAGATGACGAAATTGAAACGATAAAGAACGAATTAAATGACAAGAAATCTATTGACCGTGTTTACAACATCGAACTAAAAAACGACGAAGGAAAAGTTCACGCGGTTATTGAAAAAACGATTTACATTGCACGAAAAACAGAAAAGTTTTTCGTGCCTTTAGGCGGCTGATTGTGTATAGCCGCCTAAAGGCACGAAAACCAAGATTTATGACACGTTGCGGTTGGGCAAAAAATGAATTGAATATTCCTTATCACGATACTGAATGGGGCGTCCCCGTTCACGACGATAGAACACTTTTTGAGTTTTTGATTTTAGAGGGAGCGCAGGCGGGGCTTAGCTGGGATACGGTTTTAAGAAAGCGCGAACATTATCGCAAGGTCTTTGACAATTTCGATGCGACGAAAATCGCCCGTTACAATGAGCGCAAGATTGAAAAACTTTTGAACGATGTAGGGATAATTCGTAATCGTTTGAAGATAAACTCGGCGGTTGTAAACGCGAAGTGCTTTTTGAAAGTACAAGATGAATTTGGCTCGTTTGATAATTACATCTGGCGTTTTGTTGACGGGCGACCAATCGTAAACAAATGGCGCGAAATGAAAGATGTTCCTGCGAAAACAAAAGAATCCGATGCCTCGAACAAAGATTTACAAAAGCGCGGATTCAAGTTTGTAGGCTCTACGATTTGTTACGCATTCATGCAGGCGACGGGAATGGTTAATGACCATCTTGTGAGTTGTTTTCGACATACTGAAATAAGTTAACGATGTCTGGTTTATTAGAAGAGTTTGTAAGTTTCACAAAGATGCTTAATCAAGAAAACATTAAAAGAAATATGGGAAAAACGAGAGCAGATTGAGTGGGACGAAGGAATGCTTTGGACAGTTTCGCGCAACGGTTTGATATTGCTTAAAACAATCAGCGGGCGCGAACAGGATTTACTTGACATTAAGAGACTGCGCGAGGTGGAAAATGAAAGTTGATATGTCGCCAAAAGCTGTAACTGCCAGATTGAAAACGCTTGATGAGCTTTGGGAATTGAGCATGAAGTTAATGAATTCAAAAAAAATAAAACCTGTGAAGAGTACCGAAGTTCAGCTAACAAGAAAATCAAAGACCAAACAGGTTGTTCGCAAAGACAAATCAGATTCGTTTGAATGAAAACATTAATTTACATCGGGGGAATTTATCATGTTGCGTTTGCGATTTTTCATCTACTCTTTTGGCGTTTGTTTGATTGGAAAAATGATTTGAAGTCGTTGAGTTTTATCAATCGCAATGTGATACAGATTTTGAATTTGCGTTTGATATATGTTGCTTTGGTCTTTGCTTACATTTCGTTTTTTCATGCGGGCGATTTGTTGACGACCAAAATCGGAAAAGTTTTGTTGCTTGCAATTGGGCTGTTTTGGTTTTTAAGAGCAGTTGAGCAGAGAGTTTTCTTTGGATTGAAAACAAGTCTCTCGATAGCCTTCTTCGTTATCTTTTTGTTTGGTTCGGCAATTTATTTTTATCCTGCTTTGTTTTGATTTATGGATTATCCGATAACGCAAGCGATTCGCATTTTTCGTCAGAACAAAATTGATTTCGAGCCGCATGTTTTTGATTACGTTGAAAAAGGCGGGACAAAACATTCATCGGAAGTTTTAGTCGTTGACGAACACAGCGTTATCAAAACTTTGGTCTTTGAAACGGATGCGAAGAAGCCTTTGATTGTCTTGATGCACGGAGACGCACAGGTTTCAACAAAAAACTTGGCGAGACATTTGGGCGTTAAATCCGTCGCGCCCGTCGCGCCCGAAAGAGCGCAGAAATTAACGGGCTACATGGTCGGCGGGACTTCGCCCTTTGGCACAAAAACAGCGATGCCAATTTACGCAGAGAAAACAATTTTTGATTTGGAGAAAATCTACATCAACGGCGGCAAGCGGGGGTTTTTAGTTTCAATTGAGCCAAAGGTTTTGAAAGAAATTTTGAAGGTTGAAGAGGTTGAAACAGCAACTTAAAAAGAAACACAGATGTTTGAATAGAAAATGCTAAAGCCGGGAGCGCGGACATCCTTGTCCGCAAAGCTTGCTGCAAGCAAGCTAAAAAGTTTGGTTACTTTGAGCTTGATATTAACCGCGCATCTGTTTTCGCGCTTCGCGCTCATGGACGGACAGGAGATTCCTGCGCGCTCCCAGCATAAAGATTTTTCTTTGTTAGGCAGTGTTCCTCTGGATGATTAAGTTTGCAAGTATTACGACGAAGAATAGATGTACGAAGTTGATAACAAAGACGAGGTTCAAGAGATAAAAGATGTTCCGCAATCATCTGTTGGTGCGCCTTTGCCGATTGTCTTGAGTGATGAACATAAGCTGTTACTTGCTTATTTGTTACAGGACACGCCAGAAGATTGGGATGGTTCTTTAGTAAGGGTTGTTGATTCTTTGTCCTAAGGAGAAACAATCGCGCTTGTTGAATTTGAAAGATACGATGCGTTCATGTTTGGTTCGCCAAACGATGAAGCATTTCATGGTCATCCTTTGTACGAACGCGGATTAAGACCATATAGCGTTTTTGAAATTAAAAATTCTTCTTGGATTAGAAAGCTAGAGCGAATGAATTCAGTTCATCCGTATCATAAAGCAGAACGATATGAAAGATTGAAACACTTTGTTTTTGCTTTTCACGATTCTACTTTCGAGTGTGTTGCAGAAGGATTCAAAGTTTCAATACATGAAGATTCGTTGATGAACTTGCTCAAAGTAATGCAAGAAAAATTACTTTGAAGTCAAAGATTAAATAGGTTTTAACGAAGGAAATAAAATAGTATGGAAGTTACGATTGAGCTACCGGAGAATTTAGCAATCAATTTGCAGATGCACAAAAGCAATCTGTCGCAGATTTTTGAATTGGGTTTGCGCGAGTTCAACGCGGGTTCTTCGATTGGCTACAAGAGCCTTGCTGATGTTTTGGAGTTTTTTGCGGGTTTGCCGACGCCCGAAGAGATAATTGCTCTGCGTCCGTCGAAGGAATTGCAGGAGAAAATCAGCGAACTCTTGGAGAAAAATCGGCGCGAAGGTTTGAGTGAAGATGAAGAACAGACTTGGGCGGGCTATGAATATATCGAACATCTTGTTCGCATCGCCAAAGCAAAAGCGTCTTCGTAGTTAAAGAAATGAGCGTAACTTACATTCCGAGTGCTTTAAGGCAACTGGTTTATGAAAGAGCAAACGGTTGTTGTGAATACTGTTTGATTTCCGAAGATGTGAGTTTTGCAAAACATGAGATAGACCATGTTATGGCGGAAAAACATGGCGGGTTGACGGTGCAAGAAAATCTCGCGCTGTCGTGTACGATTTGCAATAAGCACAAAGGAAGCGACATTGCTTCGATTGATAATGAAACGGGCGAGATAGTTCCTCTGTTCAATCCACGCAGAGATATTTGGAGCGAACATTTCAGACTTGAGAACGGAATTTTTATAGGCTTAACACCGAATGCAAGAGCCACAATACGGCTTCTGCAAATCAATAGTTTAATGAGGATTGAAGAACGTAGAGCGTAAAGCAATTTATTTTAAGGGAAAAACAAATGAGAGATGCAGTTATTGTTTCAGCCGTGCGGACGGCTGTTGGAAAAGCACCAAAGGGGACGTTGCGTTATATGAGACCCGATGAGATGGGGGCGGCGGCAATCAAAGAAGCCGTTGCTCGTGTCGAAGGATTAAAGGCTTCGGATGTTGAAGACGTGATAATGGGGTGCGCTATGCCGGAAGCGGAACAAGGGATGAATGTTGCGCGTGCGGCTGCCGTGAGGGCGGGGCTTCCTGTTGAAGTGAGCGCGATGACTATAAATCGTTTTTGTTCGTCGGGCTTGCAATCAATAGCACAGGCAGCAGACACAATTAAATCAGGCGGCGCAAATGTGATTGTAGCAGGCGGGCTTGAAACAATGTCCATGATTCCAATGGGCGGGCATACGATTCGCCCGAATCCCGCGCTTGTTGATTCTTATCCCGATTTCTATTTAGGCATGGGATTGACGGCTGAAAATTTATCGCGTCGTTACGAGATTTCACGCGAAGAACAAGACACTTTTGCTCTGCGTTCTCATGCTAAGGCTGCCAGTGCAATTCAGGAAGGAAAGTTCAAAGATGAAATAGTTCCTTTAACCGTTTCGGTTGAAGATTTGGACGCAAAAGGCAAGAAGCAAACAAAGCAGATTACTTTCGACACGGATGAAGGCGTTCGTTTTGATACGAGTATGGAAGGCTTGGCGAAATTAAAGCCCGCGTTTCATGCGAAAGGGACAGTTACGGCGGGAAATGCTTCGCAGATGTCCGACGGCGCGGCGGCTGTTGTGATTATGTCCGACGAAAAAGCGAAAGAGTTGGGTGTTAAGCCTCTGGCAAGATTTGTTTCTTACGCGACGGCAGGATGTTTGCCCGAAGAGATGGGCGTCGGTCCAGTCTATGCGATACCGAAAGCTTTGAAAATTGCAGGCTTGACGCTTGATGATATTGATTTGATTGAACTCAACGAGGCTTTTGCGGCACAGGCTCTTTCCGTAATCAAGTTGTTAGAACTCAATCCCGACAAAGTAAACGTAAACGGCGGGGCAATTGCTTTGGGACATCCTCTTGGATGCACGGGCGCGAAACTGACGGCTTCGATTATTCGTGAATTGGAACGTCGTGGCGGGCGTTACGGAATGATAACGATGTGTGTGGGCGGCGGTATGGGCGCGGCAGGAATAATTGAGAGAATCGCGTAAGCGTCCGATTCATAATTCAAAATAGCAAATGAACACCTTTGAATTTTGAATTTGGGTTGAATTCGTTTTTGAGCAAAAGGCATTTTGAATTACTATGCGTCATGCCGGATTTGCTGAATCAGTCGTTGGTTTTGCGTAAGCTATAAGCAAATCTGTGGCTATATTCAAAATTACCTCTGAGGAGACTGTGATGAAACATTTTAGACCATTGACTGCGATGTGTTTGGCACTTCTGTTTTTGTTTGGAGCGGCTTTTCAATGTAAGCCCGGCGGCAATGACAATAACAGCAACAACAGCAATAACGAAAACAGCGACAACAAAAACGATAATACTGGTAAACCTGATAAAAAACCGGACGTAAGTAAAATTCCAATGCCTCCGTCAAAGAGACCTGAACCGGAAGACGCACCGGATGAACCAAACACAGGTGGCGGCAACACAATTATTTTCAAGACGGCAAGAGCGCAGATGACAATCCCAAGCGGTTGGAAAGGTGACGACGGCAATGACCGTTACATCGTCTCATCACCCGATCAAAGATTGCAGGTCTTTTTCTACGTTCCGGCAGACGGAAACTTTGACCAAGCCGTTGATGATGTCGTAGGCGAAATGAAGCGTTATTTAACGAATATGAAAGCGGAAGGAAAGGCAAAGAAAGTTCAGTTAAACGGTATGTCCGTTACAGAGCTTTCCGGTGACGGAGAATATGAAGGAAAAGCCGTAGTCTGGGCTATTGATGCTGTTCAAGCTCCGGGGTCACCGCTGTTCGTGGTTTCCGTAGCAGACCCGAAGGACTTTAACCCGAATAAAGCCGGCTATCAGAGCTTGATTCAAAGTATCAAACCGGCACGTTAGAAACGGGGTTTGATATAGAAATTGATTTTCTGAAAGCCTCTTTGCTTTTCAAAAAGGCGAAACGATAAATAACAATAATCGTTACTCGTTTCGCCCGCTTTCCCGCCGCCAAAGTCTGTTCGCCCGTCTGCTTAAAAAATTTTTAGAAATCAAACCTATAAAAGTAATTACGAAAGGATGTAGTGTAAATGGAAGCAGTTTTAGAGAAAGAAAAGAGTGTTATTTCAGGCGGAAGCTTTTTAATTGAAGCCCGTTCAACCGAAGAAATTTTTACGCCCGAAGATTTCACCGAAGAACAACGAATGATTGGCGAAACGACGCGGGAATATGTTGACAACGAAGTTCGCCCAAATCTTCCTACGCTTGAAGGTCACGCTTGGGAATTGGCACGCGATTTGGTGAAACAGGCAGGTGATTTGGGTCTTTTGGGTGTTAATGTTCCCGAAGAATTGGGCGGGTTGGCTTTAGACCAGATGTCCGGCGTCATTGTGGCTGAAAAGATGGGACGCGCTGCCGCTTTCGGCGTTACATTCGGGGCGCAAACAAGCATCGGACTCCTTCCGATTCTATATTTCGGAAGCGAAGAACTGAAAAAGAAATATATTCCGCGAATAGTTTCCGGCGAGATTGTTACAGCGTATTGTTTGTCAGAAGCGGGTTCAGGTTCTGACGCGCTTGGAGCAAAGACAAGCGCACGACTTAGCGAAGACGGAACAAACTATGTCCTGAACGGCGAAAAGATGTGGATTAGCAACGGCGGCTTCGCAGATGTCTATGTTGTGTTTGCAAAGGTTGATGGACAGAAAGAAAAGTTTTCGGCGTTTGTCGTTGAACGAAGCGAAACTTGTCGCCCCGGTGCGGAAGAACACAAGATGGGAATTAAAGCATCAAGCACTACGCCATTGATTTTGTCGGATGCAAAAGTTCCTGTCGGGAATTTAATCGGCAATGTTGGCGATGGTGCAAAGATAGCTTTTAACATCCTCAACATTGGGCGTTACAAATTGGGTGCTTCCTGCATCGGCGGTTCAAAACTGATGATTGACCAGGCGATTAAATATGCAAACGAACGCCATCAATTCAACAAACCTATTTCGTCTTTCGGAGCAATCAAACACAAACTTGCGGAAATGGCTATTCGTTGTTGGATTGGCGAAGGCACGAGTTATCGAACGGTTGGGATGATTGACAATTTGATTGGCGGCGCAACCGAAGGCGATACGAAACTTCGCGCCATCGAAGAGTATGCTGTTGAATGCTCTATTAACAAAGTTCTGTGTTCTGAAATTACGGACTACATTGCTGACGAGATGGTTCAGATTTACGGCGGCTATGGTTATTCGGCTGATTATCCTGCGGAAAAAGCCTATCGTGATTCGCGTATCAACCGCATCTTTGAAGGTACAAACGAAATCAACAGAATGTTGATTCCGGGAATGCTTATGAAGCGTGCTATGAAAGGCAAACTCGCCTTATTACCTGCCGCGCAAAAACTTATGGAAGAAGTAATGTCGCCGTCATTGCCAAGTTTTGATGAAGACGAAGGCGTTCTTGTCGCGGAAACAAAGCTTGTTCAAAATGCAAAGAAAGTCGCTCTGATGGTTGCGGGAACAGCGGCGCAAAAATACATGATGGCACTAGCCGAACAGCAGGAAGTTTTAATCGGCATTGCTGATATTGTGATTGATATTTTTGCTATGGAAACGGCTGTACTTCGCGCTCAAAAAATGGCGGCTGTAAAAGGCGAAGAATCATCTGCGCGTTATATTGATATGGCGCGGGTTTACTGCAACGATGCAATAGAACGAGTTGAAAAGAACGCGAAAAATACTCTGGCGGCAATGAGCGAGGGTGATGAACTGAGAACATTGCTTGCGGCACTGCGTCGTTTCACAAAACACACACCTATCAACACTGTCTCAGCACGCCAACGCATTGCTGATGTGCTGATTAAAGCGAACAAATACACCTATTAGGCAAGTAAAAAGGCAAAAGTAAAAAGGCAAAAGTAAAAAGCAAGATTTTGCACATTCTGCCTTTTTACTTTTTACTTTTTACTTTTTATTTTGCTATGCGAATCATTCCGATAAAGCTTCCTACACCGTTTCCCGTCGGTCCTGTAAATGTCTATCTAATCGCGGAAGAACCTCTCACACTGATTGACACGGGACCAAAGATGAAAGAAGCGATTGAAACGCTCCGTGATGGTTTGAGAAAGAACGGCTTTTTGTTTTCCGATATTCGCCGCATTGTACTTACACACGCACACGAAGACCATTGTGGGCTTGCTAAAAAAATCCGTGATGAAGCAAAAGATGCAGAGATTCTTGTTCATGCTTGGGAGACAGGACACAAAATCGGGAGGCTTGAATACGACGAACATCGCCGGCTTCTTATTCGTGCGGGTGTGCCTGAAAAAAATCTTGCGATGATGCGCCGAATGTATGAAGGCGTCCGCGCATTTGCGGATGCGCTTGAAGACCACGAACACGCAGAATTAAACGACGAGGAAGAATTAGAATTTGAAAACGGGACATTGCGTGTGCTTCACACGCCGGGACACACGCCTGGTTCTTGTTCGTTTTTGCGTGAAGCCGACAGAACGGTAATCGCGGGCGATTGTGTTTTGAAACGCATCACTCCCAACCCTGTATTATCGCCCGACCCGATTGACCCGTCGAAAAGATTTCCGTCATTGGCTGAATACCGCGTAAGCCTTGCGCGTATCCGTTCATTTGCACCCACGCTCGTTCACGGCGGACATGGCGAATCCGTCAATGATTACGAAGAACTTTTCAACCGAAACATCCGCGCTATTCAGGAAAGACAAAACATTGTACTGAGTTTAATTTCAAAAACAGGTTCGACGGCTTGGGAAATCGGGTTGAAACTATTTCCCGAAGAAGGACGCGACAACGTACACAGTTTTCTAGTAACAAGCGAAGCCGTAGCCCACCTTGACCTCGCACATTCAGAAGGAAAAACCGGCGTCGAAATTAAAGACGGCGTCGAAGTTTACAGACGGCAATAGTGGTCGTAAATGTAGTTGCGGCTTTCAATATAATTTAGTAGTTAGTTCTACTTTGTCAGAATAAAATAACTGACGAATTGTGGTTTTTAGCCCGTGAATACGGGCGATAGCACCCCGCTTCGCGGGTTAAATCAAATAAGTTCAGTAATATCAGAAATTACGGT
>Ga0187894_10003726_pt1 | contig 16803 bp, 11 predicted proteins | sample GBC1701081metaG_FD_136650 | JGI IMG/M metagenome (GOLD analysis project Ga0187894, IMG submission 136650) | White microbial mat communities from a lava cave in the Kipuka Kanohina Cave System on the Island of Hawaii, USA - GBC170108-1 metaG ... | reverse complement strand
GAGCGCGGTGATTAGCGGGTTGACAGCCTCTGCCCTGGCGATCTGCCCCAGCGAATTGGCCCCTGCCACACGGACAGAGGCCATGTAGTCGCTTAGTGAGTCCGCAATCGGCATTACCGCACGCGCATTGTTGATCTGTCCCAGCGCCTCAATTACTGCTATCCGCACCTCATAGTCCTGATCCTTGAGTGTTTGAATCAGCGGATCGACCGATCGCAATTCGCGTAACTTGCCCAGCTTTCTCGCGGCTTTTATCCTGGCCTTCCAATCACTCGATCTGAGCTGCCGTAGCGTCCACCAGAGCATATTGAAACTCCTTTCACTATGATTCAATGGAGATTGGTTGCCAGCGGCTGAAGCGGGCGCTGACCTTTCTGCTCGGACGATTCTCTGGGCGCGTGTTGAAGACGGGCGAACATCTTGTGCTTGAAGCCGCTCTGGAAGCCCTTCCGACCAACCTGCCGTTTACCGGCATAATCATCTTTATCTCCTCTCAATCAATGTTCAGCCGCCGCGCGCTTTTTCCCGATCTCATCAAGTTGTCGGCGAATTTCGGCCAACTCCTCTTTCAATTTATCCGCCCGGTGTAATGTCGATATTCCCGAACTTCCTTGTGGCGCTTGTCCAAGTTCCTCATTGATCTGCGCGATCAGCAGGTTGGCTAAATCAGCGTCGCGAGGCGACTGCGCGGCCTTGATCAGCCGCTCCCGGTCGGCTTCGATCCGCGGCGCTAAAGAGGCCAACTCCTTTTCAATCTCCGCCTCTCGCCAGCGCAGTATGGTGTGGGCCGCGAAAAATATTTTTTCAACCTCGATTGGGATCTGTCCCCAGCGCGTTGCGCTGGGCTATTACAGGCTGCCCCATTGGGGCTGAGCAGTCACGATATTTTAGAACGTGAGCTTGATACCGAATTGGATATTGCGTCCCGGCGCGACCTCAGAGAGCGAGCCGCGATCGTTGCTGGAGATGTTGACCTCCAATCCGCCGCCGCCTCCGCTGCCGAGCTGGGCTTGATTGAAGGCGTTGAAGAAGTCGGCCTGCAACTGCAAATTTATCTTCTCCGTGACGGAGAGCTTCTTGCGCAACGACAGGTCCCAGGAATAACGCCCAGGGCCTTCGATCATTCCCACACCCGCTGTGCCCGGCCGGTCATCGGGCGCGGGTCTGAACGCCTCGGTATTGAACCAGCGCGCAATGCCGCGTTCATCGCCCGGCAGCTCGATCTTGCCGCCGGCGTAATCGGCCCGGCGCGAACCGATCGAAGTATCGCCCTCCGGCGTGAAATATAGTCCCGTCTGCCGGCGCGCAATCCCGCTCACTTCCCAACCGCCGAGAATGTGATTGTGAAAACCGCGCGTCTTGCGGAAGAACGGCAATCGCCAGCTCCAGGTTGTGACGAAGATGTGGCGGACATCAAACGACGCCGGGCCGTAATTGAAGCTGCGATTGAAAGGGTCTTCCAGGTTGTCGCTGTTGTCGGAAGCGTCGGCCAGAGCCTTGCTGAATGTGTAGCTCGCGGTCATGGTCAGATCGCCTTTGCGGCGGGTCGCGTAAATTTGCAGCGCGTTGTAATTCGAGTTGGTGTCGCCCAGATACATCCTGATTTCCGAAAAGCCTTTGTATGGGCGCAGGGCGTTGACCGAGACGCGCTGGCTGCTCGGCGCGTCGGCGTTGGCTTGCAGCGATTCAAAGCTCGGCTGATTGATGTCGGGTTGGCGCAGCAGGCGCCTGCCGAGATTTCCCACATAGGCCGCCTCGCCGAAGACTCCCCAGGGCAATTCGCGTTGAACGCCCAGGCTGAAATTCATCGTGTAGGGCAAGACCAGCTTCGGATCAATCGTCCAGATCCGGCTGAACGGCGCGGGGGCAGCGGCGCGCGCGCTGGCGATGCTGGCCAGATTGCCGTTTTCATACTGCGCGCTGCGGACGAAGGGCGGGGTGTTGACCGTCGGAATAATCAGGTTGCCTTCGGGCCTGTCGTAAAAGAGGCCGAAGCCGCCGCGAATCGCCGTTCGGTTGTTATTGAAAGGAGCGAACGCGAAGCTGAAGCGCGGCGCGAGCAGATGCTGTCCGCGATACAGACCGCGCGGCGCTCCCGCCGGCACGGAGAGAACCTCCTGGCTCCGTCCGTTTGGCGCGCGGCCCAGTTCCGAAGCGGGCACGCCATCGCCCGCCCGCGTCAGCCCATTGAAACGATTGCCGCCTTTGCCCGGATCAATGGTTCCGTTGGCGAGCACCGTCACCGCCAGCTTTGGATCGTAGAGGGCCGGATCGAAGTTGACGATGTTGTTGGCCTGCGCGTAGGTCGGTTGGCTGTACTGATACCGCAGCCCTATCTCCAGATTCAGTCCGCGATTGAACCTCCAGTTGTCCGAGACGAAGGCTTCGATCTGCGAGAAGCGGAAAAAGGCCACGGGATCGGCGTCGGCCTCGCTGTAGGTTCTGAAATTTCCGAGCAGCGCGTCGGCAAAAGCGTTCGATGTCGAATTGGGATTGCCGCTGGCGTTGAATTTCATGCGCCCCGCGTATGGCGGGCGTCCATTTTCATCCTTGCGGTTGCGAACGACGAGCAGGCCGATCTTCACGGTGTGAGCGCCGCCAGTCCGGGTGAGGTTGTCACTCACGGCGATGTCGGTGGCGGGCGAGTTGAGCGAACCGGCGGCGCCGCGAAAGTCGGAGAAGCCCGAAATCTCAACAATCGGAACGCTCTCTTCGTAGCGCCCGCCGCCCGCGAAGATTTGCTCGAAGGCGAAGCCATAGGTCTCGCGCTTCCACGATTCGCCGATTGGCGGAACGCGTTGTTCATTCCACGACGCGTTGATTGCGGTCTCGTTGACGAGCGCAGGCGCGAGAAGCCACGTATGGCTGACTTGAACGCCGTAGCCCGGGCGATGACGTCTGGTCGGCGTGACGGGCAATGACGAGTTGATGAAGGCCCCGTAAGGATCAATCACATTGTTATCATCGTGCAGGAAGCGACCCGAAAGACCATGCCGCGAGTTGACGCGATAATCGAGCCGGATTATCTCCTGGCGGAAATCGAAGGGATTCGGCTCCTGAAATAGAGCGTTGTTTCCGCGCAGCACGCGGTCGTCGTAAGCGGCGGCTTTCCGTTGCATCGCGTCGAAGAGGGCGATGAATGCGCGGCCGTCAGCCGTGATGCGGTTGGCCGGGATCGCGTTGTTAGGAAAACAGCCGCGCCGATCGGCCGGTTGGGCGATGGCGCCGCCCGTGATCACCGGCGCCGCGCAGGGAAGCGCGCTGGCCGGGTCGCGCAACACGTCATCGTCCGCAGTTCCGGCGATGCCGTCAGGACCGCTTCGTCGCACGCTGAAATCGCCCCGGCGCTCGAGCTCCGAGGGAATGATCAGGTCGCGATTGGAGAAGCGGCGGATCAGTTTCCACTCCATCCCTCCGAAAAAGAAGAACCGGTCTTTGATCACGGGACCGCCGAGGCTGAAGCCGAAGTCGTTGTACCGCAGCGCCGCGCGCCCGATGCCGCGCGCGTTGTTGAGAGAATTGTTGGCGTCGAAGATGTCGTTGCGCAGATATTGGTAGAGGCCTCCGTGAATTTGATTGCCGCCGCTTCTGGTGACGACGTTGATCGCCGCGCCCGAATGTCGCCCGTATTCCGCCGAGAAGTTGGAGGTCCTGATATTTACCTCCTTGATGAAGTCGATCCCGACGTTATTGTTCTGAGCGCCGTTGTCGCCTGAATCGAGGTTCGATCCGCCGTCTATGCTCAGTGAGTTCGCATTGCTACGTTGGCCATTGATTGACTGGCGCGCGCTGAGGTCCACCATCAAACCGAGCTGATCGTCGCTCAGCAGCGGCGCGCCCGGAATGAGCGTCGCCAGTTGCATGTAGTTGCGCCCGTTGAGCGCCAGTTCTTGCGTTTGCGCGCCGTCAATCACGCGCGCGACCTCGCCCGAAGTCGAGTTGATGGTTTCGCCCGGCGCGGCGATCACTTTCACGCTCTCGGTGATCAGTCCCGGTTCCAGCCTGAAGCTCACAGTCAATCGGCCGTCAGCGACCAACTTGTAGCCGGTCTTCGCCGCCTTCTTGAATCCCTGCCGTTCAGCCGTCACCGAGTAGTCTCCGACTGGCAGATTGGTCACGACATAAAATCCCCTCCCGTTTGTGGTGGCGCCGCGGGTGAGTCGTGTCATTTCATTCCTGACTGTCACAGTCACTCCGGGCGTCAACGCGCCGGAAACGTCCACCACTGTGCCGGAAATGCGTCCATTGTTCGTTTGCGCTTGCAGGGTTGTTGACAAACTGGCGCTGGCGATAACGACCAGTAGAGTTCTTTGACAGGTTTGTTGTAGAGCAAAGGGCATAGCGCCTCCCGCGGAAAACGTACCGTAAGTTGTCTAACCTGCGGATGACTCAGTTGATGAGCCGTTCAATTGGCGCCAAGCGGCTTGATGATGAAGCCTCCGCAGGTTAGACAACCTACGGTACATTGCGCGCCACATTTTCACTCTTTCAGAGTGTCGCCAGAGCGACATGCATAACCCCTCCGAAAATCAACCACGAAAATTGTCCACCAGCTACATGCGCTAAATAAGGCCGAAATGGCGCTCGACGCGAAAAAAAATCCGGCCTCAGCCTCACTTACGATCGAGGACGAAAACCTGTGGCGGCTTTGGCGCGTCGAGTCGTTTGAACGGATGTGATAAGCTCCCCGCGCGACGCTTCCGCCCGTGAATCCCGTCACGCTCCTATATCATGGTCCCAGGTTTGGGGCCGCGGGAAATTTTTTCGACTTTATTTTTAACCTAAATGTCTAAATCAGCGGCGGGAGAATCGCCGTAAAAAGCAAGCTGATGGCCGCGCCCCCCCTTGATGATTGATGATTGATGATTTGGATATCCACCACAGCGGCCCAGACGAAACGACGAGTTGAGAGAAAGCGGATCTGATTAACTTATGGAATTTAGCGATGATCAGATCATCGAGCGGACACTCGCCGGTGAGACCGATGCTTTTAGCCTGCTGGTGCGAAGGTGGGAGAGGCCTATTTACGGGCTGTCGCTGCGCATGCTCGGATGTGACGAAGATGCGCGCGATGTTTGCCAAGAGACTTTTCTGGCGGCGTTTCGGAACCTGCGGAAGTTCCGCGGCGACGCCAAGTTTTCTTCCTGGCTCTATCGGATCGCTCTGAACGCCTGCCATTCGCGGCTGCGGAAACAGGGCGCGGTGGTCGAGCAGTCAATTGATCAGGAGGATGACCAAGGGCGCAGATTCGAGCTTGCCGATAATGGCGTGGAGAATTTGTCCGAACGACTGCAGCGCGATCAGCGCGCGGAACTGGTGAGAAAGGCTCTGCAGGCGCTGCCCGCTGAAATGCGGCAGGTGATCATTATGAAGGAGTACGAAGAGCTGACCTTTGCCGAAATCGCTGAAATCTTGCGGATTCCGGTGAGCACGGTGAAATCGCGCGTCTACACAGGACTGCAGCAGATGGGCGCGCGGCTGGAGAAGATGCGCGGCTTGTTATGACTACGAGAGGCCAAAGACTATGAATAGCGAGAAGAACAGATTGAATTCTCTGAACGGTTGCGGGCGCAAGGAAGATTTGGTGGCCTATCTATATGGCGAAGCGAATGCGGTCGAACGCGCTTCATTCGAGCGTCACCTGGATGATTGCGACGCGTGCCGCGGTGAACTGACGGCTTTGGGGCGCGTGCGCGATGATTTGGGAGCGTGGCAGCTGGGACCGCTCACCCGCGCCGAAATCGTGTTGCGGCGAAACAGGCTCGACCTTCTGCGCGAACTGATCGGGAGCTTCCCGCTCTGGGCCCGCGGCGCGGCGTTGGCGGGGATGGCGGCGGCGATGTTGCTCGTCGCGCTGTCAATCGCCGGGACGAACATCAGCGTGATGAAGAGCGGCGCTTTTGCCGTTAACTTCGGCCGGACAAACAACCTCGCAACCAACGTTCCGGCGGTTTCGTCTGAAGAAGTTGAGCGGATGGTTCAAAACGCCGTGGCCGGAGAGCGCCAGAGGATGGAACAACAGTACAGCTCCCAACTGGCGAACTTCAAGGATCAGCTCAACGCCGACCACGAGGCGAAATTGCAGGCCGCCAACGCCGAGCATCAGGCGCGGCTCAAGGCCGTGCAGGCGGCCTTGAAACAGGATCTGCGAAGGTTCAGCCGGCAAGGCGCCTCGATCCGCTCATTCTTCGCTATGGACGATTCCACCGATCCGTGGGGAGACGGCAGATGAAAATGATAGAGCCTCGAACCAAGCCCCACAGGCCGAAATTGCGCGGCAGGATTTCGGCCTTAACCGCGACGCTGCTCGTGACCGTCTGCGCGATGTTTTTTTGCGCGAACGCGGTTTCATCTCAAGGCCTACGCCGCCAGATGCGGATTCAGAAGAAAATTGATAAGAAGTTGAATCGCCCCCTCGGCAATCCTGATAAACCATCGCCCTCGAACGGCGGGAAGAAAGAGCTAAACGACGCATCGGATCAGCTTGAAACAACGGCGCCCAAGGCGATGGCTCCGCAAGCCGTAGCGAAGCAAAGTGGACACAGTCTGGATGGAATCAGGCAACGCGGTATTCGCTCGTTCTTCACCCAGGAGGAGGAGAGACTGCTGGTTCCGGGCTTCGTCAATTCGCCTGTGGCGCTTCTGGTGATCTTCCGGCAGCTCGACCTGACTCCCGAACAGAAAATTAAGATCAGAGACGTTAGACGACAGGTGGGAAACCGGCTGAATCTCACGCGCCGCGAATTGAACCAGCTCGATTCGCAACTGGAAGAGGCGATTTACGGCAACCTCGATCCTGCCAGCCTCGACAGCTATGATCCGGCGAAGGTCAAGGAGCTTACCGAACAGGTTGCGCAGAAGCGCTCTGAGTTGTTCAGGTTGCAAACAGATGTCGAATCACAGTTCCGGCAGATCCTGACGCCCGACCAGTTCTACGTCTTCCGCGAATTGGTGCGCGAGATGGCGCCGGGGCGCCGTCCCCTGGTCAACCCCGCTGTCCGGCAGCAACAGCAACAGCGGCGGATGGGGATCCCGCCCAATCCACAGATCAGACCTGATCCGCAGAACCAGCCCGATGGCGACTGAAGCTTGTTTTTCCCGAGAGATGTCCGACGAACTTATGGTCTTTGAGAAATAAGCGCAACAACCTAGGCCGGAAGGCGGACGATGAAGGGATGCAAACTTTGGAGTGCGGCGGGTTCGACGCCGCTTTCCCAGCTTTGCGGTTCGAGTTCCGCGGCATGAAAAGCTGGGAAAGCGGCGTCGAACCCGCCGCACTCCAAAGTTTGCACCCATGCGGTTGTTTCATTTATTTCTCAAAGACCATAAGTTCGTCGGACATCTTTCATTTCCGCGCGACCTGCGACTGTTGATGTTTTTTCAGAAGCGCGAGGCCATGTCGAATCGGAACGCCGAAACTGGCCGTTGACTGCGGGTTCATCAGGATGGCTTGGTTGATGCCGATGACCTTGCCGTTGGCGCCGAAGACGGGGCCGCCCGAGCCGCCTTCATCCGTGCGCGCGTCATAAACCAGTTGAGGCGCCACGTCGCTGATATGGCCTTGCGTTGATTGGGGGCGAATCTTCGAGCTGGCCGCTAACTCGTTGAGCTGAGTTCGATAGGAGAGATTGCCGTAAAGTCGCCGGTTCGCTTTGCTGATGTTGTTGGTTCGCGCAATCAACCCTTCGAGACCGGCGGGATAACCGAGCAGCACAACCGATTGTCCGCTGGCGACGCCTTCGCCGGTTTCGTCGAGAGGCAACGCCGACAGGTCCGCGGCGCCTTGATCGAAGGAACAGAGCGCGACATCCTGATCGGACGAAACTTCGACGGGAGTCAGCCTGAATGGCTGAGAAATCTGTGGGAAATAGGCCAGCAGCTCTTTCAGTTTCGGGCGGAATCCGTTCATTTTGATCAGGCTGGCCAGATCGTCTTCATCCCACGCCTGAATGACGTGACGATTGGTGAGCGCGAATCCTCTGGCGGCGAGAAAGCCAGTGCCCATGAATTCGACTTCGTAGACGCGCCCGTTGCCGTTAACATCCAGATTGATTTTCCCATCAGGGCCAATCGGGTTTTCGGTTCCACTCGGCTCTTTGAATTTGATCTCGCCGCCCGCGCGCGGATCAACGAAGACGTAAGTGCCATAGATCAGGCAGACGCCCTGCCCATAGCTGTTGACGACTTTTTCAGGAAGGGAGAGCGAACTGCGGATGTCGTTGGCTTCGTCACGCGCCTGTTGTAAAGCATCGCGGAGTTTGTCTATTTCGCCGCGCGTAGCGACCATCGTTTGTTGCAGCTCGTTGATCGCCTTGTTGTTGCGGCGGCCTTCGAGAAAACCGAGCGTGTTGAAGTAGATGATCGTGAGCAGAATGAAAGCGGCCATGCCGGCGATCGCGTAAAGCACGCGGCGCGGGATTTCAGCCACCAATTCGCGCAAAAGCTGCTTGACGAAGACAATCGCGACATCGGTGCGCGGCATCGAGCGCCGTCTTTTGGCGACGCCGGCCGCCCCCGTTGCGGTCAACGCCACAGGCCGCGCGTTTGCCAGGACAGCCGCGCCCAGACGCAGTGATTCGGTTATATCTTCCGGGTCGGTCAGCGCAAAGGCGCGCAACCGTATCCCCGTCGCGCCGAAGTAGAATGTGTCTCCGTCGTGAATCGCGTCGCCGATGGCGATCGCTTCGCCGTCTCGCGTGACGCCGGCCATCGCGTCAACAGTCGTGATTCGATAAGCGTTGTCTTTCCATCGCAGCGTCAGGATGACGGATTCCGGCGGCAGAGAAAACCCCTCGGCATCGATCACCACGTCGCAATCGGGCGCGGCGCCGATGGTAATGACTTCCTGATGAAAGATGCGGGTTGCGGGCTGCGGGACTCCAGCCAAACGTATGACAACCCCGTTACCCATTGAAATGCTCATCGAGATATCTTTCCTATTGCGACTGTAGTTGTTGGGGGAATACCAGGAAAGAAAATATCACATTCTGTTTGTATTCCAAGCGACAATTTCCGGAGAATGATTTTTTTCGGATAATGGGAGAAATCGAATATGAAAAATGTTTATGTTCGTCGATTGGCTGTGACCGCGGCGGCGATTTTCGGACTAGCGGCTCTCGTCTGCGCTCAATCAGGTAAGAAGATTCTGGTCGCGCACCGCGGAGCGTCGGCCTATGCGCCCGAACACACGCTCGAAGCCTACCGCCTGGCGATCGAGCAGGGCGCCGATTTCGTGGAGCAGGATCTGCAGATCACGAAGGACGGCGTACAGGTTTGCCTGCACGATCTGACGCTCGAACGCACGACCGACGTCGAGGAGGTCTTCCCAGACCGCTTCCGCGCCGATGTGAGTGAAGACCAGCCGCCCAACAGCCAGCCCGTGAAACACTGGTACGTTTCAGACTTTACGCTCAGCGAGATCAAACGACTCGACGCCGGATCGTGGTTCAACGTGAAGTTCAAAGGCGCCAAAGTCCCCACATTCCAGGAAGCGATTGATCTGGTTCGCGGTAAGGCGGGCTTGTATCCGGAAACCAAGGCTCCTGAAGTCTACGGCAAACGCGGATTCGATATGGAAAAACTCGTGATCGAAATTTTGAAGAAGAACCGCCTGGACATCCCCGGCGCCGATCCGAAAACGCCCGTGATCATTCAATCGTTCAGCGCCGAGAGCCTGCGCAAAATGCGGTCCGATTTGAAAACGAATCTGCCGCTCACGTTCCTGATCGGCGCTGATCCGCAAAACAGATGGCTTTCGGCTGATGGGTTGAAGAAGGTGAAAGAATTCGCCGCCGGCGTCGGCCCGGCGAAAGGATTGATCGAACGCAACCCCGAAATCGTGAAGTGGGCGCGCGAGGCGGGATTGACCGTCACGCCTTACACGTTCAGATCGGCCTCGACCGGACGGTTCAAAGACGTGCGCGAAGAGATGCGCCATTTCCTGTTCGATTATGGCGTTGACGCGGTGTTCACCGATAATCCGGATATGTTTCCGAGATCATGAGCTTCGCGCTCATCCCGCGTAGGATATTACCACTCACGCCATTCATAGGTAATATCATATGTGCTTGACTCCAAACCGGCGTCTCTTACGGCTAAGTTGATCAGTTTACCAAGAAACTCGCGCTGATCAGTTTCAATAAGGCTGCCATCAACTTCTTCATTCAGCTCATTGAGGTTAAGGATAGTTTTCTTTACCGCATCCATTATGTATTCATTCTTCTGCGCTTCGGGAGTCTTCTCCAATGAAGCAAGAAAATCATCGATGATCTCTGACAATCGATCAACATGCTTCTGCGTGTAACCGGCATCGAATTCCGGATTATATTCCGGATCGTTCTCATCGACAGCCCCACCATATTTCATATACTCAATCACGTCATTAATGAGATCCTGCTTCACTTCAAGAATTTCCTGATTCATTTGCTACGCGATCATTCCGCGAACGATGACCATATATTGTGGACGCTTGACCAGAGCGTGTCTGCGGTGACGCTTAACGATGAGCGAAGCGAGCGCGGAACCAACGCCCGACAATCACTGCGATTCTTCGCTTGATACGGTGTTGATGTTGCTGCGATCTTCATTCTGAGGCTGGGGAAATGAAGCTGATGCGTTCACTCAACAGTTCTTAACTCAATTTGGGCTCCGTCTGGCAAATCGCGAATCTGCCGCCACATGTCCGCGCGAAATTGCATTCCTTTCAAAGCGTCTCCCGCATACAAGTTCCCAATTTCATAAGCGCCACCAAGTACGAATGGAATTTTTGGCAAAAGGCGTTTTCCCTCAGGCAAAGATCCATAAGTGGTTTGCCATTCGTGGGCTAGTGAGTAACCGAGGTGGAAATTATAGTCGGATAGAATAATAGCAGCCCATTCATCGATATCTTCAGCTACCTCTTCAGATTCAGCGCTTTCCGGATCAACCTTGAAAATCCGAGAAGAATAAATCCCATACTGTCCCCCGAAAACATCCTCAGCAAAAAATAGATACCCATTCAGCAAGTCCCCATAACCTTTTCTCCAAAGATCATCCTTGTTCCAGCTTTCCACATCCATAATGCCAATCCGACACCCAGCAGGAAAAACATGAAGAGCCCCTTCAAAAGCATAAAAGCCATTCTTTTGCCTAAGTAGCTCAAGAAGATGCTCTCCGAGCAACCCTGTCTCTGTAAGTAGTTCACGTGGCAGCACTGGGGGGGGCTCACAAAGCGCTGGACTCGCAATCGAGATCAACTTTTTCGGATCGGATTCCATTTGCAAATCCTCTACGGATGGTTAGTGCTCAGGGCACGACAATTACTTCTACTTGCTCTCCATCTTTCACTTTGCGAATCTGATGGCCAAATGAACTGCCAGCCCCACGATTATCGCGACGAGAAATAGCTCTCACGCTTGCTCCGGCCCCACCTTCTTGACTGACTGCGGGGGGGGATTCATCCAAATCCTTGTTTTTGACCTTCTGTTGCCCTCTCAGAGATGCTCCTCGATTGGCCGCCGCCCCAGCCCGATTAATGGTCACCACGCTTGGATGCCCAGCCTTCTGTGCTTCAGCTATATGTTTAGCAGCTTCAGGATGTCTGCTGGCGCTGATTTCTACTACTTTGCACGGATTAGCCTTATGACTTAACAGCTCAATTTCGCTTACAAAGTAAGCGTGATCCTGTTCGACCTCGATATTATAAACCCGATACTCGCCACTCTTCCACCGAATGGCTTCGATCCGCGCAGTCCCTATCTTCGTCCGAATTCTCTCGTCTACGCGCAACTGCCCAGCGGCTACCCAGTCATTTCGATCCTCAGAGAACAGGGGATGACTCGCCGTCGGCTCCAGCGCCTTCTTCAGCCCTGCGAACTCGACCTCCATCACACCTTGATCCAGATGCGTGACGGTCATCAACACCACCCGACCAGGATCAGCCTTGATCTTCGGACAGGCAGTAATCGCCGCGACTTTGGCCAGGCCGGTCAATCCCATCTCCGGCAGGCTCATCTCTATCCAGCGTCCGGGCGCGGCTCCGACCTCCCTGATCCATTTCAGCGAACGCAGCAGTTCGATTTCGTAGACGTCCTCGCTCCCTTTCGGATCAGGCATCAGCAATTTGATAACTCGCCATCTCTTCGGATCGACCGCAGTCCATCCATCAGGCTTGTCTTTAGCGACGCCTGTCGTCGTCACCTTGTCGCCGACACGTAGTTCTTCGATCTTGACCGGCCCTTTGGGCGTGCTGACTTCCGTCCCTTCTGTGAAGCAAAGCCCACATGCCGCGCCCGCGCGTTTCGCCGCGCTGGCCACGTCTCTGACCTTGTCAACGACTTTCGCCGCGTCAGAGATCTTGTCCAGAGCCTTCGCCGTAGCCTTAATCGCCCTGCCAACCAGCTTCCCGCCGGGAACCGCGCCCGCCGCGTGTTCCAGCGCCCCCTTGTAATCGCCTTCCGCCACGGCGATTCCAGCTCTGGCGATGCTCGCCACCGCGCCCACAGGGCCGGGTACCCAACTGGCTATCTCCAAACCCGTCTTCAACAAATCCCATCCCTTATGGCCGTCAATGTCGGTGTAGACCAGCGGATTGTTGTAACAGTACTGATATTTGTTGAGCGACTGCGGCTCGCCCTGCTCGGCGTATAGCAGCGGGTTGTCCCCGGCGTTGTCCGCGAAATCGTAAAGCTCATCCGGCCCGCCGGTGAATTCATCAGGGCTGGTGAAGCGTCCGTAGACGCTGCCGTAATACCGCGCCTCGAAGTAATCCAACCCCGTCTCAGCATCGCGCTCCTTGCCGGTGAATTGCTGGCGTGGCGATGTCGACACCGCCGCTCCGTATCCATTCGTGGTTTGCCGATGCCCGACTCCGGCCAGTAGCTCTTCTCCGAACGGCAGGTAATCCCGTCGCTTCATCCCGGCGAGGCTGCCAGTCTGGTCGGCGATCATCCGCGGAGTGCCCAGCGCGTCGGTTACAACCCACTGGCAGGTCCCGGTCGTCTCGGCGATCACCAGCAACTGGCTGTTCCGGTAGCCGTACTCCTTCTTCAGCGTCGGCGTCCCGCTGATCAATTGGTATTCGGCCACCAACTCGCCGTTGATGCCGTAGACCTGCCACCAGATTTCGCCGCCGTTGTTGAGCGAGCGGCGAGTGCGATGGCCATCGGCGTCGTAAACGTAGCTGTTGGTCAGCCCATTCTTGCCATCCGCCGTCAACATCCGGTTCTCGGCGTCGTAGACGCGATTGCCGGTCGTGCCAATCTGCGTGTGTGTGTCCTTGACCAGGTTGCCGGCGGTGTCGTACCGCATCTTGTCCGACGCCTGATTTCCGTCAACATCTGTCGGCGCGATCAATCGGTTATTCGCCCCGTTGATCTTGAACCCCGGATTGGGCACGCCTGTCCCCGTGGCCGAACTGATCCGCCTGTTGCCGAGGCGGTCGTAGCTGAATTGCTGGTTGAATACATTGGGAGTGTATCCGCCTCCGCTCGTGTAGGTCTCTTCGGCGGCGGAGGTGACCCGGTTGAGCGAGAAGCGCTGCTCCACTGTTCCGGATCAGGACCGTCATTAGCCGGATTGCTGTCAGTGCCGAGGCGCACGTCAAACAACTGCCCGCGCGAGTCGTAATGGCGGAGGTGATAAAGAGTAGACGAAGTCCCGAATATCTCGCGGGTTAACTGTCATTGGGGATTGTATTGGGTGTCGGCTGAGCAATCTCGACTGATGGCTCCGAGCAGGCGAGTCGAGTCATTCGTCAAATGCGAACCAGATGGGCGATCCGCCGATAAAGCGTCGTGCTCATCCAACGTAGGAGTTCACCACTCACGCCATTCATAGGTAATATCGTGGCTTGCGGCTAAATCGATCAATTTACAAAGATCCTCACGCTGACCAGTCTTTATGAGGTTGCCATCGCATTCTTCATTCAGCTCATTGAGGTTAAGGACAGTTTTCTTTACTGCATCCATTATGTATTCATTCTGGCGCTCATGTTCGGGAGTCTTCTCCAATGAAGCCAGGAAATCATCGATTATCTCTGACAATCGATCAACATGCTTCTGCGTGTAACCGGCATCGAATTCAGGATTATATTCTGGATCATTCTCATCGACAGCGCTCCCGTATTTCATATATTCAATCATATCATCAATGAGATCCCGCTTCATTTTAAGAATATCCTCTTTTATATCCTCATTCAATTTCATTTTGCATGCCTTATATCTCTTAATCTGCCTTGAGTATGAACAACAACCAGTTGAGCATTGAACTGCAAGGAAAGCCCGCGATAGGGGAATGAACCGTCGAACATTCGGTAGCAACCATACTTGCCGTATAGTTACCCACCAAGTATACTTGACTGATTATTGTGGGTCAAAGGTCCAAAAGATACTTACGACATGCCAATGCATACAACACAACTTTCAGTATCACGGTATCTCGCCGTCTTCCTGCCGGAATTTCTTTCCTGGAGACTCTTTTATGTTATAAAGCCTAGGGTTTCTTCCACCCATAATTCCACCACGCGCATCTATTTGGCGAGACTCTTCTTTAAACGCCTCTCTTCTATTCGCTGCAGTTATACTTCTGGTTTTCACAAGGGGGTCATTATACTCTTTTGCTATTCTCCTAGCTTGTTTAGTCTGTTCGTAATAATTTCCTACTCCTATATACTCTTTGTCACTAGCATGAGTATTTATGTATGTAGCTTCGCGTTTAACACTTTTCCTGAGGTTAGCGGTAGACGAAGCCACCGTATGTCTTACCGTTTTCGCTACGTCCTTGACCTTATCAACAACCTTCGCCACTTCACCAATCTTATCCAGAGCCTTCGCCGTCGCCTTAACCGCTCCGCCAATCAGCTTCCCGCCTGGGACTACTCCCGCTGCGGCAGTGAGTGCGCCTTTGTAATCGCCTTCGGCAAGCGCTATCCCGACCTGCGCCACACTCGCCACTGTGCCGATAGGGCCGGGTACCCAACTGGCTATCTCCAAACCCGTCTTCAACAAATCCCATCCCTTGTGCCCGTCAATGTCGGTGTAGACCAGCGGGTTGTTGTAACAGTACTGATATTTGTTGAGCGACTGCGGCTCGCCCTGCTCGGCGTACAGCAGCGGGTTGTCCCCGGCGTTGTCCGCGAAATCATAAAGTTCGTCCGGCCCGCCGGTGAATTCATCGGGGCTGGTGAAGCGTCCGTAGACGCTGCCGTAATACCGCGCCTCGAAGTAATCCAACCCCGTCTCAGCATCGCGCTCCTTGCCGGTGAATTGCTGGCGGGGTGATGTTGACACCGCCGCTCCGTACCCATTCGAGGTCTGCCGATGCCCGACTCCGGCCAGTAGCTCTTCTCCGAACGGCAAGTAATCCTGTCGCTTCATCCCGGCGAGGCTGCCCGTCTGGTCAGCGATCATTCGCGGAGTGCCTAGCGCGTCGGTTACAACCCACTGGCAGGTCCCGGTCGTCTCGGCGATCACCAGCAACCGGCTGTTCCGGTAGCCGTACTCCTTCTTCAGCGTCGGCGTCCCGCTGATCAATTGGTATTCGGCCACCAACTCGCCGCTGATGCCGTAGACCTGCCACCAGACTTCGCCGCCGTTGTTGAGCGAGCGGCGAGTGCGATGGCCGTCGGCGTCGTAGGCGTAGCTGTTGGTCAACCCATTCTTGCCATCCGCCGTCAACATCCGGTTCTCGGCGTCGTAGACGCGATTGCCGGTCGTGCCAATCTGCGTGTGTGTGTCCTTGATCAGGCTGCCGGCGGCGTCATACCGCATTTTGTCCGACGCCTGGCTGCCGTCAGTGTCGGTCGGCGCGATCAAGCGGTTGTTTGCCCCGTTGATCTTGAAGCCGGGATTTGGCACGCCCGCGCCGGTCGCGGAACTGACCAGCCGGTTGCCGAAGCGGTCGTAGCTGAATTGCTGGTTGAAAACATTTCCAGTGTATCCGCCTCCGCTGTAATAGGTCTCTTCTTGTGCAAGGGTAACCCGGTTGAGCGAGTCGTAGCCGTAATAATCCACAGACATCGCCCAGGTCGTGACGTTCCCACTGCCGTCCACCGCTGTCGGGACGAAGTGATCCTGGCGGTAGAGGTTGCCGTTGTTGTTCTGCGGCGATTGGGCCGGCCAGGCGTATTCGATGAGGTTGCTGCTGAAATACATCCGCAGCGCGCCACGGTTCCACGAAGCGGCGCTCCATTGCGCCGGGTCCGGGCCGTCATTGATCGTGTTGCTGTCGGTTCCGAGCCGCACGTCGAACAACTGCCCGCGCGAGTTGTAATGGCGGCGGTGATAGAGCGGCGCATTCGGAGCGTCCATTCCGAACTGCTCGCGGATCAACTGTCCTTGCGAGTTGTATAGGATGCCCGTTGAATAATTGCGTGGCGCGCCGTTGCCCAAGTTGCCGGTGAAGCTCGTCAAATCTCCGGCGACGTCATAGTTGTACGTGACGCTGCGGCCTGATGGATAGGTCTTGGTTTTGACGTGCCCGGCCAGATCGTAGGTTTGCGATGTGGTGAACGCGCCGCTCCAGACGCCGCTGTTCTTGAAATGGCGACGGACTGAAAGCGGGCGGCCCAGCGCGTCATGACTGTCGACGGCTTTATGCTCGACGTTCTGTCCGTTGCTGAAATCGCCTCCGGCATAGTCATGCCAGAATTTGCCTTTGCCGTAGGTTCCCGCATTGGGATTGTCGTAAACACGAGTGATGTCGGGGTTGACGGCCGTGTTCGAATAATCGACCGTTCGATTGCGGTTCAACTGATCGTAGGTGTAGTTGATGACAATGCCGCGCGCGTCGGTCTTCTTCTTCAGGTTTCCGTTGGGATCGTATTCG
>Ga0187894_10003725_pt1 | contig 16806 bp, 17 predicted proteins | sample GBC1701081metaG_FD_136650 | JGI IMG/M metagenome (GOLD analysis project Ga0187894, IMG submission 136650) | White microbial mat communities from a lava cave in the Kipuka Kanohina Cave System on the Island of Hawaii, USA - GBC170108-1 metaG ... | reverse complement strand
ACTTCACGCCATCGACTATGGCAACGATCACTTCACATGTTTCCAATTCGACTATGACTGGCGGCGTGACAATGTGGAGAGTGCAAAACGGCTGAAGAGGTTCATTGAAGAGAAGCGCGCATACGTTCAACAAGCCTACAAGGACCGCTACGGCATCGAAAATGCCGCGGTAAAATTCGATGTCGTCGCGCATTCGATGGGCGGCCTCGTCGCGCGGTATTTTTTGATGTACGGCGACGCAGATTTGCCCGCAGACGGTCAAGACGCCGTCGTCACGTGGGCGGGAACCGATTATGTTGATCGCCTGATCCTCGTCGGGCCGCCCAATGCCGGATCTATCAATGCATTGACCCAGCTCATCGAAGGATTTGATGTGGGGCGCCCGGTCCTTCCGTACTACCAGGCGGCCCTCTTGGGCACATTCCCAGCGCTCTATGAGCTGCTTCCGCGCCCCCGTCATGGTGCGATCGTCTGGAGCGATGAATCTAGGACCGCCCTCGACCTGTACGATCCTTCATTGTGGGACCGGTACGAATGGGGCCTCGCATCGCGGGAGAGGCGGAATGTCGAGTTTCTGCGTTCAGTGTTACCTCAGGCCGTTGACGACAACGAGCGTCGGCGTGTCGCCATGGCGCTCCAGACCACGATTCTTCGAAGAACTCAGGCGTTTCATGAGGCAATGGATCAGCCGGCCCGTTTGCCGTCCGGAGTCGACGTGTTTCTCGTCGCCGGGGATGCAATGGATACGCCCCAGCGGGCTTCGGTTGATCGGAAGACCGGTAAATTCAAAGTCATCGAATATGGAGTAGGTGATGGCACCGTGTTGCGCTCAAGCGCACTTCTTGATGAGCGGATAGGAGGCCAGTGGCGCCCTCAGTTGGTCTCGCCGATCGATTGGTCATCCGCCCTATTTTTGTTCTCGGATCATCTGGCGCTCACCCAGGATGACGCATTCGCCGACAATGTCTTGTACTGGCTGTTGGAAGATCCAAGAACTCGATTGACGCAGGGCAGCCGCCGTATCGGTCGCACGCGTAGCAAGTCCGGAGGGCGGGAGTAGCAGGAGAAAGGTTGGGCTCACTGCCAGTAGGGAAATATGGCGTGACCTATCGGATACGTCAGACGAATTTCGTGTAAGGTCGGGAGGACTCGGGCGACTACCTGATAACAGCAAAACAGCAACTCGTAGCCAAGAGAGACGTAGTTGCCACAATCTTCATTCAGATCACTAAAGGAGACGTGCCATGATCAGGACAGCCGCCGCCACGATGCCGATCGAGAGAGACACCGATACTGCCTTGAGCGAGAAATTGCAGGCTCTGGGAACATTCATCACCCGCTACGGACTGGTTGTAGTCTTCGCCTGGATCGGGGCCATGAAGTTTACAGCTTACGAAGCGAGCGGCATTCAACCGTTGGTGGCGAATAGCCCCTTGATGAGTTGGCTCTACAACATCTTCAGCGTGCAGGCCTTCTCGAACTGGCTCGGTGTATTGGAAATTGCCATCGCCGTGATGATTGCTGCCAGGCCAGTATCCACAAAGATCTCCGCAGCCGGCAGTGCGCTGGGCGCGGTGCTGTTCCTCGGCACCCTCAGTTTCATTCTCTCTACGCCACCTGTGTGGGAGGCGAGCTTGGGTGGGTTCCCCGCCCTGTCCGTCGCGCCGGGACAATTCCTATTGAAGGACCTAGCGCTGTTGGGAGCCTCGATCTGGACGTTGGGCGAAGCGCTCACCAGTATACGTCGCGATAGATAGTATCGCCCGTAAATGACGAGAGGAGAACATACAATGAGAGCGATAGCTGTGCTTCCTGGAAAACCCAACTCAATCCACCTGACGGAACTACCCAAGCCCTCGGTCCACGAAATCGAGAATGGCCGAGGCGTGTTGGTGCAAGTCCTGCGGGTCGGTGTCGATGGCACGGATAAAGAAATCAACGCAGCGGAATACGGGCAAGCCCCTCCCGGTTATGATTTTTTGGTGATCGGTCACGAGTGTTTTGGCCGGGTACTTGAGGTCGGTTTCAACGTCACGGAATTTGTGCCGGGCGATTATGTGGTCCCGACTGTACGGCGTCCAGGCGGTAGCTTCTACGACCAGATCGGCCAGTACGATATGACCAGCGAGGACATCTACTACGAGCGTGGAATCAATCTCCGTCATGGCTATCTCACCGAGTCGTTCGTCGATGACCCAGAATATCTGGTCAAAATTCCAAAAGGACTCAAAGATGTCGCGGTGCTGTTGGAACCGACGTCCATTATCGAAAAAGGCATCATCCAAGCCTATGAAGCGCAGCGACGGTTTAAAGTGTGGCGACCGAAGAAAGCGGCGGTGCTGGGCGCCGGGACGGTGGGATTGCTCGCGGCCCTTTCGCTGAAAATGAAGGGCTTTGACGTCACGAGCTTTGGGAAAGAGAGCAGGCCGTCGCGCAATCTCGATCTCCTGGCGGAATTGGGCGTGCGGTATATCTCGACAAACGATCTGTCGATCCGAGAAGCGGCGAAACGGTTTGGTCCCTTCGATCTCATGTTCGAAGCAACCGGTTATTCGCCCGTAGTGTTCGAGGCCATGGAATGTCTCGGCAAGAATGGCGTGCTGGTATTAGCGAGTGTGACGGGAGGCGACCGTGAGCATTCAGTCCCGGCGGACAAGATCAACCTGGATTTCGTGCTCGGGAACAAGCTGGTCGTCGGGACGGTCAATGCCAATCGCGAATATTTTGAGGCCGGCGTCTACGACTTCGCACGAGCCGAGTTGGAATTCCCAGGCTGGCTCTCGAAGCTGCTCACGCATCCAGTGACTGGGCTGGAGAATTATCAGGACATGATGCAGACGCTCACGACGCAACGTGGGGCGATTAAGGTGTTTGTGAATGTCGCATATGACTAACAGCGACGGCCGTGCCCAGGTGATCTGGGCTGATCGAAGGGAGGTCGTATTGACTCGAATATTTGGATGGCGTAGCATTCGTGAGGGTACATCTTTCTTATTATCAACCAGGAGGTCTTCGATGAAAAATATCATGCTGTCGCTCATTGCAGGTATGTGTCTCGTCGGGTTCAGCTCCCTTTCCTTTGCCGAGGAGATGGGGAAAATGAAGGATGAGATGAAGGGTGAGATGAAAGGGATGAAGGGTGATATGGGCGAGATGAAAGGTGAAATGAAGGGCAAGCACGATGAGATGAAGGGCGACATGAAGGACATGAAAGGCGAGATGAAAGGTGAGATGAAGGGCAAGCACGATGAGATGAAGGGCGACATGAAGGACATGAAAGGCGAGATGAAAGGAGCCATGGGAAAGTAGACACCCGTCCGACCTCCCCGCGCTCGTTCCCCACGGCCTGCGTTCGGTGTGACCGACCGCAGGCCGTTTTGTCTCCGCTCCCGAACCAGTCTGTAAGATTCGAGGCCGGGCGCCGACCAATTAGCAGACAGGTGATCCCAAGCTAGAGGAGACACGATCATGGCCTCACTCATTCACGAAGACACGGGAACAGGTCATAGCCGGGAAGACGATCCCGTCTCGGAACGTGAGTTCCAGTCCGAACCAGTTCCACTCGAAACATCCTCGGATCCCGATGGGCTCACCACACAGCAGGGTAACGTCCTAGCCGCACGACCTGACTCAGCCCTGGTGGTCGAAAAGACCTACCGACATCGACTCCCTGTACGAATCAGCCATTGGCTCAATGTGCCCATTCTTATCATCCTGATCATGAGCGGGCTCCAAATCTTCAACGCACATCCTGCCCTCTATTGGGGCGACCGTTCCGATCGTGATCAGCCATTGCTTTCGATTCGCCCCATGAAGACCGAGAGCGGCGAGATGCGCGGCATCACGACCATTCTCGGCTATAAGTTCGACACAACGGGAATTCTCGGCTATTCAGATGGCAAGCGCCGAGCGTTCCCTGCCTGGGCGACCATTCCGAGCGCCAAAGTTCTGGCGATGGGGCGGCAGTGGCACCTGTTCTTCGCATGGCTCCTCGTCATCAATGGGCTGTTTTTTACGGCTTATGCGCTGATCAGCCGGCATGCCACGCGCGATCTGGCTCCGACCGGCAAGGATCTGCGTGGGATCGGCCAGGCCGTCAAAGATCACATTGTGCTCCGACATCCTCAAGGTGAGGAGGCCAAGCGGTACAACGTGCTGCAGAAGCTCGCCTATGTCGTGATTCTGTTTGTGGTGGCGCCGCTGATCGTCTTGACCGGACTCACGATGTCGCCGACGATCGATACGGCGTTCCCCTGGCTACTCACGATTTTCGGTGGGCGGCAGGCGGCGCGGACGATCCACTTTATTGCCTGTTTTACCTTTGTCGGATTCATTGTCATACACGTCGTGGAAGTGATCCTGACAGGATTCTTCAACAACATCCGCTCGATGGTGACGGGATGGTTTGTCGTGAAGAACGAGCACAAAGGAGCGAGCCATGAAGGATGAACGAGCCATGGAACGGAGACAGTTTCTCAAAGGGACATTGGGCGTCGCGGGTCTGGTGGCTCTCGCGGGCTGCGATAACCTGACACAAAGCAGCTGGTTCCCTTCGCTATTGAGCCAGACGGAGAAAGTGACTGACCGAGTCCAACGGGCAATCACGCCTGCGAATGCGCTTGCCAAGGAATATGGAGAAGCGGACATCTCGACGGTGTTTCCGGCGAACGGGAATACTGATCCGGGTACGGAAGAGTATGCCGAGCACGTCGCGCAGAAATTTGCCCGATGGACGCTCATGGTCGGCGGTTTGGTTCAGACTCCCACGAGTTGGTCGCTTGCAGCACTTAAAGAGTTACCAACGCGGACACAAATTACCAGACACGACTGCGTCGAAGGCTGGAGCGCCATCGGCAAGTGGACCGGCATCCCGCTCGGCGATCTGATGCGCAAGGTTCAACCATTGCCAACTGCCCGATACGCAGTCTTCCACTGTGCCGATGTTGATGAGGACGGGGTGCCTTATTACGAGAGTCTAGCCCTGGCCGATTGCTATCACCCGCAGACGATCTTGGCTTACGAGTTGAATGGTGCGCCGCTGGATATTCCCCATGGCGCACCGATTCGACTCCGTTTCGAGCGCCAACTCGGTTACAAACAGGCCAAGTATGTGACGATGATCGAATTGGTAGAGACCCTATCCGATATCGCAGGCGGAAAAGGAGGGTATTGGGAGGATGATCAAGGGTACGAGTGGTACGCGGGAATTTAGAATGCAGGTTGAGGCTGAGGTCCAGGTTGAAGGATGAGAAGTCAACTCGCAGATCATCACGAATGGAAGAAGCCAAATGCTTGCTCTCCCTTTTTGCTCAACCTTGACCTTAGCCTCAGTATTCTTGCTCCTCCTCACCGGCTGTCTCTCTCCCATCGCCATGCACAGGGCGGTACTTGAGTACGACCGGACGGTCAGCTATGTCGAGGCGGATCTTCTCTTATTGAACATCGCGCGTGCGAGGCACCACCGTCCGGTGCATTTCACCGCGGTCTCCAGCGTAGCTGCCACGTTTGATTTCCGTACGAGCGCAGGGATTCGGGGCGGGTTTGGGCCTGTCGCTGACTCGCGCGACCGGCCCATCAATCTGGAATACAGCGCCAGCGTCGCCGAAAACCCCACGATCACCATTGTCCCCATTACCGGTGAAGAATTCACCAAGCGGGTTCTGCGATCGCTCGATGAAGACAAATTCGAATTTCTTGTCCGGCAGGGCTACGATATCAACATGGTCCTCCGCCTCATGGCCCGCGGGATTGCGATTGATAATGAGCACGGTCCGACCATCCTGTTTAACGCACCGTCGCAAGGCGAGTGGTACCAAGAATTTCGCCGCCGCCTCCTGCATTTGGCCGGGTTGGATGCGGAGCGGAAACTATTCGTCGGGCCGATCTTCTTCGAGGAGAGCCACAGGGTCCGAACGAACCGCCCGCCGAATCCGGACGAAGTCGTGACAGCTCTGGAAAAGGGTTTTCGTTGGGAAGGCGACGGCGACGGGAAGGTCCACACGGTTCGTCGTAAGGTCGTGGGGCGGATATTGATTGCCAATTACGATCCGAGCCTCCTTTCAAATGATGAGCGGCGAGGACTACACGAGGAAGCCCAACGCATGCCGTCCGATTCCATCCTGGTCGACATCAGGCCAGGTTTTCAGGGCGGTGAGTATCCCTTGCACGGATCCATCCTGCTTCGCAGTATGAATGCAATCATCGGTTTCGTGGCTAAGGGTATCGAGGAGGATCTGGAAATGATGGTACTTCCTGATCCACGGACCAAGACCGTAGTCAGAAATCCTGCCAAGGCGCTCGAAATTGAAGAGTCCGACTCGAAGCCTGGCGACTATGAATTCTCGGTGCTGTTCGAAGGCCGGCATTATTCGATCCGCAAGTACCCTGTGAGTCAGGGCATGGTCCCGAGTTGGAATCAAGAGGCCTTTGCAGTTCTGTCGAACCTGTTCCAAATGACCGTGACGGATCTCACAAAGTATCCGACTCCGGCGATAGCGATTGCCAAGTAGATCCAAGGTTGGACCGCGATCGCAGGAGAACTAGGGTAGCGTGGGGGGAGGCGACCATGGTACGGCGAATGTTGATCGGCGTCAGTGCTTTCGTGACGGGGATGCTCATCACCTGGCTCGTGGCCAATGCGGGGGTCGGCATGAAGGCGCCAGACATTACGAACGAGACATGGCTGAACAGTGCGCCCTTGCATCTGTCGGACCTGAAGGGCAAAGTTGTGATGGTCGAGTTCTGGACCTTCGGCTGTTACAACTGCCGGAATGTCGAACCCTACGTGAAGCAATGGCATCAGAAGTATGCGGACAAGGGGTTGGTGATCATCGGCGTGCATTCGCCGGAGTTCTCCTATGAACACGACGTGGCGAAGGTGAAGACGTATATCCGAGATCACGACATCCGATTTCCCATTCCTATCGACAACGATTTCTCGACGTGGAATCGCTATGGCAACCGCTACTGGCCGGCGATGTATCTGATCGACAAACAGGGTATCATTCGGTACGTGCGTATCGGAGAAGGCGGCTACCAAGAAACGGAACAGCTGATACGGAGTCTGCTATCCGAGCCTTCGTAAAGGGATAAATACCAAGAGTTGAAACCGCTCGGGAGATATTTCCTAATCTCGGGTTAATCTCGATTCGGCCAGGTCACACAGTGACACACCGAATCACGTGGGAACACATAACCTGTTGAGGGGCATGGAACAAGAGAGATATGGACCAGCGTTTCACATTGAAGATCGGCGATCACCTGACGACCGCGGATAAAAAGCGAGACTATAACGAACAGGTTTTCACCGAGATCGCGCCGCGGTATGATTTCATCACCCGGGCCCTTTCCTTCTGGCGCGACGCGTCTTGGAAGCGGGAACTGGTGGCACAGCTTCCGCCGCTGGACGCACCCCTGTGCCTCGACCTTGCCTGCGGCACGGGGGACATCGCCTTCATGCTCGCAAAGAAATATCCGGCGGGGCGAATCATAGGAATCGACATCACCGAGCGGATGTTGATGCTGGCGCACATCCGCAATACCTGGCCGAACGTCGACTTTTTCAAGCAGGACATGGGCTGCCTGGGCGCGGCCTCTACATCCATCGATATCGTGACGGGTGGCTATGCGCTGCGCAACGCCCCCGATCTGGAGCGCGCGCTGGATGAAATCAACCGGGTCCTGAGGCCCGGCGGCACCGCCGCCTTTCTTGATTTTTCGCGCCCCGCCGCGCGGGTGCCGGAGCGGCTGCAGCACTGGATTTTGAAAGCCTGGACCGGATTCTGGGGCATGGCGCTCCATCGCAACCACGAGGTCTACAGCTATATCGCCGAAAGCCTCCAGCGCTACCCCGACCGGTTGCAGCTGCGTCGGCTGTTTGAAGACAAGGGTTTTACTGTGGTGCATACGCGCCCACATTTTTTTGGAATTACCGAGTTGCTGACCGTCAGGAAGAATGCGGAACAAGGAAGGATATCTCCGTGCTAAGGGACGCGTTTCTGAATGACATTTCGCTGGCGGTCCCCGATCACGATATCCACCGTAAATTTATCGACTTCGCGCCCTCACTGCTGAAGGATGACCGCAGCCGGCTGCTCTTCCGCCGCATGGCCGACCGCTGCCAGATCGACCACCGCTATTCCGCGCTGCAGGCCAATCCGGCGCTTGGGCGGCTCGACGCAGACGGTTTTTATGCGCCTGACGCCTTCCCCGATACGGAGACGCGCATGCGCTTTTACCAGGCGTATGCCTTCCCGCTCGCGCGCCGCGCGCTGGACGGATTGAACCTGCATGACATGAAAGACGACATCACGCACCTGATCATGACGACCTGCACAGGATTTTACGCTCCGGGTCTCGATATCGAGGTCGTCGGGCATTACGGGCTGAAATCATCCGTCGAGCGCACGATTGTGGGTTTCATGGGCTGCTATGCCGGTATGAACGCGCTAAAGCTAGCCCGGCACATTGTGCGGTCCGAGGAGGGCGCGCGCGTGCTGATCCTAAACCTCGAGCTCTGCACGCTGCACCTGAAACAGACGGGCAGCGTGGAGCAGATGCTCTCCTTCCTCATTTTTGCAGACGGCTCCTCCGCCAGCATTGTTTCGGCGGACCCGAAGGGAATCGAGCTACAGAGCTTTTATTCCGCCGTCATGCCGGACAGCGGCGACCAGATCACCTGGTCGATCGGCGGGAGCGGCTTTGACATGACGCTCTCCGGGAAAGTACCCGCGACTATCGCGGCGGGATTGCCGGCATGTCTCCCCGATATTCTTGCGGGCGCCGGCGTCGACAAATTCCGTCACTGGGCCATTCACCCGGGCGGGCGCACCATCCTGGACGCCGTGCGCGAAGGCGCCGGGATTGCGGAGGACTCCTTGAAATCCTCCCGTACCGTGCTGCGCGACTTCGGCAACATGTCGTCCTCCACCATCATGTTTGTGCTGAAGGATATCATGCGGCAGGGTCAGGGGCGCGGCTGTGGCCTGGCGTTCGGCCCCGGACTAACCGTCGAGAGCATGCTGTTCCAGCAGGCGGCCTAGCGTGTTGGGCGACTTCAGCCAGCGCAGCAACGAGCAGGAAATCATGGACGGAGGGATCGGCAGTTTCGAACTGTTCGATGAATCCCTTAAGCAGATCGAAGCCGTCAACTATCTGACGCTCGGGTACCGCCCCCTGCTGTCGTGGGTGGATCGGCACCTTCAATCTCCTGAACCGCGACCCGTGACCATTCTCGACGTAGGCTGCGGCAGAGGCGACCTGCTTCGCCGGATATGGTCTCTGGCGCGGAAGAAAAAAGTTACGGTGCGGTTGACGGGCGTCGACATCGACTCCTGGTCGTCGCCCGCCGCGCGGCAGGCGACGCCTGAATATATGGGCATTGACTACCGCATCGGGAACGTCTTCGACATGGATATTGAGGCGGATTTCATCGTCTGCTCCCACGTCACGCATCACATGAAGAATGACGAGCTGGTTGCATTCATCCGGTGGCTTGAGGCGCATGCGCAGCGCGGATGGTTCATCGGCGACCTGCACCGCCACCCGATTTCCATTATCCTTGCGAAGATATTCCTGCGGCTAGCGCCCGTCAACAGCATGATCCGCAATGACGGCCCCGTCTCGGTCGCGCGCGCATTTACGGCGAAGGACTGGCGGGAGATTTTGGAGCAGGCGGGCGTCCCCGCCCAGATCCGCTGGCATTTCCCGTTCCGATATGGTGTCGCGCGGTGCGGATAGTTTACGCAGACTCTTTTTTCCATACTGGACATGTATCGCACAATCACACAGGTTCTATTTTCGATGACTGAACACCGCACCAAACCAAATAGATATCTCCCACAATTCTTAATTGCAAATGCCAGACTTTGGGCCATTTGTTAAAGCCCCCCACTGAGGACCACAACGACGAAGGTCGCCCAGGCCCTTCAATTCGGCATAGGGATAGCGAACGTCGAAGATCTCAAAAAACTGCGCCCTACCTAATATCCCTTTGGTGCCGATGACCCAAGACCCGAAAAATAGGCCAGGAGGAACTTGAGGAAACGGTCAAAAGCTTAACTCTAGATCCGGTTTGGTTTATGGGGGGGGCATGTCAGTCCAGTTGGGGACGGCGCGGCGTCGGCAAAACGCGTCAGCCGATGACGGGGAAAAACATCTGGCGTCTCTGTAAAGTGTACGGCCGGATGATCGGCGCGCCGATGCTGAAGCCGCATGATCTCCGGCACGGCGTTGCCATGGAAGTCTACGAGCAGCACCATGATCTCGAAGGAGTCCGCGCGTTGTTAGGTCACGCGCGCATCGAAACGACGCAACTCTATGCATGGATTCGGCCACCGCATTTGAAACACACGGTGGAATTTTACGAAGCACGCGCGAACCGATTGCTGAGTATCACACTCACGGAGCGGACAGCGGTTTAAGGAACATGTGGATGTTCCTTAAACCCGGAAGCAAAAAACTGAAGAATAACAATATGGTGGTCCCAACGGGATTTGAACCCGTGTTTAAGCCTTGAGAGGGCTCCGTCCTAGGCCAGGCTAGACGATGGGACCAGATATCATTGATGAAGAATGGGCACGGTAGCACAGGGACTTTTCACTTTGCAATTCATAATGAATTCGGGCGACACTCTGATCTCGCACCACTGGTTCACTCATGACTTGACAGAGACGGTCGTATGGCCTACCTTTCGCCAGGCACATTCAACTCGAATCTGTCCCGGGAGATTCTTCGGTTGCAGATCTCTTCTTTCCATCAGCGGGCTCATGGTGGAATATGTACAACTCGATCCAAATCAAACCTGTCGCTAACGCAGACGCTCCAGAACTGATCGACCTCGAGAAACCCGAACAGGGACTTGAGATACACATCGGGTCGAACGTGTTTCGAAATACGAACGGGGTCCTCAAGCTTCAAGGCAAGGAACAGTTGGTATTGGAAACCCAACTCGATCCACTGATGTTGCTGCTGACGATGGACCTGTACAACGATCAAGGAGTCCGTATAGGCCATATCCGACGAAATGCGCTCTCAGCCCATAGCACAGACCGCTTCACCATCAATGTAAAGATCAGCAGAGATCCGGTTCCGGACATCCCTCCTTCAGTCACCGTAGCGGAACGAACAACTGGACACACGGTATTCGAAGCCTGCCTTATACAGAAAAGAAAAATTCGGATAACCGTGGGACATTTCCATACTCATAAAGGTGACTTGGTTGCCGTCAGCCCACATTATTGCCGCATCGGCACCGGGCTCACCCTATTCGGCCATGTCGCGGAAAGCCGGGGCAGCGTGGCGGCAATCGGATAATCCACCTCCCGCATCATCCCCCAACCTCAATTTTCGGTGTCCGCTCCTCTTTACCGAGAGACCGTACACAGCGTCTCCACACTAATATGTCAGAAAACACATCCTTTTTGACAAGACACAGTACTCCCGTACAATGGTGGTATGTCGGACGTCGTGAAACCGAGCGTGCAAGCCTTTTTGGTCTGCGACCAGGTCATCGAAGACAGCGTGACCAAGAAAAAAAGCCTCATCGGCCTCTTCACGCATTTACAAGCCGTGACTTTTCCCTTCCAGCACTCGCAAATGGGGCTGTACTTCTGCCTCACCGACGCCGAAGGCACCTATCATTTCGACATCGATTTGATCTATCTGAACAACGAACAGCTCGTCTGCCGGGCGACGCTTCCGAACATTGCCATCACGGACCGCCTTCAAATTTCCGATTTCGGGATCAATATCCCCTCGCTGGTCTTCCCCGCACCAGGGCGCTACGAGTTCCGTCTGCGCATGGAGGGGCATCTCATCGCGCAGAAAGACTTCAGCGTGATGCAGATGCCGACTCACCAGACCGCATAGCGGGTAGTGAGCCCCGGCGTCTCTCCCTCTGGATAAATCTTCTCCCGTCCATCACTCTTATGATAGAACAGTCCGCAACGACCTGTTTTTATCTATCTCGTCCATAAGAGGAGTTGCTGGATTATCGTGTCTGAAACGACCGGCGCTTCAAATTTTATCCGCGATATCGTCGTCGCCGATCATGCAGCCGGGAAACACGGCGGCCGAGTGGTCACGCGCTTTCCTCCTGAACCCAACGGCTACCTCCATATCGGCCATGCAAAATCCATCTGCCTGAACTTCGGCTTGGCGAACGACATCCCAGGCGGTATCTGCCACCTGCGCTTCGACGATACCAATCCGACCACCGAAGACCCTGAATATGTCCGAGTCATTCAGGACGACGTCAGATGGCTGGGGTTCGACTGGCAAAACAGGCAGTTTTTTGCTTCGGATTATTTCGAGCAGCTATACGACGTGGCCGTCCGGCTGATCCGTAAGGGCAACGCCTATGTCGACGACTTAACGGCCGAGGAAATGCGCGCCTATCGCGGCACCCTGACTCAGCCGGGGAAGAACAGCCCTTCCCGCAATCGCGCAGTCGAGGATAATCTTGACCTCTTTCGACGTATGCGCGCCGGGGAATTCGCCGATGGAACCCATGTCCTTCGCGCCAAGATCGACATGGCGTCACCCAATATCAACCTGCGCGACCCAACCCTGTATCGCATCAGACATGCGACGCATTATCGAACAGGAAACACCTGGTGCCTGTACCCGTCCTACGACTATGCCCATCCTCTTTCTGATGCGCTCGAAGGAATCACACACTCACTCTGCACCTTGGAATTCGAAGATCACCGACCGCTCTACGATTGGATCGTCGCGCAGGCTGAAATGCCGCACCGGCCACAGCAGATCGAGTTCGCTCGCTTGAATCTGACCTATACCGTCATGAGCAAACGAAAGCTGCTCGAGTTGGTCGAAAAGAAACTGGTAAGCGGGTGGGACGACCCACGATTGCCGACGATCAAAGGACTCCGCCGCCGCGGGTATACCCCGGAAGCGATTCGGGCTTTCTGCGACCATATCGGCATAGCCAAGCGCGAAGCCATCGTCGAGATGCAGCTCCTTGAACACTTTGTCCGCGAAGACTTGAACAAACGCGCAGCGCGAGTGATGGCCGTATTGCGGCCGCTCAAAATCATTCTCGATAACTACCCTGAAAACCAGTCCGAAGAATTGGAAGCCGTCAACAATCCAGAAGATTCGTCTGCAGGAACAAGGAAAGTCCCTTTCTCACGCGTCCTCTATATTGAACAAGACGATTTCCGTGAAGATCCGCCCAAGCAATTTTTCCGACTCGCTCCAGGACGTGAAGTGCGCCTCCGGTACGCCTACATCATCAAATGTGTCGGGGTCACGAAAGATCAGCAGACCGACGAGATCACCGAACTCCATTGCACCTACGATCCCACAACCAAGAGTGGCGCATCACAGGAACAGCGCAAAGTCAAAGCCACCATCCATTGGGTCTCAGCGGCCCATGCTGTGAAAGCCGAGGTTCGACTCTACAGCCCCCTCTTGGTGACGGACCTGGCAAAGGTGCCGCAAGACCATGAGTGGACAACCTATCTCAATCCCAACTCATTGGAGCGAGTCATGAACTGCTTAGTTGAGCCTAGTTTGCGGCAAACAGAGCCAGGCGCTCGGTATCAATTCGAGCGCCTGGGCTACTTCTGCACCGACTCGGATTCGGCCTCCGGCACACTGACTTTCAACCGTACCGTGTCGCTCAAAGACGCCTGGGCAAAAATCGAAAAAGCTCAGTCTCCCCGATAATACACCAGCCATCGTACTCCGTTTACCAGAGATCGCTCGAAACTTCCTTCTCTTTCCGCCCTGTTGAAGCCTCCTTTACAGACTCAGCATGCCTGCTACGCTTAGGGTAGCCGGAAAGAACCAAGAACAGGAGCAACTGTACTGTGACAGCTATCATTAACATGAAAATTATAAGTCCGGCATATGCATTGTGCCTTTTGGGAATCGTGGCTGGATTGGCCATAGCAAGTCCTTCACCGGCCATTGCCACACCAAATGGCGCCGAGTCGAGCGCAACTGACGCGGTGAAGGATACGATCAACGACCTTATCGAAGTCCTCAAGGACGAAACCTTGAAGCAACCGAAACAGGCCGAAGGACGACGGCTTAAAATCGAGGACATTATCAAACATCGCGTGGACTACGAGGAAATGGCAAGACGAGCGCTGGGAGCTCCCTGGTCCACACTTTCCCGTCAAGGCCAACACGAGTTCGTCGATCTTTTCGTGCAACTCCTCCGAGATACATTTGTGGGGCGCATCACCGACCATTCCGACGAACAGGTGGTCTTTCTGGGGGAACTTCGAAAGGAGGCTTTCGCCGAAGTCAAAACGCAGTTAAAAGGAGGGAAGATCGATACCCCGGTCGACTTTCGGTTGATTCGTCGCGCACACGAATGGCGAGTCTATGACGTGGTCATCGACGGAGCCAGTATCGTGAGTAACTACCGGTCACAATTCACGAGCATCATTCGTGAGCGCTCGTATGTCGGGTTGGTTAAGAAGATGAAGCAGAAAGCGATCGCCATAAAGGCCTTCGAACAGTCTTCACTCCCGTAACCCTCCTCTGACCATCGGCATACTACTTCGATGTTTTACTTTACCGTAGCGCTGAGTTTGCTAGACTGGCCTGAGTTGAGACGCCGGCATGACATAAGACTTCCAATCGGATGGAGGACCACATGATTGAGTGTCGAGAACATCCACGAATCCCCGTCGATATGCAGGTGCTCTTCTCGACCACCAACAAGACAGACATCCGCAAAGGCACCATGTTCGACCTGTCTGTCAGAGGATGCGCCGTCACCAGCATGTCGTCGGTTCAACCCGGTTCAGCAGTGAGAATTCTCATCAGGGCGACTGATCTGGGTTCGCCGATTACGATCACGTCCGCTGCAGTCCGTTGGAGTGAAGGTGGGGAGTTCGGAGTCGAATTTCTCGACCTCTCGGAAATCGATCAGCGCCGCCTGCACCGATTGCTGCAAGTCGCCACTACACAACAAATCCCATCGAGTTGACCACTGATCGATTCTCGGACTCTACGTGCTACAATGCGGACATGACCTGCCCTCTCTGTCACAAACCCAGTGCCTGGGAAGGCAATCCCTGGCGCCCCTTCTGCTCTGAACGGTGTCAAGTAACCGACCTTGGCGCCTGGGCAACGGATCGTTATCGCATACCAGGTCCCACCCTCACCATAGAAGACGCCTCGCCCTCCGACTCGTTGGATGGGGACGACGACACCGAGAAACAGCAAGACAGTTAAGTAACAGTCTACGGGCAGAGCGTCCACCTTCCCACAAAGCGCACCCGGCAATCTCCATTCAACAGTTTCACTGACAGCACGGCACAACGACCGCGCAAGACGCTGGCTGAGATCAGCCTCGTTCGCACTTTTCAGGGTTGGCAACCCCACGGCAACTTGATATGGTCACGGTCGAATCAGGCCCTTCCACAAGGAGCACACGTCATGCTGTTGACCCAAGGCTATGCCGCGATGACTGCCAAGACCGCCTTGCAACCTTTCTCGTTCGAGCGGCGTGAGGTCGGCCCACATGACGTGCTCATCACGATCACCCACTGCGGCATCTGTCACTCGGATATTCATCAAGCACGCGACGAATGGGGCGGATCGATTTTCCCTATGGTGCCAGGCCATGAGATCGTCGGGACCGTGGCACAAGTCGGGGCTTCGGTGAAAACATTCAAGACAAGCGATCGCGTCGGCGTCGGCTGCTTTGTCGATTCCTGCCGAACCTGTGCTGCCTGCCGCGAAGGGTTGGAACAATACTGCGAAGCCGGCATGCTGCTCACTTACAGCGGCCGCGACAAAGATGGCCGACCTACACAGGGTGGTTATTCCACACGGATTGTCGTGAATGAGCACTATGTGCTGCGAATTCCCTCAGCCCTGTCGCCCGCCGGAGCAGCCCCGCTCTTGTGCGCGGGAATTACAACATACTCCCCGCTTCGTCACTGGAGCGTCGGGAAGTATCACAAGCTGGCAGTGGTGGGATTGGGTGGGCTGGGCCATATGGCGGTGAAGATCGGCAAGGCGATCGGAACCGAAGTGACCGTCTTGAGCACCTCCGAACGAAAGCGAAAAGATGCGGAACGGTTGGGCGCCTTCGACTTCGCCCCCACCTCAGAGCCCGAAACATTTACTCGATTGCAGCGGCGCTTCGATTTTATCCTTGATACCGTCTCGGCACCGCACAATTATAACGCCTATGTGAACCTACTCAAAACCGACGGGACCTTGATTCTCGTGGGTGCTCCGGATAAGCCGACGCCCCTGGAACCCTTTCCACTGATTCTGCATCGCCGGAGCATCGCCGGGTCAGTGATCGGAGGCATCCGCGAAACCCAAGAGATGCTCGACTTCTGCGCCACGCACAAGATCGAATCCGATATCGAAATGATTCCGATCCAACAAGTGAACGAAGCCTATGAGCGAGTCCTCAGAGGTGACGTACGGTTTCGGTTTGTCATCGATCTTGGATCGCTGAAGTAGCGATCGGGGCGGTCGAAGGAAAGTGGCTGGGGGACTAGGAATCGAACCTAGGTAGCCGGCTCCAAAGGCCGGCGTCCTACCGCTAGACGATCCCCCAGCGCGGTACGAAACAGAGGCATAGTTCTGAGAGTACGGACGGGAAAGATTATTTGGCTGGGGGACTAGGAATCGAACCTAGGTAGTCATATCCAGAGTCCAACCAGCAACAAATGTCACCGTACGCCACGATGTGATACTACTCACTATAACTTCCTAGAAACAAGAGGGAAAAAGTGTGCTGGAGGTTCGCCAGGGGGTACAGGATGGTACTATGAGTGAGTCACAGGGTATCGTGACTTTAACCGT
>Ga0187894_10003724_pt1 | contig 16810 bp, 18 predicted proteins | sample GBC1701081metaG_FD_136650 | JGI IMG/M metagenome (GOLD analysis project Ga0187894, IMG submission 136650) | White microbial mat communities from a lava cave in the Kipuka Kanohina Cave System on the Island of Hawaii, USA - GBC170108-1 metaG ... | reverse complement strand
GGCGGCCAGCGCCAGCGCGTCGCCATGGGCCGCGCCATCGTGCGCGATCCCAAGGTGTTCCTGTTCGACGAGCCGCTGTCGAACCTCGACGCCAAGCTGCGCGTGCAGATGCGCACCGAGATCAAGAAGGTGCACCAGAAAGTGCGCACCACGACCGTCTACGTCACCCACGACCAGGTCGAGGCGATGACCCTGGCCGACCGCGTGGTGGTGATGAACGGCGGCATCATCGAGCAGGTCGGCGCACCCAACGACCTCTACCACACACCGAACACCAAGTTCGTTGCCGGTTTCATCGGCTCGCCGGCGATGAATTTCATCCCGTGCAAGCTGGAAGAGGCCGCCGGTGCCCTGCGGGCACGGGTGTCCGACACGATCTCGTTCCCGGTGCCGGCCAGCCGCACGGCGCGCTACAAGCCGCACGCGGGCAAGAGTTCCCTGCTCATCGGCCTGCGGCCGGAGCATATCCGCGAGGAGCCGCGCCATCTCGAACCCGACCAGCACGTCTTCGAGGTCGGGTTGGAAGTAACCGAGCCGATGGGCATGGAGACCTTGGTCTACTTCATGATCGATGGCACCGAGATCTGCGGCCGGGTCAACCCCAACGCCGGCGCCGTCGATGGCGGCAAGATGAAGTTGATCGCCGATCTCGCCAACATGCATCTGATTGACGACAGCACCGGGAAAGTGCTCTGAAAAGCACGTCACGCTGACTCCGGCGGCGCCCTACAGGGGCGCCGCTGCCGTTTCAAACCAGACATTGCGAGGGGAACATGGGAGCGTTGCAAGGCAGGATCGCGTGGGTGACGGGCGCCGGCAGCGGCATCGGCCAGGCGGCCGCCATCGCCTTGGCGCGCGAGGGAGCGACGGTGGTGCTCACCGGCCGGCGCAAGGAGCCGCTGGCGGAAACGGCGGCCACGATCAAGAAGGATGGCGGCAAGGCCGTCGTAAAACCGGGTGACCTGATGAAGGCGTCCGCCGTCGGCCGCATTGCCGCCGACATCGAGAAGAATTTCGGCCGGCTCGACATCCTGGTCAACAACGCCGGCCTCAACATCACCGAACGCAGCTGGCGTCAGCTCAAGCCCGACGGTGTCGATACGGTGGTCCACGGCAACCTGTCGAGCGCGTTCTACTGCGCAATCGCCGTGCTGCCGATGATGCGCAAGCAGAAGGACGGCGTGCTGATCCACACGGCATCGATGGCCGGCCGCGTGGTCGGTCCGCTGAGCGGCGCCGCCTACACGTCAGCCAAGCACGCTGTCGTGGCGATGAGCCACTCGCTGAACATGGAGGAGTGTATCAACGGCATCCGCTCCTGCGTGGTCTGCCCGGGCGAGGTGGCGACGCCGATCCTCGACAAGCGGCCGGTGCCGGTCAGCAAGGAAGACCGCGCCAAGATGGTGCAGTCCGAGGATTGCGGCGACCTGATCCGCTACATCGCCTGTCTGCCGCCCCATGTCTGCATCAACGAAGTGCTGATCACGCCGACCTGGAATCGCGGCTACGTCGCCGGCCTACAACAGGCGCACATCGGCGCGGGCAAGAAGTAAAGTTGGTTTTGGACCGCGCGCGTGGACGCGCGGTCCGAAATAGAAAGGAACAGCGTAAATGACCGTCACCATCCCGGCGCAGTCCCTGTCGGACTTCGTGCGCGACATCTTCACGGCGGCCGGCTGCTCGGCCGATGAGGGCACGCGCATCGGCCGGTATCTCGTCGAAGCCAACCTGACCGGGCATGACAGCCACGGCGTGATCCGGGTGCCGCGCTACCTGCAGATGCTGCGGGACAAGGCGATCGTCGCCGACGCCATCGTCGACATCGTGATCAACACGCCGGTGCTGGCCGTGGTCGACGGCAAATATGGCTTCGGCCAGACCGTGGGGCCGCAGGCGGTGCGGATCGGCATCGACAAGTGCAAAAAGATGGGCCTGTCGGCCGTCGCTTTGCGCAACGCCGGCCACACCGGCCGCACCGGCGACTTCGCCGAGATGGCCGCCGCCGAAGGCCTGGTGTCGGTGCATTTCGTCAACGCGCGCGGCAGCGTATTGGTCGCGCCCTACGCCGGCGTCGACCGACGCTTCTCGACGGCGCCCTATTGTGTCGGCATCCCCCGCCCCGGCCAGCCACCGCTGGTGCTCGATTTCGCCACCTCGATCGTGGCCGAGGGCAAGGTCCTGGTCGCCAGCCAAGGCGGCAAGAAGATCCCCGGCGACGCCCTTATCGGTCCCGACGGCGCGCCCAGCGGCGACCCTCACCTGCTCTACGGCGACTACACGCCGGATGGGCCGCGCGTCCACCGCCAAGGCAAAGGCGCCATTCGTGCCTTCGGCGATCACAAAGGATCCGGCCTCGCCTTCATGTGCGAGCTACTGGGCGGCGCGCTCACCGGCAATGGCGCGACACAGGACGGGCCGCGCTTCGCCAACGGCATGTTCTCCTTCTACGTCGACCCCAAGGTCGTCGACCCTGCCGGCTTCTTCGATCCGGAGGTCGTGCGCTACACCGAAGCCGTCAAGAGTTCCCGGCCGGCCACGCCGGGGAGCGATGTGCTGGTGCCGGGCGAACCCGAGATCCGCATGCGGGCCAAGCGCGGGGCCGACGGCGTGCCACTGCCGGATGACACGTGGGCCAGCATCATCGGTGCAGCGCGTGCCGCCGGGCTCGACGAGCGCCGCATCCAACAGGCGACGCGTTGAGATCCGGCGGGCACACGTTCCCGTCATCCCGAGCGTAGCGAGGGATCTCCTGCGGATGACGTCCGGTGCGCCTTTCGCAGGAGATCCCTCGCTGCACTCGGGATGACAGGGTTACGTCTGTCGGGCGAAGCTCTGCTTGTCGTAGGCGCGCGCCGGATCGTGCTGCCAGTGATAGGCCATCTGGCGTGCCGCTGTGCAGGCAAGGTCCTCGTCGTGCAGCTTGCTGACCAGGTGGAAGCTCATGTCGATGCCGGCCGAGATACCGGCCGATGTGATCACGCGACCCGCTTCCACCCACGCCAGGTTTTCCACGACGTCGACGGCCGGGAATTCGCGCCGCAGGTCGGCGATGTCCTCCCAGTGCGTCGTCGCCCTGAGGCCGTCCAGCAGCCCGGCCTGAGCCAGCAGGAAGGCGCCGGTGCACACCGACGCGACAAGTTGTGCCGCCGGCGCCTGGCGCTTGATCCAGGCGATTGTCGCCGCACTCGCGCGGGGCTGGTCCATGATGCCGCCAGGAATGAGCAACAGATCGATGCTCGGGTGGTCGTCGAAACCGTAGTGCGGCTTTACCTGGAAGCCATAGCGTGCCGACACGATGTCGGACGTCTCGGCGACAAAGAACGCTTTGAAGAGCACCTTCTCCTTGTTGCGATCGCGTTGCGCCACGCGCGCGGTCACCGAGAACGCCTCGAACGGACCGCAGAAGTCGAGGACCTCGGCATCCGGGAAGAGCAGAATTCCGACATTCATGGCATCTCTCCCCACCTTGCGCGCTGACGATCCAACAGGAACACTGGATCTCGGCGATGGTTCGTCTAAGGTCAAAGTGCATTGGCTGAAATGACATTTAAGCGGCAAAACCTGCCACGACCGCCTTCCCCGCGAAGGCCCTGATCGAGACCGCCCATGACCAAGATCCTGATCGACTGCGATCCCGGCCACGACGATGCCGTCGCACTGCTATTTGCCGCACGACACCAGGAGCTGGTCGGCATCACCACCGTGCACGGCAACAGTTCGCTGGAGAACACCACGCGCAACGCGCTGGCGCTGATGGAGTTGGCCGGCCTCGACATTCCGGTGGCCCGTGGCTGCGCCGGACCGCTGGTCGGCAACGCGACCTATGCGCCGCATATCCACGGCAAGAGCGGCCTGGATGGCGCCACGCTGCCGCAACCGACGCGGCAGCTTGTCGATGCGCATGCGGTCGATTTCATCATCGACCAGGCGCAACGCCATCGCGGCGAGCTGGTGGTCGCCGTGATCGGCCCGCAAACGAACCTGGCCCTGGCGCTGCGGCGCGAGCCGCGCTTGGCCCAGTGGCTGCGCGAAGTCACCGTCATGGGGGGCTCGACCACGACCGGCAATGTCACGCCGGCCGCCGAGTTCAACATCTATTGCGACCCCGAGGCCGCCGCCGCCGTCTTCGCCAGCGGCATCCCGATCCGCATGGTCGGTTTGAACGTCACACGCCGCACCGGCTTCTCATCGGCCGATGTCGAGCGCCTGCGCGGCAGCGGCCGACGCGTCGCCGGGGCAATCGCGGACCTGCTGGCTTTCTATCTGGCCCGCCAGCGCGAAAGCTTCGGCCTTGACCTGGCGCCCATGCATGACGTGTGCGCCGTCATCCCCTACGCCTTTCCGGACCTGATCCGCTATGGCCAGACGTCGGTGGCGGTCGAGCTGGGGGGCGCCATGACGCGCGGCATGACCGTCTGCGACCTGCGCGCGTTTCATCCCGCCACCCGCCTGCCGGCGCAGCTGGTCAAGGACGGCAATGCCCAGGTCGCCCTGGAGGCTGACAGTCGCCTCTTGATCGACCGGGTGATCGAGACGATTCTGGCCTATCCCTGAGCCGGCCGGAGCGGCGCCATGACGTTCAACATCCAGCGCATCGACCACGTCGTTCTGCGCGTTCACGACCTTGATCGAATGATTCGATTCTACGAGCAGGCTCTGGGCTGCAATGTCGAGCGACGGCTCGATCAGCTGCAGCTCGTGCAACTGCGGGCCGGAGCGTGCCTGCTTGACCTGATCAAGAGCGACGCGCCGCGCACCGGCCCGAACATGGACCACCTGTGCTTTCGCGTCGATCCGTTCAGCCTGACTGACATCCAGCAGGCGCTGCAACCGTTCGGCATCGCGCCGGGCGAAGTCGTGCAACGCTACGGTGCCGAGGGTGACGGACCGTCGATCTATTTCGACGATCCTGAAGGTAACCAGATCGAGCTCAAAGGACCGGCCACGAGTCCACCTGTGCGCGGCTAGGGCCGGTCACACAAATGTCCCCGGCCATGTCCGGGATGACGGCAGACGGAACCGGTGGTCAAGACTAGAGTCGCGATCATCTCGATGCGCTGCCGTGCAGGAACATTACGGCGTGCAATGCCTGTCAAATTAGGGCCACATTGCGTGGGCCGCATAACGCGCCGTTGCAGTCGGCGTCGCGCGCTCATCCACAATTCGGAGCTGTTGGGGGTTATTGAGTGTTCGTGCGTTCCACGTTGTCTTCGTTTCCCGGCCGGCCAACGTCCGCGTTGCTGCCGCCATGTGAGTCCTTTGCCTCACGGTGCGCCCGATGAGGCGCTCGGTGCGCATCGGCTGCGGCGCCGGCTTCTCCTCCGATCGTCTCGAACCCGCCATCGATCTCGCGCAGCGTGGCGCGCTCGACTACCTTGTGTTCGAGTGCCTGGGCGAACGAACCATGGCGTTCGGCCATCGCGACCGCATGCTCGACGGCTCGAAGGGCTATAATCCGCACACGGCGCAGCGCATGCGTGCCGTGCTGGCCGCCTGCCGCAAGAACGGCACGGTCATCGTCACCAACATGGGAGCCGCCAACCCGCTGGCGGCGACGCAGTTGACGGTCGGCATCGCCCGCGAACTGGGACTGGCCGGCCTCAAGGTGGCCTGCGTCGAGGGTGATGACGTCACCCGCCAGATCGGGCCCGCCACGGCGCTGCACGACCGCGACGGCACCGTCCGCGATGTCGGACTACCCGTGGTCGGCGCCAATGCCTATCTCGGCGCCGACGCCCTGCTCCCGGCGTTGAAGGCCGGCGCCGACGTAATCATCGCCGGCCGGATCGCCGATCCGTCGCTGTTCGTGGCGCCGCTGGCGTTCCGTTTCGGCTGGGCCCTTGACGACTGGCAACTGCTGGGGCGCGGAACGGCTGTGGGACACCTGCTGGAATGCGGCATGCAGGTCACCGGCGGCTACTTCGCGGATCCCGGCTTCAAGGACGTGCCCGGGCTGGTCGATTGCGGCTTTCCCATCGCCGAGGTCGGCTACGACGGTGGCTTCACCATCACCAAGCTGTCCGATACCGGCGGCTGCGTCACGACGGCGACCGTCAAGGAGCAGCTGCTGTACGAGGTGCACGATCCCGCCACCTACCTCACGCCGGACGTCACCGCCGATTTCTCGCGCATCAGCATCGAGCAGCTCGAGCCGGACCGCGTGCAGGTCAACGGCGCCGACGGCAACCCGCGACCCGACAAGCTGAAGGTCACGGTCGGGTTCGACGGCGGCCTCCTCGCCGAAGGCGGCATCAGCTACGCCGGTCCCAACGCCCAGGCGCGGGCCCGCCTGGCCGGCGAAGTGGTCTGGCAGCGTCTGTCGCGCAACAACGCCCTGCAAGCCGATCTGCGTATCGACATGATCGGTGTCAATTCGCTGCACGGCACGGCCCATGCGCCAGCGACCGACAGCGAGGACGTGCGGCTGCGCGTGGCGATGCGCTCGCGCCGTCGCGAGGACATCGACACGATGCTGTGGGAGGTCGAGGCGCTGCTGTGCTGCGGACCCGCCGGCGGCGGCGGTTATCGCGGAACGGTCTCGCCCTGCGTCGTCACCCACTCGGCCCTGGTCGCGCGCGATCAGGTGCGGCCCACCATGCGGGTATTCACGGCATGAGCGAGCGTTTGAAAGTACACGACATCGCCCACGCCCGCGCCGGTGACAAGGGCGACATCTCCAGTGTCTCGGTCTGGGCTTACGATCCCAAGGACTATCCGCTGCTCAAGAACCAGCTCACCGTCGAGCGGATCAAGGCAGCCTTCCCCAAGCTGCTGCGGGGCAGCGTGACCCGATACGAGCTGGATCACCTGCATGGCCTGAATTTCGTGCTGCGCGAAGCGCTGGAGGGTGGCGTCAACACGTCACTCAATCTCGACTCGCACGGCAAGTCGTTCAGCTACCTGATCCTGGGACTCGAGATCGACGCTGCCTGAGCTGCACTCACCTCACCCTTCGTCTCGAAGGGTGAGGTGGCGTTGATCCACGGCTGAAGCACGCGCTAGCGCACGAGGATTTCGTTGTCGACGCTGCGGACGCCCTTGACTCCGCGGGCGACCTGCGCGGCGCGAATGCGCTCGCGGTCCGAATTGACGCGGCCGGACAGGCGCACGTTGCCGTTCAGGGTCGTCACACCGACATCGCCGAAGTGAACCGTCGGATCCTCGATGTACTTGGCGCGGATGCTGTTGGTGATCGCCGAATCATCGGCATATTCGGCAACGTCCTGGCGGCCTTGGAACACGTCGCATGCTGCGATCGGCGCCGCGAGCGCCAGTGCGGCCAGCAGGCTGATCGATGGTGAGGTGAGTCGCACGAGTGTACCTCCTTGACATGTACAGCGACTTCAACGTCGCCGCGGCGGAAAAGTTGCAGCCCCGCCGCGCCGTCCGTGCCGCGCTCGGCAAACCTAGCGATCGTAGTCGTAGCGGTCGTAGTACCGATCGCGATCTCGATCGCGACGCTTGGGAGTCGTGGCCGCGCCGACGCCGGCACCGAGCGCGCCGCCAACGACGGCGCCCGTCAGCGGACTGCCGCCCGTCGCCGCGCCGACGACGGCGCCAGTGCCGGCACCGAGCGCGCCACCTGTCACGGCGCGTTGGCCCCACGTATCGCCGCAAGCGGCCGCCGCCAGGGCAACAAAGGACAGGGCAACAACACTGTTTCTCGTCATCGTCGGTCTCCTCAGATACTCTTTGTACGCCGCTCGCGGTGAATGGTTGCCGCCGAGGCCATGACCATCGCGGTCAAAATCGTCAGCGCCACGCTGACAATGTGGCCAATCGTGGCGGACCTGTGATCAGTTTGGCATTGCGACGGGCGCGCCTCAGGGCCGGATCACGATCGGTGTGCCATCCGGTACCAGGGACCAGATTTCACGGATCTGCGCGTTCGTCACCGCCATGCAGCCGGCGGTCCAGTCGCGCCGCTGGTGCCACCATGCCGCCAGCCGACCGCTGCCGTTGGGCTGGCCGTGAATCATGATGTCGCCACCGGGCGCGACGCCAGCGGCCCGCGCGACGGCGATATCGGTTTCCGCCGGATAGGACACGTGCAAAGACAGATGGAAGCGGCTTTGCGGATTGCGCCAGTCGATGACATAGCGGCCTTCCGGTGTCCGACCGTCGCCCTCCTGTCGCTTGTGGCCGACGGGCGCAAAGCCGAGCGCCGTGCGATAGGTGCGCAGGACGCGGCAACCGCAGCTGAGGATCAGCGGACGCTGGGCCTTGCGGACCTCGACCAGGTCGGCACGCTGTTCGGCAGATGCGAGAACGGGAAGTGAAGCTGCCATGCCGCTGTGCTCATACAACAGGGTATGCTTCCCCGGCCAGTGCGCGGCAACGCGATCGTGATGCGCCACCCCTCCCCCATGGCCACAGGATCGCCCACAATCGACATCACTATATCCTTGGGCGTATCCAACAGGACGCGTTCGCACTCTCGCCATGTAGCCATGCTCCGCACAGCCCTCCATACCTGCCTTGTCGTCACGTCGTTCGCCCTGTCGCCGGCCAGTGCCGCCGACCTGTTGCCACATGAGGCCAGGTACGTCGTGCGGCTGGGCACATCGCCGACGGCACCGCAGGTCGGCACGGCGCGCCAGTTGCTCGGCATGGATTGCCAGGTCTGGCGCCTTGAACGTGACATCAAGACCGATATCGGCCTCGCCGCCGGTATGCGGCTCACGTCCGAGTCGGAATTGCGCGGCGCCGAACCGCGTGACGGCAGCGCATTCGACTACCAGCTGCGGCGGGCACAGAACGGCCGCGAACAGTCGGTCACCGGCCGCGTGAAAGCCGGCAAGGACGGCGCGCAGGCCACGATCGTGGGGTCCTCGCGGCCGGTCACCTTCGACCTGCCGACAGGGATCGTCCTGCCCGTGGCCGCGTTCGCGCGCGTGATCGATACGCTCAAGGGCGGCGCTACGAACTTCAGCTTCAGTCTGTTCGATCCCGAACTGACCGGCGATGCGCTGCAGATTGAAGGCGGCGTGGTGCCGGCCGATACCTTGCGACCGGCACGTGCCGGAAGTCCCAAGCTGCCCGAAGGAACGGCATGGCCGGTCGAGATCAGCTTCACGCGGGCCGGCGGACGAGCGCTGTTCACGGTAACCCTGCTGATACACGAGGCCGGGATTCTCGACCGGTTGACGATCAACACCGGGCTGATCGCCGCCAGTGCCGATCTGGTCACCTTCACGCCGTTCCCCCGTCCCGAATGTCCGACATCGTGAACGCATGTCAGGCACTGCCATCGTCTGGTTTCGCCGTGATCTGCGCCTGGCAGACAATCCCGCGCTTGCCGCGGCCATCGAGCGGGCCGATAGCGTTCTGCCCGTGTTCATCCTTGATGATGGGCAGAGCGACTGGCGGCCAGGCGGCGCTGCCTGCTGGTGGCTGCATCATAGCCTTGCCTCGCTCGACGATAGCCTGCGCCGTCTTGGCAGCCGCCTGATCCTGCGTCGCGGGCGGGCAGCTCAGATCGTCACCGATCTGGTGCGCGACACCGGCGCCCGCGCCGTTTACTGGAACCGTCGCTATGATCGCGATGGCCGTGCGACCGATACGGAAATCAAGAGCGCGCACAAGGCGCCCAGCGTCGAGGCCGAGAGCTTCAACAGCGCGCTGCTGTTCGAACCTTGGACCGTGAAGACGGGCGCCGGCGGCGCCTTCAAAGTTTTTACGCCCTTCCTGAAGGCCTGCCGCGCCGAAGCGCCGCCGCAGGCACCGCTGCCGCCACCGCGCACCATCAGCGCTCCACGCACCTGGCCGGTGTCGGACGCCCTCGAGGACTGGGCGTTGGCGCCAACCCAGCCCGACTGGGCAGGCGGGCTGCGCGCCACGTGGCGACCTGGCGAGCGGGGTGCGCTCCAGCGGCTGATGGATTTCGTCGACCGGGCTGCTCCCGACTATGCGAACCGGCGCGACCGGCCTGACATCGAGGGCACGTCACGGCTTTCACCCCACCTGGCCAGCGGTGAGATCGGACCGCGCCAGATCTGGCACGCCGTGCACATGGCTGACGCACGCGGCGGAAAATCCGCCGAGGCATTCCTGAAGGAACTGGTCTGGCGCGAGTTCGCTTATCACCTTCTCTATCACCACGAGACGCTGCCGGAGGCCAATCTACGGCCAGCGTTCGATGCATTCCCGTGGCGTGACGATCCTGACGCACTGCGCGCCTGGCAGCGCGGCCGTACCGGCGTTCCCATCGTCGATGCCGGCATGCGCCAACTCTGGCAGACCGGATGGATGCACAATCGGGTGCGCATGATCGTGGGCTCTTTCCTGGTCAAGAACCTGCTGCTGCACTGGCGCCGTGGCGAGGACTGGTTCTGGGATACGCTGGTGGACGCCGATCTCGCGAACAACGCTTTCAACTGGCAGTGGATCGCCGGCAGCGGCGCCGACGCGGCACCCTACTTTCGCATTTTCAATCCCGTCCTGCAGGGCGAGCGCTTCGATCCCGATGGCGCCTATGTGCGCGCGTACGTACCGGAACTGGCGGCCCTGCCCGACGGGGTGATCCACAAACCCTGGGCGGCAGCCCCCGACATGCTGGCGCGGGCCGGCATCACGCTCGGGCGTGACTACCCGGAACCGATCGTCGACCTCGATGCCTCGCGCAAGCGGGCGCTGGCGGCCTTCGCCACGATCAAGGGGCGGTGAAGCGCTGTCCCCGCCCGATCGATCAGCGATTGACATCGTCGTGGCAGTGCAGCACTTTCGCCGCATGCGCGTGCAGACCATCCTGAAGTCGAAAAAAGCCTCCAGGCCCGGGGCCGAAGGACTTCGTTTGCGCTAGAGCTGCGCATCGCAAGCACCACAGGACCCCGCCGGATCGGACGGGGTTTTTTATTGGCCTCGCGCCTCCGGCACCACAAAGGAGAGCGCGATATGACCACCCCCACCACGACAGGCCCGCACGGGATCTGGCTGCCCCTGGTCACCCCGTTCCGTGACGGCGAGCTGGACGAGACGTCGCTGAAGCGGCTGGTGCGCCACTACGCGGCGCAGCCGATCGACGGCCTGATCCTGGCGGCCACCACCGGTGAAGGCCTGACGCTCGACGACGATGAGCTCGCGCAGTTGGTGGCCATCGTCGCCGCCGACCTCGAGGGCAGGCTGCCGATCTATCTCGGCGTGTCGGGCAGCGACACGCGCAAGCTCGTCAAGGTGCTGGACCGCACCGCGGCATGGCCGATCGCGGGCTACCTGATCGCCTGCCCCTACTACACACGACCCTCGCAGGAAGGCTTGTTCCGCCACTTCGCCACCTTGGCGCGCGACACCGACAAGCCGATCATGATCTACAACATCCCCTACCGCACCGGCGTCAACATGAGCACCGAGACGATGCTGCGGCTCGCCGAGCTGCCCAACATCGTCGGCACCAAGGATTGCTGCGCCGACGCGGCGCAGTCCTTCGATGTATTGCGTGCCCGCCCGCCGGGTTTTGCCGTGCTGACCGGCGAGGATGCGTTGTTCTACGGTGCCCTGACACAGGGCGCCAACGGCGGCATCCTCGCCGCGGCGCATGTCGAGACGCGGCTGTTCGCGCGCGTCTACAACGCCGTGCACGGCGGCAATCACAGTGCCGCGCTGGCGGTATGGCGGGATCTCGTCGACCTGCCGCGCCTGCTGTTCGCCGAACCCAGTCCGGCCCCGATCAAGCACTGGCTGTGGCGTGCCGGCCTTCTGTACAGCCCCGAAGTGCGCCTGCCGATGACCGAAATCAGCGCCGGCCTGGCCGCCCGCATCGACGCCGAGATCGCCCGCCGCACGAGTCTGGCGGCGTGAGGTTGTCCCTCCCCCACGCAGCGGGGGAGGTGGCCGAAGGCCGGAGGGGGACCCGACGTGATGTTCAACGAAGAGACACCACGTCGGCTCCCCTCCGCCCCTTCGGGGCACCTCCCCACTGCGTGGGGAGGACATCTGTCCCCCTCACACCGGCGGTACGTTGTAGCCGGTGCGGCGGATCGCTTCTTCCAGCAGCTTGATGCCGCCGGCCGTATTGCCCTTGCGGCATTCGTCGTAGCCGAGCTCGCGTTCGAGTCGACCGACCGGCATCCGACCTTCGCTGACACGGCCGCCGCCGTAGCGGTCGTAGTAGGCGGCAAGCTGCTCACATCGCCTCATGTCCTGGGCCTGGGCGCCCAGCGGTGCGCCAAGCGCGATCATCGTTGCCAGTAAGCTCCATGCCCGACGGCGTGTCATGCATCCTCCGATGCCCCAAGTCGGTCGCATTAACGCGCAGGTGGCCCCTCACCTTCCAATCGCGTTCATTCAACTCTGCGTCACACGCGCGTCAGGCTGCCGCGCAAAGGGCTGGACCGCGCGGGCGGCGTCCGATCAACATGCCGGCGCCACCCGTAAACGGAGGAGATGGATGAAACGCTGGACGCGGCGCCCCGAGGGGTCGACATGGGGCGACTGGGGCGAGGACGACCAACTGGGCCGCCTCAACCTGCTGACACCGCAGAAGGTGCTGCAGGGCATCGCCGAGGTGAAAGAAGGCCGGACGTTCTGCCTGAGCCTGCCGCTGGACCTGCCGGGCGGCAACGTGCTCAACCCGCGTCGCCTGCCGCCGGTACTGTCACCCACCGGTGACGAGAACGCCTGGCGCTTCAACTTCCTCACCGACAAGCTCGATCCGCGCCATCGGGATGTCGTGTCCGACGACCGGGTCATGCTGACCCTGCAGTACTCGACCCAGTGGGACACGCTGGCCCATGTCGGCAGCCAGTTCGACGTCCACGGCAATGGCAAGCCGGAGGCGGTGTATTACAACGGCTTTCGTGCCGGCACCGATGTCGTGGGCCCGCAGCCCGACGCCGGACGCGACGGCTGCGGCCACCTCAGCTACGCCCATAAGCTGGGCGTCGAGAACATGGCCGAGAAGCCGATCCAGGGGCGCGGCGTGCTGGTCGACCTCGAGAAGCATGTCGGGCGCGGCCACACCTTCATCGGCTACGACCGGCTGATGCAGATCATGGCCGACGACAAGGTCGTCGTCGAACCGGGCGACATGCTGCTGCTGCACACCGGGTTCGCCACCATGCTGGTCGAGATGGGCGGCAAGCCCGACCCGCAGAAGGTGCATGCCATGTGCGCCGTGCTCGACGGGCGCGACCAACGCCTGCTGCAATGGGTCACCGACAGCCAGATCGCCTCGCTGATCGCCGACAATTATGGCGTCGAGGGCGTGCCAGCGCGTGACGCCGGCGCCGGCGAACAGCCGCTGCTGCCGCTGCATCACCACTGCCTGTTCAAGCTCGGCATCAATCTGGGCGAGATGTGGTACTTGCATGAACTGGCGCAGTGGCTGCGCCAGAACCAGCGCTCGCGCTTCCTGCTCACGGCGCCGCCGCTGCGCCTGCCGGGCGCCGTCGGCTCACCCGCCAACGCCATCGCGACGGTCTGACGCAGCGATCCTCCCCAAAAAACCGGGCCTTGCGGGGAGGACGCGATGTCCGGTTTCGCTTGCAACCGGGGATCTTAGCCCTCATTTTGGGGCCCCATGTTGCTGGCTCACTACGCACGCAAGAACCCCGTTCGCGATACGTCGCGCAGCGGACAATTGTTCGTTGCGTGCGTGGTGGTGATGATGCTGCTGAGCATCTTCAGCGAGACATGGGAACTTGCCACCCTTGAGGCCGAGTTCCTGGCCAGCGACATCACGCTGGAGTTCCTCGGGTCGCTCGGGCTTCGGCATTGGAGCCTGCTGGAGCTCATTCTTGCCGCCGGCGGACTGGCGATCGTGCTGTCCGCCATGGCAACGGTCGGTGTCCTGCTCCTGAAGGCCATGACCCCAACCGATCGCCGGCGACCCGACAAAGTCCCGATCGAGACCCCGCGAACCTCGTGATTGTTCGCCGTCCGCGCGTGCAGGCGGTACTTCTCGTTCGCAAGGGGCTTCCCCATGGAAATGGATATTCTATCCAGCGCATTCCTGTCCGCGCTGCTCGTCATCGTTCTTATCGACCTGGTGCTCGCCGGCGACAACGCGCTGGTCATCGGTCTCGTCGCCCGCCACCTGCCCAAGGACACCCAGCGCAAGGTGATCTTCTGGGGCACCTTCGCCGCCGTCGCGGTTCGTGCCGTGATGGCCATCGGCGTCGTCTGGCTGTTGAAGATCCCCGGCTTCCTCGTCGTCGGTGGCCTGGCGCTGATCTGGATCGCACGCAAGCTGCTCGATCCGCAGGAAGGCGGCGGCGACCACAAGGTCGCAGCAGCGCAGACGCTCGGCGGTGCGATCCGCACGGTCGTCATCGCCGATGCAGTGATGGGCATCGACAACGTGCTGGCGATCGGCGGTGCCGCGCATGGCAGCATGTTGCTGATCGTGCTGGGTCTGTTGATCAGCGTGCCGATCATCGTCTGGGGCAGCCAGCTCGTGATCCGGCTGGTCGAGCGCTGGCCCGCCGTCGTGCTGCTGGGCGGCGCCGTGCTGGCGTGGACTGCCTACGGCATGATCGTGCAGGAACCGCTGTTCAAGTCGTGGCTTGCCGCGCATCCGACAGCCAAGCCGATCCTGGTGACGGTCATCTTCGCCATCGCGCTCGCACCCTGGTACAGCGTCCATCTGCAGCCCAAGCACAAGCCACTGGTAGTCCTGCTGCCCGGCCTGTTGCTGTGGCTGCTGGCCTTCGAGGCGGCCGAGGATGTCTGGCACCTCGAGGTCGACTATCTCGAGGCCAACTCCATGCGCGACTACGCCATCCAGGCCGCCCGCTGGTTCGGTTGGCTGCCGATTGCGCTCATGTACCTTGCCTGGCGTGGGCGCAGCGCGCCCGTTGCCGCCGAACAGACCGCAGCGAAGTGAGGGCCATGATCTCCTCTCCCGTGATCGCGGGAGAGGAGATCAGGCTTTCTTCTCCCAGCCGCCGCGCTCGCCTTGTTGCCAATATTCGATGGCGTGCCCGGCATTCTTGTAGGCGGCCCAGCGCGAGCGGGCATCGGCGACGGCCGTATCGTCACGGCCGTCGAAGATCTCCGACACGCGTTCGTAATCGGCGATGCGTTCGCTCCTGGCCCCGTCGGCAACGAACAGATACGTGGCCGCGTTGGGGTTCTCGTCCAGATGCGTCAACCAGATCGGATGGCGCGCCGCGTGACCATCACGGGCGCTGCCATGCGGCACGAAGCTGCCGGGGTCGAAGGTCCACAGATGGGCGTTGAGCGCCTCCACCCGTTCGGCCGAGCCCAGCAGCACCACGGCGCGCTTGCCGCGCTCCAGGGTGAGGTCGAGCATGCGCGGCAGCACGTCGTCGATGCTGCCCCGCATGAGATGATAGAAGCGGACCTCGCTCACCGCTCGTAATGATCGGCGACGAACTGGTCGATCAGCCGCACGCCGTAGGCAGTGGCGCCCTTGGGCGTCGTCGCATCGCCCTTGTTGGACCAGGCCATGCCGGCGATGTCGATATGCGCCCACGGCCGGTTGCCCTGCACGAAGCGCTTGAGGAACTGCGCCGCCAGGATCGAGCCGCCCTCACGGCCGGCACTGTTCACCATGTCGGCGATGTCCGACTTGATGCCTTCGTCGTAGCCACTGCCCAGCGGCATGCGCCACAGCTTTTCGCCGACCTTCGAGCCTGAATCGCGCAGTTGCGTGGAGAGCCGCGTGTCGTTGCTGAAGAGGCCGGCGCGCTCGTGACCCAACGACACGACGATGGCGCCGGTCAGGGTCGAGAACTCGACCATCAGCCGCGGATCGAATTTCTCCTGCGCGTACCACATGACGTCACACAGCACGAGGCGTCCCTCGGCATCGGTGTTGGTGATCTCGATGGTCTGGCCCGACATCGAGCGCACGACATCGCCCGGTCGCTGGGCGTTGCCGTCGGGCATGTTCTCGACCAGGCCAACCAGGCCCACGGCATTGACCCGCGCCTTGCGGGCGGCCAGCAGGCGCATGATGCCGATGACGGCGCCGGAGCCCGCCATGTCCCACTTCATGTCGCCCATGCCGCCCGCCGGCTTCAGCGAGATGCCGCCGGTATCGAAGCAGACACCTTTGCCAATGAAGGAAAGCGGCTTCTCGCCGCGCCGGCCGCCGTCCCAGCGCATCACCACCATCTGCGACTCGCGCCGGCTGCCCTGGCCGACACCCAGCAACGCGTTCATGCCCAGCCGGCGCATCTGCGCCTCGCCCAGCACCTCGACCTTCAGCCCGAGCTTGCCGAGTTCCTTGGCGCGTCGCGCCAGGCTCTCGGGATAGATCACATTCGGCGGCTCGCTGACGACGTCGCGGGCGAGGAACACCGCATCGGCGATCGGCTCCAGCGCCGCGTAGAGCTTGCGCGCCGTCGCCGCGCCCGGCACGTAGATGGTCACCGACACCACAGTCGGTTTCTGCTCGGGCTTTTCCTTGGTCCGGTACTTGTCGAAGCGGTACGAGCGCAGCTTGACGCCCAGCGCCACGCGCGCCGCGAGCTCGGTTGCCGACAGCGGGCTTGCCGGCGGCGCATCGACCAGGATTGACAGCGCTTTTTGGCCGGCACCGTTGGCATCCGTCAGCAGCACGCCACCGACACCCTCGGCGCTGCGGCGCGTGATCTCCTTGGCCGCCCCCAGACCGGCGATGACGACACGGTCGGCCGCCAGTCCATTGGGTGCCATGACGCTGAGGATCTGGCCCTTCTTGCCGGCGAAACGGCTGGCCGCGATCGCCCGCTTGAGCGTGCCTTGCGTCGCTTTGTCCAGCGCCGCGCCGTACCCCAGCAGCGACCGCTCCGGGATCGCGAAAACCGCGACACAACCGGCCGGCGTCTTGGCGGGTTCGGCGAACACAATCCTCATGACATCCCCT
>Ga0187894_10003722_pt1 | contig 16815 bp, 12 predicted proteins | sample GBC1701081metaG_FD_136650 | JGI IMG/M metagenome (GOLD analysis project Ga0187894, IMG submission 136650) | White microbial mat communities from a lava cave in the Kipuka Kanohina Cave System on the Island of Hawaii, USA - GBC170108-1 metaG ... | reverse complement strand
GCCCGTACCCCGCGGCTTCGTTCAATCCGGCTTCTGTGAGGTCGGCGCCCGGCCTCGCCTTGACACCTCTCGTGAACGACCTCACAGAAGCCTCCTGATTCCTCGCTTCGCTCGGAATGACAGACTGTCGACACGGAGCGTCACTACTTCCCTTCCAGCGCCTGCAGGCGCTTGTCGATGGCGGCGCGGGCGGGGGCCTCTGCCGGCATCAGGTCGCGCAGGCGGCGCAGGCGGGTGATGGCGCCCTGCTTGTCGCCCGCCGCCTCGTCGGCCTGGGCCAGGAAGAACAGCGCCAGCCCGTTGTCCGGCCGCAGCTTCTCCAGGCGCTTCAGCACCGCGACCGTCTCCGGCGACAGCGCCTTGATGCCGGCCTCGTCGAGGCGCAGCCGCACCTCGGCCCAGGCTTGCAAAGTCTCGGGGTCGTCCGGCTTGAGCTTGTCGGCGGTCGCCCAGGCCTCGGATGCCTTGTCGTACTGGCCCAGCACCGCCCGGGCCCGCCCCAGCCGGCGCCAGCCTTCGAGGTCGTCGGGCGTCTCCTTCAGCCGTTCGGCCAGCCGGTCGACCATGTGCCGGATCTGTGCGTCGCGCTGTTCGGGCGGCAGCTGCTCCAGGCGCCTCACGTCGTCCATCGACGGCTGCGGCATACCGGGGCCGCGTGCCTTGCGGTCGGGCCGGATGGTCTTGGGATCGATGCCGGCCTGCTTCGACACGCGCTCGATCTCGCGGCCCAGAATCTCGAGCCACGGCGCGCCGTCGGGCGAGTCGGCTTCCAGCTCGAGCCAGCGCGTCAACGCCGATTTCAGATCGCCGGCCTGCGCATCGGCCAGCCCGAGATAGAAGCGCGCGCCGGGACTCTTCGGATCGCGTTCCAGTGCCGCCGCGAAGAATTCGCGCGCCGGCTGCGTCACGACACCGTCGGACTCGAACGTCAGCGCCTCGCCCAGCGCCGTGAGCACATCAACCCGGTCGGGTGCGACCTGCTGCGCGGCGCGGAACGACTCGATGGCCTCCTTCACCCGGCCGATGCTGAGCTGCGCCCGCCCCAGCGCGAGATGCGCCTCGACGTCCTTGGGATCCTTCTCGATGCGCTCGCGCAGGCGGCGCACCACCTCCATCGGCGTCGTGTCCGCCGTCCTCGTCTGCGGCGGCTTGGGCCGCTCGGCGATAGGCTGTGCCGGCAGCTCGGGCTTGCCGATGTGGAAGTAGATGCCCAACGCCGACACCGGGACCAGGATGGCGATGGCCGCTGGCAAGTAACGGCGGTCACGCACTGTAAGATAAATGAATGCAGGAGCTGCAATGACAGCTCCGATAGCCATTATCTTGGTTAAAGCATCCCATTCCCGTTGAATGACCAGTCGGCTAATCACAATGACAGCAATTGTAATGACAATTTCGGGAATACGAGGGACCCACCGTTTTTTACTAACTGTTCTTGTTGTCGTGGCTTCTTCGGCCAGTTTGGCGGCCATCAGGATCCTACGCTCTATCTCAATTCGTCCTGCCTTCGCTTCGTCATCGGTCAGTAGGTTCGCCGCCCGCTCGCGCTCGACCTCTGCCAGCTGGTCCTTGTAGATCGCGAGATCATGCTCGAGCCGAGGTGTCGAGTCGAAGCGCCGGCGCAAGAGCGGGAACAGCAGCGCTGCGATCACCAGCGCGGTCAGCAGCGAGAGCGTGAGCTCGAACATCATCGCCGCGCCTCGGGGTCCTCGCCCAGCAGCGAGTCTACGCGCGCCCGCTCCTCGGCCGACAGCTCGACAGCCGCCGAGGCGCCGGTGCGTTGCGCCGCCGTGCGCCGCGCGCCGCGCCACAGCGCAAAGCCCGCCAGCACGAGCACCAGCGGCCCGCCCAGCCACATCAGCCAGGTGCGGATGTCGAACGGCGGTTTGAGCAGCACATAGTCGCCGTAGCGCGCGCGCAGGAACGCGGTGACCTGGGCATCGCTGTCGCCCTTCGTCAGGCGCTCTCGGATGGCGCGGCGCATGTCGCGGGCGATCTCGGCGTTGGAGTCGTCGATCGACTGGTTCTGGCAGACGACGCAGCGCACCTCGGCCGAGATCGCCCGCGCCCGCGCCTCCAGCGCCCTGTCCGCGAGCATCTCATCGGGATCGACGGCGAGCGCGGGCGCGGCGGCGAGTGCCAGCAGCGTCACGGCGAGTGCCAGACGTTTCCTTCCCCCGGAGGGGGAAGGTGGCGCGAAGCGCCGGAAGGGGGATGGCGCGACGGACGCGATGCAGGATGGATAGACGGGGCTGGACCGAACATCCCCCTTCCGCCCCTTCGGGGCACCTTCCCCCTCCGGGGGAAGGAAAGGATGTGCGGTGCTCACTTTGACAGCTCCCGCAGCAGGGGCAGGATGCCGTTGTTGACGTCGTCAGGCGTCAGGGGGCGGCGCAGGTGCAGGCGCACGATGCCAGCCTTGTCGATCACGAACGTCTCCGGCACGCCGCTGATGCCGAACTCGACGCCGGCCTTGCCGTCCTGGTCGGTGCCGATGCGCTCGTAGGGATCGCCCAGGCGCGCCAGCCAGGCCTTGGCCTCCTCGGGCTTGTTGCGGTAGTTGACGCCGTGCAGGCGCACGCCCTCGCCCTTCATCCGCAGGAACAGCGGATGCTCGACCAGGCAGGGCGCGCACCACGAGGCAAAGAAGTTCACCACCGTGACCTTGCCTTGCCAGTCGGCGGTGGCCAGCCGCGCGCCGCCTTCGTGCAGCGGCGGCAGGTCGACCTGTGGCGCCTTGTGGCCGACCAGCGGCGCGCCGATGTCGGCCGGGTTGCGGTTCTGCGTCAGCGCGTAGGCGAAGAAGCCGGCCATGATGACGAGCATCAGCAGCGGCAGCACATAGAGCCAGCGGTTGGACAAGGCTCACTCCGCCGGCTGCGTCGCCGTCCGCGTCGTGCGCCGCGGGGCGCCGATCCGCAGGCGCCGGTCGCTCAGCGACACGAACCCGCCCAGCGCCGCGAACGCCGCGCCCAGCCAGATCCAGGGCGCCAGCGGGTTGTGGTAGAGCCTTACCGTCCAGCCGCCCTTGCCGTCCGACTCGCCGAGCGTGGCATAGAGATCGGATAACAGCGTCGTGTGGATCGCGGCCTCGGTCGTGGCGCGGCGCTGCACGGTGTAGAAGCGGCGCTCCGGCTCCAGGGTAGCGACCACCGTGCCGTTGCGGCGATAGACCAGCCGACCGCGCGCGACGTCGTAGTTCGGCCCGCGTCCGTTCACGACATCTTCCAGCGTCACGTCGTAGCCGGCGTGCGCCACCGGCGCGCCCGGCTGCATCACTGTGATGGTCTCGACCTGCCACACCGACACGCCGGTGATGCCCAGCACCGCCAGGCCCAGCGACGCATGCGCGATCGTCATGCCGATCGCCGCCCGCGGCAGGCCGGCGAGGCGGCGCATCGAGTCGGCGAACGGCACGCCGAAGAGCTGGATGCGGCGGGCCAGCTCGCGCAGCGCCCCCAGCACCAGCCAGGCGGCGGCGGCGATGCCGCAGGCGGCCAGCACGACCGAACGGTCGGCGATGAACAGCGTGACCGCGCCGGCGATCAGCGCCACACCCGCGATGGCGCGCAACTGCCGCAGCGCCATCGCAAGGTCGCCGCGCTTCCACGCCAGGAACGGCCCGACCGGCACCGCGGCCAGCAGCAGCAGCGACAGGGGAATGAACGTGATGGCGTAGAAGGGCGGGCCGACGGAGACCTTGGCCGACATCGCGTCCATGACCAGCGGATAAAGCGTGCCCATGAACACGACGAACGTCAGCGTCGCCAGCAGCAGGTTGTTGAACACCAGCCCGCCCTCGCGGCTGATCGGCGCGAACAGGCCGCCGCCGGGCAAGCGCGGCGCCCGCCAGGCGTAGAGCGACAGGCCGCCGCCAGTGACGACGATCAGGAACGCCAGGATGAAGAGGCCGCGCGCCGGATCCTGCGCGAAGGCGTGCACCGAGGTCAGCACGCCCGAGCGCACCAGGAACGTGCCCAGCAGCGACAGCGAGAAGGCGAGGATCGCCAGCAGCAGGGTCCAGCTTTTGAGCGCGTCGCGCTTCTCGGTGACGACAGCCGAATGCAGCAGCGCCGTGCCCAGCAGCCAGGGCATGAACGAGGCGTTCTCGACCGGGTCCCAGAACCAGAAGCCGCCCCAGCCCAGCTCGTAGTAGGCCCACCACGACCCCAGCGCGATGCCGAGCGTCAGGAAGCACCACGACGCCAGGGTCCACGGCCGCACCCAGCGTGCCCAGGCGGCATCGACACGGCCTTCGATCAGGGCGGCGATGGCGAAGCTGAAGGTGACGGAGAAGCCGACATAGCCGAGATAGAGCAGCGGCGGATGGAAGGCGAGGCCGGGGTCCTGCAGCAGCGGGTTGAGGTCATCGCCGTCGAACGGCGGCGGATCGACGCGCTCGAACGGGTTGGACGTGAACAGGATGAAGGTCAGGAACCCCAGGCCGATCAGTCCCTGGATGCCCAGCACGCGGGCGCGCAAGGTCTGCGGCAGGTTGCTGCCGAAGGCCGCCACGCCGGCGCCGAACACCGCCAGGATCAGGGACCACAGCAGCATCGAGCCTTCGTGGTTCCCCCACGCGCCGCTGATCTTGTAGAGCAGCGGCTTGGCGGTGTGGCTGTTGCGCACGACGTTGGCGACGGAGAAATCCGACACCACGTAGGCCTGCACCAGGGCCGCGAAGGCGAGCGTCACCAGCAACAGCTGCATCAACGCCGCCGTGCCGCCGACCGCCATCATGCCGGCATCGCCGCGCCGCGCGCCCCACAGCGGCAGCGTGCCCTGCGCTACGGCGACGCACAGCGCCAGCACGAGCGCGTAGTGGCCGAGTTCAGGGCTCATGCTGCGGCGCCTGTCATTTCTTGCCACCCGGTGCTGGCAGCGGCGCGCCCTCTTTCCAGTGGCCCGCCTTTTTCAGCGCGTCGGCGACCTCGGGCGGCATGTAGTTTTCGTCGTGCTTGGCCAGCACTTCGCGCGCCGCGAAGACTCCGTCGGCCTGCATCGCGCCCTCGGCGATCACCCCCTGCCCTTCGCGGAACAGATCCGGCAGCACGCCGCGGAACGTCACCTTGAGCGTATGTTTCGTATCGGTAACATCGAATGTCGTGGTGAGCCCGTCACCACCTTTCACCACGCTGCCCGGCGCCACCAGACCGCCGATGCGCAGGCGCTTGTCCGGCAGCGGCGGCTTCTCGACGATCTGGGTCGGCGAATAGAAGAACACGAGATTGTCGTCGAGCGCGGCCAGCACCAGGCCGACCGCGACACAAAACGCGCCCATCGATCCGAGCAGCAGCCACAGGCGCTTGCGCTTGCGCGTCATTGTGTCCGCTCGCGTGCCCGGCGGTCGAGGCCCCGCGCCTCCAGCTCGCGTCGCACCTTGACGCGGGCGCGCAGCGACCACAGCAGCAGGCCGCCGAGCGCAACCAGCGCAATGGCGTAGGCCGGCCAGATGTAACCACCGTGGCCACCCATCGACAGGAACCCGCCCATGCAACCTCCCGCCGCCTATATAGGCCCCGGCCGGCCGTCTGTCGCGGCGCCCGATCGCGGTCCGTCGAACCTATTGCCGCACCGCGATGGCGGATTCACGGCGGGCGACTCAGTGCCCGCTGAGGGCAGCCGTTTCCAACCGCCGCCGGCCGATCTCCGTCTCGGTGCGCAGCAGCACCAGGAACGTCAACAACGCCAGGTAGGCCACCGCCATGACCAGCAGCGGCGTCAGGATCGCGGGATGGATCGACGGCCCGGAGAGCTTGGTGATCGAGGCCGGCTGGTGCAGCGTGTTCCACCAGTCGACCGAGAACTTGATCACCGGCAGGTTCACGACCCCGACCAGCGCCAGCACGGCGGCGGCGCGATCGCCGCGCTCGGGATCGTCGAAGGCGCGCGTCAGCGCGATGTGGCCGAGATAGAGGAAGAACAGCAGCAGCATCGAGGTCAGCCGCGCGTCCCACACCCACCACGTGCCCCACATCGGCCGGCCCCAGAACGAGCCGCTGACGAGGCAGACCAGCGCACAGGCGGCGCCGACCGGCGCCACAGCCCGCGCCATCAGGGCGGCCAGCGGATGGCGCCAGACCAGCAGCGACGCCCCCAGCCCGGCCAGCAGGGCGTAGCCCGCCATCGACCACCACGCCGCCGGCACATGGATGAACATGATGCGCACGGTCTCACCCTGCTGGTAGTCGGGCGGCGCCACGACCAGCGCCAGGTACAGCCCGACGACCCACAGGAGCGCCGCGAGCCCGCCCAGCCACGGCAGCACGCGGGTGCTGAAGCGCTGAAACCGCGCCGGGTTGGCGAGGAAGTGAATTGCGGGCATCGGATTTTCCTGCCGCCTCTATTCCCTGTTCCGCCGCGCCTGTCTACTCCATCGCCTGGCGCAGGGCCGCCGCCATCGCCCACGGCGTGATCGCCAGCGTGCCGGCCAGGAATGCGCCGAGCATCGCGATGTGCGTCAGCACGCCGCCGCCGCCCTTCAGCGACTCGACGGCGCCGACGCCGAAGATCAGCACCGGCACGGCGAGCGGCAGCACCAGCAGTGCCAGCAACGCACCGCCCCGGCGCGCCCCCAGGGTCAACGCCGCGCCCAGCCCGCCCAGCAGCGACAGGCTGGGGGCGCCCAGCAGCAGCGATACGGCAAGTGTGGCGATGGCGGATGCATCGAGGCCGAACAACAACCCCAGCGCTGGTGACAGAAGGGCCAGCGGCAGGCCAGTCACGATCCAGTGGGCCAGGCATTTGGCCAGCGCCATCAGCTCCAGCGGCAGCGGCGCCAGCGCCAGGTGCTCCAGCGTGCCGTCGGCGAAGTCGTCGGCGAACAGGCGATCCAGCGACAGCATCGCCGCGAACAGGGCCGCCATCCACAACGCGCCCGGTGCGATGCGTTCGAGGGTCTGCGGCTGCGGCCCGATACCCAGCGGGAACAGGGAAGCCGCCAGCACGAAGAACGCCAGCACGACCGCCGCATCGCCCGGCCGGCGCCACGCCAGCCGCAGATCGCGCATCACGAGTGCGGCGAAACGGGTCATGACGGAGCGCCCGTCAGGGCTATGGCATAACGCAATTTCCCCGTCGTCCCGAGCGGAGCCGCGCGCAGTGCGGCGTAGTCGAGGGACCTTCTGTCGCCAACTAAGGTCGTCCTCGTTGAGAGAAAGTCCCTCCATGCTGCCCTTCGGGCCTTGGTCGGGACGACGGAAATTCGCTCCGGTGTCATGTGCGACAGCCCCGGCGTGCTCATGCCCAGGCCTCGACGTCCGTGGTGCCGTCGGGTGCGAAGCTGCCGACATCGAGCGCCGGGGCGCCTGGCAGCGCGATGTCGCCGTGCGTCGCGACAACGGCCAAACCACCCGCGGCGACGTGATCGATGAGTGCGGCCTGCAGGGACTGTCGCGACGCCTCGTCAAGACTGGCGGCCGGCTCGTCGAGCAGCCAGACGGTCGCGCCGCTCAAGACCACGCGGGCCAGGGCGACGCGGCGGCGCTGGCCGGCCGACAGGTAGCGGCCCGGCCGATCCAGCAGCGGCGCAAGGTCGAACCGCGCGACGGCACCGTCCAGATCCGCGCGCGATGGCGGCATGCCGGCACGCAGCACCTGTGCCGAGTCGAGAGTCTCGCGCACGGTCAGGTCGCCCTTCACCGCATCGGCGTGGCCCAGCCACGCGAGTCGGGCCCGCCACGCGTCGGGATCGTCCTCTACAGGCTTGCCGTCCCAGGACAATTGTCCGCGCCGTGCCGGCGTCAACAATGCCAGTACCCGCAGCAGGGTCGACTTGCCGGCGCCGTTACGTCCCGTCAGCAACAGCGCGCTGCCGGCGTCGACATCGAAATCGAGCTCAAGGAAGACCAGCCGTCCGCCACGGCGGCAGGCAAGCGATCGGGCGGACAGGATCGGCATTCAGGTATCAGGGATCGGGCATCAGGGATCGGAAAACGAACCGATACTATCTGATCCCTGATACCTGATGCCCGATCCCTGAAGCGCTCGCTGCGTGGCGATGGACAGGGCAAGTGCTTCGATGGCCCGCTCGGCGTCAAGAAGTCCAGGGTCGGCGCGGCCGCGAATGCAATCCGCGAAGCGCTGCAGTTCGACCTGGTAAGGGTTCCGGCCCGGCGTCACCACGCCTCGTGGTGGCGCATTGTCGCTGACGACGGTGAAGTTGCTGCGCGGCGGGCCGCCCTCGAATACGGTCTGAAGCTCGAATGCCGCATCCTCGAACAGGACTCGAAATCCGACCGAGAAGGGAAAGCCGCGCGGCATCAGGCCGCTCGCCACAACCGTGGCCTGGCGGCCATCGTCGTAGTCGAGGATGGCCGAGATCTCACCAGGGCCGCCTTGCGCCGTGCGCGTGGCGCTGGCCGACAGGCGGGCGGGCGGGCCCATCAGCCACTGGACGAAATCGAAATCGAAGGTCATCAGCTCGGTGGAGGGGTCGCTGTAGTGCGCCTTGTGATCGGGCGCGCCGGGCCGAAGGTAGGACCCCAGCCGCCAGGTGGCGAGGCTCAGCAGGCGGCCATGCTCCCCCGACGTCGCGACGGCTTTGACGTGTTCGTAGGCCGATACCGAGCGCATGAGGAGCCCGACCTGGAGCAGGCGGTCGGCGCGGCGAGCGGCTTCAAGCATCCGACGGGCATCCGCAAGGCGAAGCGCCAGGGGGCTTTCGCAGAACACATGCTTGCCCTGGTCGAGGGCCGGGATCACGAAGTCATGGTGGACCGCGCTCGGCAGGCAGACATCGATGGCGTCCACCGCGGGGTGCCGGATCAGGGCGTCGGCGTCGGTGAACGGCTCGGCCTTGCAGAGGGCGGCGGCCGAACGCGCCCGCTGCAAGTCGCGCGCGAACACGCCGACGACCTCGACATCGACAATGTCCGCGTAGACGGCAGCATGTGCTGTTCCCATGGCGCCGGCGCCCAGGATGCCAATCCGGATCTTGTCGTCGGCCATGCCCGCCTCCCCGGCTTTGCGACCAGTGGACTACAGGGGCGGCCAATTTCACAAGCGGGCGTTCTTCGCCAAGAGCGCGCCACTCATAGGCGCCAACTTTTGACGCACGCTGGCCCGACTGGTCCGCGCGGCTCCTGCCGCGCTCTTCGGTTTTCCGCAGCAATGCATGAGCGCGCCTGGAGGCGCGCGGTCCAGTTGGACCAGCGTGCGTCAAAAGGTGCGACGATGGGCGGGAAAAGAAAGGCCGCCGTTCCGGGGGGAGGATGGAACGGCGGCCAGAGCCTCTTGCGAGGCTGAACGTGGCTTGGGGGAACCACGTTCGGGGGAGATACACCCCTTAGTTAGGGGCGATGGGCGGCATGCGCTAGACCCAAATAGGGCAAAGTTGTGATATTTTAGCCACACCTCCTGTGGATGCAAAAATACAGTCTATTCAAGTGCTTAGTCATTTTACGGTGGAGACGTCGACGCTTAGCCGTACAATGACTCAAGTGGCTAGAGCGTTGCACGCATGGCTACGCGCGCGACACATGGCGGATATGCGACGCTGCAATGCTGACGGCACCGGTCCCGACCGGTGCGAGCACATCTAAGCCGTTGCCAACCCACGCAATTCGTTGGCGGCCACCGTCAGCATGGCGAGGTCGATGGCGGGCTGCGACTTGAGGTCGACCACGACCCGGTCGATGCGTTCCAGCGCCTCGCGGCGCGGCACGGCCCAGGTTTCGATCAACTCCGTGACATCGATCGCGCCGGCGCCGGCATCGACCGGCGCGCCGGCGAGCGCGGAAGCGGCCAGGCTGCGTTGAACTGTCGCAAGGTCGTCGACGACGGCGTTGCCGGCCAGCATCTGCCAGTGGGTCTCGCGCGGCAGCCGGTCGGCGGCCGCCCGCAGCCAGTCGAACCCGAGCCGGGCGCCCAGCTCGAAGTAGAGTCGGGCGGCGTCGGCCACGGCGACGTGCCCGATAGCAGCCAGGGCGGCGATGTCGCCGGCCGCCGCCAGCGTATCCAGCGCCGCCACCCGCCGCGCCAACGCTTCCGCCACGCCGGCCTGGATGAAAGTGCTGGCACGTTCGGCGATGGCGGCGCGCTCGCCCTGCGGCAGCAAAGCCTCCAGCTCGGTGGCCAGGGTGGCTACGGAGGGCCGCAGCGCGTCCACGGCGCGGGTCAGGTCGACCGGCCGCGGCAGGGCGCGCAGGGCCCACAGCGTGCCGCGCTCGATCAGGCGCTGGGTGGCGATGAACATGGCGATCTGGGCGGGCGCCACCAGCTGGTCGTCCAGCGATTCGATCTCGGCCCACAGGTCGCGCAGCGAGAAACTGTCGCGCACGATGGCGAAGCAGCGGGCGATGTCGGCGGTCGAGGCGCCGGTGCGCTCGCGGATGTCGTGCACGAAGGTGCTGCCGACGCGGTTGACCATCGAGTTGGTGATCTGCAGCGCCACGATCTCGCGTCGCAGCCGGTGGCGGCGGATCGAGTCGGTCAGGCCCTCGCGCATCGCCAGGGGGAAATAGCGCAGCAGCTCGGCTTCCAGCAGCGGGTCGTCGGGCATGTCCGACGCCAGGATCTCGTCGTTGACCACGATCTTGCCGTAGGCCAGCAACACGCAGAGCTCAGGCCGCGACAGCGGCTGGCCGGCAGCGGCACGCCGCTTCATGGCATCGTTGTCGGGCAGGAACTCGACAGCGCGATCCAGGCGGCCGATACGCTCGAGCGCGCGCATCATGCGGGCGTGCCGCTCATGCAGCGCCATGGCCTGCGTCGCCGCGACGCTGATCGCCTGGGTCTGCTGGTAGTTGTGGCGCAGCACCAGGGCGGCGACCTCGTCGGTCATCGACGCCAGGAGGCGGTCGCGCGCGCCCATGTCGAGCATGCCGCGCCGCACCGCGTCGCCCAGTGCGATCTTGATGTTGACTTCGTGGTCTGACGTATCGACGCCGGCCGAGTTGTCCAGGGCGTCGGTGTTGAGCTTGACGCCGGCCTGCGCCGCCTCGATGCGGCCGCGCTGGGTGACACCGAGATTGGCACCCTCGCCCACGACGCGGGCGCGGATGTCGCGACCGTCGATGCGCAGCGTGTCGTTGGCCTTGTCGCCGGCGTCGGCATGCGACTCGGTCGAGGCCTTCACGTAGTTGCCGATGCCGCCGAAGAACAGCAGGTCGGCCGGTGCCTTGAGGATGGCGCGCATCAGGTCGTTGGGCGCCACCTGCTGGGACTCGACGTCGAGCACCGCCCTGGCTTCCGGCGACACCGTCACCGACTTGGCGCTGCGCTCGACGATGAAGCCGCCTGATGACAGCAGGCCGCGGTCGTAGTCGGCCCATGACGAGCGCGGCAGGTCGAACAGCCGCTGGCGCTCGGCGAAGCTCTTCGCCGGGTCGGGGTCTGGATCGACGAAGATGTGGCGGTGGTCGAACGCCGCCAGCAGGCGCGTCTTGTCGGAACGCAGCATGCCGTTGCCGAACACGTCGCCCGACATGTCGCCGACGCCGACGGCAGTGAACGGCGTGGCCTGCGTGTCCAGGCCCAACTCGCGGAAGTGACGCTTGACGCTCTCCCAGGCGCCGCGCGCCGTGATGCCCATCCTCTTGTGGTCGTAGCCCACCGACCCGCCGGACGCGAAGGCATCGGCCAGCCAGAAGCCGTACTCGGCCGACACGCCGTTGGCGATGTCGGAGAAGCTCGCCGTGCCCTTGTCGGCGGCGACCACCAGATAGGGATCATCGCCATCGAGGCGCAGCACATGGGCTGGCGGCACGACGCTGCCATCGGCGCCGAGGTTGTCCGTGATGTCGAGCATGCCGCGGATCAGGGTCTTGTAGCACTCGATGCCCTCGGCCTGGACCTGCTCGCGCGCGCCGCCGGCCGGCGGTCGCTTGACGTAGAAGCCGCCCTTGGAGCCTACCGGCACGATCACCGCGTTTTTCACCATCTGCGCCTTCATCAGGCTCAGGATCTCGGTGCGGAAGTCCTCGCGCCGGTCGGACCAGCGAATGCCGCCGCGCGCCACCGGGCCGCCGCGTAGATGCACGCCTTCGACCCGCGGGCTGTAGACGAAAATTTCGACCATGGGCCGCGGCAGCGGCAACTCGTCGAGCCGCCGGCTGTCGAGCTTGAACGAGACGTAAGGCTTGGGCCGGCCGTCGGCGCCGGACTGCCAGAAGTTGGTGCGCAGCGTGCACTCGATGGCGTTGAGGTAGCGCCGCAGGATGCGATCCTCGTCCAGGCTCGCGACCTGCTCCAGCGCCGCCGTGATGGCGATGTGGGCCTTGTCGATCAGCTCCAGGCGCTCGGCCGCGTCGGGTGCGCCCAGCGCCGGGTCGAGCCGGGCGCGGAACAAGGCGGCGAGGTCGGCAGCAATGTCGATATGGGCCGCCAGCGCACGTTCGACGTAGTCCTGGCTGAACGGGAAGCCGGCCTGGCGCAGGAGCTTGGCGTAGGCGCGCAGCACGATCACGTCGCGCGGCTCGATCTCGGCGCTCAGCACGAGGCGGTTGAAGCCGTCGCTCTCCATGTCGCCGGTCCACACCGCGCCCAGCGCTTCGGCGAAGCCGGCCCGCTCGGCCTCGACCTCGACGGGTCGGCCGTCGGCGGTCTCGAGGCTGAAATCGTGCAGCCATACCGTGCCGTCGGGCAGCGACAGCTGGTACGGCGTCTCGGTCATCGCCCGCAGACCCATGGCCTCCAGCGGCGGCAGGATGTCCGACAGAGGGATAGGCTGCGCGCCGCGCGCCAGCTTCAGCGCCATCTGGTGCGGCCCCTGCCCGGGCCGGCGGTAGAGGTCGATGCCCAGCGGCACGCCGCCCTGGATCGACATCGCCTGGGCCAGGTCGCGCGCCGCCTCGGGGCCTTCGAACACCTCGCGATAGGCGACGGGGAACGCGTTGCCGACACGGCGCATCAGCGCCAGGCCATCGGCCTCGCCATGACGTTCGACCAGCACCTCCTTGAGCTTCTCGCTCCAGGTGCGGGCCGCTTCGGCCAGCTCGGCCTCGATGGCGTCGGGCTCCGGCAGCTTGGCCATGGGTTCGGCCAACCGCACGGTGAACAGCACACGCGCCAGCACCGACTCATCGCCGACGCTGACGGAGAAGGACGACACCGTGCCGTTGTAGGCGCGCTCCAGGATGGCGGCGAAACGCTTGCGCAGGTCGCTGTCGTAGTTCTCGCGCGGCGCGTAGACCAGGCAGGAGACGAAACGCCCGGCGGCGTCGGTGCGGGTGAACAACGCCACGTGCTGGCGCTCCTGCAGCTGCAGCACGCCGGTGGTGGTGGTGAACAGCGTATCCACGTCGGCCTGGAACAGCTCGTCGCGCGGATGCGTCTCGATGATGTTGAGCAGCGCCTTGCCATCGTGACTGGCCGGATCGTAGCCGGCGCGGTCGATGACGGCCTCGACCTTGCGCCGCAGCAGCGGAATCTCGCGCGGCGAGGCGTGATAGGCCGACGAGGTGTACAGGCCGGCGAAGCGCCGCTCGCCGGTCACCTTGCCCTTGGCGTCGTAGATCTTGACGGCAATCACGTCCAGGGCGCCGGCGCGGTGCACACGCGAGAGGCGGTCGCTCTTGAGCAGCAGGACCGGTGCGTCGGAGGCCGCGAAGCTGGCCAGCGCGGCGCGCCCGGCCGGATGCGGATCGAACAGCCGCTCCTCGTCGCTGCGCAGGATGCCGAGGCCCGAACCGGCGATGACGTCGTAGCTCACCGGGCCGCCCTTGCGGCCGCCATACTTGAACCGGCGGGAGCCCAGGAACGTGAAATGGTTGTCGTTGACCCAGCGCAGGAAGGTGGCGGCCTCCTCCAGCTCAGCGCGCTGTGCGCCGGCCCGCCCCGAGGCCATCGCCAGCTCGCTGACCGAGTCCAGTGCCGCCTGGCGCATGGCGAACCAGTCCGCCACTGCCACCCGCACCTCGCCCAGCGCCGTGGTCAGCGCCGCCGCCAGGTCGTCGCGGCCGGCGGCATCGGCGATGCGGTCGATCTCGATCCGCATGACGGACTCGCGCGGCGACCCGCGGGCGGCGCGGCCGAACTCGGTGATGTTGCCCTGCTCGTCGCGCGCCACCGGCATGACGGGGTGCGCCATCAGGTGGACCGACAGCTCGCGGTGCACCAGCTGCATGCGGACCGAATCGACCAGGAACGGCATGTCGTCGTTGATGATCTCGATCACGGTGTGGCGACTGCGGTAACCCTGCGTCTCCGGCGTCGGATCGTAGATGCGCAGCCAGGCCTCGTCGGGCCGGCGCTGGCGCATGAACTCGAACAGCGTGCGCGCCTGTGCGGCGCGGTCGACCGCCGGCGCCGCCGCGATGTCCTCCGGTGCCAGGGCTTCGTGCAGGCGATGGGCGAAGCGCGCGGCCGCGTCGCCGCCGGCGCGCGCGGCTTCGACTACTGCCGCCAGCTTATTGTCGAGGGGCTTTTCCAGGGTCTCTTCGCCGGCCGTGCGTACGTCCATGGCTCCCTCCCTGTCGGTGGCGGCGACGATGCCAGACCCCGAACCCGGCCGGTGCCGCGTCGCTGCGGGGAGGATGCTAGCCCAATCGCGCGACGCTCACCAATTCATAAATATGTAAGCAATCACCCATTGACTGCAGTCATGTGCGTTTGCCCGGAGCGCGTAACTCCAGTGACGCATCATGCGCCGGGTGGGAGCGGTGAAGATGCGCGACTGGAGGCGCGCGCCCCCAGCCATGAGCCGGCTGGAAGCCGGCGCTCCCAAGAGATTTCCACAGCACGGTCGATGCCCGTCGTGCTTGGGGTTTTGCGCCGGCCCGCCGGGGCGAGGCGCGGAATGCTTGACAATTCCGTCGAAATGCCAAGGAATCCGCCGCTAGGCGCGGTTTGTTCCTGTTTTCGCGGCGGCGCAGCATAAAACCCGAGTGAGTAGCGTGGTCAATATTAGAGTCGGTTTTCTTGCACCTTTTCAATGGATTGCGATGCCTTTCTTGTGATTCCTGCTGAAGGGAAAAGTTTTGGGATGACAGGCGTCCAGAGGGACATATGATCGACATATTGTGGTCAGGGTAAACGCCCTAGCGATATGTAGTGGTTGTTAACAATCCATCCTCTCCACAGGCGTGGATAAGGATACCGACGGGGGCGCCAAGTGTTTGATGTAGTTCAGCTTCAGAGCGGCAGCCGCGTTGTGACCGAGCCCGGCCGGGACGAAAAGCTCACGATGTTCGGCAAGGCGACCTTGTCCGACCGGTATCTGTTGCCGGGCGAGAGCTACCAGGATCTGTTCGCGCGCGTCGCGGCAGCCTATGCCGACGACGATGCCCATGCGCAGCGCCTCTACGACTACATCTCCAATCTCTGGTTCATGCCGGCCACGCCGGTGCTCAGCAACGGCGGCACCAGCCGCGGCCTGCCGATCTCCTGCTTCCTGAACGAGGCCAGCGACTCGCTGGAAGGCATCGTCGGCCTGTGGAACGAGAACGTGTGGCTGGCGGCGCGCGGCGGCGGCATCGGCTCCTACTGGGGCAACCTGCGCTCGATCGGCGAGAAAGTGGGGCTGAACGGCAAGACGTCGGGCGTGGTGCCCTTCATCCGGGTCATGGATTCCCTGACCTTGGCGATCTCGCAGGGCTCGCTGCGGCGCGGCTCGGCCGCCGTGTACATCCCCGTCAGCCACCCCGAGATCGAGGAATTCATCGAGATCCGCCGCCCCACCGGCGGCGATCCCAACCGCAAGGCACTCAACCTGCACCACGGCATCCTGGTGCCCGACGCCTTCATGCGCGCCGTCGAGAACGACGAGGAATGGGCCCTGACCTCGCCCAAAGACGGCGCCGTGCTGCGCAAGGTATCGGCGCGCCACCTCTGGATCCGCATCCTGACGGCGCGGGTCGAGACCGGCGAGCCCTACATCATCTTCATCGACCACGTGAACCGCGCCCTGCCGCAGCACCAGAAGCTGGCCGGGCTCTCGGTCAAGACCTCGAACCTGTGCAGCGAGATCACGCTGCCCACCGGTATCGACAAGTACGGCCGCGAGCGCACGGCGGTGTGCTGCCTGTCGTCGCTGAACCTGGAAACCTACTTCGAGTGGCACGAGCATCCGACCTTCATCGAGGACGTGATGCGCTTCCTCGACAACGTGCTGCAGTCCTTCATCGAGAAATCCGGCGCCGACTTCGAGCGCGCCGCCTATGCCGCGATGCGCGAGCGCAGCGTCGGCCTGGGCGTGATGGGCTTCCATTCCTTCCTGCAGGCCAACAACATCCCGCTCGAGTCGGTAATGGCCAAGGTGTGGAACAAGAAGATCTTCAAGCACATCAAGCAGGGGGTCGATACGGCCTCGGTGACCCTGGCGGCCGAGCGCGGCGCGTGCCCCGACGCCGCCGATTTCGGCATCCAGGAGCGCTTCTCCAACAAGCTGGCGATCGCCCCCACCGCCTCGATCTCGATCATCTGCGGCGGCGCCTCGCCCGGCATCGAGCCGATCGCGGCCAACGTCTTCACCCACAAGACGCTCTCGGGCTCGTTCAGCGTGCGCAATCCCTACCTGCAACTGCTGCTGGCACGCAAAGGCCGCGACGACGAGGACACCTGGACCTCGATCACCCTGAGCCAGGGCTCGGTGCAGCACCTCGACTTCCTCGATGACCACGAGAAGGCGGTGTTCAAGACGGCGTTCGAGCTCGACCAGCGCTGGCTGGTGGAGCACGCCGCCGACCGCACGCCGCATATCTGCCAGTCGCAGTCGCTCAACGTCTTCCTGCCGGCCGACGTGCACAAGCGCGACCTGCACCAGATCCACCTGATGGCGTGGAAGCGTGGCGTGAAGAGCCTCTACTACTGCCGCTCGCTTTCCATCCAGCGCGCCGAAGCCGTCTCCGGCGACGCCGCCGTGGCCCAGACTCCGAT
>Ga0187894_10003721_pt1 | contig 16817 bp, 12 predicted proteins | sample GBC1701081metaG_FD_136650 | JGI IMG/M metagenome (GOLD analysis project Ga0187894, IMG submission 136650) | White microbial mat communities from a lava cave in the Kipuka Kanohina Cave System on the Island of Hawaii, USA - GBC170108-1 metaG ... | reverse complement strand
GAACATCACGCCGCTCGAGCCGAGGTCGCTGCGAACCATGTACTGCACGCCGACGGACAGGGCCACCTGGCTGTGGTCGAAGCCCTGGTGCACGCGATAGGCGATGGCGCGATCGTTGAACAGCGAAGCGTACACCTCGTGCATCGAGGTGAGCAGGTTGTCGCGGCCGCGTACGTTCAGGAAGGTTTCCTGCTGGCCGGCAAATGATGCTTCCGGCAGGTCCTCGGCAGTGGCGGAGGAACGCACCGCGACCGCGATCTCCCGTCCGGCGTTCATCTTCTCCCAGGCCGCGAGCACTTCTTTCTGCAGACGATCCTGGAACGGCGTCGCGAGGATCCAGCCGCGGATCTGCGCGCCGACGTGCGCCAGCTTCTCGACATCGTCGACGTCGAGCGGGGCGAGCGCCTGGTTGATGCGCTGACCGAGTCCCCCCTGGGTGAGGAAGTCCCGATATGCCTGCGCGGTGGTGGCGAAGCCGTCCGGCACGCGCACACCGAGGCGCGTCAGGCTGCGGATCATCTCGCCGATGGAAGAGTTCTTGCCGCCGACGGTTTCGACGTCCTGGCGCGTCAGCTCGGCGAATGGAAGGATGTAGCTCAAGGCTGCCCTTGTGTCGGACGGCGCAGCGGTGAACACTCTGCAGCCGGGTTGGAGGCCAGATTCGTGAACCGCAGAACGGTGTTTTTCGTTTCCGACCAGACCGGCGTGACCGCAGAGACCATGGGACACAGTCTGCTGACGCAATTCGACGGACTGGAATTTCGGCCGGTGACTCTGCCATTTATCTCGACACCTGACAAGGCAGAAGAAGCGGTCCGCAAGATCAATCTGGTCGCGCAGCAGGAGGGCGTGCGCCCGATCGTGTTCAGCACCCTGGTGCAGGACGACCTGCGCGAGCTGGTCAAGCGCGCCGACGGCCTGTTCCTCGACTTCTTCGACGCCTTCCTCGGACCCCTCGAGAGCGAGCTCGCGGTGCGTTCCTCGCATACCAGCGGCCGCGCGCACAGCATGGCGGACCAGACGGCGTACAACTGGCGGATCAACGCCGTGAACTTCGCGCTCGCCAACGACGACGGCGCGGGCGCACGCGACTACGAACGCGCCGATCTCATCCTCATCGGCGTGTCGCGCTCGGGCAAGACGCCGACGTGCCTGTACATGGCGCTGCAGTACGGCGTGTTCGCGGCCAATTTCCCGCTCACCGACGACGAGCTCGAGTCGGGCAACCTGCCGGCGACGCTGCGCCCGTATCAGCGCAAGCTGTTCGGCCTCACCATCAAACCCGAGCGCCTGCAACAGATCCGCAACGAAAGGCGGCCCGACAGCCGCTACGCTTCCACGCAACAGGTACAGTACGAAGTCCGCGCAGCCGAGGCGTTGTTCGCGCGCGCCGGAGTGCCGTCGCTGGAGACCACCGAGTGCTCGATCGAGGAGATCTGCAGCCGCATCCTCGACCGCACCGGGCTGGAGCGGCGCACACGACCGTGACGCAGGTCGCACGCGCTCGTGATGCACGCCGCAGGCCAGCGTGATGCGCGTCGCAGTGCGCGGGCAGAAGCGCGAAATGCCTGTGCTATAGTCGACCCATGATCGGCACCACCGACCATCTGTGCGCGATTTCCTGGCGGGCGCGGCCCGGCAGTTTCGTGAGCCTGATGACGCTCTACGAGAGCAACTACATCCGGCTCGGCTGGATCCTGCCCGAAGCGCGCGGTCTCGCAGGCCGGCACGTGTCGACGGCGAACGCAGATCCCAACCTGCATCTGGAAGTGGTCGAGCGCAGCCGCTACACCACCACGCTCAATCTCAGCTACGTGCTGGAGAGCGATGCAGGTCCCGTGCTTGCGCCGGATCTGCAGGTGCGTGTCTACCACGACGCGCGTCTCGCGGAGGCCTGTGACAGCGCGCGCACGCACCGCCACGAACATCTCGATCGCCTGCGCGCCGAGCTGCGGCGCGAGCTGGACGAGCGCTGGGCGCGCAACGTGCTGCTGAACAAGTGGCTCGAATACTGCGCGGAGCGCGGTCATCGTTTTCATCCGCCGGCCGCCTGAGCGACCGGCGGTTCCCTGAAAGGCGCCGGCAACGGCGCCGACGGACCGCGACAGAAACGCGAGAAAAACCGCCGTGGCCCTGGTCGAGAAACTCGCAGCGCTGCGTTTGCCCTTCCTGCAGAAGCAGAAGCCGGAGGAAGACGAACGGCTGATGCAGCTGTTCCGCAACCGTGCCGGCCTCAAGAAGGCGCACTCGTCGCTCCAGGATCAGCTCTACGAGCTCAAGGAACGCATCAAGCAGCAGGACGGCGTCGTGCTCCGCTCGCAGGAGAACATGAACGCGCTGGAGACGCTGCTCGGCAATCCGGAATCCGGTTACAGCGCGCTGGTGTACTTTCAGTTGCGCGGCCTGTGGCGCGCCTGCCATCAGCAGCTGGAGATTTTCGCCGGCGAGCTCGAGAAGCAGCAGGAAGAGCGCGAGCGGCGCAAGCAGCTGTTCGAGTTCAACCAGGACATGCGCAATCGCCTCGCGGTGATCGACGGACGACTGGCGATCGCCGAGGACCGGCTCAACGAGCAGAAGGCGCAGCGCACGGAGATGGAGCAGAAGCTGCTGCGCTCGCGCGGCTTCTGGAACTACTTCCGGCGCCGCACGCTGCGCCACCAGATCGACCGTCATCGCATCCACATCGACCTCGCGCAGGGGGACTGCACCAAGATCCGCGAAGAGCACGCGGCGGTGGAAGCCGAGCAGGCACCTGCGTTCCCGGGCCTGACCGTCGACGGACGGCGCGCGATCAACCTTGCCACGATCGCGTACGCGCTGGTGCTCGGCGAGCGCCTGGCGACGCACGGGCTCGCCGGTCGCGTCAAGGATGCGATGGCGAAGCGCGTGCAGGAGGCGCAGTACGGGTCGCGTGAGGACTGCGAGACGCTGATGGTGGCGATCGCGCAGGCGATCGGCGCAGTGCGTTCGCGCAAAGACCTCGCCGGCGAGATCAAGGTCTGCGTCGACAGGCTGCGCGAAGCGGCTCAGTATCGTTCGCCCAACGACACGGTGCCGCTGGGCGAAACGCTCGGCGGCGTCGCGCCGTCCAGCCCGGACGGCCGCCCGATTCTCACGCTGTCCGCTCCGCAGATCCTGGCGGACGATTACTGGCACATCTACCGCGTGCTGCTGCGCTGATCAGTGGTGCGATGCGGGTGTCTGCACCGCGCTGGCCGGCGTTGCGCCCGGCGCGCCTGCGGCTGCTGCGCGCGTTTCAATCGCAAGTCCGCGCCCGACCCGGCGGCGCCACTGATTCAGGTCGTCGAACCACTCGTAGAATGCGGGCACGACGAACAGCGACAGCACGCCGGAGGCCAGCAGTCCGCCCATGATGGCGCGCGCCATCGGGTAGTAGGCCGGGCCACCGCCACCGCCACCCACCTGTGCCTCGCCGATCGAGAGCGGCAACATGGCGAGCAGGGTCGTGAGCGTGGTCATCAGGATCGGACGCAGGCGGTCACGTCCTGCCTGCACGATCGCGTCGTCGCGCGACATGCCGGCGGCGCGCAGGTTGTTGATGTGCGCCACCAGCACGATGCCGATGTTCACCACCACGCCGATCAGGATCATGATGCCGACCATCGCCATGAACGTGAACGGGGTGTTGGTCAGGAAGAAGAACCAGTAGAGGCCGACGATCGAGAAGATCAGCGACGTGATGATCGAGATGGGGTAGAGCGCCGACTCGAACAGCGCCGCCATGACGATGAAGATCATCGCCACGCCGAGCAGCAGGCTCACCATCATCACCTGCTGGGTCTTGTCGTTGGTCTCGAAGCCGCGGCCGAACTTCCACGTGTAGCCGGGCGGCAGCGCGACGTTCTCCATCATCGGCTTGACGCGCTCCTTGATCTCGTCGAGGGTTGCAGCCTTCGCGAGCGTGCCGGCGATGATCACGGAGGTCAGGCGGTTGACGCGCGTGATGTTGCGCGGACCGCGCGTGAGCCTGAAGTCCGCCACAGCGCCCAGGGTGATGCGTTCGCCGGAGGGCAGGTACAGCGGCAGGCGGCCGAGGTCCTCGACGTTCTGGCGGTCCGACTCGCGGAACGTCAGCCGCATGTCCACTTCGCGCTCGGGCCCGCGAAACTCGCGCAGCTTGTCGCCGCGCATCGCCACGGCCACCGTTGCGGCGATCTCTTCGGTCGTGAGGCCGAGATCCGCGGCGCGGGCGCGATCGATGATGATCTGGATTTCTTCCTCGCCGTCCCTTGCCTCCGAGCGCACGGTCTCGAGTCCTTCGACGTCCTGGAGCTGGCGCGACACCTCCGTGCTCAGTTCTGCCAGCAGTTCCGTGCTGTCACCGGAGAGCTGTACGCTGAAGCCCTCGCCACCCATGCCCTCGTCGAACGAGAAGCTCGGCTTGCCGATGATGATCTCCGGCAGTTCGGGCGTCGCCAGCTCGATGATCTGCTTGGCGCGCAGCTTGGCCTTCTCCTTGGGCTGCAGGATGAGGATCGTGCCGGCTTCCTCGGGACGGTAAAAGGAATAGATGCTGTCGATGTCGAAGCGCTCGCGGTTCTTCTCGAAGAACGCCTCCATCGTGTTGACGGCGGCCTCGACACGCGCCAGCGGATAGGTGCCGTTGATGTGGTAGCCGAGGAAGATGCTGCGCCCGACGTCCTGCGGGAACATGTCCGCCTTGACGAATATGAACGGGATCGCGGCGGAGCCGAGCACCAGCACGATCAGGCCGGCCGTGATCCACTTGTGATGCAGCGAAGCGCGCAGCGCGCGGGCGTAGAAGTCCTGCAGGCGGCCGAGCAGCGAGCGGCTGCCCACGGGCGGCGGCGAGGGGAAGCGCGCCAGGAGCATCGGGATCAGCGTCTGCGCGACGATCAGCGAAGCGATCATCGCCACGACAATGGGAATGGCGACGTGCGCCAGGAAGATCGTCGCCTCGTTCTTCTCGCCCACGAGCAGCGGCACGAACACCGCGACCGAGCTGGCGGTGCCGGCCATTACCGCGACGCCCACTTCCTTGACGCCGCCCAGCGTCGCCGCGAGCGGCTTGTCAGGAGTGAGCTGGCGATGGCGGAACACGCCCTCGGTCACCACCACCGCGTTGTCGACCAGCATGCCGATCGACAGCAGCATGCCCATCATCGACAGGATGTTGATGGACAGGCCGAAGAAATACATGGCCGCGAGCGTGATGATCAGGGAGAACGGCACGGCTAGCGTCACGATCAGCGTCGTGGGCCAGTTGCGCAGGAAGAGGAAGAGCACGATGAAGGCGAGGCCGGCGCCGATCAGGCCCGCGGTGCGCAGCTCCCTGAGCGAATCGAGAATGCTTTCCGCCTGGTTGTCCATCACGAACAGCTCGATGCCCTGCATCTGGGGCACCTCGCGCGCGTGGTTCAACACCTCGAGCACCTTGCGGCACACGTCGACCACGTTGGCCTGCGTCGTCTTGAACACGGCCAGGCCGACCGCCGGCCGGTGATTCAGGTGCCGGCCGATCGACAGGTCGGGGCTCACCAGCTCGATCGCAGCGACGTCGGCGAGGCGCACCGAACCGGCGATGCGCAGGTTGCGGATGTCCTCGACGCTGCGGAATTCGCCGATCGGCCGCACGTTGAAGCGCTGGCCGCGCTCGGTGATCTCACCGGCGCTGACGGAGAAGTTGCTGCGCTCGAGCAGCTCGCGCAGCTGTCGCACGTCGACGCCGTGGGCGGCCACGCGGCCGGCATCCACCAGGATGCGCACTTCGCGCGGCTCGACGCCCTCGATCTGCACGCGCGCCACGCCGTCGATGCGCTCCACCGGGCGCTTGAGGAAGCGCTCGAGCGTGTCGTAGGCGTCGGAGAGATCCTGGTCGGCGGCGATGCGGATCTGCAGGATCGCCTGGTCGCCGAGCGAGCCGGCGAAGATCAGCATGCGCTCGGCGCCGGCCGGCAGCTGGTTCTTGATCGAGTCGAGCTTGGTGCGCACCTCGAAGCCGACCGCGTCGACGTCGGTGCCCCAGCCGAAGGAAATCTGGAACTCCGCTTCGTTCTCGCGCGAGGTCGAGCGCAGTTCCTGGATGCCGCTGAGGGTCGACAGCGCTTCCTCGACCGGGCGGGTGATGAGCTCTTCGACTTCCTCGGGCGTCGACCCGGGGTAGGGGATGGTGACCTGCATGCCCGGGAACGCGATGTCCGGGAATTGCTCGAGCGGCAGCAGGCGCGTGGCGATCAGACCGATCAGGGTGAGCGCGAGGAACAGCATCACCGTGGTGATGGGGCGCCGCAGCGCGATGTCGGTGTGAATCATCGGCCGACCTCGATGGGGTTGCCGCGTGCCAGCGGATGCGCCGTCGTGCCGCTGGCGACGGCTGCGCGCTCGCGCACCATCAGGGAGTAGACGACGGGGATGACGATGAGCGTCAGCATCGTTGCGATGGCGATGCCGCCGATCACGGTGATCGCCATCGGCGTGCGCACTTCCGAGCCTTCGCCGAAGCCGATCGCCATCGGCAGAAGGCCGAGCACGGTGCTGACCGTGGTGATCAGGATCGGACGCAGGCGCGCGCGCCCGGCGTCCATGATCGCGTTGCGGATGTCCAGGCCGCGGTCGCGCGCCTGGTTCACCGCGTCGATGAGCACGATGGCGTTGTTCACCACGATGCCGGCCAGCATGATCACGCCGATCAGGGCCACGGCGTTGATGGTCGTGCCGGTCACGAACAGCGCCCAGATCACGCCGACCAGGCCGAGCGGGATCGTGAAGAGGATGATGAACGGCTGGATCAGCGACTCGAACTGCGAGGCCATCACCAGGTAGACCAGCAGCACGGCCATGATCAGCGTGAAAGTGAGGGACTGGAAGCTGTCGCTCATCTCCTCGCTCTGGCCCGAGAGGTAGGCACCGATACCGGGCGGCAGCTCGACGTCCGCGAGGATGCTGCGCAGCTCGTCGACCGCGCTGCCGAGATCCTTGCCGACGTAGCCGGCGGAGATGACGGCGACGCGCTCCTGGCCGGCGCGACGCACTTCGGCCGGTCCGACGGCGAGCGTGACGTCGGCCACCGCGCTCAGCGGCACGGGGTGCTCGCTGCCGGGATTGACGATGAGACCACGGATTTCGTCGATGGAAGCGGCGCGCGTATCGACGCTGCGCACCAGGACGTCGATCTGCTTCTCACGCATGCGATAGCGGGTTGCCACCTCGCCGCGAACGCTGGTCACCACGCGGTCGGCGATCGCGCGCACTTCCAGGCCGAGGCGCGTGGCACGGTCCTGGTCGAACACGATCTGGATTTCCGGATTACCCGCTTCGACGGTGGAACGGATGTCGGTGAAGCCGCCGGTGGTCTCCATGCGGGTGCGGACCTGCTCGGCGACGCCGCGCAGGCGATCGAGATCGTAGCCGCTGATCACGACTTCGAGCGGCGTGCTGAAGCTGAAGAGCGACGGGCGGCTGAACTGGTACTGCATGCCCGGAATTTCTTCCAGGCGGCCACGCAGCGCGTTCATTGCCGCCTCTTCCTCGGCGCGGCCCGAGCCGGGCGCGAGCGTGATGCTGAGCTTGCCCGTGTTCTCGCCCGCATCCACGGGGTTGGCGTCGAGGCGATTGCCGGTGCCGGAAACCGAGTAGGAGAGCGCTGTGCCGCCGATGTCGAGACTGGCGCGCTGCGCGCGTTCCACCACCGCGTCGGTCTGCGTGAGCGGCGTGCCCGGCGGCAGGCGCAGGTCGACGATGAATTCGCCCTGCGAGAGCTGGGGGATCAGCTCGGTGCCGAGCTGCGGCACGAGCGCCAGGCTCGCGAGGAAGAGCGCGAGAGCGGCACCGACCACCTTGCCGCGGTTGGCGAGGGCCCAGTCGAGTATCGGCACGTAGCGGCGCTCCATGCGCGCGTACGTGCCCTGCGTGAAGAGGACGAACGGGGTCAGGACGAAACGCAGCGAGCGCGAGATGGCGCGGCCGATCGTCCGGAAGAAGCCCGAAACGTGCATGACGCCGCGCGTGAAGCGGCCGAGCGGCTTCTCCGTGTGCGACAGCAGCGGCGCTCCGGCCGGCTTGCCGGCGGCCATCATCGGCACCACGGTCAGGCCGACCATCAGCGAGAGGATCTGGCCGTAGGTGACGGTGAGCGCCTGGTCGCGGAACAGCTGCCCGGCGACGCCGCTGATGAACACCATGGGGAAGAACACCGCGATCGAGGTCAGGGTCGAGGCCGTGACGGCCATCGCGACTTCCTTGGTGCCTTCGCGTGCGGCCGTCATCTGGTCGACGCCAGCCTCGCGCTTCTTGGCGATGCTTTCCAGGATGACCACCGAATTGTCGATGAGCATGCCGACCGACAGCGCGATACCGCCGAGCGACATGATGTTGAGCGTCACGTCGGTGCTGTACATCAGCATGAACGTGCCGATCACCGACACCGGGATCACGATCGCGGTGACGAATGTGGCGCGCGCGTCGCGCAGGAAGAAATACAGCACCAGGATCGAGAGCAAGCCGCCGATCAGCGCGGCGTCGCGCACGTCCGAGACGGCAGAGTCGATGAACCTGGACTGGTCGTAGACCGTGCTCAGTTCCACGTTCTTCGGCAGCGTCTTTTTCAGCGCCGCGACGCGCTCGACGATACCTTCGGCCAGGAGCACGGTGTTCGCGTCGCCTTCCTTGTAGACCGCCAGCTCGACGGACTCGCGGCCGTTGACGCGAGTGACGGCCTCGCGTTCCTTGTAGCCGCGCGTCACCGAAGCGACGTCGCGCAGGTACACGGGCTGGCCGCCGACCGAGGCGATGATGGCGTTGGCCATTTCCTCGACGCTGCGGAACTCGTTGAGCGTGCGCACCAGGAAGCGCTGCGTTCCCTGTTCCAGCCGCCCGCCGGACAGATTGACGTTTTCGGCGCGGATGCGCCGCGCGACGGATTCGATCGATAGGCCGAGCTGCGCGAGCTTCTCCTGGTCGACGAACACCTGGATCTCGTCTTCGAAGCCGCCGCTCACCTTCACGGCGGCCGAGCCCTCTACGGCCTCGAGATCGGGCTTGAGTCGGTCCTCGGCGAAGCGGCGCAGGGTCTTCAGGCGCTCTTCGGGAGAAACAGAGACATTCGCGGCCGTGCCGGCGGCAAGCGCGTCGTTGGCAGCGGCTCCGTTCGCGGCTGCATCGGCCGACCCGGCGCTTGATGCTGCATTGGCTTCAGCAGAGGCTTTCTCGCCCGTGCCCGCTTGCGCGGCGTTCGCATCAGGGGTCTTTTCCAGGAGCGCGAGGCGCATCACCGGTTCGCTGGACGGATCGAAGCGCAGCAGCAACGGCCGCGTCGCATCGAGCGGAAGCTGCAGCAGGTCCAGCTTCTCGCGCACTTCGATGCCGGCCAGATCCATGTCCGTGCCCCAGACGAACTCCAGGATCACGTCGGACTGCCCGGGCCGCGACACCGAGCGCACCTGCCGCACGTTGCGGATGATGCCCACCGCTTCCTCGATCGGCCGCGTCAGCAGGTTTTCGATTTCCAGCGGCGCGCCGCCCACCAGCTCGGTGCGGACGGTAATGGTCGGATAGGAAAGGTCCGGGAGGAGGTTGACCTTGAGGCGGGTGAGCGAGACGAACCCGAACATGCACAGCGCCACGATGGCCATGACGACCGTGACGCGGCGACGCGTGGCGAAGTCGACGAGTTGCATGGGCGCCTGCGCTCAGCGAGCGGCTTGCGCGGTTTCGAGTGATACCACCCGTACGGCGTTGCCGGTCTTGAGGGCACCCTGGCCGACGACGACGACCTGCTCCTGACCGGCGAGCCCCGAGATCACTTCGACGTAACCGGCGTTGGACAGTCCGACGCCGATCTGACGCTGCAGCGCCTTGCCCTGGTCCACGATGAACACAGTGGGCTGGCCTTCCTCGTCGACGATCGCGTTGCGCGGGATCTGCAGCGCGCGCTCGCGCCGCTCGTAAACGATGCCGATGCGCGCGAACATGCCCGGCTTGAGCCTCGCGGTCGGATCGTCGACCTCGACCGTGACCTTGAACGTAGCGGTGGCCGGATCGACAACGGGGCTGAGGCGCGCCACGCGGCCGGGGAACGGTTGCCCGGGCGCGGCGTCGACGTTCACGTGCGCCGGCTGGCCGGGCTTGAGTCTGCCCAGCTCGCGCTCGGGCACGTGCACGTAGGCGAGCAGCGGCTTGAGGTCGGTGACGCGGAACAGCTCGTCGTTCGGCTTCACCATGTTGCCGACCTTGATGTGCCGTTCGGACACCACGCCGTCGATGGGAGCGCGGATATCCGTGTAGGAAAGCTGCAGGCGCGCCAGCTCGTAGGCAGCGCGTGCGGCGTCGACGTCGTACTTGAGGTTCTCGAAGGCACCCGGCGCCATCAGGCCTTTCTGGTGCAGCTCGACATTGCGCTTGTAGTCGCGATCGAGACGGGCGAGGGCGGCGTTGGCCTTGTCGGCCTCGAGGCGCAGCTGGTCGCCGTCGAGCCGCGCCAGCACCTGGCCGGCGCGCACTTTCATGCCTTCCTCGACGAGCAGGGAGCGGACTTCGCCGCCGACCTTGGCGACCACGGCCGCTTCCTGATCGGCCTCCAGCGAAGCTGTGCCGGCGTACACCGCCACCATTTCGCCGCGCAGCGGCGTGCGAACCTCGACCGGAATTGCGGCCGTCTCAGCCTTGGATTCGGGCGTTTTGCCGTTCGCCTTCTCACCGCATCCGGCAACCAGCGTCGCCGCGCCCAGGATCGCGACGACTCCCAGCAAACTCGCTCTCATACAGCCTCCCGCCGCGGCAAAAGCCGATACAAATCAGCAGTTTAGCCTTTGTGCATTCAGTGCCTGAATGCCGACCTTTGCTGCCAGTGCGGAGCGGATGCTATAGGTAATTTGGTGCTGTAGTCAAGTATAACAGTGTTCAGGAAGCCTTCTTGACCTGCGCGACGATCGGAAGCGAGGCCATGTCAGCCACGATCTCGCTGGCCTCGCCCAGAATCACATCGACGCTTTCGCCGCTGTCGAGTTCCTCGATGTTCCCCAACGGCTTCAGGCCGCGTGCCGCGCGCCGCGCGTTCTCGCGCGCGAGACGTTCGCGATCGAGCTTCTCGCGCTCGGCCTTGCGCACGTTGAGATTGAGCGACACCGTCTTCTGCTGGCGCAGCTGATCGACTGCCGCGACGTCGCCGAGCAGCGAGCGGAAATCCGGATCGATGCCGGAGCGCTGCTCGTGACTGCGCGAGAGCAGCGCCACGGCGGGCGACAGGTGCTCGGTGCCGGAGAATTGCAGGCCCGGAATGCGATCCCAGGGCAGGGCGCTGGTGCGCGTGCTTTCGCCGACTTCGTCGGTGCTGATCAGCGAAGGCAGCAGAATATCGGGCGTCACGCCGCGGTTCTGCGTGCTGTCGCCGGTCACCCGGTAGAACTTGCCGATGGTCACGGTGAGCTGGCCGAACTCCGGCCGCGGTCCGAGCGCAAAGCGATCCAGCGGGATCAGGTTCTGCACCGTGCCTTTGCCGTAGGTCTGCTGGCCGATGACCACGCCGCGCCCGTAGTCCTGGATTGCGGCGGCGAAAATCTCCGACGCCGAAGCGCTGAAGCGATCGACCAGCACCGCGAGCGGACCGGAGTAGGCGACGTCCGGCTCCGGATCGTCGAGCACTTCGACGCTGCCGTCCGTCTCGCGCAGCTGCACGACCGGACCGCCTTTGATGAAGAGGCCGGTGAGTCCAGTGGCTTCGGGCAGCGAGCCGCCGCCGTTGCCGCGCAGGTCGATCACGAGACCCTGGATCTTCTCGCCGCGCAGCTCTTCGATGAGCTTGCGCACGTCGCGCGTGGTGCTGCGGTAGTTGCGATCGCCTGCCGCCCGCGCGTTGTAGTCCTGGTAGAAGCTCGGCACGGTGACCACGCCAATGTTCACTTCCTGGCCGTCGCGCTTGATCTTGCGCACTTCCTTGCGCGCGGCCTGCGCCTCGAGCGTAACCTTGTTGCGCGTGAATTCGATGACGCGCTCGGAGCCGCCCGGTGCGGCGCCGGCCGGGAGGACCTGCAGGCGCACCACGGTGTTCACCGGCCCGCGGATGAGCTGAACCACGTCGTCCAGTCGCCAGCCGATCACGTCCGTGAGCGCGCCGTCGCGGCCCTGGCCGACCGCAGTGATCCGGTCGTTCGCAGAAAGCGTGTCGCTCTGCGCGGCAGGACCGCCGGGCAGGATGCTGAGCACCGTGACGTAGTCGTCGACGAGCTGCAGCGAGGCGCCGATGCCCTCGTAGGACAGGCTCATGGCGATGCGGTACTCCTCGCTGTTGCGCGGCGAGAAGTAGCTCGAATGCGGGTCGTACGCGCGCGCGTACGCGTTCATGAAGGTCTCGAACACGTCGTCGGCGGAAATCTGGTCGATGCGCTTGACCACGCGCTCGTAGCGCTTGCGCAGCAGATCCGCGGTTTCGGCCCAGGGCTTGCCCGTGAGCTCGAGGCTGAGCGCGTCGTTCTTGACCCTGAGGCGCCACAGCTCGTCGACCTCGGCCTCGCTCGACGGCCACGGCGCGCGCTCGCGATCGAAATCGAACGACTCGTTCAGGGAGAAGTCGGGCTCCTTGTCCAACAGGCCGATGGCGTAGGTCATGCGCTCGCGGTTGCGCTCGCGAAAACGGGCGAACATCGCGAACGCCGGATCGAGGGCGCCGGTCTTGATGCTGTCGTCCAGCTTCAGGCGCAGGCGCTCGAACTCGGCAATGTCGCTGGCGCGCAGGTAGCTGCGCGCGCCGTCCAGGGCTTCGAGGTACAGATCAAATATCTGTGCCGACATCCTGTCGTCGAGCGGAGCGCGAGCGTAGTGCGCGCGCTCCATGTTGTCGTAGACGCGCCGCGCGATGGTGCGGTGGCGGTCCGATGGCCCGAGCTCGGTCGTGAGACCGGCTGCGACCGCGACGGGTGCCGGCGAGACGGACGGTTGGACGGAACTACCGACGGCGGCTGCGAGCAGCAGCGCGGCGGTGACGAGCAGCATTCGGCGGCGGAGTGTTGGCATATTGAACGGCTTGGACCAGCGCGGCAGGGGCGAAATTCCCTGATAAACTCGCGACCTACAGTAGAGGCCGCGCCACCCCCAAATCAAGTGTCATTGAGCCCGCTTCGCCAGACTGCGACATGCGCCCGCTCGCCGTCCTGATCGGCATCCTGATGGGCTCAGCCACGTCCATCGTCCTCGGGCTGGGCATGGTGCTGATAATCTTCCTCATTCTAGTGGGTGAGCGCCCCGAGCTCGACGCGGAGTTTCCGGCGCTCGTGCGCGCGGTGGGTCTTTTCGCGCTGCTGGCCGGCGCATCCGCAGCCAGCTTCGTCGGCGAGCTGCGCACCAGGCGCTGGCGTCACGCGGCGCTCGCGGCGACGGTCGCCAGCCTGGCTCTGGTCGTCTGGGTGTACTGGCCGCGCGACTAGGGACTTGTCGCGGACCAAAGCCGCCCTTGGGCAGCGTGATCGATGTCGCACACGCCGGCGCCACCCTGTGGACGTCCGGGAACGCGAAAATCAGAGGAAGTTGACCTGCAGGTCGCGCGAATGCGCTTCGTACGCCAGCGCGCGGTCGCGTCCCTGCAGCTTGGCCGTGTAGAGCGCCTGGTCGGCGGCCTTGATCAGCCCTTCGACGTTGTCGAAAGCGTGACCCGAGGTGTTGGTCGCGTGACCGATGCTGGCCGTCACGGCGAGCGTGGCGATGCCCAGCTCGTGGCGCGCCTGGCGAAAGGCATTGACGATGCGCTCACAGATCGTGCGCGCCGTGTCCTGGTCGGTCGCCGGCAATACCAGCACGAACTCCGCTGCGTCGTAGCGCGCGACGACGTCGGTCTCGCGCGTGTTGCCGCGCAGGAGCCGGGCAGCCGATTGCAGCAGCCGGTCGGTGGTCGCGTGTCCGTGCGTCTCGTCGACCTGTTTGAGGCCGTCGACGTCCACGAGCGCGACGCTCAGCGGCCATTCGTTCTTGAGGGAGTGCGCGAACTCGCGCGCCAGCGTGCTCTGCGCGTGCTGGCGGTTGAAGCATCCGGTGAGCGGATCGCGACGCGCTTCTTCTTCGCTGTCGGCGCGGCGCCCGTCGCGCATGCCGTCGACCTGCTTGAGCGTCTGCAGGTTGCGGACCATCAGGATCTCGCGCGCCTGCTCCATGATCGATTCGGGCTCGCGCGCGCCGAGGATGTCGATCTCGAAGAGGGCTTCGGTGTCGGGGATGAGCGCGCTCATCGTGTTGAGCACGCCGCCGAATTCCTCCTTCGACAGACCGAGCACGCGCTCGACCATCTGCGCGGTCTCGGCGAACGGCCGCTGCTCGGGTTCGAGCAGGAAGATGTCGGCGACGCTGCCGGACAGGCCGACGCAGCGGTTGAAGACGTCGGCGGGTTCGCGCGCGCGGGCCTGGTCGACGCGATGGCTGTGCTCGATCGCGGCGCACAGGCGCTCGGGCAGGTTCCAGGTCCGCATCAGCCACGCGCCGACTTCGGCGTGATCGACGCTGAGGCGGCGCTTCTCGTGAGCCTGCAGCGCGCGGTGCTGGCGCTGCACGTCGCCGAGGTCGCGGTACAGATCGGCGACGCCGCGATCGAGCGCGAGCATGCCGATGTCCTGCAGCAGTCCGGCGAGGAAGCGCTCTTCGGCGAGCGTCTGGCCGAGTGCGTCGCCGAGCGCGCGGCTCGCGCTCGCGGCGAGCAGGGCGCGTCGCCAGAAATGCGGATAGTTGATGCCGTTCGGCTTGTCGCTGCGCAAGGACTTCACGAGCGAGAAGCTCAGCGCCAGCGTGAGAGTTGCATTGAGGCCCAGGACCACGAGGGCCTGGCGCAGGTTGTCGCTGCGACGCCGTTGCGCATAGAGCGGCGAGTTGGCGATGCGCAGGACTTTGGTGGTGAGGGCCGGATCGAGGCTGACAGCCTTCGCGACCTTGCCCATTTCGATGTGCGGGTCCTGCGCGAGCTCGATGATGTGCGTCGCGACCCCGGGCGGGCTCGGGAAATTCACGAACGAGCGCAGATGCACTTCCAGCTCAGGAGTCATGGGCATGATCCGCCGTCCACAATCAGACACTTGCGGCCTGCCGTGGCCGCTGTCCCCTGTAGCGGCGCGGAGGGGATTTTCTTTAGGGGAAAGCGTCAGTTACGCATGTCGTCGCGGGCCACCAGGACGCGACGCAGCATGAGCCGGCAGAGGCGCAGGAACAGGACCAGGGCGTAGGGGCCGAGGACCACGCCCCAGACCGGCAGCCAGCCGCGAAAGAGCCCACCGAAGAAATCCGCGAGGAACGAGCCGAGATTGCCGGTTCCGTACTGGCCGAGCGTGAGGGTGCCGGCGAGGTAGATCAGCAGGGGCAAGGCGAAGAAACCCGTGGCGAGCGCGCCGCCGGCGATATAGAGCTCGCGGCGCAGGCGCGGGCGCTGTTCGAGGTAGGCGGCGGTGCGCTGACGGAACGTCGGCGCGGCAGCAGTGGTTTCGGTGGCTGGCATGTGGCGGCGCATTGTCGCGGTGTGCTGCGGTGTGCGGCAAGTGCGTCAGCGACGTCGTCCGGCGCTGTGACTCGCATCCACGCTCGCCGTCCGCGCCCGGTGTCTATAATTGCGCGATGGCCCGCAAGAAGGTCTGGTGGCCGCCCACGCTGTACGAAGTGCGTCCGCGCCTCGCGCTCGCGCTGGGCAGCCTCGCTTGCATCGGCGCTTTCGCCTGGTCGTTGCGCGTGGGCCACTGGACCGCGATCACCACGCTGATGATGGGAGCGGGCGCCGTCCTGTGCATCTACAGCGCCGTGATTTTGCAGATGCGGCGCGAGTATCGCGAGCGCAGCAAGTGGTCGCGCAAGGGCAGCGCGCCCGGCAGCGACGCACAGAAGCAATGACATGCAGAAACTGAAGGCCGCGGTGATCGGTGCCGGCTACCTCGGGCGCTTTCACGCGCAGAAGTACGCGGCGCTCCCGAACGCGACACTGGTCGGTATCGTCGACGTGGCGGCAGAGGCCCGCGAACGCGTGGCGGCGGAGCTCGGCACCGAGGCGTTCGCGGACTACCGCGCGCTGCTGGGCCGCGTCGACGCGGTGAGCATTGCGACGCCGACGCCGCAGCACTTCGAAATCGCGAGCGCGTTCCTCGAGGCCGGCACGCACGTGCTGGTCGAAAAACCGGTCACGGAAACCGTGCAGCAGGCTCGCGAGCTGATCGATCTGGCCGCGCGTCGCGCACGCGTGCTGCAGGTCGGGCACCTCGAGCGCTTCAATCCGGGGATTCTCGCCCTCGACCGCGTGCTCGGCGTGCCGCGCTTCGTCGAGTCGCACCGGCTGGCGCCGTTCAAGCAGCGCGGCACCGACGTCAACGTGGTGCTCGACCTGATGATCCACGACATCGACATCATCCAGAACATCGTGCACGCGCCGATCGCCACGCTGGATGCGATCGGCACCTCGGTGTTCTCGGGCGGCCTGGACATCGCGAACGCGCGCATCCGGTTCGCGAACGGCTGCGTCGCCAACACGACGGCCAGCCGTGTCAGCCTGAAAACCGAGCGCAAGCTGCGCATCTTCCAGGACGACGCCTATCTGTCGCTCGACCTGCAGCAAAAGGTCCTCACCGTCGTGCGCAAGGGCGACGCGCCGCCGGAAGGGGAGCTGCCGCAGGTGCGAATCGACGAGCAGAGTTTCGAGCAGGGTGATGCGCTGCGCAGCGAGATCGAGTCGTTCCTCGCCTGCGTCGTCGAGGGCAAGACGCCGCTGGTCACCGGCGAGGACGGCCTGCGCGCGCTCGAGACCGCGATCCGGATTACCGAGCAGGTGATCCGCTGAGTGCTACGGCGTGCAGAGCTGCACGCTGCCCGCCGATTCCCGCGCTCCGAAG
>Ga0187894_10003720_pt1 | contig 16820 bp, 26 predicted proteins | sample GBC1701081metaG_FD_136650 | JGI IMG/M metagenome (GOLD analysis project Ga0187894, IMG submission 136650) | White microbial mat communities from a lava cave in the Kipuka Kanohina Cave System on the Island of Hawaii, USA - GBC170108-1 metaG ... | reverse complement strand
TACCTGTTTTTCAGCATGGCCATCACGTCCCGGACGTAACTTTCACCGAGGCTCCCTGGCACGACGGCGGGCCGTCCTTCCCGGAGGCGCAAGCGTACCGATGAATCGCCCTGATGGTAGGCCGCTATGGCCTGCGAGAGCTTGGGGAACTCCCTGACGTGGCTGGCAAGCTGGAAGGCCGAGATCATGACGTTGAAGTCCGGCACGTAGAGCAAGAAGCGCGACGCGGCCTCGCGCCCGAATTTTTGTTGGTTGGCTTTCCAGCGCGCGATGGATCTGGCGACATCCGGTCTTTTTGCCTGGGGCGCATCTTCGAGTTTTCCGATCTTCCACCAGAGCAATTCCGGCCGCTGCTGTCCAAACCCGATGGCGCCGGCCGGAGATTCCGCCACGGGGCAGAAGCTCGATTCCTTCTTCATGATCGTTGTGAGAAGCGCGGGTGAGACACCGAAGACCGCACCCCATTTTTCCGCGAGCTTTTTTGCCAGCGCGGGTTTTTTTTCTCGCTTCCATCTGCACCTTGTCACTAGGCGGCTTTCCAGAGCCGTAGACTGTCGGTGTTGTAGACCAGAGTCATCCCGGCGGCCTTCCGCGCCGCCGCAACCTGCTCCGGCGATTTTCGATAGCCAGGAGCCTTGCGCGCCACCGCCGCTCGCTGCGCTTTCGGCGAATCGAAGTGAGTAGCTCCTTTCGACGTGTCCTTGACCTTGCCGGCGAAGATCTTCTCCGCGAGGAGAACATCCTCTTTCGAAGGCGGGCGCGACGTCGAGGCGTAACCATTCAAAAGCTGGGTGCCAAAGCTGCCGGCTTTCGCCAGCAGGACAAAAAGGGGGATACCCAGTCGTTTTGATTCGTTGATCGCGGCGTAGCCGACCTGGATCTTCTCGCTTTGCGCCGCCGCTTCCGAGGCGATCATGGTGGCGAGCGCCACGATCTGGAGCGGCACCCTCCTGCCGAGCTTGCTATTTACCACCGCCGAGATGGCCGACGGAGTTTCCTTGACCCGGTTTCCGACGACGGTGAAGGAAACCAGATTCGACTTGCGAACGACCGGCGTGCCGGTGGTGGTGGCGGCAGCAGTGTCGGACGACGAGCTAGATCCCGACCTTGCGGCAATCGCAACCAAGGCGAGAGCGATGAGGGCGAGCGGGATCATTTCTCATAAGTTCCTACGGCGTGCAGCGTCCGTAGGCTTCCTGGTAGGTGGGACTGTCGACGTCTGGGTACGGATGAGTCTTGATCCAGTCGTCGTAGAACGACCCTTCGTCCGGCAGCGGCACGCCCGGCCAGTCTTTCTGGTACGCCCAGTCGCCGATCTGAACCTCCTGCACGCCCTGCCATCCCACGCCGTCGTAGACCTCGAAGAGCAGCGAGCCGAAGGACTTGCATGACATCCAGGTGATGGCGGGCAAACCAATCGTGACCCCCAGCTTGCCGTCCCGGGTGACGAAGAAGACATCGGGCGGAATTGGTTTCACGAGACGCGCCGTGGATCCGGCTTCGACTCCACATGTCAGCTTGCTGCCAAAATAAAGGCAAAGACCTGGATCGGCATCGGCCCCCGCGTCGGGAACCTGGACATCGGCCGCCAGTCCTTGGCAGGCCGACAGGAACAAGGTGATGATGAACAGTACGTTTTTCATGGGAACTCCCTTCCTTCGCTTGGACGGGAGAATATCGTATGTCATTCACTTGCGCGAGTAAAAGCCGTTGGCGGTGGCTAGCCAGGTGCCGCCGTTGGCGGGAACTACCACATCGACATTGCCTAAGAAAAAACTGGGCGGACTCGGAAATTCGGCCACCAGCTTGCTGCCAATGGCCAAAATCGCCGGGATCGAAAAGACATAGACGGTGACCCCTCCGACCTGCACGCTGACATTTCCTGCCGCCACCGCCGCCACGGTCGCGACGATCTCGATTCTTTGCAGATAGGTGAACTTTCCAGCCGAGAAAGCGGCAATGGTGGTGGTGGCATTGGGAGGGCACGAGACTCCACCATTCGTGGCGTTCAGGACCTCGCGGGATTGTACCGGCGTGCCGTCGACGTCGTAAGCGACCGATGCGTTCACGGGGTTGTTCATGGCAGTTCCACGTCGAAGACCGCCGCCAGGAACGTCACGCCCGGAGCGGCCGGAGTGACCGAGATGCTCGTGTCTTGCGGCATGAGTTCGAGCGAGCCGTCGACACCGGCCGGAATCGTATAAGTCGATCTGAGGCGAGTGAGACCAGCAAGGGAGGCGGAAAGGCCCTGGGATCTGATGCTTACATCGAGTGGTATTGTCAGATCACTTCGGTAGAAACGCACCCGGCGCGCGAACGGTGGAATGCCACAGGCAGCAGCCGTCAAAACGAACGTTTCACTGTTGATGAGGACGTAGGTCCGCTGCAAGCGGCTCGTGACCGGGCCGTTGCCGTAGGCCGCGTGAACCCGGATCTTGGCCGGATCGCTGCTGGCCCCGATGGGCACCGACGTCGCGACGAGTCCGAGCGGATCATTGGTTGGAAACACCCGGGAGTCATTGCGCACGAACACCCGGATGCTCGACGCGGGCAGCGTCAGCATGATGGCGTTTGAAAGCAGACTGCTCGGCGTGAAAACCTGATCTGAAGGTGCAGCGTTGAATATACCGCCGGGGCCAAAGGTTGGCGTCGGAATATCGAATTCCGCGTTGGCCCGGCCACCGCCAGCGCCAAATTCCACCAGGCCGACAAGCGGGCCGGCGATCACAACGGGTTGAAAAAATCCACCAAACGGAGTCGATCCGAAGAGATTCGTGATCGTGCGCTCCTGCTGGAGCGTCACGGTGATAAGCCGGCTATGCTTGTCTTGCCCCTCGATGTTGAGCACGCGCTGGGGATTACCGAAGGCCGAAAGACCTTTGTTGCCGAGAGGCGCGGGATTGATGTCGAACTCGTTGCCGAGATTGGTGGCCTCAAGCTGATCGAGCAGATCTTTCGGATCGGGCTGGCCCTTCCGATGGAACTTCATCGTTCTCGGGTCGTAGGAGACTCCGGGATGGGAGGCCGCAGGATTTTTCATCCACCAGGTCATCTATCGCTCTGCGATTTCCGCCTTGGATGTGATCCCGTATTTCGCCCAGATCTTGTCGACCTCGCGCATGAGTTGCCGGATCGTCTCCACTTCCGACATCGGGAGCTTGACGTGCTTCTTCTTGCGCCCCGGGCGCTCGACGCCCGACAGATCTTCTTCACCTTCAAGATCGAACCCGCTGATTTCAATCGGCATCTTCAACCTCGCAATCTTGGAGCAACGAATCGCTGGATGAGCATACCACTCGCCGCCCCGATGGCGAGCGGCAACGCCCAGTGACCAACACCGGAGACGTTAGCAATCGGCACGCCATAGGATGCAAGCAACTGCTTCACCTTGGTCTGCTCCGACTGCCTTGTCATGCCCACCGGCAGCGACGAGAGATACGAAAGATATTTCCAGTTGCGGCGCAAGAAGACGGTCATGGCTTCGAGCGCCAGGATCGCTTTTTCTTTTCCGACCTGCGCCGTGAGTTTTTCGAGCAGAGAAGCAAGGGGTTCAAGAGTCTCCATCGGATCGCGCATCGCCGGCACGCCGAGGCTCCGATGCTTCTGCGAGAGCCATCGCATGTCGCGAGCGAATCGCTTTCGCGATGTTGCAACGTCGATGTCTTCACCTTCCACCTCGGCTTCCGGTTCGGCCTCGGCCTCGGCCTCACTGTCCGGTGCTTCTTCTGATTCCGCTGCCTCGACCTCGGGCTCTCTTGCCGGCGTCGGAACTTTCTTGGGTGCGATGCCGAGCTTGTCGAGCGTGCCGCCAAGTTGCTTGAGTGCCAGCGATACCGCCGCCGCCGACGCGGTGATGGTTGCGAGCTCGACGCCCATCTCGAAGGCGCCGCAGATCTCGGCGGGCGATCCGGAAACGCCCGTGTACTGCAAGATCTTGGCTCCGAGCTTGAGCGTGACGTTGCCCTTGGCCATGGCAGCGAGAATGTCGCGCACGGCCTGCTTCTTGTCGGACGGGGACGGCTTTCCCTGACCCTTTTTCGAAGCCAGCAAATTGGCGCGTCTGATTGCAATCGGAAGAAAAGCCTTCCTGATGGGAAGCGCCGCGATTCGCGCTGCGCGCTTCGCCGCCCAGGCCGCCGCCTTCGTCGTGACCTTGGCGCCCTTCTTGACGCCCCGGCCGGTCGTCTTGGCGCCCTTCTTGACACCGCGACCAACTTTTCGAAGTCCGCGCCGCACCGAGAGCCCGATCTCGTGTCCGCGCACCAGATCCCCTGATGGCAAGAGCACGAGATCGAGCACGGGCCGCGTGTTGGTAGAGACCCTGATGTCCGTCTTCCGCGCCAGGTTGATCTTGGGAAACGGATACCTGTCGACCGGAAGCTCGTCGTTTTGCGGGATGGGATTCATTTTTGCAAAACTCGGAGCCCCGGGAGCATGACACTCCCGGGCTCCTGTTCCGGTTGCTACCTGACGTTGATGCCGTGGAAGTAGCGGCGGAACGGTCCCTTGAGGTCGGGGCCGACCTGTGCGAACCGTGGCCGCCACCCGCCCTTGGCTGCGGCTTTTGCAACCGGACGCTTCGCGGCCTTTTTCTTGGTCTGCTTGGCGGCGGCAACCGCGACGGCTCCGGCTGCTTTCTTCGCGACCGGATCTCCGGCCTTGGCCCGCTTCCGGATCACCTTCACGCGCTTCTTGGCCGGCTTGCTTCCGGCCTTGGCCTTCTTGAGCAGCTTGCCGGCCTTCGCGACCTTCTTGCGCGCCACGGGATGACCCTTGGCCGCCGCGCCGGCCAGCGCCGTCACGTAGTTGTAGTCCGCTCCCATGACGTCGGTGTAGTGACCGAGCAGGGACGTGTATCCCATGAGTTCCGCTGCGCCCATGACCTTGTGTCCTTTCTTCTTTCCATGATGCCGACGACGCCCGTGCCGCTTACGGCCGGCGCCAGTGATCTCTTCGAGCCCCGTGATTTCCGCCAGTCCGGTGACCTCTTCGCCTTCACTCTCGCCCTCGCCCTCGTCCTCGCCTTCGCCCTCACCCTCGCCTTCACCTTCGCCCTCGTCTGCTTCCTCGGTGTCGGCGACCTCGACCTCATCCTCGGACGGAGGTCCTTCTTCACCCTCGGGCGCTTCTTCTTCGGGCGCTTCTTCTTCGGCCGCTTCCGGCGCTTCCTCGGAAGCGCCTTCCGGAGCTTCTTCCTCGGCCGCTTCCGGCGCTTCTTCTTCAGGCAGTCCTGGAGCTTCATCCGAGGCTTCCTCGGAAGGACCGCCACCACCGCGACCGCCGCCACCGCCTTCGGCTGCGCGAACCTGGGCCGATGACATGGGAGCCGCCGCCGACGCCGATGCCGCCTGTGCCGCCGCTTGCGCCACCGCAGCCGTCGATGCCGAGGTAAGCGGTCCGGGCGCGGTGGTGGTCGGCACGCCGAGCTTCTTGAAATCACGAGTGGCCAGACGCTTTGCCGCCCGGATATCGGCCCTGGTCGGCTTCTTGTGACCGCGCGCCAGCGCGATCTTGGCGGCCTTGACCGCCGCCGCCTTCACGAGCGCCTTCTTGACGATGCGCTGCTTGGCCACCGTCTTTGGTGGCACCTTTGGCTTGGGCGCCGGGATCGGCGCGGAAGCCACCGCCGCCGTCACCTTCTGCTGGAGATCGGGCACGGACAGCTTCCAGATCGGGTGCTTCGGGTTCTTCTTCGTCGGAAGACCGCTCTTGGCGAAGTGCGTGCGCGCGAAGGCCTTGGACAGCAGCATCGTCTTCGGGCTCGCCTTTGGAAAAGCGGCCTGCCGTTTGGCAGCCGTGGCCGCGAGACCAGCCGTGACGATCTTGTGCTTCTGCGGAAGTTCGATGTCGTGAACCACGGTCGGACGATGCTTGGGTGCAGCAGCCTTCCCCTTGCGCTTTGCAAGCTGATGCGCCGCTGCCTTCTTGACGAGCTTCTTGCCGGCGACCTTTTTCATGCGCTTGGTTGCCACACCGAGCACCTCGCTGCGCACGAGACCTTCGATGGAATCTCCCGACACGCCGCTGCCCGCGTGCATCGACTTGTGCCAGGCTTCCACGCGCTCACGGATGCCGCGAACTTCCGCAGGCGTCACATGCACCGCGAAGGCGCACTTCGCGAGATTGAGGTAGAGAACCGATCCACCTTCGGGAGTGTTCTTGAGGACGAATGCTTCGTTGCTCATTGTCTTTTACCTTTTGGCCTTGTGGAAAATCATAGGACGGATTTTTCTCGATGCCTCAAATGTTGATAATTCTGGATGCCGCTCGCAGCAGGCGTTCATTTAGGGACGCCCCCTAAAAGATTCCCGTCGTCCGCAGATATGCGTCCGTGACGTGCGTGAACTTCTTCCGGTAGTCCGGCGTCTTGAGCCAGTTACCGACGCCAGCACCGCCGGCCATGTGCGCGGTGCCGAGCAATCCCGACATCGTGACCAGCTTGCCTTCGAAGGATTTACCGATCGTGGCGCCGTACTCTTTTTGCAGATACGGACGGTAACGCTTCATCGAATCGGCGAAGGCCGCATATTGCAAGCGCGGGTTTGTAAGAAATTCTTTTTGCGTGCATTTCACCCAGTCGCCGGTCCAGCCAGTCTCGGTCTTCTTGTGATTCGCCATGATGCCGAGATCGACGAGCCGTCGCACGCCCATCTGGAACATCCCGTAAAAACCCTTGGAGTTGACCTTGTCGGCGGGAGCGAGCGCCATCTTTTGTACGAAGGCTTTCCACTTGGCGTCGCTCACGTCGGGAAATGGCGATGCAATTCCGCTGTCGGTCGGTGCGGCTGCCGCCGGCTTTCCGCGTGTGAGCGCATAGATAAGAATGGCGATGCCTACGCCGGCGGGTAGAAGAACGGGATTCATCGGTTCACCTCTTCACGAAATGTGGAACTGACTGTGTGATGAAATTGAAACGCGAGGCCCAGTTCGAGTCCGGACGACCGATGATGCCGATCCGGCCGAGCGGCCCTTCGCGAAAGCCGACCTCGAAGAGATCCGAGACGCTTGCTTCATTTTTGAGGTCGTATCCGCACGCGGCGACATCGCTTTTCGCAAGGGCCTCGTAGGACAGCGCATCGCCGTTGAGAGTCGTGAGGCCGGTGAGCCGCTTGGCGAGAGTCGGCGACGTGCCGTAGCCCGAACGTTTCTCCGGATCGATGACGACCACGTCCGGTGGATCGGCGTACCTGATCCGTGGCGCCATGGTGCCGTTCTTGAATTTTTCCGCGAGTCCCAGCCGGTGGAACTCATCTTCCCAGGTCATGCCGAGCACGAGCGACGGATCTTCGAGCCGTCCATCGGGCAGGATGGTGAGCGCATGGTAGGCGAACGATCCATCTTCCCGCTGCCGCCACTTGGCGAAGGGCTTCGATGGCACTCCACCTTGTACCTTCTGGAAACGCCGGCCGATGGGTTCGTAGCAGGGCATGAGGCGCGGGTCGGCCAGCATCGGCTTGCCGTCGTTTCCGATGCCGCGATAGTGATAAGGAAGCTCGCGCCATTCAGCCGCGCGGTAACCCGCGAGGTCCTCGCAATTATGGACGACCAGATCTGACTCGGGCAGCCAGAAACGTCCCGTATCGGTCGTGATATCGCAGCAGAGTTCTTCGGCTTCTTCCCTGATCCCGACTATTCGCGCGTGGGCACGAATATGGCTCTTTTTTTCGATGTATTCATCTTCCCGATGTCTGACCGTGATCCGGTAGATCGGGTTCTTGCCAAGTCCTCCATGGTCGTCCCAGCGCCGGATGTGAGTGCTGCGACCAAGCATCCGTTGCATCACACGAAGCTGGATCGCCAATTTCTGCGAGGTCGTGCCATGGACGACAGTACCGATCTCATTTGAAGCTATGGCGGCATCGGCTTTCAGTCCTGCAACACAGGCCGCTACCTGCTCTTTTGACATCGCGAGACGAGGCAAATGTTTGTTCGGAGCGCCATGTCCGCAAAGATTCATGATCTCGGAAAGATCGTGATCGTTCACACCGATGTAGCGTTCGTGCCAGTTGGTTGCGATCCCGGCGCGTTCCATGATTTCCTGGACACGTTTTTTCTGAGCTTCCTTTGGATGACCATCCTTGCCCGAGATGGCAAAACGATGACGTCTCGGTAAATCGCACCATCCGTCGGCCACATGAAGACCCAGCATCCAGGCGAAGTCGTCAGGTGAAAGTCGAGCGTCTCCAATCCAGGGCGAAGCCGACGGAATTTCTTCAGCGGTTCGAAGCAGGTCGCCAGGTTTCAGGTCTTCGGCTCTGACCTCATTTCCATTCGCGAGGAACACTCGATGCTGGGGCGAACACCTGAGCGTGGAGCCGTTATTGAGGTCGATCGCTAAAATGGGTTTTTCACCCGTGATGGCGTGCTCAAGAACCATCGTCCATCCCTTGCCATCAGCGATCTTGTCGCCTGGCTTAAGAGAACTGATGGGAACGATCTCGTGATCATCACGTAGAACCAACGTGGATAACGGCAAGCAGTCGCACCAGGGACCCGGCGGATATTCGGGACCGCCGGGCGAGTTTCCCGCCGGATCGAGAATGTGCGGGATGTCGAGCCATTCCTCGGTGCCCTTTTCGCGTTCGTAGTGAACGCCCGAGCGATAGAGCGGCGGATAGGCCGTCGGGATCTGTCCATCAGCCTGCATGTGCCTGAATTGCCTGATATGGCTTTGATTGATCCGGACGAGAGCCTCAAGCATCCACAGCAGCGAAAGCTGCGAGCGGGCCTGATCCCAATCGCCCCGGAAGAGCGCGATCTTGAAAACGACGGGTTGCATCGCCATGGCTTAGCTCAGGATGATCTCGACCACGGGTGATCGGCGAAGCAGCCGATCTTGCTCCAGGATGAATCCTCGATCGGTCGTCGAGGGCACGGTCGATAGTCCGGTCGCGAACGAGATGAGAACATCCGAGTGCGAGGCAATGCGGCGCGAGACGCCTTCGAGTACCGGCGTGATCGAGGTCGCCCCGGTCGGAGCGATGAACCTGAAGGTCTTGCCGACAAGTCCGTTCACACCAGCAATCGCATTCAGGTTTGGCGGACGATCGTCGGCCGCATTCACGAGCGACATCTGGGTGACGCTGTTGGATCCGCCGGTCGGATGAACCATGTAGGCGACATCGTCCGGATCTTCGGATAGTGGCGCCGGAGGCGGTGAAACGTCGTAATCGACTTCCCGGGGCGCGGTCGCCATGCCGGTGAAGAACTGGACGGTCACATCGAGCGGACCATCCGGATCGACGTTCCTCGTCACACCGAAGTTCTCGACCTCGGCGGTGGCCGGTGGCGCCACGAAAGGCGTCTGCGTGATCGAACGATTATCGAATCCCGTCGACTGGCCGATGCCGAGAAATTGAACTTCAGCCATGAAGTGAAATTACCTCCAGCCTTGGCTCATACCCTCAAACTTTGAGAGTCAGCCGACGTTGATTGGATTGGAGAAGAACTTCCGCTCGGTCCCGTTGCCCACGGGAGGCCCGGCATCGGGAGCCAGTTCCACGTTCTTGCCGGTGTTGTCGAAGTCCGACGTGTCGAACCGGCCAAGCTGATCGCTTTTTCCGGGAGCGGTGGCGTTGGTCGAGATGTAGCCCCGAGATCCATTCGTCACGTTTATGCCCTTGTTGTCGAATCGCTGTGGGTTGCCGGCGCTGTTGCCATCGGCGACCGGCTCGCCAACGCCGTCGAACTCGATGTCGATGGGCGCGGTGGCGTTGTTCAGGATCGCGTTCGGAGCGCCGTACACGACCTCTGGATCTTGATCGGGCGGCATGATGACCGGAGTTCCCGTGCCGATGAAATTCACGTCAGCCATTTTTTCTTCCCTTTCCACCCATCAGCCTAACGCCATGACGAGGTCACTACCTCTAAGTTTGATAATTCCCCCGGAAAAGAAAAAAGCCCCGGAGCGGTTCACCACCGCGCCGGGGCCGTTTTTCCGTCAGGCTATGACTAGCCGGACACGCCGAGTGGGCTCTTGAACAGAGCCACCTCGACGTCGGTATCGACGAGGGCGCCCGCATCGGTGAAGACGAAGACCGTCTTCAGCACGTTGCTGGAGTCCTGCGCCGAGATCGAGCGCGCTCCCGACGCCTTGGGCGTCGCGAGCAAGAACGACTGGCCTTCGACCAATCCGCTGTCTGCGTCGAGAGCCAACTGGTAGGTGCCAGTGGTCTGACGCGACATCGAACAGCCGAAACCCGCCGCCGATGCTCCTGTCGCGCCGATGAATCCATAGGCGTGGCAGGTAAGCAGTTGCCGGTTGTACGGTGAAGTCGACATTTTCTTTCCTTTCGTTTGCCTTCCGCCGGCCTACCTTGCGGCAGGACGGCGGTTGGCGGGTGGATGGATCCTGTCGACTACTCGACCGCCGGGCCGATGATCGCGGCGGTGAAGTTCCGCTGCGCGGCGTTCGTGTTGCGGACGCTGATGGTCACGTCCATCGAGACCTGCGCGGTGTCCATCTTGAGACGGACGCCGAACGAGGTCTCGGCGAACACGACGGCGGGCACTTCGCCCGACGCCGAGAACTGTGAGTTCTTGCCCACCTTGATGTCGACCACCTGGAAGTCGACACCGACCGCCGACGGAATCACGACGCGCTCAGGTCGGAAGATGACCTGGGGACGCTTCGTGATGTTCGCCGAGGTGCTGCCCGGAACGGCCGTCGAGTCGAAGCCGAGGATGTACTCCCGGCTCTTCGTCGGCGATACGTCACGGATGATCGCACCCTCCTGAACGCGACGGGCGTCGAGGGCCGCCGTCATTGCCCGTCCGGCGGCACCGACGAGGTAATCCCCGTCCATGTCGTCGCCCAGCAACTCCTCGTCACCGACGAAGTCGTAGCCGGCCAGTTCGTGCGCGTAAGCGCCACTGATGTCTGCACGCATGGTTTCTTTCTCCTTGTTTTTTGGTGTTCTTTATCCGGCCCTACGGACGCGCGGCGCGTGCCATACGCGCCAGTTCCTCGTCGGCGAGCGAAGCACCTCCGGAGAGGCCTCCGATTTCGCCGGACACGCCCGCCTTCGCGATGCGTGCCTTGTCCTCCGGCGTCTGGATGCTGCGACCCACCGAGCGGCCAAGGCCGTTCATGTAGGAAGCGAGCGCGCCGTCGCCGAAGGCGTGCAGGTGGTGTGCATTCACGCCACCGATGCCCGCGAAGCCGAGGATGTGCAGACCCACACCCGAGAGCAGGTCAATCGGCACGCCCACGAGAGCGATGCCGCCCCACTTGCCCTGGGCAAGACCGAACAGGAAGGAGGCCGCTGCCACCTCGCTGGTCGTGATGACGGTCGCAACCGCCTGGTCCGCACGCGCCACCGTCGCCCGGGCGCGACGAATGGCGGAATCGGCCGCTTGCTTGAAGCGGACGATTTCATGTTGTCCGATGTTGAGACGCATTGGCATGAAATTCTCCTTTGAGATTGGCTCCGTGACTTTTCGCGGAACCGGGATTTGGGTTTTTCTTTTGCCTCTTCCCTTGCCTCGCCGACACATCGGAAAGACCTGCGAATTGGCTTGCCCTACATTTTGAGGGTGAAGCGAGTTCTACGATAATTCGCCTAACTCACGGTTTTCTCACATGAAAACCGGAGGCGAAAAAATCGCCTGCCACCCGTCAGGGAACCCGCGTTCCCTCGGCGTCTTTTACTTGTCGCCGCGAAACAGCGATTCCCAGCCGCGAAGAATGTCCTTGGGCTGCACATCCTTCAAGCGGTCTGGCATCTGCTTGTGGGCCTCGCCCGCGACGGAAAAGAAATTTTCGATGAGCGAATCGAGATTGTCCGAGGTGATGCCCTCGTTCTTGATCCGGGCAATCAGATCGCCGGCCTCGGAGCCAAGCACCATGTCGATGAGATCGGGTGCTTTGCCGCTGTCGTACTCATCGCGTTTTTTCTTGTCGCCCAAGATGGCGTAGGCGTCATTCACCAGCTTGAAGCGTTCGGTCTTCTTCGGATCGCCGTTCGTGCGATCGGGATGTAACTGCCGCGCCAGCTTCCGGTAGGCGCTCTTGATCTCGTCCAGACTCGCCGTGGGCGCCACGTCCAGGATCTGATAGAGCGAGCGGGCGCCGGGCGGCATGAAAGCCTACGACTTCGCGATCGTCTGCGCGCTCTTCGATTCGGCTTTCATCTCTTCCTCGGTCTTCATTCGCTTGACGACCTTTTCGAGCATCGTGCCGACGAGCAATAGTTGCTGTGGCTGGAAGATCCCGGAGTCCTTGATCCGATCAAGCTGCGGCATCGTCAAGGTACGCGCGAGTTCCATGGCGACGAGTTCGAGTTCGGAATCCTTCTGACGTACAAGTTCCTTACCCGCGAGATGGTTCACGACCACCGGGAAGTAAGTCAAGATCCGGTCGAAGAGTTCCTTGTTGCGCTCGACCTTGGCCTCGATCTGTTTTTGTTCCATGTCGCGCTCGTGCTTCTTGGTGTGCAGGGACTCGACGACCTCGATCTGATCGGTCCTGTACTTGAGCAAGGTCTCGATCTGATCGCCCTTGCGCTCGTTGTCTTTCACGAGGTACGAGACCACGCCGCCGAACATCGAGTTCATCGTGCGTTCCTTGTTCTCGACGTGACGCATGAGTTGCGCCACGAGACCGACCTCGGTGGGTGGCTCGGATCCGGAGGCATCGGCGCCATCGATCGTCGGCTGCGGATCGACCCGGAAGCCCGTCGTGGCAATCGCGGAGGCGTATTCCTTGTCTTCCTTCTTGTAGGCGCCGAGGATGAAGCTCTGCGGGCCGGGATAGGCCGAGGAGACGTTGCGCGCCTCCTCGAAGATGGTCGAGGCGATGTCGTCCGGCACTTCCCACTCGTGATGCCGCGCGACCACGACCCGGCGCTGGTTGATGTTGAGATGGAAGAGGACGAGTTCCTCGACGTCCGGCATCTCGATGATGGCGGTTATGAAACGGGAGAGTTTTCTGACGCTCATTTTTTATCTAGCTCTTGGAGGGCATCATTATCCGCTGTCGACAGCGGCAATTCCTCGCCCTCGGGTTTCCGGGCGTTCTTGTGTTCAATGACGAACCGGGCGCGAGCGGCCTTGACGAGTCCCTCGGCGGACGGCGGCTCCTCGTCCCAGTGCAAGATGGTCGCAAGCGCGACAAGCTGCGGCGCTTCGAGGGTGAGCGTCTGTTTCAACTTCGCGAATTCCTCGTGCAGTTTTTTCACCTTCTCGGTCGGCTGCCGAAGCTCGATGATGGCATCGATCATGGAGGTTCCCCCCCTGAAAAGCCGGAAGGCCTCGGAGGTGATAGAGCCTTCCGAGAGCAAGTGCATGTCCTTGGCGGGACCGGAGACGACTCCGCCAGCTTTTTCGTGAATCTCCTGCCGCACCTCTGCGGACTTCTCGTAGGCCTGTTTGACCTTTTCGAGTTCGTAGTAATAGCGCGTCTGGACCCTGACCCTTGGAAAGTGATGGGTCATGCGGCGTATGAAGAGCGCCATCTTCCACTCGGCGATGCTGAAAGCCTCGGCGAGTTGCTGGACCGAGAGCCAGCCCTCGGGCGCTTTCTTTTTTTCGAATGTGGTCTTGGGAACGTCCGCAGCGGTGATCCGGCGGTAGTCCTCGTTGCGCATCTGTTTTTCCCAGATCTCGGTCGAGTTCGCGCCTTTGTCCCGGACGTAGATCCGGTTGCGGGAGGGACTCCTGAGCGCATCGAGCTTGCCGGTCTTGATCCGATGATAGATGGAGGCATAGGTGACCCCGAGCTTCTTCATGGCGTCGGGCACGGCCACGTAGCCCTCGGGAATCGGTGCGCCGCCCCGGTAAGGTGGAACCTCTTCGAGCTTCATGCGCAGGCTCGCGGCGGATCGACAACGATCATGCCCCAGCGTCCATTTTCGTTCTCGACAAGCTGGCCGGGCATGGCATCAAGACCCAGGGAAAGCGCCTCGGTGAAACGTAGATCGAAGAGCGGGTGGCGTCCCTGCGGGACTCCGTGCCGTTCGTATTTCCACCGCAGATAGGGCGGTAGCTCCAGTTTTCTCACGGACGCCATACTCTAACTTTGAGAGTCAGACTGTCAAGGGAACTTGCGTTCCCTAATTTTCGACGCCGTGGACGCAGGCTTCGAGCAGGGATCTGATCTTCGAGAAATCCCGGGTCTGCGTGAGCTTCGCGTCCTGCCAGTTGGCAAGATAACCGAGCGCCAGACGCGCGTTACCCCTGGTCAAGATGAGATTGCCGGCCATCTCGGTGGGTGTCATGTCGGCTATTGGATATTCTCCGGAAAGAATATTGAAGCGAACGCGATTGTATGCCGTGACGAGCTTCTGTTCCTCGTTTGTGAACTGCAACACGAAGCTGCCTTCATCCTTCGTCGCGATCTTGGCGGTCGGGCTCGAACTCGGAATCGTCGTCCTCGAAGAATTCATCTTCGTCGTCATCGGGGATGGCGTCCTCGTCGATCTCGATCCAGCCGACGTCGGCGAGTTCTTCCTCGCTTTTCTTTCGCTTGCGGCGCCGTCCGCCGCCTTGCTCGTCGTCGTCTTCGTCCTCGTCCGTGGCTTCATCTTTTTCGTCCTCGTCGTCTTCGCCAGTAGGTCCAGGAAGCAGGCTCAGGCTCAGGCTTAACTTGGGCCGGCGGGAGGAAAACGGATTCATCGCCGCAGAAGGAAGCTACCGATCTCGAAGGCGGTGCGTAACGTCCCCGGCGGCTTTCCGGCGCGGGCGTCGTCCTGCAATTCTTTGAGCGTGTCCATACCTTCTGACGCGGTGACCGCCGCGCTTTTTAGGGTCTCACCCAGGATCTCGGCATCCTGCTTCGTCGTCTCGACGTCGCCCAGGATCTCGATCACGGTATCCAGTAAACCCATACCTTCATGACTCTAGCAGGTCCGCTGCGGCGTCTACCTCAAAGTTCGATGCTGTCCTCCGGTTTGGCTCTAGTCTTGAAAGTCGGAGGATCACCACCATGTTCACCGCGCTCTTGACGAAAGTTCTCATGGGAGTTGGAACGGCGGCTGTCGGCTGGGTCGGCGGTCAACTTGGTCGTCTCTTCGGGCAGAAGACCGCGTCGGAAGCCCAGAAGTTCATCCTTCTGCGGCTCGATGACGCGGTCGCGACGGCGGTGGCGGCGATCGAGCAGACCGTGAGATCCAAGATCGCTGGCACCCTGTCGGGCAGCGCGGCCGACGATCTCAAGATGCGGGCCTTGAACATCGCGAAGCAGCACCTCGGTCCCGATTTTCCCGCTCGGGCCAGCAAGGTCCTGGGCGGCCCCATCGAACAGATCCTGGGCGACAAGATCGAAGCCGCCGTCCTCTCGCTCAAGCGAAAATAGCCGTGCGGCTTTACATCGGGAATCTGCCCTATGGGCTCGACGACGAGCGCCTGGGTATCATCTTCGCAATCTACTCGCCGTCACGGCCCCGGGTCATCCGCGATGACGCCGGCAACTCGAAGGGATTTGGATTTCTCGACATGCCCGACGAGGCCGGTGAAGCCGCCATCAAGGAGATGGACGGCTTCGAGGTCGAGGGCCGGCAACTGAGGGTCGCGCAGGCTCACGACAAGCCCAAAGGAAATCAGCATGTCAACTTCCGCTCTTGACAAGGCATTTGTTGCAGCCGTCCGTGCTGCTCAAAGAAGCAAAAGAACCCTCGGTCGTCATGATGAAATCTATGACATCGCAACCGAAGTCTGGGATGGCGTTTTCAGGGTCGAGCACCATAGCGGTCAAGCCAAGGCAGCCATCGGCTCTGAGGTCGAACACGATTATCCCGGACGAACCATCAAGGGCACCTGGAAGGTGAAGCTCCACAGCAGCACCGGCTCGGTCCGGTAAGCACGGCGACTGTCAGCATTAGCGTTTGTGGTGTTCGGAAAATTCTTGAGCGGTCATGCACTCAATCTGGTCTTCGTAGACAAGCGCGGCTTTGCGAGCGGAACGAATCTGATCGTGCTGTATCTCACGATCGGGCGCCATGATCCGTTTCGCGAACACCAGTCCGCCCGTACAGAGCTTGCCGTTCTTCATCGCTTGTTCTTCCCAGTTTTTATTTTTGTAGTTGATCTTCGAATGGCAAAAGAACGGCAGTCCCTTCCAGATCGCTCGAAACACGTCGCCCGCGTTGTAGGAACCAAGCCAACCAGGCGCGCTTTTCTTCCTGAAAGGGCACACCTTGCACTGTTCCGAAATGAACTTCATTTTCTCGTCCTGACGGCGGCGCCGTCACCGTTTTCGGCATCGTAGCGGTCGAGACTTGCAAAGAACTCATCGGCCCAGCCGTTCAGGATTTTTGCCCGGGCATGTTCCTTTTCGAGTTTTTCCTCGGCGTACCTGGCGCGATAAGCGAAGGATTCGTGCTCGTTTTTGAGCCAGATGTGGAAATCCCATCGGGCAACACCCAGATAATCATGCTGGATCGACTCGGCAAGCTGGGAGAGCATGAAGTTTTTGAGTTCCAGGTGCCCGGGAGTCGGCTCCTTCCAGCGTTTGACGAGCGCGGTCATGCGCAGGAGATTGGCCTTGTTCGCCTCCATCTCCCGCCGCAACTCGGCAATGGCCACCCTGTGCTGCTTTTGCGCGAGACGAAATTTTTCACGCTGCTCCGTCTCCGTGAACCGCTCGAAATCCATGAGTTCTTTTCGCCGCAAGGCCACCTCCCGCTCCAGCGCTACGAAATCAACCTCCAGTTTCCTCGGTGCTGCGTCTATGCTCTGGTCGCGCTGATGCGCGAAGGCGCCAAATGCCCGCGCGCACCTGAACGCGAACTCCCGGAACGTCGTGTCCTTCGTGATCCCGTGGGTGTATCCCGTGGCCATGGTTCACCTCACTTGAGATTGATGAACGGAGTCCCGCCGCCCTG
>Ga0187894_10003719_pt1 | contig 16830 bp, 14 predicted proteins | sample GBC1701081metaG_FD_136650 | JGI IMG/M metagenome (GOLD analysis project Ga0187894, IMG submission 136650) | White microbial mat communities from a lava cave in the Kipuka Kanohina Cave System on the Island of Hawaii, USA - GBC170108-1 metaG ... | reverse complement strand
CAACGCCCGCACCGAGGTCTACGAGGATCTGATCAAGGCCGGCGTGATCGATCCGACCAAGGTCGTGCGCTACGCGCTGCAGAACGCGGCGAGCGTCAGCGGGCTACTGCTGACGACCGAGGCGATGATCGCCGAGAAGCCCGAGAAGAAGGCCCCCGCCGGCGGCGGCATGCCGGGCGGAATGCCGGGCGGCATGGGCGACATGGACATGTAGGCGGATGAGGTCGACGCGCTGGCCCTGCTTTCGGGCACGGCAGGCGCGTCGACCGAGCACGTCGGATGCAGCGGACCGCAGACGGCCGCTGATCCACTCCGAGCTGCACCCAACACGAACGCCCCGGCGCCGCGAGGCTCCGGGGCGTTCCTTCTTCGGTGATTGCTGGCTCGCGCGCCTACTTCTTCCTGAAAAAGGCGAAGCAGGGACGTTCCTCCTTTTTCACTGCGCGGAAAAGGCGAAGGGGGACGTTCCTCCTTCTTCGCATGCGCGGGCGCGAACAAGGAGGAACGTCCCCGCTTCACCTTGTTCGAGGAGCGTCGCCGCGCCTACTTCTTCCTGCGCGCGCTGATGATCGCGACCGTCTGCGTCGGGACGTCGCTCATGCCGGCCTTCGTGCCGGTCTTCACCGCTGCGATCTGGTCGACGATCTCGCTGCCCTTCACGACGCGGCCGAACACCGCGTAGCCCCAGCCGTCGCTGCCCGGGTAGTCGAGGAAGCCGTTGTCTTTGTGATTGATGAAGAACTGCGCGGTCGCGCTGTGCGGGTCGCCGGTGCGCGCCATCGCGATCGAGCCCTTCACGTTCTTCAATCCGTTCGCCGCCTCGTTCTTGATCGGTGGGCGCGTCTTCTTCTGCTGCATCGCCGGCGTGAAGCCGCCGCCCTGGATCATGAAGCCGCTGATCACGCGGTGGAAGATCGTCCCATCGAAGAACCCCTCGTCGACGTACTGCAGGAAGTTCTTCACGGTGCTGGGCGCTTTCGCCTCGTCGAGCTCGAGCTCGATCTCGCCGAGCGACGTCGTCAGTACCACCACGGGCCTTGCTCCTGGCGCGCTCTGCGCGCTTGCGCCGGTCGTGAGGCAGAGCAGCGGCAACGCGAGAGCAACCAACAGCGAAATCGTCGGTCCGCGCGACACTCCGACCCCCGGCGACATTTCGTTCGCAGCGCGCAGGATTGCGCGAAGCGGGGCGCATCGTACCGACGCTTTCTTGTCCGGTAAGGCCACCCACGCGCATACGAGGCGGCGCTTCGCCGCGCTCGGCGAACGCCCGATGCGGCGGCGAATCGAGCCGGCTAAAACGCCGGCCCTGCCGATGAGGAAGGGCATCCCAGGCTCGACGGAGGTTTTGGTCATGAGCAAGCGCGTCAAAGAAATTCTGAGCTGGTACTCGAGCGACAGCCCGGGGACGCTCGCGAACATCGCGCGGCTGCTGAACCACGGCCGGCTCGGCGGCACCGGCAAGCTCGTGATCCTGCCGGTCGATCAGGGCTTCGAGCACGGTCCGGCGCGCTCGTTCGCGAAGAACCCCAGCGGCTACGACCCGCGTTACCACTTCGAGCTCGCGATCGCGGCCGGCTGCAACGCCTACGCCGCGCCGCTCGGTTTCCTCGAGGCCGGCGCCGCCGAGTTCGCGGGCGACATCCCGCTGATACTGAAGCTCAACAACTCCGACTCGCTCTACGGCGGCAACGATCCGTGCCCGGCGGTGACGGGCAGCGTCGACGACGCGCTGCGGCTCGGCTGCTCCGCGATCGGCTTCACGATCTACCCCGCGTCGGCCGCGCGCGACACGATGTACGCACAGATCCGCGCGCTCTCCGAAGAGGCGAAGCGCAAGGGCCTCGCGGTGGTGGTGTGGTCCTACCCGCGCGGCTCGGGCATCTCGAAGAAGGGCGAGACGGCGGTCGATGTCGTCGCGTACGCCGCCCAGATCGCCGCGCAGCTCGGCGCGCATCTGATCAAGGTGAAGCCGCCGACAGAGCACATCGAGCAGGACGCGGCGCGCAAGGTGTACGAGAGCGAGAAGATCGCCGTTGCGACGCTGCCGGATCGCATCCGCCACGTCGTGCAGAGCGCGTTCGCTGGACGCCGCATCGTGATCTTCTCGGGCGGCGAAGCGAAGGGCCGCGAGGACGTGCTGAACGAGATTCGCGGCATCGCGGAGGGCGGCGGCTTCGGCTCGATCGTCGGGCGGAATTCATTTCAACGGGCAAAGGCGGACGGGGTGGGCTTGCTCCATGACATCATGGACATTTACGCCAACGCTTAGGCTTTTCCGCGACTGAGACTTGCGGACGACGCCCACGCCTTTCTTCCTCGTTTACTTCGCTCCGCCTCCGAAGACTCCGGCTCCGCTGCGCGCTTCGCTTGCGGAGCTGCACTCGTGCATTCCGGTGGTGGGGGCATCGAGGTCGTCCATAGCGCGGTGATGGACGCGGCGAGAAGTCGAGCTGCGTCGGCGCGCTCGAGGCGGCGCGCTCGAGGTGGCGCGTTACTTGGGTGCGCGCTTCGAGCCGCGGGCTTGGGCGAGGCCTCTCTTCGCGTCTTCGTCGGCGGGGTTGCGGAGTAGGGCGAGCTCGAACTCGCGGGCGGCGTTGCCCGCGTCACCGTCGTCCCACAGCAAGCGGCCGAGGATCGTGTGCGGCTTGGCCGAGCGCGGGTCGGCTTCGAGCATCTTGCGCGCGCAGGCCATCGCCTTCGCGCGCGCGATGCGCTGGGTGACGCGCGCCGCCAAGTAGCCGGTGAACGCCTCGTGCATGCGGTACTCGGGCTCGTTCGGCTGCAGCGCGACGACGCGCGCGAGCGTGCTCGTGGCCTCTTCGAAGCGCTCGCGCTCGATCAGCTTGCATGCCTGCTGGAACAGCTGCTCGGCCTCGAGCCGCGAGTGCTGCGCGTCGCGGCGGCCGAGCGGCACCGTGGGCGCGTCGTCGTCGCTCTCGGTGTTCGCCGCGCCCGCGACAGGCGTCGCAGTCGCCGCCGCCGGCTTCGCGCGCGGCGCGACGACGTCGCGAGCGAACTCCACCTTCGCGCGCGGAGCGCGCGCCGGCGCTGCCTGCGACACCGCGGCCGGCGTCGCCACTGCGAACGCGTCGACGAGCGCGAGCGCCGCGAGCGTCGGGCGTGCGCCGCCGCTCGCGCGCCAGATCTCGCCGAGGCTGCGTTTGCCATTGAGGCTCGCCGCCAGCCGTGCGTCCTCGCCGGTCAACCCGAGCTCCGGAGCGGGCTCGCGCAGCCGCACGTGCGAAGTCGCGAGCGGCATCAGCAGCGCGCTCTGCTCCTCGTTCGAGAAGTGACGCTTCACCGCTTCGACGAGCAGCGCGGCGAAGGGCGGCACCGCCAGCGGCTCGATCGCCGCCGGCAGCGCTTCGCACTCGTCGAAGCCGAGCTCGACGCGCGCGGCTGCGAAGCTCTCGATGATCTTCTCCGCCCCCTGGCGCGAGAGCGCCTGATAGACATCGCTCGCAGTCATCAGGCCGAGCTCGATCAGCACCTCGCCCATGCGCTGGTGCTCGTTCTCGATCACGCGCTCGGTCATGCGCTGAATCACGCGCTCGTAGTCGCGCTCGCTGAGCGCGCCGCTGCGGACCAACATGCGGCCGAGCGTCTCGCGCAGCGAGCCGCCCTCGACGCTGATCGGCGCGCCGCGCCGGACGTAGACGCGCGTCGCGACGCCCTCGCCGCGCACTTCCAGCACACCCGTCTCGTTGCGCAGCGCGAGATCGAGCAGCACGTTCGCGAAGCCGCGGCGGTCGACGCTGGCATCGGGCACGCCCTCGTCGAGGATCAGCTCGCGCAGCAGCTCGGGCAGCTTCGCGCCGTCGAACGGGCGCGCGATGCAGCGCGCCGGCCGCGCGTCCGCGGGCAGCGCCCCTAACACCTCGTTGCTGCGGTCGAGCGCGTCGACCAGCAGGATCGGCGGGCAGCCGGCGACGGCGCATAGCGCCGCGCACGAGCCGATCGGCTCCGCGTCCGGCAGCGGATGCGAGAGCACGACGGCGTCGAAGGCGTGCTTGTGCAGCGCCTCGACCGCAGCGGTCGCCGTCTTCGCGAGCGCGACGGCGATGCGCTCGCGCGCGAGCGGCCCGCCGAGCGACTTCACCTCCTCCGCGCGCGCCGAGACGAGCAGCACGCGAACAGGTTTTTCGCTCGCAGCCAACGCGCGCCCCTCCGACGCCCGCTATCGGCCGGCTGCGCGGCGCGCTCAATGCATTCCACTCGAGTGAACCAACGCTCGGCCGTCCGCGAGGATGGCCCAAAGCCGGCTGCTATCTCCCGCGCCCGGACGGAGGAGTGGGATGGGCAGCGAGCGCGTGCGAGAGATCCTGGCGAGCGGCGCGGTCGGTGCGCGCGTGAGCGTCTCGGGCTGGCTCCGCTCCGCACGTCACTCGAAGGGCGTCTCGTTCTTCGATCTCTCGGATGGCTCCTGCATGGCGGGCCTGCAGGTCGTCGTCGATCCCGCCCTCGCGACCTACGAGGCCGAGCTGAAGGCGCTCGGCACCGGCGCCGCGATCGTTGTTACGGGCGAGCTCGTCGCTTCGCCGGCGCAGGGCCAGCGCGTCGAGCTGCGCGCAGAGGCCGTCGAGGTCGTCGGCGCCGCGCCTCCCGAGTATCCGCTGCAGAAGAAGCGACATTCGTTCGAATATCTGAGAACCATCGGGCACTTGCGGCCGCGCACGAATACGATCGGCGCGGTCTGGCGCGTGCGAAACGAAGCGGCGCGCGCGATCCACGAGTTCTTCCAAGAACGCGGCTTCTTGTGGCTGCACACGCCGATCCTGACCGCCGCCGACGCCGAGGGTGCCGGCGAGATGTTCGAGATCGCCGGCTCGCCGGAGTTCTTCGGCCGCACCGCGCGGCTCACGGTCTCGGGCCAGCTCGAGGGCGAGATCGGCGCGCTGGCGCTGCGCGACATCTACACCTTCGGCCCCACCTTTCGCGCCGAGAACTCGAACACCAGCCGCCACCTCGCCGAGTTCTGGATGGTCGAGCCCGAGATGGCGTTCTGCGATCTCGACGGCAACGCCGTGCTCGCCGAGGAATTCCTGAAGTTCGTGCTGAGGCGCGTGCTCGAGCGCGCGGCGGAGGACATGCGCTTCTTCGACGAGCGCATCCAGAAGGGCGTCGTGCAGAACCTCGAGCACGTAGTTGCTGCGCCGTTCGCGCGCATGACCTACGGCGAGGCGATCGCGGCGCTCGAGGAATCCGGGAAGAGCTTCGAGTTCCCGGTGCGCTGGGGCATCGACCTGCAGAGCGAGCACGAGCGCTGGCTCTGCGAAGAGCACGTGAAGCGCCCGCTGGTCGTCACCGACTACCCGGCCGCGATCAAGGCGTTCTACATGTTCCAAAACGACGACGGAAACACCGTGCGCGCGATGGATGTCCTCGCGCCCGGCATCGGCGAAATCATCGGCGGCTCCCAGCGCGAGCACCGCGAGGACCGCTTGACGGCTCGCATGCACGCACTCGGCATCAGCACCGACGAGCTCTGGTGGTACCTCGAGCTCCGACGCTACGGCTCCGTCCCCCACGCCGGCTTCGGCCTCGGCTTCGAACGCCTCATCCAATACGCCACCGGCATGGCCAACATCCGCGACGTAATCCCCTTCCCCCGCGTCCCTGGCTACTGCGAATTCTGATTCAAATTCCGAGAGAGCCAGCCCCCCGCACCAGCTACACCGAAAAGTGAAGTGACTGCGCCTCGACGGCGCAGTCACTTCACCCCCACCTCCCAACAGCGTTACGACGGCTCACCGGCAAGAGCGGAGCGGGCGGGCGGGGGTCGCGGAGCGAACGCCCAGGCGTGGCCGCGCGCACACTAAATGCGCAGCGCACACGACCTCATGCGCCTCACTGCACCCGCCATCGCGGCCACGCGGCTGAGCGCAGCCGAGCCCCCGCCCACCCGCGGAGCGGAGCCGCGAAAGGCCTCCCTTCAGCCTCCTCCCCCGCTTGCCGTTGTAACACCGTTAACTAACCTGCACGCCGTTCTACCGAGGCGCCTCGCCCGCGGCGCCCCTGGGAACCCCTCCCACGATGTCGACCGAGAGCCACGAGCTGCGCCGCGAAGCGCAGCGCGACCTCGCACGCCGCGCGATTCTCGACGCAACCGAAGAGCTCCTGCTCGACGTCGGCTACGACGCCTTCTCGATTCGGCGCCTGGTGGAGCGCTGCGGCTACGCGGCGCCCTCGATCTACCACTACTTCGGCGACAAGGATGGCCTGCTCGACGCGCTGATCGAGGAACGCTTCTCCAAGCTCACCGCGCAGCTGAAGCGAGTACCGCGAAGCGCGGACCCCGTGATCAACATCCGCGGCCTCGCGATCGCGTTCGTGCGCTTCAGCCTCAAGCATCCGACCTACTTTCGACTGCTGTTCACGCCGCGCGCTGGAGACGAGATGCCGCCGCCCTCGGGAGAAGAGGCGCGCAAGCTCGTCGAGGAGGCGCTGGTGACGCTCTGGGAAGCCGGGCGCCTGCGCGCGAGCGATCCGCAGACCGCCGGGCAGGCGTTGTCGGTGCTCTGTCAGGGCCTCGTCTGGAGCCGCATCGCGCGCCCCGAGCACGCTTGGAGCAAGACGCTCACCGAAGACGCGATCGACGCGCTGCTGTGCGGGCTGATCCGCAGCGCAGGAGAGAAGTGATGACGAAGCGACTCCCCCGGATCGGCGCGCTCGCCTTGCTTGCGCTTCTCGCTGGCGCGTGCGGTCAGGACGACGCGGCGCAGGAGATCACCGCGCTGCCGGTGGTCGTCGCGCCGGCCGCCGTCGGCGACATGGAGGAGCGCATCGTCGGAACCGGCGAGCTCGCCGCGCCGGACCGCGCCGTGATCGCCGCCGAGGTCGACGGCCGCATCACCGAGGTCCGCGTCGACGAGGGCGCGCGCGTCGCCTCCGGTGCGGTGCTGCTCGCGATCGATCCCGAGAAGCGCCGGCTCGACTCCGATTCCGCGAGCGCGCAGCTGCGCGACGCCGAGGCGGGCCTCCAGGTGGCGCAGCGCGAGTACGAGCGCGCCAAGGCGCTGCACGATCAGGGCATCGCCTCGGATTCGCTGCTCGATCTGCGCGGTACCGAGCTCTCGCGCGCGCAGGCGCGGCGCGATTCCATGCTGGCGTCGAGTGGCCTCGCGAACAAGCAGCTGCGCGACGCCAGTGTGCGCGCGCCGTTCGCGGGCCTCGTCGCGCGTCGCGAGGTCTCGCGCGGCGATTACGTGCGCACTGGAGAAGCGCTGCTCGAGGTCGTCGCGCTCGATCCGATCGAGGTCGAGTTCAGCGTCGCCGAGCGCGACTCCGCGCGCGTTCAGGCCGGCCAGCCGGTCACGGTCAGCGTCGAGCCTTATCCGAACGAGAAGTTCGTCGGCGCGGTCAGCGCGGTCTCGCCGGTGATCGATCCGCGCACGCGCACGATGCGCGTCAAGGCGCGCATTCCGAACGCCGACGGCCGGCTGCGCCCGGGCTTGTTCGCGCGCACCGATCTCGGCGTCGCGAAGCGCGCGGGAGTCGTGATGGTGCCCGAGGAAGCCGTTCTGCAGCGCGCGGACGGCGAGGTGCTGTTCGTGGTCGGCGCCGACGACCGCGTGAAGCGCGTGGTCGTGAAGACCGGCATGCAGCGCGATGGCCGCATCGAGATCGTCGAGGGCGTGCGCGGCAACGAGACGATCGTCGTGCGCGGGCACAGCGCGCTGATCGACGGTGCCCGGGTCGCGCGCAAAGCCGGCGAGAGCGAGGCGCCGCCGCCGCCGGGCGCGAGCATCGCCTCCGAGATCAACGCCGCAGGGAGCGCGCGCTGATGGCGTGGATCGACGTCTTCATCCGCCGCCCCGTCCTCACCTGGATGCTGACGCTGTCGATGGTGGTGTTCGGCGTGCTCGGCTTCCTGCGCCTCGGCGTCGACCAGTACCCGAAGATGGAATTCCCGATGGTGAACGTCTCCGCGAACCTCGAGGGCGCGAGCCCCGAGGTGATGGAGGAAGACGTCACCGAGCCGCTCGAAGAGCAGCTCAACACGATCTCCGGCGTGAAGCGCCTCACTTCGCGCTCGCGCCAGGGCTACTCGACGATCTCGATCGAGTTCGAGCTCGGCGAGGATCTCGACCGCGCCGCGCAGGACGTGCGCGATCGCGTCGGGCGCGCGCGCTGGGATCTGCCCGAGGAGCTCGAGGATCCGATCATCTCGAAGATGGATTCGAGCGGCTTCCCGGTGATGTGGATGCCGATCATGACCGAGCGGCCGGCGGTCGAGGCGACCGAGTACGTCGAGGATCACATCAAGCCCAAGGTCGAGACGATCAAGGGCGTCGCGGGCATCGAGGTGTTCGGCGCACGCGAGCGCCAGATCCGCATCTGGCTCGATGGCGAAGCGCTGCGCGCGCGCGGTCTCGCAGCCACCGACGTGATCGGCGCGCTGCGCCGCGAGCACGTCGAGCGCCCGGGCGGAATCGTCGAGAGCGACGAGATCGAGTTCCAGGTGAAGACCGACGCCGAGTTCCGCTCGGTGCAGGCGCTCGCGAGCATGGTGATCGCGTTCGAGAACGGCGCGCCGGTGCGGCTCGCGGACGTCGCGCGCATCGAGGACGGCTCCGAGGACGTGCGCGAGTACGCGCGCTTCGATGCGACGCCGACCGTCGGCCTGATGGTCGTCAAGCAGTCCGACGCGAACACGGTGGCGATCGCAGACGAGATGCGGCGCCGCATGCACGAGATCACGAAGACGCTGCCGCCCGACATGTCCTTCAAGGAGGGCGACGGCGTCGCGGACTTCTCGAAGTCGATTCGCGAAGCGGTCGAGGAGGCGATCTTCAGCCTCTGGTTCGGCGCGCTGCTCGCGACCGCGACGGTGTTCGTGTTCCTGCGCCGTTTCCGGCCGACGCTCGTCGTCGGGCTCGCGATCCCGATCTCGCTGGTGACGACGTTCGGCCTGATGTGGGCGTTCGACTTCACGCTGAACACGATGACTTTGCTCGCGCTGACGCTCGCGGTCGGCGTCGTGATCGACGACGCGATCGTCGTGCTCGAGAACATCGAGCGGCACCGCGAAGCCGGCGAAGCGCCGCGCGAGGCGGCCTCGAAGGGCGCTCGCGAGATCGCGTTCGCGGCGACCGCGGCGACCATCTCGGTCGCGGCGGTCTTCATCCCGGTGATCTTCGTGCCGGGGATGGTCGGCAACTTCCTCGGCGAGTTCGGCGCCACCGTCGCGATCGCCGTGATGCTCTCGCTGGTCGTCGCGCTGACGCTGACGCCGATGCTCGCCGCGCGCATTCCTCCTCCCGAGGAGCGCGCGCACGGCAGCATCTATCACCACTTCGAGGTGTGGCTGAATGCGCTCGAGCGCGGCTACCGGGGCATCCTCGAATGGACGCTCGCGCACCGCGGCGTGACGATCGGGATCGCGCTGGCGGCTTTCGTCGGCGGCTGCGGCCTGCAGCAGACGCTCGGCGGCGAGATGTTCCCGCCGGCGGACGTGGGCCGCTTCTTCGTCGCGATGGAGACGCCGCCGGGCACGTCGCCGGAAGGCTCGCTCGCGATGATGAAGCGCAACGAGAAGTGGGTGCTCTCACTCCCCGAGGTCGCCGGCGTGTTCGCGGGCGTCGGCTTCGCGGGGCCCGAGGGCGGCTCCGATCCGACGCGCGGGATCATGTTCGTGATGCTGAAGAGCGGCGATCGCCGCGACGTGCACGAGATCATCGAGGAAGGGCGCCGCGTGCTCGGCGCGATTCCCGGCCAGAAGGTGCGGCTCTCCGACATGTCGGGCTTCGGGATGTCGTCGGACAAGGGCGAGTTCGAGGTCGAGCTGCAGGGCAACCTCGAGATCCAGGAAATGGCGGATCTCGGCGATCGCTTCCTGGCGGCGCTGAAGGCGCGCGGCGGCTACGTCGACCTCGATCAGAGCATGCGGCTCGGCAAGCCCGAGGTGCGAGTGATTCCGGATCGTGAGAAGGCGGCGGCGCTCGGCGTCGACGCCGACCAGCTCGCAACGACGGTGCTCGCGATGATCGGCGGTCTCGACGTCGGCACCTTCAGCGAAGGCGGCAATCGCTACGACATCCGCGTTCGCCTCGATCAGGCAGATCGGCGCGATCCCGAGTCGATCCTCGGGCTCTACCTGCGCACGCGCAGCGGCGAGACGATCGAGCTGCGCAACCTCGTGAAGCTCACGAAGGGCGCCTCACCGTCGACGATCACGCGCGTGAACCAGCAGCGCGCGGTGCGCATCTCGGCAAACCTCGAAGGCAAGGACGCCGCGCGCGCGCTCGAGGAGGCGGAGGAAGTCGCGGCCGAGCTGCTGCCCGAGGGCGTCGCGATGCTGCCGTCCGGCGGCACCGAGGAGATGGTGAAGGGCTTCCGCGCGCTGTTCTTCGCGATGGGCCTCGGCATCCTCGTGATCTACATGGTGCTGGCCGCGCAGTTCGAGAGCCTGGTGCATCCGCTGACCGTGATGCTCGCGCTGCCGCTCTCGATGATCGGCGCGTTCGGCGGCCTGTTCCTGATGGGCGCGCTCGGACGGCCGGGCATGACGCTCAATCTGTTCAGCCTGATCGGCATCATCTTGCTGTTCGGGCTGGTCACGAAGAACTCGATCCTGCTGGTCGACTACGCGAACCAGCTGCGCGAGCGCGGCATGGACAAGCTCGAGGCGATCCGCACCGCGGCGCCGATCCGCATGCGTCCGGTGCTGATGACCGCGATCGCGATGATCTTCGGCGCGCTGCCCGCGGCGCTCGGCATCGGCCCCGGCGCCGAGACGCGCTCGCCGATGGCGGTCGCCGCGGCGGCGGGAATGATCTCGTCGACCGCGTTGACGCTGCTGGTCGTGCCGGTCTTCTACCTCGCGTTCGACGACGCCGCGGAGTGGCTGCGCGCGAAGCTCTCGCGTCCGAGGAAGCCGGTGCACGCGGTCGCGCCGCCGCAGCGTGATCCCAAGGCCGCCTGACCGGATGCGAGCATTTTCCTAAGCTGCGCGCCCTTGGCCCTTTGGGGTCAGACCCCAAAGGGCCAAGGCAGGAGCCCGCATGCGCAACCCCCGCAGCATCACGAAGCCGCTCGCGATCGGCGCCCCGAAGCCCTGGCTCGAGATTCCAGTCCGCCCGTCGCGGATGATCCACTTCTTCGATCCCAGCAATCCGCGCATGGCCTCGAAGGTGCCGGAGATCGCCAAGAAGGTGGACGTGCTGCTCGCGAACCTCGAGGACGCGATCGAGACCAAGAACAAGGTCGCGGCGCGCGAGGGGCTCGTGAAAATCGCGCAGTCGACCGACTTCGGGGACACGCAGTTCTGGTCGCGCGTGAACAGCCTCGATTCGCCGTGGTTCCTCGACGACATGCTGACGATCGTCGGCGAGGCCGGCCGCAAGCTCGACGTGATCATGATCCCGAAGGTCGAGGGACCCTGGGACATCCAGTTCGTCGACCAGCTGCTCGCGCAGCTCGAAGCCAAGCACCAGCTCCCGCGCCCGATCCTGATCCACGCGATCCTCGAGACCGCGCTCGGCGTCGCGAACGTCGAGGAGATCGCGCTGGCTTCGCCGCGCATGCAGGGCATGAGCCTCGGCCCGGCGGACCTCGCGGCCTCGCGGCGCATGAAGACGACGCGCGTCGGCGGCGGGCACCCGGGCTACCTGGTGCGCCAGGATCCGAATCCGGCGGACGCGAACGCGCCGCGCGCGACCGCGCAGCAGGATCTCTGGCACTACACGATGGGCCGAATGGTGGATGCCTGTGTCGCAACCGGCATCCTGCCCTACTACGGCCCGTTCGGAGACATCGCGGATGCGGTCGCCTGCGAGGACCAGTTCCGCAACGCATTCCTGATGGGCTGCGTCGGCGCCTGGTCGCTCCACCCGAGCCAGATCGAGATCGCGCGGCGCGTCTTCAGCCCCCCGGTCGACGAGGTGCTTTGGGCCAAGCGCGTGATCGAGGCGATGGGCGACGGCTCGTGCTCCTTGATGCTCGATGGCAATATGCAGGCCGCCGCCACCGTGAAGCAGTGCAAGGTGATGGTCGGGCTGGCCAAGCTGATCGGGCGGCGCGACGGCGAGATGGCGCAGGCTTACGGCTTCAGCCGCCGCGACTTGGACGAGTGACGCTCGCTGCGCCGGAGCTTCCTTCTACCGTGCGACACCGTCGGGTGTAGGCTGGACTCCTTCGAGGAGGTTCAGCGATGGCGAAGAAGCTCTCCCCGCTCCATCAAGAGCTGATCCCGTATCTCTATTACAAGGACGCCGGCGCCGCGGCGGAGTTCCTGCGCAAGGCGTTCGGCTTCGCGCTGCGCGGCATGCACAAGGACGACGCGGGCGAGGTGATGCACGCGGAGCTCGGCGTCGGCAAGAGCGCGGTGATGCTCGGTCCTGCGCGCGACGAGTTCGGTTTCAAGGCCCCTAATGATCTGCCGGCGCGGCACGCGGGCGTCTGGTGTTATGTCGACGACGCCGACGCACACTGCGCGGCGGCGCGCTCGGCCGGCGCCACGATCGTGCGCGAACCGTGCGACCAGTTCTACGGCGTGCGCGAATACACTGCGCGCGATCCCGACGGGCAGGAGTGGTTCTTCGCGACCCCGCTCGCGAGCGCGGTGCCCGCGGCGAAGCGGAAGCCCGCCCAGCGCGCGCGAACCGCGCGGGTCGCGCTGAAATCCAAGAAGCAGGCGGCGAAGAAGAAGTAGCCGCTCCCCTAACAACTCGAACGGAGCAGTCCATGGCCAATCTTCCCCTTCCTCCCCAAACGCAACGCATCGTCCCGTATCTCTCCTACAAGAACGGAAAGTCCGCGATCGACTTTCTCGCGAAGGCGTTCGGCTTCGAAGTGCGCATGGTGATGCCCGGGCCTGGCGAGAGCGTGATGCACGCCGAGCTCGGCCTCGGCGACGCCGTCGTCTATCTCGGCACGCCCGATGGCTACGACGCAAAGCGGGCCACCAAGGACCGCAACTCCGCGACGCTGGTTTACGTCGACGACGTGGACGCGCACTGTGCGCGCGCGCGCGAGGCGGGTGCAAAGATCGAGCGCGAGCCGGTCGACGAGTTCTACGGGGACCGCGTCTACAACGCGCTCGATCCCGAAGGTCAGATGTGGTTCTTCCACACGCATGTGCGGGATGTTTCGCCGGACGAGATGCAAGCGGTGATGGCGAACATGACGCAGCGGCCGGAGACGTCGGCGGGGCCGGCGAAGCCGAAGCGGAGTGCGAAGCCGGCGCGGGCGCGCGTTGCCAAGGCGAAGATGGGGAAGCCGAAGCGGAAGGTGGCGAAGAAGAAGTAGGCGCCGGTCGGGGCGGTGGGGGCGATCTCGGGGCTCAGTGGCTTGGTTGCCTGGGCCGGACCGGAGACCCCGGCTCCGGCTGCGCCGCTGTGGCGCTTCTAGCGTGCGGCGGTTTGGGCGCCACGGTCATTGTTAGGTGCACCGCGCGGTCTGTCGTCAGGATCACCAGCGGGTCCGCCGGACCGGGGACTCTCCGGTCCGGCCCGGCGCTCGGCTGCTCTGGCGCGGGGGCGCCGCGGGTCTAGAGAGTTGGGTGGTGAGGCGAGCGCGCCATCGAGGCGCGCTCGCCTCACTCTTCGATTGTGCTCGTAGCGGACGGCGGCTTGTTAGGTGCGGCGCCGGTAGTGGTAGCGGTAGGCCTCGCTGAAGCCGGCGTGTGTGTAAAGGGCTTGCGCGGGGGTGTTCGCTACTTCGACTTGTAGATAGAGGCGGCGGGAGCCGCGGGTTTGCGCGAAGCGCGCGAGCTCGCGGAGGATCGCGGCGGCGAGGCCGCGGCGGCGGTGGCTCGGGAGCGTGAGCATCGAGAAGATGCCGGCGAGGGGAGGGGCGAGGATCGTCAGGCCGACGGCGCCCGGCTCGGCGTTCGGAGCGCTGCTTGCGATCGCGAAGCCTGCGCGCTGTGCGATGCGCTCGAGAAAGGCGCGGTAGACGGCGACGTCTTCGCTGCGGAAGCGGCCGCGGCGACCTGATAAGTCGAACCAGGGCTCGCTGAGCGCGTCTTCGCAGTGGGCGGTGGCGCCGAGTCTTGCTTCTCCGTTCGCGACACGCGACGCATCGGCGGTTTGCATGCTCACCTCGTCGAAGCTCGAGTAGCCGCGCTCCGCGAGCAGTGCGTCGAGCCGCGCGTCGGCGCTGGGCGTGATTTGGAACGTCGGCGCAAGATTGCGCGCGGCGTAGAAGGCTTCGGCTGCGTCGATCGCGCGCGCGAAGCCACCGTCCGGCTCGCCCGGCCCGGCCCACACCGAGTTCGCGCGATTCGTGACGCCGCGCATGAAACGCAGCCGCCACGGCCCGAGCGCGACGATTTCCTCGGCCTGCCACGCCTCGAACGCAGCGCGTTCGAGCTCGAGAATTCCTCCCAGCGAGCTCACAGACCCGAAGTTGCCACGCCAAGCGGATCAGCCGCAGTGCGAAGCGGATCAGCCGCAGCGCGAAGCGCTGTCGGCTGCATCCGCTCTGCAACGCCTTTGCGACCACCGGGCCCCGGCTCGCATGCCGCCAACCCCAGGTAGCGCCTCGGGATCCGCACACCCCAATCGCAGTACCTTGTCAGCGAAGGAGCACCCCCATGCATTTCGGAATCTTCGGCATCAACACCGGCGCCTGCGCGCGCCCCGAAACGTCCGCGAAGGTGGCGCGCGCGGCGGAGGCGGCGGGCTTCGACTCGGTGTGGACGGGTGAGCACGTCGTGCTGCCGGATCCGCAGGCGCCGCCGTCGCCGGCACCGCCGCAGCACCCGATGCTCGATCCTGCCGCGTCGCTCGCGTTCCTCGCGGCGCACACGCAGCGCGTGAAGCTCGGCACTGGGATCATCATCCTTCCGCAGCGCAATCCGCTCGTGCTCGCGAAGGAGCTTGCGAGCGTCGACGTGCTCTCGAATGGGCGCCTGATCTTCGGGCTCGGCGCCGGCTACTTGAAGGCCGAGTTCGACGCGCTCGGCGCACGCTTCGACGACCGCGGTGCGCGCACGGACGAGTACATCGACGTGCTGCGCGCGCTCTGGACACTGCCAAAGCCGAGCTTCGCGGGGCGCACGGTGAAGTTCGCAGGGATCGACGCGCAGCCGCGGCCAGTGCAAAAGCCGCATCCGCCGATCGTCGTCGGCGGCATGAGTCCGAGCGCCTTCGCTCGCGCGCTCGCGCGTGGCAACGGCTGGTACGGATTTGCGCGCGATCTCGCCGCCGCGAAGGCGGACCTCGCCGGCATCGCCGCCGCGCGCGCGAAAGTGCAGCGTCCGCCGGAGCTCGGCGCGCTCGAGATCAGCATCACCCCGCCGCGCGCCGTCGACGAAGCCGCCGCCCGCGCTTATGGCGAGCTCGGCGTCGACCGCCTGATCCTGCTGCTTCCCGGCCGCGGCGAAGACGAAGCGCTGCGCTTCATCGAACAGAGCGAGCCGCTGGTGAGGAAGCTGGCCTAGCCTGCCGAGCGTTCTCGCGAAAGGCAGAACCTCGGCGGCTCGTGAAGCCACCCGACGTCGAGGTTCCAGCAACCGGCCCAGCGCCGCGCAGCGGCGCAGGCCGCGCGCAGTGAGGCGCAGCCGAACGGAGCTCGGAAGAGATGGACCTGAAGAGTGTCGATGAGCTGCTGACCACGACGCGATCGGTGCGGAAACGCCTCGACATGAAGCGCTCCGTTCCGCCTGAGCTGCTCGAGGAATGCCTCGAGATCGCGCTGCAGGCGCCGACAGGCTCGAATGCGCAGGGCTGGCAGTTCGTGTTCGTGACCGACGCTGCCAAGAAGAAGGCGCTCGCCGATCTCTACAAGCGCGCGTCCCTGCCATACGTGAACCGCAGAGAGCAGCCGCAGTACGCCGAGGGCGACCCGCGCGCCGCGCAACGCCCGCGCGTGCTCGAATCCGCGATGTACCTGATGGACCACCTGCACGAGGCGCCGGTGCACTTCATCCCGTGCATCGAAGGCCGCGTCGAGAACGAGCCCGCCTTCAGGCAGGCTTCGGTCTACGGCTCGATCCTGCCGGCGGTGTGGTCGTTCATGCTCGCCGCTCGCGCTCGCGGCCTGGGCTCGGCCTGGACCACGCTGCATCTGCCGTTCGAAAAGGAAGCCGCGGAGTTATTGGGGATTCCGTTCGAGCGCTTCACGCAGGTCGCGCTGCTGCCGGTCGCCTACTTCACCGGCACTTCGTTCTCGCGCGCCGAGCGCATCCCCGGCAAGCGCATCACACACTGGGATCGCTGGGGAGCTCATCGGAGCTGAAGCTCGCGCGGCGCCGGGCGGCGGCACCGTCGTCCATGCCGAACAAGTCGCGGAACGCCTCGAGCACACGATCCAGGCCGCTGGGCTGGTCATAGGCCGGCGGCGTCACGAACCAGAGCCCGAGATAGGCGACGATCACCGCGCTGTTCACCGCCGGAATGAAGGCGCCGATCAGGAAACCGCCGCGCACCAGCGGAAGCGGGAGGTCCAGGCGCTCCGAGAGTGCGGCACATACGCCGGCCAGCCTTCGCTCCGGGCGGTTGCGATGCATCTCGCGTAAGCGATCGCGGGCGTCGTCGAATTCGTCGTGCGGGGCCATGGATCCTCCGGGATGAGCAGGGCGCGGCTCGTCGTGCGAGCTACGCCGACTTCTCCGGGAGGGTTCGGGCTCTAGGCAGAAATTCGGCGCACTCCGGCAAGCGCGAGCAGGCCGCCCACGAAGAACAGCGCGAGCGAAGGGGGCTCGCGCGCGAACACGAGCTGCAGCACGCCGAAACCCGCGAACGAGCCGAGCAGCGGATTCGAGATGCGCATCGGCGTCACCAGCGTCACCCAAACGAACAGACCCGCCGCCTCGCGCAATTCCTCCTCGGCCGCACTCGCGAGCACTGATCCGCGAAACAAGGAGAGGCGGGGACGTTCCTCCTT
>Ga0187894_10003718_pt1 | contig 16830 bp, 11 predicted proteins | sample GBC1701081metaG_FD_136650 | JGI IMG/M metagenome (GOLD analysis project Ga0187894, IMG submission 136650) | White microbial mat communities from a lava cave in the Kipuka Kanohina Cave System on the Island of Hawaii, USA - GBC170108-1 metaG ... | reverse complement strand
TCGGTCAAGCATCAATCAGAAGCCCGCGTCAGCGGGCGACAGAGATGCGATTGTCGCGCCGGATTCTGTCGCTATCTACGATAGCTCAAATATTTAATCGGACAAATCCCCACAGCTTGCGCTGTGGGCTACACGCTGTCGCCAACTACGTTGGCTGAAATCCATTTCGGATTACGGTATTCATTTTTCAAAGACCATCAGGCGTGAATTTGTTTAATCAAGCCCGAAGGCGTAACTCTGAACTATAGAGGATAAAATGAATTTAAGACACAAGCTAAAAAATCGGGCTTTTCAAATAGTTTGCTTGTTGGCGGTCTTCGGCGCAATCGGCTACTCGACTTTTAAGTTTTCCACGTCGGGCAATTTGTCTTTCGACGAGGAATTTGAAGAAGAAAACGGTGAGGTTGATGAAGAAGAAAACGAAGCCTTGGAGCGCGAGCAAGGACTTCGTTTCCGCCTCTTGCAGCTTCAGGATGAAAACGGCGTTATCGCGCCCGACGGTTTACGAAAAGCCAAACGACAAATGGAGTTGATGAAGAAAGCGCAAAAAAAACGCGCCGCCAAACAAAAAAATCAGATTCAGGAAGCAGGAGTTTTGCCTGAGTCTTGGACGTGGCTCGGTCCCGGGAACATCGGCGGGCGCATTCGCTCGATTGTCATTCACCCGACAAATACCAACAATATGTGGGTTGGCAGTGTTTCGGGCGGCATTTGGAAGACGACCAACGGCGGTGCATCTTGGTCGCCGGTCAATGACTTTATGGCGAATTTGGCGGTTTCGGCGATGGTGATAAATCCGACCAATCCGAACATTATGTATGCCGGAACGGGCGAAGGAGTCTATATCCGCAATTCATCATTTCAAGGAGGCGTGCAAGGCGCGGGCGTGTTTCGCTCAAACGACGGCGGAACGACTTGGAATCAGTTACCGTCAACCGCCATTTCAAGTTTTAACTTTGTCAATCGGCTGGCGATTTCGCCCAATGGAAACACGATTTTGGCGGCGACCAATGCAGGCGTTTTTCGTTCAACCAACGGCGGAACGTCGTGGACTGAAACCGGCGACCTCGGCGGCACGGATATTGACTTTCATCCGACCGACAGCACTCGCGCCGTTTATAGCGGTTTTGGTCTTGCTTATTATTCCGACGACGGCGGACAAACGTGGTATCCGTCAAATTTTCCGATTATCTTTGTCAACGCACGAATTGAAATGGCTTACGCGCCCGGCAACCCAAATATCGTCTATGCTTCTGCTGACGTTAGCAGCGGCACGGTTTATCGGAGTTCGGACGGCGGAGAAACTTTCTCGGACAGAGGAACTCCGGCACATCTAGGCAAACAAGGCGACTATGCCAATGCCATTTGGGTAAATCCGCAAGACGCGAATTTTGTGATTGTCGGCGGCGGCTTTTTGTATCGCAGCACGGATGGCGGAACGACGTTCACACCAATCAGCGAAGACAGCAGTAACGCAATTTCGGCTCACGTTGACCAGCATATTATCGTCGCGCATCCGGCGTTCAATAACAATACAAATAAGACCGTCTTTTTCGGCAACGACGGCGGAATTTTCCGCGCAACAAACGTCGCTACCGTCAGCCAATCGAATGGTTGGACGGAATTAGACAACAATCTCGGCATCACGCAATTTTACGGCGGCGCGGGCAATTCGACTTCGGGCGTTATCATTGGCGGGACGCAGGATAACGGCACAAACCGCTATAACGGCGGCACGGAAACTTGGTCGCAAACCTTTGGCGCGGACGGCGGTTACAGCGCCGCCGACCAAACCAACCCAAACTATTTTTACGGCGAGAAACAGAAACTCGGAATTTTTCGCAGCGGCAACGCGGGAATAACCGGCGATTTAATTGCCGGCGGAATTACCGACCGCACCGCCGGCGCGGATGGCGATTGTCTGTGCAATTTTATCGCTCCTTTTGTGCTTGACCCAAACAATCCGAACAGGCTCTTGGCAGGCGGCGCATCGCTCTGGCGAACAAACAATGCCAGAGCCGCAACGCCAATGTGGAGTGCAATCAAAGAACCGTTCACGTCGGAGTCCTACTTTATAAGCGCAATCGCAATCGCGCCGGGCAATTCGGATTTTATTGTTGTCGGACATAACCAATACGCCATTTTTCTGACAACTAACGGCACAAATGCTTCTCCGACTTGGACAAATATAGCGACCTCGCAACTTCCCAACCGCATTGTTACGCGGCTCGTGATTGACGTTTCGCACAGTCCGAACCCTTGGATTTACGCAACCTTTGGCGGATTTTCCGCCGATAATATTTACGTTACAAAAAATCTCGGCACGACTTGGACGGACATTACAGGCAGCGGCGAGTCGGGCTTGCCGGACGTTCCCGTCCGCACGCTGACTTTTCATCCGCGCAATCCGAATCTTCTTTACGTCGGAACGGAAGTCGGCATCTTTACGTCGAACGATGCCGGAGCGAATTGGGATTTGCCAAACGGCGGTCCGGCAAATGTTTCGGTTGACGAACTTTTCTGGGTCGCCGGAGATTTAATCGCCGCCACGCACGGACGCGGAATGTATCGCGCATCGGGCGGGCTTTACGTTGACTGCAATTACAACGGAGTTCAATTCGGCACATTTGACCAGCCTTTCCGCACCGTCAACGCGGCAATCAACGCCCTGACGAGTTATCGTCCGATTTGGCTGAAACCGTGCAATTACAACGAAACAATCAGCCCGACAACCAAAAAATTTGAAATCAGAAGTCTCGGCGGCACGGCAACCGTCGGCACGCCTTGAAAATCAAGCGTCGCCGCAAATTTTCAAATCGAAGAAAAAAATTTAGGAGAAACCCGCAACCCGACCCGCCGGTGATGGATTAAAAAGCGCGGCGGAAAATTTTGTCTAGGAGGAAACGAACAATGAAAATAAAAATCATTAAATTTACAGCGACGAGTTTATTTTTACTTTTCGCAGTTATGGTCACAACCGCGCAGACGGGCGGAGGCTACGATTTATCGCATTCGGTCATTGCTTCGGGCGGCGGCTCGAATTCGACAGGCAGCACGTTTTCAGTCAGCGGCACAAGCGGGCAGTCGAGCGCAGGAACAACAAATTTGACAGGAAATCAATTCACTTTGCGCGGTGGTTTCTGGGCTTTTGGTGCGGCTGTGCCGACTGCTTCAACCATTTCAATTCAAGGACAAGTGACTTCGCTTTCAGGGAAAACAATAAACAATGTCACGATTCTTTTGTTTGATACTTTTACAAACACAACCCGAACAACTACGACCGACAGAGAAGGAAGATATTTCTTCGACGAGTTGGAAGTAAATCATTTTTACATCGTGAATGCAGAAAGAAAGTTGTTTTCATTCACACCCGAAAGCCACGCATTTGAGCTAACAGCGAATCGTGATGACATAAACTTCATAGGATTCAAACAGCCACAGCCTCGTCAGTGATTGAGTTGCTCTCTACTCTGATGAATTGAGTGTTGAAATTTATTTTGGGGCGATTGGTTTGTCGGGTTGGCTCGTAATTGTTTCGCCGACTGATTCTAAATGCTCTGTAAAATTTGAAAGGTTTAATTTCATTGCGCCTTGTTGCGTCAATGTTGGGTCATATTCGTAAGAAGTTATCGAACAATTCGCTATGTCATGCTTGCGGTCAATTGCGAGCAGTTCTTCTTCGCTAAGGTTTTCCAACAGATAACGAAAACAGCTAATCACGACTTCGTGTGTGACAATTAAAATCATTTCGTTTGCAAATTCCAGTCTTAGAGAATTGACCATGCTACGCAATCTTAAAATAACGTCGCACCAACTCTCGCCGCCCGGCGGGCGATGGTAAAATTTCCCAAGCGCGTTTCGCATTTCAAATTGTTCGGGATATTTTTCTTTGACACCGTGTTTCGTCAGTCTGTCAAAAACCCCGAATTCTTTTTCGCGTAAACGCTCATCCGTAATCATAACCAAACTGTTCAAATCATATTCGGCAGATTCCAAAAGCAATTTCGTTGTCTCTTTTGTTCGCAGATATGGCGATGAAATCACAACTGTCGGTTTTTCTTTATCAACCAAATCACCAAACCATTTTCCAACAGCACCGGACTGTCTTTCACCTAAAGCCGACAGAGGAATGTCCATATCGCGTTGCGGCGTTTTCACTTTCAAACTGCCGTGCGTTTCAGCAATTTGCCGTGCAACATTTCCCGCACTCTCGCCGTGTCGCACAAGCCAGATTGTTTGCGGATAATTCATCTCGCTCATAACAATATCGTTTTTGCGTAAAACTTTTATTCCCTGTCGGCGAAAGTGGCAATAACAGGCGTGTGGTCAGATGGTTTTTCCCATGTTCTTGGTTCTTTATCAATCACAACTTCGACGCATCTTTTCGCCAAAGATTCGCTGACCCAGATGTGGTCAATTCGCAAGCCCTCATTTTTTGGAAATGCTCCCGCTCGATAATCCCACCAAGAATAATGCCCCGCATCTTGATTATGTATTCGGAAAGCGTCAACGAATCCCCATCGCTTTATGTAATCCATAGCGGCACGCTCAGGTTTACTAAAAAGAATCTTTCCAGCCCACGCTTGCGGGTTGTGAACGTCGCGGTCGTCAATAGCCACGTTAAAATCTCCGCAAATCAAAACGTCTTTTGTAGGGTCGCAATTTGTGTCTAAAAACTTTCTGAGACTTTGAAGCCAATCGAGTTTATATTTGAACTTTTCCGAACCAACTTCCGAACCATTCGGGATATAGACATTGATGATTTTTATTCCTTCAACAATCGCTGAAATGAGTCGTGCCTGCGATGTTTCATCGTCGTCAATAAAGCCCCTTGCCACATCGCTCAAACCCTTCCGCGACAAAATTGCAACGCCGTTGTAGGTCTTTTGTCCGTGCGTCACGGATTCGTAACCGATTGACGCGAATTTTTCAGTTGGAAATTTTTCGTCTAAACATTTGATTTCCTGAAGACACAGAACATCAATCTGCGAAGACTCTATCCAACGCAGGGCATGGTCTAAACGAACAGCAATTGAATTAACATTCCATGTAGCTATTTTTATCAACTTCAAATCGTCCATACACTTGTTCGGAAACATGATAAAAATAACTGACACTCAAACATTTTATCAACCAACTGTTTATGGTAAAGCGGCGAAGTTTAGATTTTGAACCTCTTCCGTAACTGTTACGGTTTGTGGCGTAAATTGTTGATTCTTTTTTCTAACTTGAAAAATGTATGTTTCGCCAACAGGCACATCTTCAAAACGATAATAACCAAAAAAGTTGGTTGTCACTGTTTGAGTTACACCTTGTTGGTTGGTAATCATTACACGCGCTCTAGCGACATGATTTCCAAACGCATCCGAAACCCAACCACCAACTGAAACCGATGCAGCAGTCGGAGCTACGGGTATGCCCGCCGCCCAATTTGAGAAATTGGTTACGCCCGAAATAAACATTGTGTTCGCGCCCGTATCCACACAAGGCGAACCCGCGCCCGGACACGGCATTCCGTTAGTGAAATACTGCGTTGCGCCCGTGCCTTGCACGCGCAAAATGCGATACATATTTTCATTGCCGTCAACGTCAGACTGCAAATAGTTGAACAGTAAATTGGCGGTCAAATCGCCGGTTTCCGTCAGCGTCCAGAAACGGTCGAGATTAATTGCGTCCGCCAGGGGTGGAGTCGCAGGAACCGTTCCTTTGTTTGCCTTGACTGCCAGACTTGAAAGCTTTGTCGCCAGATTTGTAACAGTGGCAGTAACGGGTGAATATTCATTTCCGCCAGAGGTTGTGCCGACCGGAAAATCGAACGCGCCCGGCGCACAGAAATCTTTTTTCAAATTGCCGATGACATAATTGGAAGAAGATGCGCCCAAAAGCATTGAATCGCAAGAGACGGACATTGTGCCGCTGACATTGATGATGCCGCCGAGCGTCACGTTCACGCCGCCGCCGAAATTCCCGCTAAAGCCCGTTCCGGCAGTGATGTTGTCGTAATTGCCCGACAGAAGTGTGCCGTTGGTCGTCAGCGTGCGGTTGTCATCGTATTCGGACGAGCCGATGTCGGGTGTGGTTGTGCTTCGCGGGTTGAAATCGAAGTCATCGAATACTGTCTGTCTAGGCGTTCCTCTGTTTGAAAAATCCAGCGGCTCGTCGTAAGCCGCGCCCGGGCTGACAATCAAATTACCATTTTGAAAGTCAACAAACCAACGGGCAGCGATGACAGAAACATCTTGAAAGCGTGAAAGTGAATTAGTGTCGCCGCTTGTGATACTTCGCCACACGGCAATCGGAAATTGTGATCCGGTGATACTAAAATGGTTTTCGGGAGACAACGCGCCGTTGCCTGCAAATGCGTTGAAGTCCGAAATGAAAGTTCCAAACGAGCTTGATCTGGTAATCGAATTGTGGCTGCTTGTGCCGCCCGTCATTGCGTTCCAATAAATATTGTTGAAGTGTTCCTCATTTGCCTGATTGCTGGAACTGGTTTCAAACGCCGATGAACCATTGCTTCCCGATGCTATGCCGAAGTTCAGAACGGAATTGTAATCGAATTTGAGCGTGCCGCCATTGAAACCTAGATTAAAAATGCCGATTCTCTTACGGTCGCTGCCGGTCGAATCATTGATGGTGATTTGATTGTTGAACAAGTTAAGAGTTCCCCCCGTTACGCCTTGTAATTCCACACCTCTTATCGGGTTTGTCGAAATGCCGGTCGGCGTGAGGAGAACGCGATTGCCCGAAACGTTGATGTTATCGCCCTGTCCGCCGCTGACTTCGATACCGATTGTTGTGCCGATGGAATTGAGTTCTATTCCGTTTCGGCTAACCGTGCCGTCGCCGGAGAAACTAATTCCGGTCATGTTGGTAGTTCCAGCAGTCGGCAGGCAGGTGGTCGTGAAATCGTTTTCAACCGCATTGAAGGAAACAGTCGCTCTCGTGCAGATCTTGTTGCCTTGAATTAAGGCAATTTGGTTTAGGACTTTCTGAATGGCTGTCCTTGTAAAGTTGAAAAACTCGCTGTTTCTAACAGTGATCCGTTTGTTGGGTAAATCCGTGGCACCTTGCGAAAGAAGCAGGTTCGCCGGAACGCCCGTCGTGTTGCCGAGGTCGCGGAAAATCACATCATCAAATTCGACTTCATCGTTAAAATCAACCCCGCTCGCCTGAATATGAACAACCGCCGAACTCGTGTTTGTGTTTGCGCCTTCGATGCCGACAAAGCGGAAGAGGTCTTCGTGCGCCCCGCCGTCGATCCTGACGGTTGGGTTAGCGGTGTGTTCGTTGCGAAAGGTCAGAAATCTTCCCGCCCCGTTGAAGCTTCCGTCAATCGTTACCTTTGACGCTCCATTAAATCGAAACAGCCCGTTTGCCACGTTGCCCTGAAGTATTTTTGGCGTAGGATCGGCGGGCTTGATTGTAACGGTATGATCATAAGGGAAATTATTTTGCGGTGTTTTATTAAGCCCGTTCGTGCCGTCTTCGGTCGTGCTGTCCAGAATGAGGACGGTTACATCACCCGTCAAGACTTTGCTGTTGAGGTCTTGAAAGAGTCCGCCGATACCTGTGAGGCTCGTATAATTTCCGCCCCCGCCGACGGTTTTTGTGCCGCTGATTGACTGGACGATGGTATAAGTGTTCGGATTCGGCGGGTGCATCTTGATGTTTGTGACGTTCGGTCCCGTTCCGCCGGGCGGATTTGTAACGACGTTACCCGCAAAATCCTGCGCCGCGACATGATAAAAGATAACTTCGGCAAGCTCCACGCCGCCGATGTCAACATAGTCAATTACGCAGTCGTATTTTTTTGTCTGTTCGGCGAGTCCGTTATGTTCCACGCAAGGCTGGGAGGCATAATTGATGCCGTCCTTGCTGTAATAAATGCGCGGCACGAACGCTCCGCCCGCGATGCCGACGTTGTCCGTAACCGTTAGCCAGCCGCCGGATAATATGCGGTTGTTAATCGAGCCGTCCGATAGACGTGGATAAACAGTAAAGGGTGCGGAAAGATCAGCAGTTGATGTAAAAAGTCCGGCATGCGCTCCGATGTCAACGGGCGTGACGTTGGGGCGATCCAGACCATCGAAATCGAAAGGCACGGGTTCCTGTAACCCCGCGCCTTCCAACGGGTTGACCGGTTGCGGGCGTAGATTAGGCGTTCCGGCAGTCGGATCACTGTAAAGCGGATCTGCGACAAAGCTCGAACCGTCCTGCCCGGTTAAGCCTTGCCAGAGGTTAAGCGTGGGTATATTGGTAAACCCGATGGAAAAAAGCACGCTGTTTGTGCCGGTTACGTGATAAATGTTGTGATTGCTGATAAATTTCGGACTTCCGCTGGTTTGCGTTAGTTGGAAGGTGGTATAAACAAGGGATCCCAGTGTCTGAGCGGAACGGTCGTTTTTCAAGACGTTGTTCTTAAAACTATAGACATCGTTAATGTCGAAGCTCGGGTCGAGCGCGACAAGAGGAGCTTCCATATGATTCGACATAACGGCTTTGCCGTTGTTCGTCTTTCTTTGCCTCGCCGCAGCCCGGTCGCCCTGAAAAGGCGCGACATTTGTGCCACCGATATAAAGCGAGTTATGAAGGAAATCATGCCGACCGCCTGTGCCGTGAATGCAGATAAATTCGATCGGTAAAGTGATGCTGTTTCCGTTTGAATCAATGCCGAGCCGGATAACATTATTTGTAAAAGTTCCTTTACCGCCGTTCACGGCAAGCCCGGTGGTCGTGGCATTTCCGTTGGCGGCTGTCAAAGAGTGAATAAAATTAGCGTTAAAAATATTCGTGCCCGTGCTTGTACCTGCGTCAAACAAAATGCCGGTGATCTCAACTGCCGCCGAGCTGCTGGTGTTCGAAAGCGTGTGAACCGTGTTGTTGCTGACGGTGTGATTCTGAGTCCCGAAGGCGGAAACCTGCGAAATGCCGATGACGCTGGTGCTTGCTTTTGTGCCGGTGTTTGCGCTCGTGGTCGTCAGATTGCGAACGGTGTTGCCGGTAATGACGTTTGCGGTGGACGTTGGCGACACGATGCCGCGGATCTGTCCGACGCTTGCCGTGCCGACATAGTTGTTGTTGAGATTGGAAATCGTGTTGCCGGTGATGGTCGCGTTGCTCTGGACTTGAATGCCTGCAACCTGCTGTCCCGTTACGGTGCCGAAACTCGCCGAAGTCGCGGCGTTGAGACTGTTTGCGGTGGTCGTGCTGCCGATGGTGTTATTTGAAATTGTGTTATTGGATCCGGTGGACAAAATGCCGATAAGCGAGTGGTTTATCGAGGTTGTCGTGCCGTTCGTTGTTATCGAACCGATGGTGTTGTTGGAAACATTTATTGTATTGCCGCTCGAGACGCCGATGCCGATGGTCGCGCCGAGATTTCCCGATGTCGTAACGACGATCGAACCCGTGCCTGTGCCGTTGCCGATGGTGTTGGCGGCGGTAGTGCCGACATTCACCGAGCCGCTTTGAAGGAAGATTCCGCACCAAACGCCCGGCAACGAACTGTTTGTGCTTGAAGATGTCCAAACTATATTTCTGACGGTGTTGCCCTGAATGCTGTTTGTCGAAGACGTAGCCGCTCCCATCGAAATTCCGACAAAACGATAAACGACGGTCGTGCCGGTTGTCGTCCAAGGCGTGCCGCCCGCGTTTGCCTGCGAACCGCCGATAAAATTGTTCGTAACCGTGAAATTTGCGCCCGAAATGTTGTTGACGAATATGCCTCTGACCGAACCGGTGACCGCCGCCCGGGTTGCGGTTTGAAAGAGACTGTTTCCCGTGATCGTCCAATCCGTACTGCCTGTGTTGAGCCGCACGCCTGATGAATCATTCGCTACTGAAGCATAAAAATTAAAGATGTTGTTGTTCGAGATCGTATTGTTGCTGTTGTTATGCGCGGTCGTTGTCGTTGTGCCTTGCGACAAAATGCCGTTCGTCGGCGTGGTTGCGCCGTCCTGTATGTCGCAGTTGTCGATCGTGTTGTTGTCGTTGCCGTTCGCTCCGGTCGTGGTGCTGAACAAAATTACGCCGCTCACTACGCTGGTCACCACGCCTTTGACAGTCGTGTGCTTGACGGTGTTGTTGCTTGCTTCGTTGATAAATCGAATCGTCGCGCCCACCGTGTTTGTGTTTTGGATAGTCAAATCTTTGGCAGTTCCCGAGCCACCTGCTCTGCCGTCAATTGTTACAAACTGCGCGTTATCAAGATTGACAATCGCCGTCGTGTTGCTGCCGGTGATAACGCGATTCGTCGCTCCGGCTTGCGGGCGCAGTGTGAGCGTGTTCGCCGCCGAGATTCCCGTCAGATTCGTAAAGTTCAACGGAAAAGTCTCGCCCGCGCTCGTGTAAGCCGGAAGAAGTTCAAGCGTCAACGCGCCGTTCAAGCCTTGCGTTTGAATGTCCGCAATCGCCGCGCCGACGGTCGCGTAATTGCCGCCTGCGCCGACGGTTCTCGTTCCACTAATTTGTGCCGACGCAAGTTGTACGGCGAAAAAAAACAAAATACTGCAAAAACCGAATCGAATAAAAAAATGTAGATAATTTTTCATGAACACCTCGCTTTACTCCATTTGCAAAATTGAATCGAGACAGACAAACTTACTGATTGGGTGGTTGCCATATACTTGTGAAGTCCATGTCTTCAAGGTTGCTAATCAACTCAAATGTATAACCATCAGGTGCAAAGATGTATTGTTTCCTTTCTACCTTCAAAATATAGAAATGAGTCAAGGTCAAATCTTCAAAAAGAAAAAACCCTCTCTTATTGGTTGTTGTTATGTGTGTTGTGTTGGTGAATATGTCTGTCAAAGTAACTGTCACATCTGACAAGCCTTTGCCGTTAAGCACTGTGACTTGTCCTCTCACATAAACGCTTGCGCCTGTCGGGACGTTAGCCAAAAAAGCCCAGAAGCCGCCGCGCAGATTAAACCCACCGCCCAAACTAAGCACGCCTGCGATGGGCTGTCCCGCAACGCCGTCGGCAGCAAACTGTCCGCCCGCGCTATTGCCACCGCTACCCGCTATCACACTATGCGAAAGGTCAAAGCCTCCGCCCGTTTGCGCGACTGACAAATCAGCAACTAATAACAGCAAAATAAATGTAACCAAGAATTTGTTATATTCGTTTGTTTTCATTTCAATCACCTGTCATGAAATTTCAACTGAAAGGAAAGCCAGAGTCCACAGACAAACTGGAAATGCTTTGGACGAAAATTTCAATTTCAATTGTTGCCGTAGCTCCAGTATGTAACTGTCCCTCATATTCCTATTCAACATAAAGAGTAGCGTTCACTGTTTTGGTCCGAAGAGGATTCAAAAGTCATCCCTACTTCTGCCATACTAGAAAAACGCACTGCTGTTTCAGCGACAAATCCGACCAGCACTTCACCTTTATCCTTAGTGAGCGTAGCTCCTGTGACTGCTCCTGCGATGCCTGTAACGCCGGACGGCAGAGGATGAGCAGGATGAGAAAAAGCATGATCAAACTGAGATGGCGTGAATCGTTTAGCCTGAATACCCAATCTACCTATTTTGGGGCTCCATAAAAGCAACAAGCCCCAAAGACCTAGAGAGGCTGCCAACCAGCCCCGATATTAACGCCGCCAAACCAATTGATTACGATAACTGTCAATAGCAAAACGGCAATTATAATTTGAACAACATATTGCATCTTTTTATCTCCTGTTTCTTTTGTTCTTGTTTATTCGCTTCGGCGTCACACTAAAGCATTACTTTGAAGTTCACTGTTCAAAACTGTGTTTTTTTAATCGAAATATTCTCCAAATTGCTGTCGCCGACGGCACTTCCTCGAAATACTTATTGAGCGATAGTTGCTCGTTGAGACGTTCTTCTCCTGGATTGCGTGGCTTTCGGCGAACAAGGATGATTTCGGCATCTTCAAAAAACATCGGCAAGAGTTTTTCCGGGTCTCTGACTTTTCCCTGATAAAGATAAACAAAAGCATTAAAACGCTTTTCGGAAGCCCAACGCAGAAACAACGGGTTCATCCCCGCGACATAATTGTTATGGCGGTTGAAGAGAAACAAACCCGGAAAATCGTCCCAGGGTGCGACGACGACTTGTTTTTCGGGAGTTATCTGTTTCAACTGCTCTGCTATGACGCGATACTCTTTTGCATCAATCCGGTTTGGTGAATGAATGGCGCGATAGGACGAGTTCAGGTTAAAAACCGCCGCAATAAAGGCGACAACGACGAGCGCGGGCGCAAGCCATTTGTGCCACGGACGCATGGCATAGACCATTCGCGGCAGAAAGAGCAGAGATGCAATGATAAACAGTTGCAGAAATTTTGCCGCGATAAGCGAAGCCGCCAACAGACCAAGTGAGATGACTACGCCAGCCGCTGCTGCCGTTCCCGTCGTAGAACTGCGGAGCAGTTGCCGGACGAGCAAGACAAACCACAAAGCCAACGGCAGCCATGCCCAGCGCAGCAGCGTGCCGCCGCCGAGCGAATGCCACTCGCCGCCGAAGAATTCGCCCGCAACGACTCCTTCGGGACGGAAGAAGATTGTCGTCAACTCACGCGCCGTGTGTATCCATTGTCCAGCCCAGAAAGGATTGATGATGTAACCAGCCAGAAGCCCGACAGCAACGGCGGCGAGCAGTTTCCATTCCCAAACTTTTTCATTAAGCCCGTGCATGAAAACGAAAACAAATGCCGCAGGAATAAGAATCACCGCGCCGACATAGATATAAACACTGAGCCACGCGAGAATAAAGCTGCGCCGGACAGAGCGGATCCAAACCGCGTCCAAAAACCACACGAAGAGAATAAAGAAAAGCGTCCCGCCTTTGAGCGAGCTGTTAATCATAATAAACGACTGCGAGGCGAACGCTCCGAACAACGCCCATAAAGCCGGATGCGGAATTTCCCATCGCTTCAGGACGGTATAAATACTGAAAACCAACGCGCCCGATAGAATTACGACGCTCAGTTTAAGTGCCGTCAACGGCTCGAAAAACCACGTGAGCGGCGCAAGCAAAAGGTGCTGTCCCAAATGCACGTTTGTGAAGCTGTCTCCAAGCGCGGTGAACTTGAGCCAGGGAAAACTCGACACCCAACCTTGCGAGGCGTAAAGCCCGGCAGTGCCGATGTGGTAGTAGGAATCCGGGTCAAAGCCTATGCCTTTGGTGAAGACCGACACGCTGTAAATAACAGGCACTAAAAGAAGAACCAGAGGCTCAAGGCGAAGCAGGAGAGACAGCCTATCTAAAAACGCCGCGACTTTTAAAATTGTCGGCGAAACCGTAATTTCTTCTATCTGCATCGTGGTCTCGGCTTCATCCATGGGTATTTATCTCCTTTTGTTTCACCGTGTTTTTCTCCTAACGGCATTCCACGCCGGTTGTCGCGCTGGTTGTCGGCAGACCTGTGCCGGACGTGATGACTTTGAATGATATTTCGCTCAGTGGCGTAATCGAAACAAACACTCCGGGCGTTGTAGCGCAGGTCGTGGCGAGATTGCTGATAGCGCAGCCGATAGAAGTATCCGCCCCATTCACCCTCAAAATGTATATGCGTGCGTTGCCCGAACCCGAAGCGACCGTTTGCCTGACTGCGAGACTTTGCGCTTTGCAAATGCGGTTCGGCGTTCCGGTCTTTACGTCGTCCTCGACGAAGGTAGCGTTTGAAATTCCGGTTACGCTGCCGAAAACATCCGAGCCTCCAAACGAACTCAAGCCGTTGATTCTGCCCGACCAGACAGCCAGTGCCATATTGCTGTCCAACTCGCTTGAACTAACCGCATTGGCGGCGATTTCATCAGAGCCGACAGAATTGCTGGCGAGGTCATTGGCAATCAGCGAATTATCCGCTACTTCGTTTGTGCCGACTGCGTTACCGGCAATTTCATTACTGGTTATCGAGTTAGCTGCAATGTCGTCAGAAGTAATGGTGTCGTTCATGATGTCGGCGGAAGTCAGGCTGTTATCCATTACTTCGCTCGAACCGACGGAATTTGTGGCGAGGTCATTACTGGTTATCGAGTTATCGGCGATGTCGTCAGAAGTAATGGTGTCGTTCATGATGTCATCGGAAGAAATAGTCTCATTTGCAATGTCGGCGGAAGTAATGGTGTCGTTCATGATGTCAGCGGAAGTAATAGTGTCATCGGCAATGTCGTCAGAAGTAATGATGTCGTTCATGATGTCAGCAGAAGTAATAGTGTCATCGGCAATCTCATTTCCCGTGATTGTGTTAGAGGCAATGTCCGCGCCCGCTATTGTGCCATTCATAATTTCATTGCTTGTTATTGTGCCGTCGAGGATGTCCGCGCTTGTTATAGTTTCGTTTTGAATGTCGTTTGACAAAATACTATCGTCGAGTATTGAGTTTGAAGTTATCGAGTTATCATCAACCATCATCGCCTTGATGCTGCGGATGGAATACGGCGTTGAAGCAATCTTTTGTCGCGGTGCAAGCGTTGTGAATCCACTTCCGCCGCTCATCTGAACTGCAATCTCAAGAAATCTGTCTGAACCATCAAAGAAGTTTGCGCCGAAATCTAGTTGGACAGTAAAGACTCCGGTCGTCACAGGCACGCTATTGCGTTGCAGCGTTGCCAGAGCCGTCCCGCCCGTCACAACATCAAAAAGGCGAAACTCAAAATCATAATTGCCGTTTACAGGCGTTCCGCCATTTGCAAGGCGACCTTGATAGGTAAACGCTGTGGTTTGCTGCGCGAAACTTGCACCCGCACTGAACAAACACAACAACAGTGACCACAAAACTCGTTTATGGTTAAGAAGCAATTCTTTCATCATGGTTTATCTCCTCGGAATTAACACAGACTTTGGTCTGTGAAATTATTTGCAACAGCGAATCGAGACAAACAAGTATTTGTCCGTTGACAGTTTCGACAAAATGAATTTGATTTGCCGTAATCATCCCGTAAATTGCGAGCGAAGATATACTCATAAATCTTGTGGCTGTTTCAGGCGACAGCATTTGAACTTCGCGTCCGCATTTAGCGCATTGGACGAAAATAGTTTTTCGATCGCACACAATAACTGTCTCGCTTTTTTCTATTGTTAATTCGATTTTCCGTGTCGTAATTTTCATTTGCCTTTTCGGTTTACAATTTCATCAAACATGGTGTTAAAATGCGCCGCATTCAAACTTCTTTTAATTGCGCTGTTTTTTTACGCGCTCAAAGTAACCAAAAGAGATTTGAAAAATCCTTCTAAATTTCTGAAATTTTCCGAAATTTCCCGAAAAAGCGATGAATAGATTTCCACGTCGCTTTTATCAGTTTGCATCGTTTCGCGTTGATGTAGCAGAACGCCAGCTTTGGCGCGACGGTGAGCTTGTGCCACTTACTTCAAAAATCTTCGACATTCTGCTTGTACTGGTTGAAAACTCAGGTCATACGCTCGGCAAAGATGAGTTGATGTCGCGTGTTTGGTCAGATACTTTTGTCGAAGAAGGCAACCTCAACCGTAGTATTTCAACACTTCGCAAAGTCTTAGGTGATGATTCTCACGAACAGCGATTCATCAAAACCGTCCCAAAACAAGGCTATCGTTTTACTGCCGACGTAAAAGAAATTTTAGAAGATGAAGAAACAGTCATGGTCGAAAACAAAACGCGCTATCAATTAAAAGTTTGGGAAGAGGTTCGGGAAAAAGAGAAATGGTCTGGTCTGTGGTCATTTCGATTTACGAGTGTCATAGCTATTTTATGTTTAATTGTTGTCATTGCTTTTGTATTTGTATGGAACAGGACGCAAAAAAACGGGGCGCGTAATTTGTCATCCGTGAATGAAACAAAAAGTACGGAAGCGTGGGAATTTTACAAACGAGGACGGGCTTTGTGGCAAACCCGAAACGGCGAATCTTTGCACAAAGCAACCGTTCTGCTTGAACAAGCCGTGCAAAAAGACCCGAATTTCGCACTTGCTCATGCTGCGTTGGCGGATGCATATGTTTTCGATTTCAGATATTGGCAAAAAGCGGAAAGTACCGCGCTCGAAGCAATCAGGCTAGACCCGAATCTGGGCGAACCACACGCAACCATTGGCTTCGCGAAAATGTTTTGGGAATGGAAATTAAAAGAAGCCGAAGCGGAATTCAAAAAAGCCGTTCAGTTAAGCCCGGATTACGCGATCGCACACCAATGGTATGCGATAAATCTTTGGACAATAAGCAACGCAGGCAACGCGGCTTACGCAGAGATGAAGCTGGCATTGGAACTTGAACCAAACTCGGCTTCCATCAATGCCGATATGTGTCAAACGCTCTATTTTCTGCGCCGCTACGATGAAGCCATTGCTCAATGCAAAAAAACCCTGACGCTTGACGATAAATTTCAAAACGCCCACCAATACCTTTACGAAATCTACAACACCAAAGGAATGCACGCGGAAGCTGTCGAAACCTTTTTCAAAATCGAGGAGATTTCCCTGATACCGTTGCCACTTGATCTGCTGGATAATCTTCGCAAGGCTTATCAAACAGGGGGCATTCTCACTTTTTGGAAAATGCGAATTAAATTTTTAACAACCAACTACCGAATCGCCCAACATTACGCCCGGCTTGGCGAAAAAGACAGATCCCTTTTCTATCTAAGACAGGCTTATGAAACCCGCGATTTTGAATTTTATTTGTTTCTGGCTGACCCGGTTTTTGATGAGTTTCGTGACGATTCGCGTTATTTGGAATTGAAGAATTTATTATTGAACTGAGAATGCGAATCAAGGGTAGCAATGAATTTTCCACTAGCCCGGCCGTTCACGGCTGGGAAACGAAATATATCAGTTTTTCAGCCCCATTCATGGGGCTTTTGATAGAGGCTTTAGCCATCTTTCG
>Ga0187894_10003717_pt1 | contig 16831 bp, 16 predicted proteins | sample GBC1701081metaG_FD_136650 | JGI IMG/M metagenome (GOLD analysis project Ga0187894, IMG submission 136650) | White microbial mat communities from a lava cave in the Kipuka Kanohina Cave System on the Island of Hawaii, USA - GBC170108-1 metaG ... | reverse complement strand
GCGCGCCAGCTCGGCGAGCGCGCGCCCCCGCTTTCGCTGGACGCCGTGGGACCCCGCCGGCGCACCGGCCGCGTCCAGCAGCACGGCGGCGCGGGCGTCGGAGGACAGCTCGCAGAGCCGCGCCGCGGCCCGGCCGGGTGTGAGCGCCGCCATCGCGGTCAGAATACCGGCGTGCCCCTGTCGCGAATCTCATGGCTGGTCACGGTCGCGATCTGCGTCGTCGCGGCCCTGCTCCTACTGCTCAACGGCTACGTGGGCTACTCCGGCGTGCTGCTCGCCGTGGGCGCGGCGGCCGCCGTGAACGTCCTCTAGCCACCCACCGCTCGGATCGCCCGTCCCGAAGGCGGGTGTGGGCCCCGTTCGTTGCCATATATACGAGATGTTCGGGGCCCACACTCGGCGGGATCGACGGTCGGGGCCCACGCTCGGCGGGATCGACGGGCAGGGGCGGACCCCCCTCCGGACCCCCCTCATCGCTCGGTACCGGCCTCGGCCTCGACGGGCTCGGTGTGAACGATCACGTCGGCCAGGCCGGGGCACCGCTCGCGGATCGCCCTCTCGATGGCGCCGGCGCGGCGGTGCGCCGAGGGCAGCGGCTGGTCGCCCGGCAGGATCACGGTCACGAGCGCGACGCGTCCCTGATCTCCGTCGCGGAACCCGACGGTGGCGGGCGCGCCTCCCGTCGCCCGGTGAACGGCCTCCTCGACCGCCCGCCGCTCGGCCTCGGTCTCGTCCCGGGCCGGCGTGATCGCCCAGTCGGTGCCCGCGAGCGGCTCGATGTGGGTGTGAACGTTGCGCAGCTCGGGGACCTCCGCCCGCACCCGTCGCTCGAGCCGCTCGACCACGTGATGCGCCTCCGTCAGCGACAGCTCGCGCGGCAGCTTCACGTGCAGGGACAGCTCGTAGCCGTCCTGGAGGTGCATCACCCGCACGTTGTGGACCTCGCGCACCTCGGGCGCGGCCGCGGCGGCGGCGGTGACGCGCTGGCGCAGATCGCCGGCCGTCTCCAGCGGCTCCACGTGGACGACCACGTCGGCGCCGCCGAGCTCCTCGGCGACCGCTTCCTCGACGGCGTCCGCCACGGCGTGGGCCTGGCCGACGCCGGCGTCCGACGCGACGCCCACCACCAGATCGACGAAGTGCCGACCCGCCGCGTGGCGGACCCGCACACGGCGCGATTCGACGGGTCCGTCCAGACGCTCGAGCGCGACGCGGATCCGATCCTGGGCGTCGGCCCCCGCGCGGTCCATCAGGACGTGCACGGACTGAGCCGCCAGCCGCAGCGCGGCCACCACCACGAGCGCGGCCACGAACAGCGCCGCCGCGGCGTCCGCGGCCGGCTCGCCCGCGGCGACGAGGATCATGCCGATCAGCACCGCGAGCGAGCCCGCGAGATCGGAGGCGAAATGCAGGGCGTTGGCGCCGAGGGCGGCGGACTCGTGGCGGCGCGCGGCGCGGCGGCTGACGACCGCCCGCGCCGCGTCGACCACGATCACCGCGGCGATCACCGCGATCGCCCACCAGGTCGCCTCAACCCCGTGCATCCCGCCGTCGACCAGCCTCGCCATCGACAGGTAGGCGATGAGGAGGGAGACGAGCAGCAGGAAGGCGCTCTCCCCGAGAGCGGCCAGGTGCTCGGCCTTGCCGTGGCCGTAGTGATGCTCCTCATCGGGCGGCCGCACGGCGACCCGCACGGCGAACAGCGTGAGGAGCGCCGCCACCAGGTCGGTGCCCGAGTGAACCGCCTCGGCGATGAAGGCGAGCGAGCCAGTGGCCAGCCCGGTCCCGAGCTTGACCGCCACCAGGAGGATCGCCGCGAGCACGTTGACCAGCGCGGTGCGGCGCATCGCTCGAGCGTCGATGATGTCCTGCGCGACCACGCTCACAGTGTGCCCGGCACGGGGCCTACTCTGCCTGCAGCAGCTTCACCAGCGCACGCGCGGCGCGTCCGCGGTGGCTGATCGCGTCCTTCTCGTGCGGCGTCAGCTCGGCCATGGTGCGTCCGTCGCCGGGGTGGTCGTGGGGCACGAAGGCCGGGTCGTATCCAAAGCCGCCGCTGCCGCGACGCTCGTGGGCGAGCACGCCCTCGCAGCGACCATGGACGACGTCCTCGCGTCCGCCGGGCTCGACGTAGGCCAGGGCGCACACGTAGGCCACGCGGCGATCGGCCCGCTCCCGAACCTCCGCCATCAGCTTGGCGAGGTTGTCCTCGTCGCTGGCGCCGTCGCCGGCATAGCGCGCCGACCACACACCGGGCGCTCCCCCCAGCGCGGCGGCCTCGATGCCGGAGTCGTCGGCGATCGCGGCCCGGCCGGTGGCGGCCGCGGCCGCGCGCGCCTTGGCCAGCGCGTTGTCGGCGAACGTCGTACCCGTCTCGGGCGGCAGCTCCACGTCTTCGGGCAATGGGTCCAGCTCGACGGGATGCATCAACCCCGCCAGCTCACGCAGCTTGTGCCCGTTGCGGGTGGCGAGCACCAGGCGCACGGCCGGACCCCCTAGGTGACGGCCGCGGCCACCGCGTCCCGCTGCGCCGCCCGCAGACCTTCGATGCCCGCCGCGGCCAGCGCGAGCAGCTCGTCGAGCGAGGCGCGCGAGAGCGGGGTGCGCTCGGCGGTGGCCTGCACCTCCACTAGGCCGCCGTCGCCGGTCATGACCACGTTGGCGTCCACCTCCGCGGTGGAGTCCTCGGAGTAATCGAGGTCGAGCAGCGCACGGCCCCCGACTACTCCGCATGAGACCGCCGCCACCGACTGGGTGAGCGGCAGCGCCGCGAGCTTCTCCCGCGACACCAGCCGCCGCAGCGCCAGCTCGAGCGCCACGTAGCCGCCGGTGATGGCGGCGCAGCGGGTGCCGCCGTCGGCCTCGAGCACGTCGCAATCGATCCATACCGTCCGCTCGCCCAGGGCCTTGAAGTCGATCACCCCGCGCAGCGAGCGACCGATCAGCCGCTGGATCTCGACCGTGCGCCCATCGGGCCGGCCCTTCGACACGTCGCGCCGCTTACGCTCACCCGTGGACGCGGGCAGCATCCCGTACTCGGCCGTCACCCAGCCGCGGCCCTGGCCCGACATCCACCTCGGCACGTCCTCGTCCACGCTGGCCGTGCAGATCACGCGGGTGCCGCCCGCCTCGATCAGCGCCGACCCCGTCGCGGTGCTGACGAAGCCCGTGTGGATGCTGATCGGACGCAGGTCGCCGGGCGAGCGGCCGTCGGCTCTGTCCTCGCTCACGCGGCGCCCCCGGATGCTGCGCGCGAAGCGCGACCGACGGGGAGGCCGCCGACAGCGGGGTCGAAGACGGCGATCGGAAGGGATCGATCGAGGGGCGTCACTGGGCGCCTATGGTGGCAGGCGACGCGGCGGGCGGGAGACGCGCCGGCCTAGAACTGAACCCTTCGCACCGCCTCCTTGATCTTGCCGATGATCACGTCGCCGAGCTCCTTGCCCTCGTTGGTGCGGAAGCCCTTCATCGCCGCCACCACGCCGGCCATCACGAGGGCCACGAGCAGGATCAGAGCCACGTACTCGACGGTGCCCTGGCCGGCCTCGCGGCGCGGCCCGAGCAGCGCGACGTGAATGCGTCCCATGAAGCGGTACATCGATCGACCTCCCAAGTCGGTGGAATGAGGACGGCTCAGATCCTGCGGCGAGGAGGCCGACGGCTCCAGACGCGGGTGTACCGAGTGCGTGACGAGTTGCGCACGCCCCTGCCCCTGCCATCATCAGCGCGTATGTGCGGGATCGGAGCCGTCCTCGATCCGTCCGGCGCGGCGGACGCCGGCGCGCCGGAGCGCATGGTCGCCGCTCTGCGTCATCGCGGCCCGGACGGCGACGCGGTCCGGCGCCTGGGGCCGGTCGCGCTGGCGCACACCCGGCTGGCGATCGTCGACGTCGAGGGCGGCGATCAGCCGCTTACGTCAGAGGACGGCGCCGTCACGCTGATCGCCAACGGCGAGATCTACAACCACCGCGTGCTGCGCGCCCGGCTCGAGCAGCGTGGCCACCGCTTCGCCACCGGCTCGGACTGCGAGGCGATCCTGCACTCCTACGAGGAGAGCGGGCTCGGTTGCGTCCACGAGCTGAACGGTATCTTCGCGTTCGCGCTCTGGGACGACCGGCGTCGCCGGCTCGTCGCGGCGCGCGACGAGTTCGGCGTCAAGCCGCTCTACTGGTGCGGCGACGGGCGGCGCGTGGCGCTGGCCTCCGAGATCGGAGCGCTGCTCGCCGCCGGGCTCGTCACGCCCACCGTCGACCGCGTCGCGCTCGACCACTACCTCGCCTGCCGCTTCGTCCCCGCGCCGCGCACGCTCTTCGCGGGCGTCCACAAGCTGCCCCCGGCCTCGACGCTGGTGGTCGAGGAGGACGGCGCGCCACGGGTGGCAAGCTGGCGCCGCCCGCCCGGCGAGCCCCACCGTGACCTCTCGGACGACGACCTCGCCGAGCTGCTCGCCGAGCGCTTCACCGACGCGGTGGAGCGCCAGATGATGTCCGACGTGCCGTACGGCGCCTTCCTGTCCGGCGGGGTCGACTCGGCCGCCGTGGTGGCCGCCATGGCCGAGCGCGGCTACGAGGCCCCCATCACGTTCACGATCGGCTTCCCCGGGCACGGGGACGTGCTCGACGAGCGCGCGGCGGCCGCCGAGAGCGCGCGACTGATCGGGACCGACCACCACGACACGGCCATGGGAGAGACCGGCTTCCTCACCGAGCTGCGCGCCGCCATGCCCCGGCTCGAGGAGCCCTGCGGCATCCCCTCCGTACCCGCGCTCGCGCAGCTCTCGCGCTTCGCGGCCGAGCGGGTGAAGGTGGTGCTCGCCGGCCAGGGGGCTGACGAGCCTCAGGGCGGCTACGTGCGCCACCAGGGCGCCGCGCTGCTCGGCCGGCTGCGGCTCGCCCCCGCCGCGCTCGCGGCGCCGGCGGCCGTCGCCGCGCGGGCGCTTCCGCGCGCCGCGCGCGCCCGCCGGGCCGCCCATCTGCTCGGCGGACGCGGGGATTCCGAGCGCCTGCTGCGGCTGGTCGAGATCACCGACCACCGCGTGCGCTCCTCCCTCACCGGCACGAAGGGCGACGACGCTCGCGACGAGCGCCTGGCCACCGCGCGCCAGGTCCTCGGCGACGTGGCCGACCGTGACCTGCTCGAGCAGGCGCTCTACCTCGACACGCGCATGTTCCTGCCCGACGGCATCCTGCTCTGCAACGACAAGATGTCGATGGCCGCCAGCCTGGAGCTGCGGGTGCCCTTCCTGGACGTCGCGTTGATGCGCTTCGTGGAGCGCATCCCGGCCGACCGGCGCGTCCGCCCCCGGGCGGGCAAGCGGCTCCACCGCGCGGCCATGGACCGCCTGCTCCCCGCGGGCATCTCGGCCCGCCCCAAGCACGGCTTCTCCACCCCCTACGACGACTGGCTGCGGGCGTCGCTGGGTGAGGAGGTCGAGCGCCGCTACTCGCCGGGTGGGCCGCTGGCCGCTTTGGTCCGCCCCGGCGCCGTGCGCACCCTGGTGGCCGAGCACCGCCGCGGGCGCGCCGACCACAAGAGCGTCCTCTACTGCCTGCTCGAGCTGTCGGAGTGGCACGGGACGTTCGTGGAAGCGCGCCAGCCGGTCGCCGCGTGAGGCGGCGGATCCTCTTCGTCCACAGCCGCAAGGCGAGTTTCGTCGCGATTGACCGCGCGATCCTGGCCGAGCGCTTCGAGGTCGACGACCTCTACCAGCCGGGCCGCTGGCCCGACCCGTTGGCGGTGGTGAGGGGCGTCCTGCGCGCGGACCTGGTGTTCGGCTGGTTCGCTTCCTGGCACACGTTCTTCCCCATCACGCTCGCCTGGCTCCTGCGTAAGCCCTCCGTGCTCGTCGTGGGCGGCTTCGACACCGCGAACATGCCCGACATCGCCTACGGTCACCAGCGCGGCGGCATGCGCCGCCACGCCAGCCGCTGGATCATGCGACGCGCGGGCCAGCTCGTCACCAACTCGCGCTACAGCCTGGAGGAGATCGAGCGCAACACGCCGATCCCGCCCGCGCGCGTGGAGGTGCTCCACCACGGGATCCCCGACCCCTTCGACGAGCCGCCCGCGGAGAAGGAGCGCCGGGCGCTCACCGTGGGCGCGATCGACCGCACGACGCTCGTCCAGAAGGGACAGCTCCCGTTCGTGCAGGCCGCCGCCGAGCTTCCGGACGTGCGGTTCGTCCTCGCCGGCGCGTGGCTCGACGACGCCGTCGAGCGGCTTCGCTCGATCGCCGCGCCGAACGTCGAGCTCACCGGATGGCTGTCCGACGCGGACCTACACGCCCTCTACCGGCGCGCCGCGGTCTACGTCCAGGCCTCGCGCCACGAGGGCTTCGGCCTGGCCGTGGCGGAGGCGATGTTGGCCGGCTGCGTGCCGGTGGTCATGGACGTGACGGCCATGCCCGAGGTGGTGGGCGACGCCGGCGTGCTGATCGGGTCCCAGCGGGCCGAGGAGGTGGCCGCTGGGGTGCGCGAGGCGCTCACGCGCGACGCCGGCGCCTCGCGGGCGGCACGCGAGCGCATCCTCGCCAGCTTTCCGATGGAGAGCCGCCGGGACGGGCTGATGAAGGTGGTGGAGGAGGCGCTTGACGACGCCTGAGGTGGACCCAACTCGTCAGGCCGGCCCGGACTTGACCGACGGCCAGTAGCGACCGACCTGCGCGGCGGCCGCCTCCACGAGCGGACCGCGCTCATACGCCCGCGGCTCGCCGCCCTCGACCAGGGCGGCCATCGTGGCCGCCGTCGAGGTGGCCAGCGCGCCCAGGTCGTACCCGCCCTCCAGCACGCAGCCCACCGGCTTGCCCAGCGACAGGGCCTGCCGCGTGAGCTCGGCAAAGGACTCGGCTTGGAGCGTGCAGCCGCCGACCGGGTCGTCGCGGTGGGCGTCGAAGCCGGCCGACACGAGCACCAGGTCGGGATCGAAATCCCGTGCGGCGGGCAGCACCACGTGCTCGACGAGCCCGCAGAAGAGGTCCTGGCCCGCGCCGCTCGGCACCGGCAGGTTGATCGAGTAGCCCTCGCCCTCGCCCGAGCCCGCGTCGGCGAGCGGCCCCGTGCCGGGATAGAACGGGTACTGGTGGATGCTGGCGAACAGCACCTCGCGCGAGCCGTGGAAGATGGCGTTGGTCCCGTTGCCGTGGTGCACGTCCCAGTCGAGCACGAGCACGCGCGACGCGCCCAGCGCGTCGAGCGCGTGGCGGGCCGCCACCGATACGTTGGCGAACAGGCAGAAGCCCATCGCGCGGGCGGGCTCGGCGTGGTGGCCCGGCGGTCGTAGGGCGGCGAAGCCCACCCGCTGGCCATCGCGAAGCAGCGACTCGACCAGCGCGCACGCCCCGCCCGCCGCGCGCAGCGCCGCCTCCCACGAGCCCTCGCTGGCGGGCGTGTCGAGGTCGAAGGCGCCGCCGCGAGCGCTCGTCTCGCGCACCGCCTCCACGTGCTCGCGCGGGTGGACGGCGAGCAGCCGCTCGAGCGCCACCGCCGGCGCGTCCTCGCGCTCGAAGCCGAACCAGTCGCGCCGCTCGAGCTCGGCCACGATCGCATGCATGCGCTCGGGCCGCTCCGGATGCCCGAACCCCGTCTCGTGCTCGATCGACGACGGATGGCTGAAGAGGACGGCCACGCGCGGCGGTACGGTACCGCGGTGGAGCCGGCGCAGCCCGAGGGCCTGCGGGTCGACGTCGCGGTCGTCGGGGCGGGCGCGGCCGGCCTGTACGCGGCGCTGACCGCCGCCGCGGCCGGCGCGCGGGTAGCGCTCGTGAGCCGTTCGCCGCTCGCGCAGAGCGCGAGCTACTGGGCCCAGGGCGGGATCGCCGCGGCGCTCGCCGCCGACGACTCGCCCGCGCGTCACGCCGAGGACACGCGGGTCGCCGGTCGCGGCATCGTTCGCGAGAGCGCCGTACGGATGCTGTGCGAGGAGTCGCCCGGACGCGTGCGCGACCTCGAACGGCTCGGCGTGCGCTTCGACGCCGACCGCGAGGGCAACCTGGCGCTGGGCCTCGAGGGCGGCCACTCCCACAGGCGCATCGTGCACGCGGGCGGTTCGGCGACGGGAAGGCGCATCACGCGCGAGCTGTCCGCGCTGGCCGTCGTGAACGAGCGCATCGAGGTGCTGGAGGCGTGCGCGGCGACGGCGCTCGCCGAGCACGAGGGGCGTTGCGTCGGGCTCACCGCTCGGCCCCGGCGAGGCGGCCCGCTCTCGGTCCTGGCGCGCGCGGTGATCCTGGCCACCGGCGGGATGGCCGCCCTGTGGGAGCGCACCACGAACCCGCCCGGCGCGGTGGGCGCCGGGCTCTCCCTGGCGCACGGCGCGGGGGCCGAGCTGACCGACCTCGAGTTCATGCAGTTCCACCCGACCGCGCTGCGCCGCGCCGGTCCGCGCGACGGCTTCTTGATCACCGAGGCGGCGCGCGGCGAGGGCGCGACGCTGCTCGACGCCGAGGGAGAGCGCTTCGTCGACGAGCTGGCCCCGCGCGACCAGGTGACGCTCGCCATCCAGGCCGAGCTCGAGCGCAGCGGGGACCCCGCGGTCGGGCTCGACCTGCGCCGGGTCGAGCTCGAGCGATTCCCCAACATCGCGGCCGCGCTCGCCGAGGTCGGCCTCGATCCCGCCCGCGAGCTGGTGCCCGTGGCGCCCGCGGCCCACTACACCATGGGCGGCGTCGCGAGCGACCTGGACGGGCGCTCCTCCCTCGCGGGCCTGTACGCGGTCGGCGAGGCGGCCTGCACCGGCCTGCACGGAGCGAACCGGCTCGCCTCGAACTCGCTCGCCGAGTGCTTCGTGTTCGGCCGCCGCGCGGCGCTCGCCGCGTGCGACGACCCGGCGCCGCCCACCGCCGCCGCGACCCCCGACGCGATGCGCACCTCCCCGCCGCCCGACGCCACGCGCGCGGCGCTGTGGCGCCACGCCGGCCTGCGACGCGATCCCGCCGGGCTGCGCGCGCTGCTCGACGACCCGTTTCCGCTCGCCCGCCTGATCGCCTCCGCCTGCCTCGCGCGGGAGGAGAGTCGCGGCGCGCACCAGCGCGGCGACCACCCTCAGCCGAACTCCGCCCTCGATGGCATGCACACGGTGATCGACGCCGCCGGCGAGCCAGGCTTCGAGCGGTGGGAGTAGTCACCGGCCGATGCTCAGGCCTTACCGCTGGCGCTCCCCATCGGCTGGTGCTCCCGGCTCCCGCCGGCTGGCGCTCCCCTACGGCGGGCGCTCCCCTACGGCGGGCGCTCCCCTACGGCTGGCGCTCCCGCGCCAGGAACGGTGTAATACGCTCGTGCATGGCATGTGATACAGTCCGGCGCCGTGCGAAGCCTTCGACTCGATCCCGAGCTAGATGACCTGGTCCGGCGCGCGGCCGCCCGCGAGGGCGCGTCGGTGTCCGAGTTCCTCCGCCGTGCCGCCGCCGAACGCGCGCAGCGGACCCTCGATCGGCGTGACCATTTGACGGACGTGATCGGCGCCGTCCGATCCGACGCCTCCGCCGCGGGTCGGACCGGCTCCGCGTTCACCGATCTACTCCAAGAGCGACTTCGTAACCGGTGACGCTTACCGACGCCGGTCCGCTGATCGCGCTGATCGACGCGGGCGAACCGGATCACGACCGTTGTCGCGTCGCGCTCGAGAGCCTGCAGCTTCCACTGGTCACGACATGGCCCGCGTTCACGGAGGCCATCTACCTCCTCGGCCGCGCCGCCGGTTGGCCGGGACAAGACGCCCTTTGGCGCATGGTTGGGCGCCGCCTGCTCACCCTCGCGGAGCTCGACGAGAATGTCACGACGCGAAGCGCGGAATTAACGCGCCGCTACAACGATCGGCCGATGGATCTCGCCGACGCCACGCTGCTCGCGCTCGCCGAAGCGGACGACCTACGCACTATCTTCACCCTCGACAACGACTTTCGGTTTTATCGCCTGCACGGCCGGCGCCATCTCCACGTGATCCCGGACTGACGAGCGCTCGCCGCGACTATTAGTGTCCGGTTTTGGAATGACCACGGTGAGCGTGCGCTACATCGTCCATGACGTGGACGCGGCGGTGGCCTTCTACAGCGAGCGGCTCGGGTTCGAGGTCGACATGCGGCCGGCGCCCGGCTTCGCGATGCTCTCGCGTGGAGACCTGCGGCTGCTGCTGAACGCGCCCGGCGGCGGCGGTGGAGCCGGCCAGCCGATGCCCTACGGGCGCGAGCCCGAGCCGGGCGGCTGGAACCGCATTCAGCTCGAGGTGGACGACCTCGACGCGGAGGTCGAGCGCCTCCGTGGCGCCGGAGCACCCTTTCGCAACGAGATCGTCACCGGCCGCGGCGGCAAGCAGATCCTGCTCGACGATCCCTCGGGCAATCCCATCGAGCTCTTCGAGGCCGCGCCCGCTTGACCGGAGCCACGCCCGGGTGGCCCCCGTCGGCGGCGGCCGTCACACTTCCAGCGCGTGACCGAAGACGTCGGCCCTCTGTTTCGCGAGGCGATGGCCCATCTCGCCGCGGGCGTCGCGGTCGTCACCGCGCGCAGTGATGATGGCCGACCCTGTGGGCTGGCCGCCACATCGCTCACCTCCTACAGCGCCCATCCACCGTCGCTGCTCGTCTCGGTCTGGCACGGGTCGCGCTGCCACGCCGCGCTAGAGGGCTGCGAGCGCTTCGGCGTCCACCTGCTGGCCAGCGACGAGGTCGAGGTGGCGCACGGATTCGCCGACCGCGAGTCCGAGGACAAGTTCGCCGGGCTCGACTGGCGCTGGGACGGCGACGTGCCCGAGCTCGACGGAGCGCTCGCGTACCTGCGCTGCCGGCGCGCCGAGAACTTCGTCCGCTACGACCACACCGTGCTGGTGGGCGACCTCGAGGGAGGGCGCATAGACGCGGGCGAGCCGCTCGTCTACTCTCGCCGCCGCATGGACTGGCTCATGCGACCGATGCGGTAGCCATCCAGCCGAGGCGGCTTAACCCGAGCTTAACGTTGGCTGCGTAGGGGATTCACGTGTGGCTGTTTCGATGGTCACAGAGGCACGGCCGCTGAAGCAAGGGGGGTAAGGGAGACCCGATGTACCAGTTCAGTCGCTCGCTTTATCGGGAGCTGGCACAGGACGTCCTTCCCGGCCGGGGAGAGGGCGCCGTGGTCACACGTCAGCGCTTCCTGCGGGCATGCGAGGCGTCCATGGAGCGCCTCGCCCTCGACCGGCATTACTTCAAGAAGCCGGTCCGCACGCTCTTCAACGACGTGCGGCACTTCTTTGCGATCGCGGACCAACTTCGCGTCTATCGAGCGGTGGAGAAGCACGTCGAGCTGGCCATCGGCTACGTCGACAGCCAGCTCCGTGAGGGGGTGACCTTCGACGGCAGCCCCGTCTGCTGCCACGCCAGCACGCGCAGGGGAACGGCGTGTCAGCGAGTGCCGCTGCCGGGAACGAAGTACTGCCCGTCGCACAAGCACCTCGAGGAAGATCTCCAGGTGGCGGCCGCTTAGGGATGCCAGCCCGGGGGCTCACGCCCCCCGGCCACCTGGCCGGATTAGCCTGTCCGGGGTGATCCTCGGGGTGGACGTCGGCGGCACCTTCACCGACGCCGTCCTGGTCACCGCCGAACGGGTCGTCACCGGAAAGTCGCCGACCACGCCGGACGATCAGTCCGAGGGCGTCATGAACGCCGTCGGCCAGGCGCTCGAGGCGGCCGGCGCGAGCGCGGAGGACGTCGAGCGCTTCGTGCATGGCATGACGGTCGGCACGAACGCCCTGCTCGAGGGCCGCGTGGCGCGCACCGCCCTGCTCGCCACCGAGGGCTTCACCGACCTCGAGGAGCTGGGCCGCCAGGCGCGGCCGGAGCTGTACCGGCTCTGCGCCGGACACCCCCGACCGCTGGTGCCCACCGAGCTGCGCGTGGCGGTGCCGGAGCGCACCGGCCTCGCGGGGGTGCTGCGCGAGCTGGACGAGGGCGCGCTGCGGGCCGCGCTCGAGGGCACGGAGTGCGAGGCGGCGGCGGTCTGCCTGCTCTGGGGCTTTCTCCATCCCGAGCACGAGCGCCGCACGGCGGCGGTGGTCCAGGAGGCGCTTCCCGGCGTGCACGTATCCACCTCACACGAGACGGCGGGCGTCTTTCGCGAGTACGAGCGCTGCGCGACGACGGTGGTCGACGCCGCGCTGTCCCCGCTGCTGCGCGGCTACCTCGAGCGCCTGACCGATCGGACTCGTGAGGCCGGGCTGCCCGAGCCCGAGGTGATGCTCTCGAGCGGCGGCACGGCGGCCACCTCCACCGCCGCCCGGCACGGCTCGTGGACCGTCCTGTCCGGGCCCGCCGGGGGAGCGGTGGGCGCGGCGCACGCGGCCGCGGAGGGCGACTCCACCGACGCCGTGGGACTCGACATGGGCGGCACCTCGTGCGACGTGTCGCTCGCCCTGGGCGGCGTGGCCACGGTGGGTCACGGTCGGTCCGTGGGCGGCCGCCCGCTGGCGCTGCCGATGGTGGACGTGCACACCGTGGGAGCGGGCGGCGGCTCGATCGCCTGGCGCGACGCCGGCGGCGCGCTGCGCGTGGGCCCGCGCTCGGCCGGCGCCGACCCGGGGCCCGCCTGCTACGGCCGCGGCGGCGAGCGCCCCACGGTCACCGACGCGAACCTGCTGCTGGGCTACCTCGACGCCGGCTCGCCGCTCGCCGGGGGCGTCCGGCTAGATCGCCGGGCCGCCGAGCGCGCCGTGGGCCGCTTGGCCGGGGAGCTCGATGTCTCGCCCGCCGAGACGGCGGCCGGCATCGTCCGCGTGGCCAGCGCGGAGATGGCGCGGGCGGTGCGCGTGGTCACAGTCGAGCGCGGCATCGATCCACGTGAGCTCGCGCTGGTGGCCTTCGGCGGCGCCGGCCCGCTGCACGCGGCGAACGTGGCGGACGAGCTCGGGATGCGCCAGGTGGTGGCGCCGGTGGCCGCGGGGGTGCTCTCGGCGCTCGGCCTGGTGGTCTCCGAGCGGCGCCGCGACGTGGTGGAGAGCGTCCTTCTGAGCGAAGCGTCACTCACGCGTGAGGCCGTCGCGCGGGCGGTGCGGCGCCTCGGCCAGCGGGGCCGGAACGAGCTGGGAGAGCCGGCGGCGCCGCTGCGCGCGACCTACGACCTGCGCTACGCGGGCCAGGCCTTCGAGCTGTCGGTGGAGGGCGAGCCGGAGCCCGAGCCCAGCGACCTGCGCCGCGCGTTCGACCGGGCGCACGAGGAACGCTACGGCTACGCCGACCCGGACGCGGAGCTCGAGCTGGTGACCATCCGCGTGGCCGCGGCGCTGCCTGGGGCGCGGCCACCGCCCGCCGAGCCCTCGACGGCGGAGAAGCGCGGCGTCCGCCCGGCGTGGTTCGAGGGCGAGCAGCGCGAGACGCGGGTGCTAGGCGCCGGCGAGGCAAACGCCGATGGCCCGGCGATCTTCGAGCTGCCCGGCGCCACGCTCGTCGTCCCACCCGGCTGGCGCGCCGCCGCCGCGGCCGACGCGGTGGTGATGGAGCGCTGAGCCGGCTCGATCCGATCGCCCTGCAGGTCATGCTCGGCTCGCTGCGAGCGGCCTGCGACGAGATGGGCGCGGTGCTGGTGCGGTCCGCCCACTCGGCCAACATCAAGGAGCGCCGCGACGCCTCGACCGCCCTCTTCGACGAGCGCGGCCGGATGGTGATGCAGGCCGAGCACATCCCCGTCCATCTGGGCGCCATGCCGTCGGCGGTGGCCGCGGTGCTCGACGAGGAGCACGCGCCGGGGCAGCACTGGATCCTCAACGATCCCTTTCGGGGCGGCACCCACCTGCCCGACATCACGGTCATCACGCCGCTCTTCCACGGCCACGAGGCGCGGCCCGAGCTGGTCGGCTTCGCCGCCAGCCGCGCACACCACGCCGACGTGGGCGCCGCCGAGCCCGGCAGCATGCCGGCGGACTCGCGTACGCTTGCGGACGAGGGGGTCGTCATCCCACCCGAGCGCCTGACGCCGGAGCTGACGCGCGAGCTGGCCGCCCGTATGAGGGATCCGCGCCAGCGGGAGGCCGACCTGCGCGCGCAGCTCGCGGCCGGGCGAGCCGGGGGTCAGCGGGTGGCCGCGCTGATCGAGAGCTTCGGACTCACCTCCGTACGGGCCGGGATGGAGGAGACGCTCGACTACGCCGAGCGGTGCACGCGGGCGCGCATCCGGGCGCTCGGCGACGGCGTGCGCCACGCGAGCGACGTCCTGGAGGCGCCCGAGGGCGACCTCGAGCTGCGCCTGCGCGCCACCGTGGACGGCGACGAGCTGACGCTCGACTTCACGGGCTCGGCCGGGCAGCACGGCGGCAATCTCAACTGTCCCATGCCGGTCACCCTGTCCGCTTCGCTGTTCGCGCTGCGCGTGCTCACGGACCCCGACGTGCCGTCCTGCGAGGGCGCGTTCCGACCCCTCACGGTGATCGCGCCCGAGGGATCGCTGCTCAACGCCCGCCCGCCGGCGGCGGTGGCGGCGGGCAACGTCGAGACCTCGTCGCGGGTCGCCGACCTCGTGCTGGCCGCCTTCGGCCGCGCGCTCGGGCAGGGCACCATGAACAACCTCACACTGGGCAACGACGCGTTCACGTACTACGAGACGCTCGGTGGCGGCCAGGGCGCATGTCCCGAGGCGGACGGCCCCAGCGCCGTGCACGTCGCGATGTCGAACACCCTCAACACGCCGGTCGAGGCGCTCGAGCTCGAGTTCCCGCTGCGCGCGATCGAGTACGCCGTGCGGCGCGATTCGGGCGGCGCCGGTCGGTGGCGCGGAGGAGATGGCGTGGCGCGCGAGCTCGAGGCGCTCGCCGAGATGCGCTTCTCGCTCATCACCGAGCGCCGCCGTCACCCGCCGCCGGGAGCGCGGGGCGGAGCGCCGGGCGCGCTCGGGAGAAACCTGCTCAACGGCGAGGACCTGGCCGCGAAGGCATCGGGCACGCTTCAGCCCGGCGACCGCCTGCGCATCGAGACGCCGGGTGGCGGCGGACACGGGGAAGCGTGAGCGCGCGACCGCCCGCAGACGCGGCGACCAGCACGAAATTTCGCTTGCAACACGAGGGTTCTTTCGTAAGAATGAGCGACCGGCGCCTCCGGCTCGAAGGCAACGTGGCGCGGCGCGCTTTTTGGAGGTTTCCCTCATCTATGCCAGTCGCAATCAAGGAATGGGCAGTAACCGTGCGCGCGCTCGCCGAGGGCGAGCAGCTCCTCACGCTCCGCAAGGGTGGAATCCGTGAGGAGAATAAGCATTTCGAGATCGAGCATGATCGCTTCTTCCTGTATCCGACTTTCGATCACCAGCGCAACGACTGCGTTCGCGACGCCCACATCCCCGAGCTCGATCGTGCGCTCGAGGAGGGCGTGTGGCCCGACGGCGAGCCTCCCGCCGACGCGCTCATACAGGACGGCGGCATCCCGCAGCCCGACCGCGTACGCATCCGCGCGTGGGCCGAGGTGGCGGCGAGCTACCTGATCACCGATCCGCGGGCGATCGACGCGCTGTCTCCCTACTACATCTGGACCACCGACTACGCCGAGAAGCGGCTTGCCTGGAAGCGCCGCCATCCCCTCCACGTGATCGTCCTGCGCACGTACCGGATTCCGCGGCCGGTCACCGTCAAGGTGCGGCCCGAGTACCACGGCTGTCGTTCGTGGATCGAGCTCTATCGCGACCTCCCCCTCGAGGGCACGCCCGTGCTCGCGGACGAGGAGTTCGAGCGCGCCTCCGAGGAGATCGAGGGGATCGCCTCGGGCGCGATGCCGGTCCTGGCCTAGCCTGAACGCCCGCCGCAATTGGGCGTAAGGCCCACGCCCCCAAAACGGGTGGGCCCTCTTCGGTGCCATAGGCGAGACGAACGGGGCCCACCCCTGTGGGGAGCGTCGCCGTGCTGCCCACCCCGCGGGGGAAGCCGCCGTGCCAGAGTTCCCGGCCGGTGGCCTGGGTCGAGTCGCACTCCATCTCTTTCTCCGCCCGCCACGACTCCTCCCAGGCCGAGGAGGCCGCGGCGGTGCTCGCCGGGCTCGAGGCGCTGCGGCGGGAGATCGTCGGCCTGTTCGAGCGCACGCCGGCCGAGGTCGCCGTGGTGCTCCATCCCCGGCCGGCGGCGCTGGCGCTGGCCCACCCGTGGCTCCCGGTCGCCCGGCTCGTGGCGGCGCCGGCCAGCCGGCGCTACTTTGCGGGCTGGTTCGAGCGCGAGGCGGTCCACGTGCTCGCGCCGCCGGCGCTCGAGCGGCGGGCCTCCAACGTCGCCGGCTCGCGCGAGGCGCTGCTGCTCTCGCCCGAGCACGAGTACGCCCACGTCGTGGTAGGCGCCAACAACCCCGATCTGCCGCCGCCGTTCTCCCCGGCCGCCTTTCGCCGTTACGTGCGCTGGGCGTGGCTCTGCGAGGGAGCGGCCACCTGGCTGGCGGGGCAGACGCCGCACCTGCGCGCCGCGATCGTCCGCCGGCTGCGGGAGGGCGGCCGGCCCGAGTTCCCCCCGGCGGCGCGCGACGCGATGCTGCTCGGCGGCACGGTCTTCGACCTGCTCGAGCGCGAGCACGGCGCCGAGGCGGCCGCCGGCCTGGCCGCCAGGCCGCTCGACCATGGCGCGCGGTCGATCCTGGCGGACGCCTTTGGCCGCCAGCTAGCCGGCGTCGAGCGGGACTGGCGCGCGGCGCTCGATTCGCTCACGGCGTCCTGAGGGCGAGCCGACAGCCGGCGGGGCTGGCGTCCGGCACTCCTACAACCCAAGCGTCTTCGCGATGATGTTCTTCTGGATCTCGGAAGTGCCGCCGTAGATCGTCCCGACGACGGCCGAGCGCAGGTAGCGCTCCATCGGGTACTCCGTCGCGTAGCCGTAGCCGCCCATGATCTGCATGCCCTCGAGCGCGCAG
>Ga0187894_10003716_pt1 | contig 16836 bp, 12 predicted proteins | sample GBC1701081metaG_FD_136650 | JGI IMG/M metagenome (GOLD analysis project Ga0187894, IMG submission 136650) | White microbial mat communities from a lava cave in the Kipuka Kanohina Cave System on the Island of Hawaii, USA - GBC170108-1 metaG ... | reverse complement strand
TGCTCAAGTAATCTTAAAACGAGCCGTCGGGCGGACGGTTAAAGACATAACATATGTGGCTGCACAAAGCGTGTCTTTAGAATCTACATCTATAACCGCTTAGGTTTAGATGCAGAGCGTCAATCTACTGTCAGATTATCAAACGAATAGGTCACTTTATCGAACTGATAAATTTTGCGGTTGCCGTTCATATTACGGTTCGGGTTTTTCAAACGAAGAGTTGCAGTTCCTTTTCCCGTAAATTTTTTGTCGAAAACATAGCCTTGTGTGCAACCGTTGATGAACGGGTTTGTCGTACAACCTTTTAATGTTGCACTGAAATTGAATGGAATTACTATAAAAGCGTGATTGATTGCTGTGGTAAACGGAATGACCGTTATCTGCGTTGTGAAACTCATACTTCCCTCATAGTAAAGCTGTGAATAGCTCACGCCATTTACCTGAGCAGCACCGGGCATTATTGAAAGTTCGCCTATGAATTGGCTTCCCAGGCTAATCGAATTGCCGTTTGAGAAACAACACCCGCTTGCATGAACATTTCCGTCCCTAAGCACACCGTTAAGAACAAAATCGGATCCTTCAAAACGAAACGGACCCGAAGGATTTGCCGAACCTGTCAACACTACAGAACCGACTGCAACTTGAGATGATTCGTTACTTTGGGATTTGATTTCAGTTAAAAAGAAAAAACAAAGCAATAAAAAGAGACAAAAACTTTTCGCGTAACATTGTCGCATTTGGGCAAATCCTTTCCAGGGGGCGCACATTTTCCACAGAAGTTAAAGCCGACTCGCTCGAAACGCGCCGACTATTAAATAGTTACGTCTCGGTGCATTTTGCTTTTCTTGAGTGTTTACGTCAACAAAGAAAGTGTTAATTGATTAAATCTTTCAGCTTAGAAGTGGACTTAAAGTAAAAACTTAATTGTATTCTGAATACAATTAGAAGAGGGTTGTTGACAGTCAACTACCAGATATGTTTAATTCAATAATGTCAGTTTGATTGACCGATTGGTCAATGTGACTGAAAGCAAGTCCAACCCTTTATGCGATGATTTTGCGTTTGTTGGAAACGCCGCAACCGTCCCCAAGACAATTCAAAAGCAAATCAATAGAGCTTTAGAATTTTTCTATTCTGCATATTTGAAAACCAAATGTTGAGGATTCGGGCAAGCATTGTCACGCGACGAATGTTTTGTCATTGAACCTCAGCCGATAAAGGCACTCCCGTAGTGATGCGGGGTCGCAAAGCCGTGAGTCTCAGCCAAATAAAAAAGCTGAGATTGTCTGGTTACCGAAATGAGGTTCGAGATGAGTCTGGCAAGCCGATACCGCTCTTTTTCTTTTCTATCCGTTTTCTTCTTTACATTGCTTTTACTAAGCACGAATACCACTACAAAAGCGGCAACTATAAATGTGTCGTCCGGTGGTGATTTCCAAGCGGCTTTGAACGCAGCACAGCCCGGTGATGAAATCGTTTTACAAGCGGGCGCAACATTTGTCGGTCCGTTCAGACTTCCTGTTAAATCCGGCAGTACATACATAACGATTCGTTCGTCTGCGATGGCGGCACTACCTGCATCGGGTGTGCGCGTAAACCCCTCGTATTCAGTAGCGATGCCAAAAATTGTTTCGCCGGGTTTTGGGTCGCCGGCAATGGACACGGCTCCCGGATCACATCACTTTCAATTTATCGGCGTTGAATTTAAGGCTCAGAACGCACAGGCTTTTATCTACGATTTGGTAAGACTTGGCGAAAGCGATTCACAAACAACGCTTGCACAAGTTCCGCATCATTTCATTTTTGACCGTTGTTACCTGCACGGCGAACCGGGTGCGGCTTTGAAACGCGGTGTCGCACTCAACAGCGCAAGCACGCAAATTATCAACTCTTATCTAGCCGATTTCAAAGGTGTCGGACAAGACACACAGGCAATCTGCGGATGGAACGGACCCGGACCTTTCACAATCATCAATAACCACATCGAAGGTGCGGGTGAAAATGTAATGTTCGGCGGAGCAGACCCCGCAATTCCGAACCTAATTCCGTCAGACATAGAATTTCGACGAAATTATGTCACAAAGCCTCTTTCATGGCGCGGAGCCTGGACGGTTAAGAATCTCTTTGAACTGAAAAATGCCTTGCGGGTTGTAATTGACGGAAACCTCTTTGAAAATAATTGGGCAGATGGACAGGTCGGTTACGCAGTTCAATTCACTGTTAGAAACGAAGCAGGTACAGCACCTTGGAACACGGTTTCCGAAGTCCAATTTACCAACAACATAATTCGTCACTCAGGTTCAGGCATAAATATACTTGGACGGGACTATGCTTATCCTTCGCAACAGGCTGTAAACATAACAATCAAAAATAATCTGTTTGAAGATATAAACGGAACAACATATGGCGGTAACGGTACGTTTTTGCAGGTGACAGAAGGTAATGGCGTAATCGTTGATCACAACACTGTCTTTCAATCCGGCAAATGCGTTTCTTCTTATGGCGTTCCGACAACAGGTTTTGTGTTTACAAACAACCTGATGAATCACAATGAATACGGTATTCACGGCGACGGTCAATCAATCGGATTTCCGACATTGAATACATATTTTCCCGGATACAATATGCAGAAGAATGTAATTGCGGGCGCACCCGATTGGCTTTATCCGACAAATAATTTCTACCCTGCCACATTGGACACAACGCAGTTTGTAAACTTTTCAGGCGGAAATTATCGTCTTTCATCTACAAGCCCTTACATAAATGCAGGAACGGACGGCAAAGATGTCGGTACTGATTTCAATGCTTTAGAAGCAGCAATGAGCGGTGTAAACCCCAATCCAACCCCGACACCGACCCCGACCCCGACACCAACTCCAACTCCAACTCCGACTCCGACACCCACACCCACACCCACACCCACACCAACTCCGACACCCACTCCTCCGTCAAATCCGGCAGTTGTCGCCGATAATTTTAACGACAACATTCGTGATACGACTCGTTGGAACATAAGTACTATACAAGGCACTCTTTACAGTGGAATGGCGGCTTGGGATGCAACAATTCCTGTTGTTGAGCAGAACCAACGTCTTGAAATAACTCCACGAACAAATGTTTCAAACGAACATTACAACGGCTATGTGTTGGTTAACGGGGCTAACATGACGAACGCTCGTACTGTTGTCGAAGTTGTTCAAATTTCATCTGGTGTTGCTGTCGATACTGAATTGGCGGTTTGCGTTGACGGTCAGAACTTCTATTTGATAGTGCAAGAGACAGGTTATCTTTATTTCCAACAGGTCATTGCGGGTAATCGCACATCAGTAAATATTGATTTTAATGCGACACAGCATCGTTGGTGGCGCATTCGTCACGACCAATCTGCGGACACAATTGTGTTTGAGACAAGCCCTGATGCTGTAGTTTGGACAGCACACAGAACCGTTCCACGCCAGCTTTCTTTAACATCAATACGTGCAGAAATCAGTGCAGGAACCTGGCGACCAAGCACGCCCGGAACAGCCATCTTTGACAATTTCAGAATTGAATCAAATATCAGCGCACCGACAGCGGCATTTCCTTCATTGATAGCGGATTTGCGTAACAGAGCAACAAACCTTTCAAATTCGCAGAACCCGTCAGTTGCGGATATTCAGGCTTTGGCAAATGACATTCAGCAAGCAAAGACTATGTTGGCTAGCGAATGGAGTAACTATCCTTTAGCTCCGCAAATGGACGCGGCGTTAAGTAATGCTCTTGCGATGGTCAATCGTTCGATGCGGGTTCAAAGACAACTCGCAAGAAAATGTCTGGCAAAAGCGGCTTGGTATCTGAACGAAATATCTGTTCTTACACAAGCACCTTCGCAGGCTTCAAATTTTGAAACTAATGTGAAGAAGAATAAGTCATCAGGGTAAGGTTGGTTTCAAACTGGAAGTAAAATTTGATGCGACTGCGAGTCCGCATCAATAAACGATTATGTAGAGGAACTCAGGCAACTTCTTCTACATAATCGTTTTTTTATTTCTGACACGTAAAATTGGGGCATAAAATTTTTGTTGTGCAATTTGAATCGTTTGGGTTAATCTTGTTTTGCAGTTTTGATAACTCGCTTCCACTTTGAAATTTAAGATGAAATATCAAACGGTTTTCCCCTTTCATTTGAGGATTTTTCCCGCCTAAGAAAGTGATGAACTTTCTGTCGAAAAATATCTTGCAGTCCATAGCCATCATTGCGGCTTTATTGTTCGTGTATGCGAATGTGCTTACAAAGCTTGTCAGGGATTGGTGGCGCGACGAAAATTATTCATTCGGACTGCTTATCCCGTTTGTCATCGCTTACATTATTTTGACTGAGAAAGAGCGTCTTAGGAACGCTCAGGGCAAACCATCGCTTGTGTCAGGTGTGGCAATGAGCCTCTGCGCTTTGTTTTTCCTCTGGGCTGGAACAGCGGGCGCAGAACTTTTCACACAACGAATGTCGCTGGTTCTGTTGTTAATCGGTCTTACAGTTTACTTTTGGGGCTGGCGACTCGTTCGTGCGTTGATGTTTCCGTTTGTGTTGTTGGTATTGGCAATTCCGATTCCGACAATTGTTTTGAATCAAGTGGCTTTTCCTTTGCAACTGTTCGCTTCACGTTGCGCCGTTTGGTCTATGCAGTTGTTTGATATTCCTGTTTTACGTTCGGGAAACGTAATTGAACTGATGCCGCGAACCGCTACTCAGCCCTTGAAATTAGAGGTGGTCGCGGCTTGTAGCGGAATACGCTCTCTTATGACACTCGTATCTTTGGCGGTGGTATATGCCTATTTCACGCACCCGTCAAAACCTTTCGATGGCGGAGTAGAAGATGGCGAAGCAAAAGATAATGACAACAAAGGAACACTCAGCTTTTTTACAGATAGCATCGTTGAGCAGATTAAAACTTTTAGATTTTGGCGCGCCGTATTGATTGTCTCAGCGGCTGTTCCGATTGCGATTTTGACAAACGCCTTGCGTGTCAGCGGCACAGGGGTTCTGGCGCATTACTACGGACGACAAGCCGCAGAAGGTTTCTTTCATGCGTTTTCGGGTTGGGTTGTTTATATCGTCGCTTTTTTGCTGTTGCTACTGTTTGGCTGGATGCTGGATTTTGTTAGTTCCAAGTTCCAAGTTCCAAGTTCCAAGTTCCAAGTTCCAAGTTCCAAGTTCCAAGTCCAAAGTCCAAGGTTTAGCTTAGATGACAACGAACAACGTACAGCGTACAGCGTACAGCGGTTTTGGATTGTATTTGTTGTGTTGGTTCTTACGGGTATTTGCGTGCATTGGCTTGAATGGGGCGGTGAAGCAAGAGTTGATAGAAAACCACTGGCGGAATTTCCTGCGAAGGTCGGTGATTGGAAACAGTTCGGAGGCGACCAACGCTTTGACAAACAGGCAGAAGAAATTCTTCGTGCAGATGATTACGTTGTGCGCGATTATGCTTTGCCGGACGGAAAGACTGCGAATCTTTACATCGGTTATTACGCGACGCAGAAAACGGGAGCAACATATCATTCCCCACAAAATTGTCTGCCGGGTTCAGGGTGGGTTATGACCGAACCATCGTTTGTACAAATAAAAACGGAAGACGGGCACGAGTTTTCCGCAAACAGTTATATCCTTCAAAATGAAGGTCGAAAATTTGTAATGCTTTACTGGTATCAAGGACGCGGAAGAGCTGTTGCAAGCGAATACTGGGATAAAGTTTACACGGTTTTTGACAGCGCGACGCGAAGACGCTCAGACGGGGCAATGGTAAGAGTCATTTTACAGGTCGGACAAAATCAAGAGGAATCAGTCTCTGACGCCGTAAAACTATCGGGTTTAATAGCCCCTGTTTTGCCTACGTTTATTCCGAATTAAAAAGTTAGTGGCTTTGGTTCTTGTCTGTCTCTTTTGTGATGATTGCGGGAAACCACTTGTACTCTAAACTTAACAGGGGTATAAGAAAGATATTCATTCTTAATTTTTTGAAATTAACGGGTGATTAACTCTTTTCTCTTTCTAGTCGTTCAAGAGAGACGACATGAAAATTAGAAAAAAAAGACTTTAGTTTTGTTATGTTTACTTTATTTTGAGATGGCTGTGATGCCCATTGCTATCTTGAATAAAATAAAAGTTCCCGACGAAATTATTTCTTTAGCTCAATGCCCGAACTAAAGAAAAGAACCGTTTAACGAAAGAAGTTTTATGCCCGCGGAGTGCCTGAAAAAATACCGCCTATTGGCGTATCTGTCTGTAATTTTAGTCGTTTGTGTAACATTAACAGGTTGCATCAACGCCGAAAAAGCAAAAGCCGAACACATCCAACGCGGCGAAGCCTATCTTAAAGAGAGCAAATATCACGAAGCATCTCTCGAATTCCGTAACGCAATACAGCTTGATGAAAGATTTGCCGAGGCACATTGGGGATTAGCCCGCGCTTATGAAGGTCTTGAGCGTTTGAACGAAACAATCGAAGAACTCAAACTTACCGTTAAGCACGACCCGAATCATTTGGAAGCCCGCGTCAAACTCGGCAATTACTACCTGCTTTATAGTCCGCCAAAAGTTAACGAAGCCGGACAACTCGCCGAGTACGTTCTGGCACGCAATGGCAATCACATCGAGGCAAACATTCTGAAAGCAACTGTGCTTTCGGCTTTGCACCGTCCTGATGGCGAAGTATTGGAGATTTTGAATCGTGCTATTTCTCTTGACCCCAATCGCATAGCTTCATATCTGAGCCTTGCCCGTTTTTACATGAGCAAGCAAGACAGTACGAAAGCGGAAGAAGTTCTAAAGAAAGCCGTTCGGACAAATGATGCATCGGCTTTGGGGCATATCGAATACGGAAATTTTTTAATAGCTACGAATCGCGCAAACGAAGCCGAAGAACAATACCGTCGTGCGGTTGAAGTTGAACCTAAGAATCAAGAGGCTCATAAAATTCTTGCACGTTTTTATGTTTCCAGGGGGCAACGCGACAAAGCTGAAAGTTCATATAAAGCACTTGCGAATCTTGACCCGAACAATCCCGATGGGCGTGCCGTATTGGCAGACTTTTATGCCGCTACGGGGAGGCTTGATGAAGCCGTAAGCATTTATCAAGAGTCCGTAAAACAGTGGAGTGATTATTCGCGTGGTCGCTATCGTCTTGGTGAAATCGCATTGCAACGCGGTGATATTCAAGGTGCACTTAAACAAATAGAAGAAATTCTGAAACTCAATCCACGTGATGTTGATGGTTTGTTGCTTCGTGCGCGTGTAAGTCTTGAAAAGGATGTGCCCAAAGAGGCGGTAAAAGATTTGGACGAAGTAATTCGCAACAACCCTTCTTCCCGTTCAGCCTGGTACTATCTGGCAGAAGCGCGTTTTCGCATAGGACAAATTGACCAGGCGCGTGCCGCCGCAGCCGAACTCGAACGTCAATACCCGTCATATTTTTCAGGAAAGTTAATCGGTGCACAAATCAGTTTTGCCGCAGGAGATACAAAAAATGCTCTGCGTTTGGGCAATGAGATGGTTGAAATGCTCAAAAACGCAAATGCAAACGGCGAGACTTCGCCGCAAGGGTTAGAAGAACTTCGCGCACGCGCTCTTTCGGTTCGCGGTTTGGCACTGCTAAAATCCGGCAATACACAATCGGCACGCGAAGATTTAACCGAAGCGCAAAAGAAAGCTCCGAACTCGGTTACTTCTTACACAAATCTTGCGCGTCTCGCGCTTGCTGAAAAGAAAGCGGACGAAGCCGTTCAAAATTACGAACAGGCTTTGAAACTTGATAAGAAAAATTATGACGCTTTCAGCGGTTTGGTTTCTGCTTACGCAATGCAGAACAAGTTAGACCAAGCACATGCAAGATTAGACATGGCGATAAATGAAAATGCCGGAAACACGAATTTCTTAGCTTCGCTTCATTATCTGAAAGCAACGGCGTTTTCAATCGAACAGAACAACTACAGCACCGAAAACGAATTGATTGCGGCGTTAACACAAGACCCGAACTATTTGCCTGCTTATTCCGCTTACGCATTATTGCTTGGAAAAACAAATCGCATTGACCAGGCAATCGCACAATATAACAAGGTGCTGGAAAAGAAACCAAACGATGCTTCTACCTACACTTTGATTGCGATGCTTGAAGAAAGTCGCGGAAATGTTGACACGGCAATCGAAAGTTACAAAAAGGCAATACAGATAGATGAAAATTCGTTTATTGCCGCAAACAATCTCGCTTGGTTATATGCGGTAAATGAAAAAGGAAATATAGACGAAGCCGTTAAATTGGCGCAAAACGTAGTTCAGCGTTATCCCGAAGAAGCGGGATATGCTGACACGCTCGGTTGGGTTTTATTCAAAAAAGGAGCGTATTCATCCGCAGTTCAGCTTTTACAAAAATGCGTCGAGTTGGACACGGCAAGCACAATAAAAAACGGTACGAAACCTTCGCCGGCATATCGGTATCGTCTGGGCATGGCTTTGGTATCGAGCGGCGATAAAAACAGCGGGCGTCGTCAGATTGAACAATCACTAAGTATGGGCAATTTTGCGGAAGCAGAAGACGCCCGAAAAGCTTTATCCACTTTGTAGTTATTTTAAGGAAATACGAAGAATGAGTCTCTTGCTAAAAATTGTTGTCGCTGCCCTGCTGGCAACTTTCGGGTTCTTTATGTTTCGTAGTCCCGAACTCGCGCTAATGCTTTTGTTTGGAATTGTGTTGACGGTCTTTGCTGTTGTGATGCGTCGTCGTGCGAAACGAGAATTTGAAGAGGTTGAAAAAACTATTGCCGTCTAAAACGGTTGGAATCATTGTAAGGAGAGTCCCTGTAAATTATGGCTGCCGAATTTCGACAAAGAACACCCGGTGAATATGTAAAACTTTTGTGGCGTCGTAAGTTTATGATTCTGCTTCCCGCACTTGCAGTCTTTTGTGCAGTTGCGTGGGTCGTTTGGTTTCTGCCGAATAAGTACGAATCAACAACACAGTTATTGATTAAACCGCCGACGATTCCCAATGTTGACGTTAAACCGCTTGCCGAAGACGACCTGGCTTTGCGTTTGAACAATATCACGCAGATATTGCAGAGCCGTTCTTCGCTTGAACCTTTGATAACGAAATACAACCTTTACAAAGAAGAGCGTGAAAGAGGAATCCAGATGGAATCGGTGATTGAGAAGATGCGTAAGAATATCACCGTCACAGTTGAGAAAACAGGCGAGACGGAGACAAAACTTCCTTCGTTCAAAATTACATTTCGCGGCAACGACCCGACAAGCACACGCGATGTAACGGCGGCGTTGGCGAGTATGTATGTCAACGAACAGACAAAGAGCATTGCCGAAGACGCCGGAAACGCCAAAAAGTTTTTTGAAGATCAGCTTGCCAAAGCACAAAGAGATTTGGATTCAGTCGAGCAAAGACGGCTTGATTACATGAAAGCAAATTCAAGCCGTTTGCCCGAAACTGCCAACTCTTTAATCGCACAGCTTGAAGGTTTGCGTATGCAGCAACAGGCTTTGATTGAAGCAATGGCTCGTTCGCGTGACAGCAAAACCAGAATCACAAGCCAAAAAGCGGATTACGAAGAACTTGCTAAACAGGACATAACAGACGCAGTTGACCAGAACAGCGTTATAAATTCGCCAGCCTATTCCGAATTGCTTAATAAGAAAGCAAATATCGAAGCAGAACTTGCGAATATGAAGCGACTTCTTACCGATAAAAACCCTGAAGTTATTGCCAAAGAAAATGAACTTGCCGCCACAGAACGCGCAATAAAACTCTTGGACGATAAACAACAGGCAAAGTTGGAAAGATTCAAACAAGGGCAAGAGAATCGTGCCAAAGTTCGGTCAAATAGCTTAGACCTTGATATGCAGAGCATTGAGAACGAACTTGTACGGCAAGACGCGGCTCTAAAAGATAATCAAAATCAGATAGCAGAAATCGAATCAAAATTAAACAGCATTCCCGAAGCACAGGTTGCAATTGAAGGGTTCAATCAGGAATTGAGTTCTGCACGCATCCTTTTCAACCAGATGCTTGAGAACAAGAACAAAATCGAGATTGCTTTCAAAGCGCAAATCGAGCAAAAGGGTGCGTTGGTACAGGTGATTGACCCTGCAAACCTGCCGCGAACACCTGTCGCTCCGAAAAGATTGATTTTATTCGGGCTTGGTCTGGGGCTTGGCATCTGTGTCGGTCTGTTGTTTGCGGGTTTATTTGAAATACCGCGTCTGTTTACAATCCAAAATGTGGAAGACGCCGCGCACTATACAAAACTTCCTGTCTTAGCTTCTGTGCCAGAGGTTTTGACACCGCAAGAAGCAATCTGGAAACCGAGAAGACAACTTGTCGGTTTGGCTTTTGGAATTGCACTGACGCTAGCAAGCATACCTGTTTTGGCAATCGCGCTTACAATGACAAGAGTCTTTGACCGTTTCGTCGCATAAAAAACGAATCCGAAGTCCAAGGTCTAAAGATAGGTTAATTAAATCTTGAGCTTTAGATTTTAGTCTTTAATAACGTCAGCAAAACTGATGCCCCGATAAATAAAAAGACTTTGGAGTTTGGATTAATGGAGGATATAAAACAATGTATTTGGAATACTATGGATTGAAAGAACCACCGTTTGCTTTGACGCCTGACCCGCGTTTTATCTACTTCACACCTTCGCATAAAGAGGTGATGGCAAATCTTCATTACGGCATCGAAAACGGAAAAGGTCTGATAGTTGTAACGGGCGAAGTCGGAACAGGTAAGACGACCGTTTTGCGATGGATGCTCCAACGTTTTGGTCGTACAACTTTGGTTGCATACATCTTCAATCCACGATTAACCGTTCCGGAGTTTTATCAACATATGACAAAACTCCTGGATATACAAAACTGGGAAACGAAGTCCGATTTGTTGATGGTACTGAGCAAAACTTTGGAAGCGCGTCACGCACGCGGTCTTCGCACGGTATTAATCATTGACGAAGCTCAAGGTCTTTCGCCTTACGTTCTGGAAGAGATTCGCCTTCTTCTTAACTTTGAATCGGACACTTCCAAATATCTGCAAGTTGTTCTGTGCGGTCAGCCTGAACTGCGCGACGTTTTGAATGACCCTAGTCTGAGACAATTGAAACAGCGCGTCGCACTTCGTTGTAACATTTCTCCATTGCCCAATGTCGAAGAAACAGAGAATTACATCATAGAGCGATTGATGATTGGAGGTTGCGACCAACCCGCTATCTTTTCGCCGGAAGCGATTGATTTTATCTATCGTTGTTCCGAAGGCATTCCGCGCCAAATCAATAATCTTTGCGATAATTCTTTGCTGGCAGGTTACTCTGCGGATATGCCAATCATCGGACGCAGCATTGTCGAAGAAGTGGCTGAACTATTCGATATGCTCCCGCCCGATTATTCAAAACAGTTTGAAACCCAAACACCACAGATGACCAACATTTTGACTTCGACAGGTCAGGCAGAACTTTGGATGGCGGGCGAGACAAGCGCAATCAATCGCGCCGCGCAATCAATGTCAATGAACGAAGAGAATTTGGTCACATTCCCGATAGCGAATGGAGAAATGTAAAATGGGCAGAGTTTTTGACGCATTATTAAAATCAGGAAAATATCCCGGTTCGCGTACCGAAGCCACGCCCAAAAGAAAACTGCGTGTGGTTGATGCGCCTGAAATTGACATTGACGAAGAGAGAAAAAATCCGGCTATTACAGATGTTCTCGAACGCAATGGCAATAATATATGGGATACCCCCCCAACAATAAGTTCTTATTCAATTTCTACAACATCTGCGTCCAATGGGCAGAGCGATATGCGGGTCGGGCAGGCACTCCCCGGCGATAAGGCTTCGCGTCCTGCCGGGGCAACTTTGGGCGCAAATGGTTCGGCGCGTGGCAAAAAGGTTATCTCGCAAGAGATTGACCCCGCCCGCGTCGAACCGCACCTTGTTGCAATCACGCAGCCGCGTTCGGGTTATGCAGAAGAGTATCGCAGTCTTCGCACACACCTTTTGCATGCGAGCAAAAAACGCAAGATGCAGACAATCGTTATCGCAAGTGTGGGTGCAAGTGAAGGCAAAAGCATGACGGCTTTGAATCTTAGCTGGCTTTTGGCACAGACGGACGGAGTACGTGCGCTTGTAATTGATGGCGACCTTCGGCATCCGTGTCTGCATGATTATCTTGGCGTTGAAGCCCCGATTGGCTTGTCGGATATTTTTTCGGACAAAGCCAAACTTGAAGATGCAATTATTAAACTAGAACCTGCCGGTTTACACCTTTTGCCCGGCGGGCGTCATCGTGACGATGTTGCAGAACTTCTTTCCGGTCCCCGATTCACCACTCTGTTGGATGAAGCCAGAAAGATGTTTGATTTCATTATCATTGATGCTCCGCCACTTGGCATATTTACAGACGCAACGGTTTTGATTAATCAATCGGATGGTGCTTTGTTGATTGTTCGTGCGGGTAAGACTCGCTATTCATTGGTTGACCGTTTGCTCGATACTTTGCCCCGTGAAAGACTGCTTGGTGTTGTCGTCAATCGCAGTCAAGACCGTTCACACGAAAGCCTTGATTATTACAGTCAGCGCGACCGTGAACGCTCAAACGGTAGCAAGATGACATTTATTTGAACAATACCCGCGCACAAACGCCCCTAACGGAAAGTTCAAATAGCCCTTGAAGAGTTTACGTTTCAATACTAGGACGACTCTACTGCTGGTCTCAGAAGCTTTATTGCTTTACGGCGGCATTATTCTGGCTGTGTATTTACGGCTTGGAGTTCTTGAAGCGCAGAGACAGCTAATCGAATCAACAGGGTTTTACAAAGCGGGGCTTGCAACCGCATTTTGTCTGATTTCTTTCTATCTGCACGACCTTTACGATTTCGTGGTGATGCACAATCGCCGCGAACTCGTGCTTAGGCTTATTCAGGCTTTAGGGTTGGCATGGATTGCTCTCGCTCTACTTTTTTACGCCGTGCCGCAACTGATGATTGGGCGCGGCGTATCCGTGATTTCCGTTCCGATAGATTTGGGGCTGATGTTGGTTTGGCGTGTTCTGATTCATTATCTGATGGGACACCCGCACCTTGGCGAACGTGTTTTAATTTTGGGATCAGGACCAATGGCACTTGAAACAGCGCGTGCGGCACTAGCTCAACGTGACGCAGGTGTTCGCATCGTTGGATTTACTTCAAACGACCCCGCGATGGTTGGCAAGAGCATCTTGAATCCAAAAGTTATTGGACTTAGTTCCGAGATTGCAGACTTGGTAAGACGCGAAAACATTGACCGGATAGTTGTCAGCATGGGAGAGCGTCGCGGGCAGTTTCCGACAGACGAGCTTTTGCATCTGAGTCTTGCGGGAAAAGTTCACATAGAAGAATGCCCGTCTTTCCACGAAAGGCTTTCGGGACGTGTCAGCCTGGATATGTTGCGCCCGTCTTGGTTGATATTTTCGGGGCGCGGAAGACAAACAAAAATTAGCGCGTTTATTCGCGTCCTGCTTCATCGGACAGTTGCCTTGATGGGTTTTGTGTGTTCGCTACCAATCATGTTTTTAACAGCGATTTTGATAAAGCTCGAATCGTCGGGACCAATTCTTTATAAACAAGAACGTGTGGGAAAAAACGGGCGTCCGTTTATGGTTTTGAAGTTTCGTTCGATGTGTACGGATGCCGAAAAGAATGGTCCGCAATGGGCAACAGTAGGAGATGACCGTGTTACCCGCATTGGAAGCATCATTCGTAAAATACGTGTTGATGAACTACCGCAATTCTGGAACATCTTGCGCGGCGACATGAATTTCGTTGGTCCAAGACCCGAACGCGCACATTTCGTTGCACAACTTGCTAAAGAGATTCCATTTTATGAGCAACGCCATTTAATCGCACCCGGTTTAACGGGTTGGGCGCAAATCAAATACCCTTACGGTGCTTCGATTGAAGATGCGCGTCGCAAACTTGAATACGACCTTTATTACATTAAGAATCAGTCACTCTTTCTTGATGTGATGATTTTATTTGAAACCGTGAAAACTGTTCTTCTAAGTCGCGGCGGCAGATAAGTCCAAAGTTCCGGGTTCAAAGTTTTGAGTTAAAAATTAAAAGCTGTCAGGCTTCAAAGTCCGAAATGAAAAATAGTGTTGATTACAAGTTTATTAGTAAGGTTGAATCAACTTTATAAAAGCAGTTTTGCGGAGGAAGTTACGTTATGAGAGTTAAATCTTTATTTAATCTTTTCAGTCTGGTTTTAATGGTTTCTCTTTTGAGTCTTGTCTGTTTGGGGCAACAAGAAAGGCCAAGCCCTGAGCCTAAGAAAGATGTAAAACAAGAGAGACCGCGTGTCGCTGATGACAAGATAAAAGATGACAAGAATGTATCGGATGTGCCGAAAGACATTCTCGACAAACGCACTCCGCAACTTCTTGAAGAAGAGTCGGCAATTGTACCCTACTACAATAATTTCTTTTCGACTTATTATCTTGGACCCGAAGATGTAATATCGGTTGAAGTTTTCAATCTTGACCGTTATTCGCGCAGAAACATTATTGTCCCGCCGAACGGAAAAGTCACATTGCCTTTGATTGGAGGAGTTTCTGTTCAAGGCAAAACGACAGACCAGGTTGCAGAAGAAGTAATAAAGAAACTTGAGGAATATGTGATTGACCCGAAAGTGACGGTTTCGCTTGATAAAGCCATGTCGGCGCGTTACAGCGTTCTCGGTGATGTTCCGCAACCGGGAATAAAAGTCATGACCCGTCGTTTGAGCATTTACGAAGCCGTTGCAGAAGCGGGTGGTATTTTGCAAACGGGCGATAAAAAGAATGTTACTGTTTTGCGTCGTCAGCCAGATGGTAACTTTATAAAAATCCCCGTGAACATAAAAGATATTGAACAAGGGAAAGCAAAGGGGATGATTTTCTTAGTACCGGGCGACCAAATCGTGGTTCCGGGCAAAAAGATTGGCATAGTAGATAAAATCTTGAAATACACACAGGTATTTACATTTGCCACTTTGTTTACAGGTCTTTAATAACAGCATAGAAAGAGGATCAGAGTAATGGGAAGAAAAGCCACCTATCGAAGCACACCGTTGTCGGATTACATCACAAAGCGGTTAGCGGAATTGGGGTTAAAGCAAGTTGATTTTTGCCGACAGACAGGTTTTGACCAAGGGCTTTTGTCAAAACTTCAAACATCCGTAATAACAACGGTCAATCTTGAAAGTGCTTTGCGACTTGCGGATGGTTTACAAGTTCCCCCGGGCGATATTTTGATGCTCTTGGGTAAGACGGAATTACACGCACTGATGATTCGCCTATACGGGCAAGAAACATTTACCCGTATAAAAGCGATAGAAGAAGTTGCGCCCGCGCCGATAGAAGACGTGAATGAAGATTCTCCGGAACCTGTGCGCTGGGTTGCCGAAGCTGCAAGTCGCGCACATTCTCTTGGACGTGATATTTCGCCCGCAATAGTTTTATTAAGACACCTTAGCGCGGAACGCCGCAGACCGTTAGAACCAAAAGCGGCGCAGGGCGGTCATTCGTGAAATCAAAAGTGGAAAGCAAAAAGGCAAAAGTAACAAGTAAAAGGTTAATGCAAGTCATTCTTTTTACTTTTTACTTTTGCCTTTTTGCTTTTCCTTCATCTGCTTTGGCTGTCGGGAAATGGTCTGAGCAAAAATCCGGGACCCTTGCCTGGCTTCGTGCCGTTTATTTTTTGAATGAAAAAAAAGGCTGGGTTGTCGGCGGAAACGGAACAATTCTCGCGACCGAAGACGGCGGTGTGAATTGGACAAAATTAAAAAGTCCTACGGAAGACAATCTCACGGACGTAGTTTTTTTATCGGAACAAGAAGGCTGGATTCTTTGCGAGAGTGACCGTTATTCGGCTGTAAACGGGCAACCACGTTCTTATCTGCTTCACTCGACAGACGGCGGTTCGGATTGGCAAAGAGTTTATCTCGACAGTTCGGATATTGATTTAAGAATTTCGAGAATAATTTTTGGTGCAGAAGATAAAGGTTTGATTTTTGGCGAACTAGGAACACTTTACTCAACTATTGATAAAGGTATTCGTTGGGTTGGCAAAGCCCCGCCTTCGCGTTTTCTTCTTCTCGGAGGCGTAATTCTAAACTCACAACAGAGCGTGCTTGTAGGCGCGAGCTCCACAATCGTTTATACGGAAGACGGTGGAAAGGTTTGGCAGAAGGCGATTCTAAAAGACAGGCAAAGCACAAATCACGGCAACACATTGCAAGAACAAGAAAAAATTCGTTTCACTTCAGTTTCATTTATCAATCAGCAAAAAGGTTTTGCAGTAGGTTTCGGCGGTAAAATTTTTGCAACAAATGACGGGGCACGCAATTGGACGGCTCAAAACTCTACGACAAGCGCGGATTTGTATGACGTGAGATTTTTGAACCCAAACGAAGCTTTTATAACGGGTGAAAAGGGAACTCTGCTCTACACATCGAACGCAGGTTTCAAATGGGAAACGATAAATCTGGGAACCTCACATAAGCTTGAAAGAATCTTTTTCGCCGCGCCTGAACGCGGTTGGATAGTCGGTTTTGGCGGAAAGATTTTTTGTTACTCGAACGAAAACAAAAAGCCACAAATCTCGCTCTAAATTTTTAACTCCAACTCAACTATAAGAAAATCGCAACAGAAATTATTTAAGAATGATGTAATTTTATCTTGAATTAGCCCAAGACTCCCTCTATCATCCGCTTTGGGATTTAGAGGGAGATGTAGGGCGTTGCCGCCGCCGCCGTGCTTTCAAACGGCGGTTTAAGCCTCTGAATCAATCG
>Ga0187894_10003715_pt1 | contig 16838 bp, 13 predicted proteins | sample GBC1701081metaG_FD_136650 | JGI IMG/M metagenome (GOLD analysis project Ga0187894, IMG submission 136650) | White microbial mat communities from a lava cave in the Kipuka Kanohina Cave System on the Island of Hawaii, USA - GBC170108-1 metaG ... | reverse complement strand
TGCAGGCGATGACGGACGAGCGCGAGCAGGCGATGCTCCTGATGGGTGATGCGATCGCGGATCTGGTCCGTGCGCGCGACGACGAGCTCCGCGGCGTTGGACGGCGTCGCGGCGCGGACGTCCGCCACGAAGTCCGCGATCGTCACGTCGACCTCGTGCCCCACGGCCGAGATGACCGGCACCTTGGAGGCGGCGATCGCGCGCGCCACCGTCTCCTCGTTGAACGCCCACAGATCCTCGAGCGAGCCGCCGCCGCGGCCGACGATGATGACGTCGACGCCGCGGACGCGGCCGATGTCGCGCAGGGCGCGGGCGATGTCGCGCGCGGCGCCGTCACCCTGGACGCGGCACGGGCGGATCAGCAGGTGCAGGTTCGCGTAGCGGCCGCGCAGGACCTTGATGATGTCGCGCACGGCGGCGCCGTCGAGCGAGGTCACGATGCCGATCGTGCGGGGCAGGCTGGGCAGCGGACGCTTGCGCTCGGCCGCGAAGAGGCCTTCCGCCTGGAGCTTGCGCTTCAACTGCTCGAAGGCGAGCTGCAGCCGGCCGAGGCCTTGCGGCTCCAGGTGTTCGCAGACGATCTGATACTCGCCCTTGGGCTCGTAGACGCTGATGCGGCCGCGGGCGATGACGTGCTGGCCGTCTTCGGGCTTGAAGCGCAGGTAGCGGACGGCGGACCGGAACATCACGCCTTTGATCTGCGCGGCGGAGTCCTTCAGCGTGAAATAGAGGTGGCCGGTGTTCCACAGCCGGCAGTTGGACAGCTCACCTTCCACCCACACTTCGAACATGGTCTGTTCGAGGAGATCGCGGATGTTCGAATTGAGCTCGCTGACGCTGATCGCGCGCCGGACCGGTGGCGGCGTGCGCGGATCGTCCGGCTCGGCATCGGGTTCCGGTTCGGGTTCTTCTTCGAACGGCAGATCGAAGAGCGAGGGCATGCGTGGCTCGCGGACGCGTTACAGCGCGTCGATGTGTTCCCGGGTCAGGCTCAAACGGGTGATCGCTTCCGCGCGGCCCGTCTCGTCGTTCGCGGAGACGATGACCGCGTGGAACTTCGGGTTGCCCGTGGCCGATTCGAAGCGCGCGGGCAGGCCGTTCAGGAACCGGCCGATCACCGGGCCGCGTTCGACGCCGATGATGCCGTCGTGCGGACCGGTCATGCCGACGTCGGTAATGTACGCCGTCCCGCCGGGCAGGATCTGCTCGTCCGCCGTCTGCACGTGCGTGTGCGTGCCGACCACCGCGGTCACCTGTCCATCGAGATACCAGCCCATCGCGATCTTCTCGGACGTGGCTTCGGCGTGGACGTCGACCAGGATGAACGGCGTCCGCGCGCGCAGGCGCGCCGCTTCGCGGGCGCCGATCGTGAACGGATCGTCGATCTGCAGCATGAACACGCGGCCCATGACGTTGAGGATGCCGATCTCGCGGCCCTTGGCGGTGCGGGCGATGGTCGATCCGGCGCCGGGGACGCCCGCGGGATAGTTCGCGGGGCGGACGAGGCGCGGCTCGTGCTGGATGTAGTCGAGCGCCTCTTTCTTGTCCCAGACGTGATTGCCCGACGTCATGACGTCCACGCCCGCTTTCAGCAGGGCGTCGCCCACCTCGCGGGTGATGCCGAAGCCGCCGGCGCTGTTTTCCGCGTTAGCGATGACCAGATCGATCTCGTGGCGGGCGACCAGCGGTCGCACGGCGCGCTGCACGAGGTCACGACCCACTTTGCCAAAGACATCTCCAATGAATAGCAGCTTCACAGTGTGGTTCGTATCAGCAGCCGGGTAAGCGTCGTGCCCCAACAACCGGGTCAATCGTGTCCAGCGAACCGTGTGACTCGCGTCAACGGCGGCGTCACAGGGTCTCGATCGGAATGGTGATCTCGCGGCCGCGGCGGTCTTCCCGGCGGGGCACGCTGATGCGCAGCTCGCCCTGACGGATGGTCGCCTTGATCTCGCCGGCGTCGAACGCGAAGCGCAGGGGCACGGACCGGAGGAAGCGTCCGGCGGTCCGTTCGGCGACGAGGAACATGGCGCCGGCACGGCACGCGGTCGAGGGACGTTTTTCGCCGAGGACGTGCAGGGTGCCGTTCTGCACGATCACCTGGAGGTGATCGGCGGTCAGGCCGGGCACATCGACCACGATCTCGAGGCCGGTGGACGTTTCGAGGACGTCCATCAACGGTGCGGCGGCGGTGGCGGGGCGATCGCCGCCACGGCTGTCGACATCCAGGAGGGCGTGGCGCAGGTGGCGCCAGCCCGGAGCGTCTGAAGAAGGCATGTTGGACTGAACGGGCGCCGTGTCCGTCCGCGAGCGGCGCCGAATCCCGGTCACCAGGACGAGTACCGCGCGAAGGCGCGGGCCGGTTCGAACACCGGCCATGATCGCATACTTCGCGGGCGGACGCGTCCGATGGCGGGGGAGCGTTCCCTTGCGGCCGGGTCGGCGGCGCTGCGCCGGCGCGCGGGAAGGCGCTAGATAAGAGGTGTCGTCGACGGGCCAGTCGTAGAATATGAGCGTTATACACTAATATAAAATGCTTGACATGAACTCATCATCTTCGGTATGCTCTCTTCATTGAAATCGCCGCCGGTCCAGGGGCTGGCGGAAGTACAGTGGAGGAAACACAGACTATGGCTATCGTTCGATTCGACCCGTTTCGCGAGTTGTCCCAGATGCAGGAGCGGATCAATCGGGTGTTCGGCGAGGCATATCGTCGGACCGACGATGATGTGAGGAATCGGGGCGCGTGGATGCCGCCGGTGGATATCTTCGAGACCGACAATCATGAGATCGTGTTGAAGGCCGAAGTGCCCGGACTGCGGCGCGACGACCTCGACATCCGCGTCGAGAACAACACGTTGACGATTCGCGGTGAGCGGAAGCAGGAGGGCAGCGTCAAGCAGGAGAGCTTCCATCGGGTGGAGCGGTCCTACGGCGCGTTCAGCCGGTCCTTCTCGCTGCCGTCGACGGTGAACACGGAGAAGGTGGCGGCCAATTTCGCCGACGGCGTGCTCACGATCACGCTGCCGACGCGGGAAGAGGCCAAACCGCGCCAGATTCAGGTTCAGGTGAGCTAGCGGTTCACGTGGCGGTAACCGAAGGAGGGCGGGCGCCGGACGGCGCCTGCCGACCCGGCGGGAGGATGCGCGAAAAATGAACGCGCATCCGAACGCGGTTTCGGTTCAGAATCGGAGTTCGGGCCAGCGCGTATGTCGTACGGCCTGAAGCGTGCTCGCGCGGCGGTATCTGCCGCGCGGCGCGCGAGTTCGCCCGGTCCGCGGCCGCGGGCCGGTCAGATTCCGCCGGGCCATCCTGCCTGGCGGTCTGTCGTGTACGTTCCACGGACCGAGAGGGCCTGCGCCGGCCTGACGCGCAAGAGCGCCCCAGCGCCCGGATCCACTCAGGAGCGCGTCCGACACCAGAAAGCGTCCCCATGCCCAAGCAAATCATCTATCACGAAGAGGCCCGGCGCGCCCTCCTGCGCGGCGTCGATCAGCTCGCCAACGCCGTCAAGGTCACCCTCGGCCCCAAAGGCCGCAACGTCGTCATCGAGAAGAAGTTCGGCTCACCCACCATCACCAAGGACGGTGTGACCGTCGCCAAGGAGATCGACCTCAAGGATCCCGTGGAAGCGCTCGGCGCTCGGATGGTCCGTGAAGTCGCGAGCAAGACGTCGGACATTGCGGGCGACGGCACCACCACGGCGACCGTGCTCGCGCAGGCGTTGCTGCGCGACGGCTTGAAGAACGTCGCGGCTGGCGCGAACCCGATGGACGTCAAGCGCGGCATCGATCGCGCGGTCACCGCCGTCATCGACGCGCTCAAGGTCGCCGCGAAGCCGGTCAGCGGCGACGCGATCGCGCAGGTCGGCACCATCTCCGCGAACAACGACGCCACCATCGGCCGGATCATTGCCGAGGCGATGGCGAAGGTGGGCAAGGACGGCGTCATCACCGTCGAAGAGTCCCGGACGATGGAGACGTCGCTGGATGTGGTCGAGGGGATGCAGTTCGATCGCGGCTACCTGTCGCCGTACTTCGTCACCGATCCCGAGCGCATGGACGTGGTGCTCGAAGACGTGGCCGTCCTGATCCACGAAAAGAAGATCTCCAGCCTGAAGGATCTGCTGCCGATCCTGGAGCAGACCGCGCAGAGCGGACAACCGCTGCTGATCGTCGCCGAGGACGTCGAAGGGGAAGCGCTCGCCACGCTGGTTGTCAACAAGCTGCGTGGCACGCTGAAGGTTGCGGCCGTGAAAGCGCCAGGCTTCGGCGACCGCCGCAAGGCGATGCTCGAAGACATTGCCACGCTGACCGGGGGACGCGCGTTGACGGAGGATCTCGGCATCCGCCTGGAGAACATCAGCGTCGAGGATCTCGGCCACGCGAAGCGGATCGTCATCGACAAGGACAACACGACGATCGTCGAGGGCGCCGGCGACCGCGCCGCCATCGAAGGCCGCGTCAAGCAACTCCGCGCGCAGGTCGAGGACACGACGTCCGATTACGATCGCGAGAAGCTGCAGGAGCGGCTGGCGAAGCTGGTTGGCGGTGTCGCGGTCATCAAGGTCGGCGCGGCCACCGAGACCGAGATGAAGGAGAAGAAGGCGCGCGTCGAGGACGCGATGCACGCCACGAAAGCCGCGGTCGAGGAAGGCATCGTGCCGGGCGGCGGCATCGCGCTGCTGCGGGCCGTCAGCGCCCTGCAGCCGCTGCTCGCGGACGCGTCCGCCGGGGCCGACGCACGGCTCGGCATCGAGCTGATTCGCCGCGCCGCCGAACAGCCGCTCCGCTGGATCGCCCACAACGCCGGCTTCGAAGGCTCCATCGTCGTCGAAAAGGTACGCGAGTCGACAGACCCGGACTTCGGATTCAACGCACAGACCGAGGCCTACGAGAATCTGGTCGCCGCCGGCGTCATCGATCCGGTCAAGGTCGTACGCACGGCGCTCGTCAACGCGGCGTCCATTGCGTCGCTGCTGTTGACGACCGAAGCGTTGGTGTCCGACCTGCCGGAGAAGGCCTCGGCCGAACCCGCTCACCAGCACGGACCGGGGATGGACGATTACTGATCGCCGTCAAGCGGATGGACGGATGAAACGACGCGCCGATCGCGCGATCGCGATCGGCCGAACATCGATACGGCTGACTAGGTTGTGGTTCCGTTCCCGTTCACAATAGAGAACGGGACTCGCTCATCCCCACGCGAGCGCCCTTTCAGCGCCCCGGGTCTGACGCAGCCAGCCGCGTCCTGACGCAGCCAATACGAGCCCTCCAAACGAGTCCCTATGAGCACCCTAAGCGATCCGATCATCGACGACCCGCTCGCCCAGCCCGAGCCGCGCACGCCCTCGCCGCCCATCGAAAGCCGCTTCCTGTTCGTGGACGTCGCCGCGCTGCGCGCCAAGCAATTGCGCCGCGGTGCGCTCGTGCGGGTGCCGACCGACCACCACGATTCGCCCCACAAGCTGGAACGCATCGCGATGGAAGAAGTGCGGAAGGGCCTGGTCGAATACACCGTGCCCGAGCCGAAGAAGCCGACCAACGAGCCCTGACCACCGCGGTCCCGCCGCCGGGAACTTCTCCCGCCTCCTCCTCGTCGGAACGGAATAACCACGCTCATCCGTCCCGCGGCCCCGTGCTGTGCCGCGAGCCGGACGAGCGGGCCGCTTCAGACCGGCCCGCCCATTGGGACGGCCCGTTCAAGAGAGGAAAGGCGCCATGCTCTCCGCCCTGTTCGTGCTCGCCTGCCTGGGATTCGTCGCCATACTCGGCTTCGCGCTCCTGATCGGCGTTCTCCTCAAGGTCGCGGTGAGTCTGGTCCTGCTGCCATTCCGGCTCATTGGCCTGCTGCTGTTTCTGCCGTTCCTGCTCGTGAAGGTTGTTTTCGGCTTGATCGCCGGCCTGTTCATGGGGCTGCTCCTCGTGCCGGCGCTCATCGTCGTCGGCATCGCCACGGTGGCGGCGCTGGTGGTCGCGCTCGTGCCGTTGCTGCCCGTCCTCTTCCTCATCTTCCTGGTGTGGCTGGTCGTGAAGACCGTCGTCCGGCCCGCCGTCGTCTGACGCGGACACGCTCGCGATCCAGGTGGGACGAACGTCCCACGTACGCCGGCGCCGGGCCGGTGCCGGGGTAAGGTCGGAGAACCGACACATCGCCGCCGTGACACCACGCGTTCAGGGACAGCACGGCGCGCGATCTTGCCGTATACTGCCTTGCGTCTTGCATTTTTCGTGCAGCGGGTTCCACAAATTGTAGCTCTTTAGCGCTGTGTCGACGGACCGGAAATCGCTCATCGACTCTGTCGCGGAAGCCGTTTCCGACGGGAAGCCCGTAGACTGGGATCGCGCCGCCGGCGAAGCGACCGATCCGCGCACCCGAGTCCTTCTGCGCCAGCTGCGCGTCCTCTCCGAGATCGCCGACGTCCATCGCACGCTTCCCGAGGAAGCCGCCAGCGAAGGCTCCACCCTCGACGTTTCCGCCACCGCACCGCCCAAGAAGTGGTGTCACCTCACCGTGCAGGACGCCATCGGCCACGGCGCCTTTGGTACCGTCTATCGCGCCTGGGACCCGCGGCTCGATCGCGAGGTCGCGCTCAAGCTGATTCCGGAACGGCTGTACCGCGCGCGCGCGGCGGACGTCATCGAAGAAGCGCGCCTGTTGGCCAAGGTCCATCATCCCAACGTCGTAACCGTCTACGGCGCGGACCACGCGGACGGGTTCGTCGGGATCTGGATGGAGCTGATCGAAGGTCGCACGCTCGAAGAGATCCTGGACGAGCGCGGCCGGTTCAGCGCGCGCGAGGCGGTCGTGGTGGGCCTCGACGTCTGCGAAGCGCTGGCGGCCATCCACGGCGCCGGCCTGCTGCATCGCGACGTCAAGGCGCACAATGTCATGCGCGATCGCAACGGCCGGATCGTCGTGATGGACTTTGGCACCGGCCGCGAACGGTCGTGGCCCGGCGGCATCCGGGTCGCCGATCTCGCCGGCACGCCGCTCTACATGGCGCCGGAGTTGTTCACCGGTCAGGAAGCGTCAGCGCGCAGCGACGTCTACAGCGTCGGCGTGCTGCTCTATCGGCTGGTTACCGGGACGCTTCCGATCGTCGCGAAGTCGCTGGACGATGTGCGCGAGGCGCATGCGAAGGGGCAGGTCAAGCGGCTGCGGGACGAGCGATCGGATCTGCCGGCGGCGTTCGTGCACACCGTCGAGCGCGCGCTGTCACCGGATCCGGCGCGCCGTTTTGAGAGTGCCGGAGCGTTCGAAAGCGCCCTCCTCGGACTGCTGACCGCCTCTTCCGAACCGCCGTCGACGAGGAGTGGTGCGTTCGCGCCGCTGCCGGGATGGGCCTTCTCGTTGTCGCGTCGATGGGTACTGGCGGTGTCTGCCGTCACACTGGCGTTGGCGGCTGTCGGTCTCTGGCAACTCGTGCGCGGCGGTGGCGCGGGTGGCGGACCCACGCGTCAAGTCCGGTTTCTGTTGAATCCTCCATCGGGAACGGAATTCGAGAGCCTCGCGTTGTCGCCGGACGGGACGCGGCTGGCGTTCACGGCGGGCGGCCAGTTGCGCGTTCGGGCGTTCGACGCGCTCGATGCGACGCTCGTGCCCGAGAGTCAGGGCGCGAACGCGCCGTTCTGGTCGCCGGATGGACGGCACATCGCGTTTTTCAAGGGCACGATGCTGTGGCGCGTCGAAGCGACTGGCGGCGAGCCGCGGGCGATTGGTCCGGCGCGGCGTCCGTCCGGCGGGTCGTGGGGCCCGGACGATGTGATTGTCTACGCGGCGGGACACGGCAGCGGGTTATTCAGGGTGTCGGCGGCGGGGGGACAACCGGAGGCGCTGCGTGCCGAGCATCCGACGGGCGCGACCGACTTGCGGTGGCCGATGGTGCTGCCGTTCGGCGGCGGCTTCATCTACTCGGCGCGCGTGCCGAATCGCGCGGGACGCGTGCTCTTCGCCGGATCGCTCAACGCGACGTCCGCGTCCGCGGACTCCGCGCTGGTCGAAGCGGATGGCAACGGGCTCATCGTCAATGGGGAACTGCTGTTTACACGCGGCGGACGACTGTTTGCGCAGGCGTTCGATCAGCGCCTCATGCAGATGACGGGACAGCCGCGGCTGGTGGCGAGTCAGCTCGACGTCAATCCGTACGACGAAGGGTTTGTCGATATCTCGGTGTCCACGACGGGCACGTTGGCGTACCTGGGCGGACGGCGTCCCGATCGGGAACTGCGGATGCTCGATCGGACCGGGCGCGTGCTGAAGGCGCTGGGGCTGCCGGGTGAGTATCGCGACCTCGCGGTGTCACCCTCGGGGACGCAACTCGCGTTCGAGGAGCGGGATCCCGAGACGGGGCTGCGCGACATCTGGGTCATGGATCTCGAGCGCGGCCATCGTGTCCGCTTGAGTGCGTATCCCGGGAACGACATCGCGCCGACGTGGGGACCGAACAGTCGTGACGTCTACTTCGCGTCGCAGCGGCCCGAAGGGCCGTACATCATGCGAAGCGCCATCGACGGATCGGCGCAGGATGAAATCATCGCGAAGTTTCCGCGGATGGTCGTGCCGTTCGACGTGTCCTCGGACGGGCGGTGGCTGGCGTATCAGCGTCTCGATCAGACGCGCGGCTGGGATCTGGAGTTGCTCCCGCTGAGTGCGCCGGTCGCGAATCCCGACACCGACGTGACCGCGCTGCGGCAGTCGGCGTTCAACGAGAACGAGCCGCGTCTCTCGCCCGATGGCAAGTGGGTGTTGTACTCGTCCACGGACTCGGGCTCGCGCGCCGTCTATCTGGAGCCCGTGCCGCCGACCGGTCAGGTGTGGCGTGTGTCCGCCGACTACGGCCGCCACCCGTACTGGCGCGCGGACGCGCGCGAAGTCTTCTTCCACGGCCGCGACCGCCAGTTGATGGCCGCGACGATCGACCTCCGCTCATCGAAACCGATCATCGGCCTGCCGCAACCGCTGTTCCGCCTCAACTTCCGCGGCTGGGACACGCGTTACCACTTCGCCATCACCCCCGACGGCCAACGCTTCATCGTCAACACGCCAGTCGACGGCTCCGAACCCCTGCCCGCCACGATCGTGATGAACTGGAACAGCCGCTAACGCGCCGCTGTCTTCCAATAACATTTCGTCCTACACTGTAAGTCTCCCAGCGCTCATCTCCACCAACTGGAGCCAATTGAGTCGGTCAATCGTCCTATGGCTATGGGCAAGTCTGTTCATGGCTTGACGCTTGCGCTTCTTCTCGGAATTCCGGCCGATCGGGCTCTTGAGGCCAGGCAACCGGCCGACATCGTACCGCCGGTTCTCACAGCCACCGTGACGCCCCAGGCCAGCGCCACGGGCTGGCATCAGACCGCGGTCACGATCGACTACGTCTGCTCTGACACCGGCTCGGGTGTCAAAAAATGTCCAGAGTCCATGACCGTCTACGCTGAGGGCGCCGGTCAGACGATCAGTGCCTCCGCGGAAGATCACGCGGGCAATGTCGCGACGACCTCGGTGACGGTCAGTATCGACATGTCGGCGCCGGAACTGGGGGTGGAATCCCCCGCATACGGCGCGATCGTGTACACGCCAACAGTAACGATCAACGGGATGCTTGCGGACCTTGTATCTGGTGTGGCGGCGTTGTCCTGCGCGGGGTCGCCGGGCGTTGTCGCTGCGGGCGCGTTTTCGTGTGCCGTCACGCTGCAGCCGGGCATCAACGACGTGTCGATTGAGGCGGTCGATGTCGCCGGAAACGTCATCAGCACCGCGCATCGCCTCATCGTTGGCGATCGGCTGACAGTTGCACCGTCATCATTGACGATCCCGATGGACGGTGCTCATCAACTGCGATTGATTCATGCGCAGGGAAGTGCGGTCACGGACGCTGAATGGACTGTGAGCGATCCGGCCGTGGTCGGCATCACCGGTGCCGGGGGAACGGCGACTGTCACCGGAATCGCACCGGGACAGGCCACGATCACTGCCGCGGTCGACGATACGATAGCGACCGCTACGGTGACGGTCTCTACCGAATCGAGCTTGCCTGCGGGCCACGTCAGATGGTCGTTGAGTCCGACGTCTTCAGATGCTCCGCAGGATTCACTTGTTATCCACGCGCAGAACGATTCCGGTGAAGGAGCGGATCTGTTCTGGGTGGAATCCGTCGCGCCGCATCTCCATATCCGCGGCGTTGCGCATGATGGCGCCGAGCGCTGGCGGGTGCTGCTGCCGTATGCCATCGTGTGGGGCACGCCGTTCAGCGTCGCCGATCCGCAAGGTGGTCTCATCCTGAACATCTACAGGGGGGACATCTATGGAAGCCTCGTGATGCGCTTTGATGGAAGGACCGGAGCGGAGACGTGGCGGCTGGAATCGTCGGCCTCCTGGTCCTTCTATGGTGCGGCGGTTCATCCGGTTGGCCTCGTCCTTGTGCAGAAGAGTTCTGGAGAACGTGATGCACTCTCAAACGCTCTGGTGGCAATCGATACGCTGACCGGACAAGAAATATTCACGGTGCCTTTGGCCGTTCGCTCGGAGGAGGCGTTCAATTGCAGTAACTCCATCCGCCGGTTTGCGGACCCACCGTACCTCACCGTCGCGCCGGACGGACATTTCTATGCCGTTGAAACGCATCATCGGCAGGCGAGCGAGACCACGTGCGGCCTGGACACCACGACCTACAGCCTCGATCAGATAGTCACGGTGCTGAAAATCGATGCGGCAGGCGCAACGACGAGGACGGTGCTTGATACCTTCCGCCGCCGTAGTGCCTCAATCGTTGAAACAAGTGGTTGGCGGCCGCCCTGGACGGTCGCAGCGGTGTCGGGCCCGAGGGGCGGCGTGATCGTCAGCCTCGTGCGCGCAGTCGATGAGACGACTACGACGACGACACGACTTCAAGCTCGTCGCTCCGGGTTCTCGACACGTTACATGACCACCTTGATCAAGATCGAGGCCGGTGTCCGTGCGGACTATGAGCTGGCGGGGTACGCGAGGCTTCTCGTGATCACGTCGAGCGGCGAAGGACGGGCTGAAGTCGACGGCCCTGATTGGGCCAGACTGATACAAGCCATCGACCTCTCGACCGGTGGCGTCATCTGGACGACGACCGTTCAGGACTCTTCGAGCATCGTCTCAACGTTGGCCGATGGCAGTGTGCTGCTGTCAGAACCGTGGAGCGGTGCGTTCTGGAACGTCGATGTTGCCGGACACGTGACGGCGCTTCCGGGCATCACGGCGCCGATGGCCACGATTGCCGTCAACAACGACCTGATCGGCGTCCTGGACGGTCGCCTCACGGCCTTCGTCGGGTTCGACACGCCCGTAGACGCCGGCGTCTGGCCGATGCCGGATGGCAACCATCAGCGTCAGCGCGCGGCGCCGGTGCCCGCGCTCGTGGCTGAACCGGCGACGTTGGTCCGAGGGCAGACTGTATCCATCAGAGTGACAGGTCTGGTGGCAAACCAGGTCCAGAACTGGACGTTTCGCCCTCTTGACGCTACGCTGCCGCAGATCGTACGGGGACCGACCTCGCAGCTTCTTGATTGGTCGGGGATGATGGTGACCAGTGGTGCGGTCCGCCTGAGTATCCAGCAAGGTGGGCAGGCGCGGCAGTTGTCACGATCGATCATGGTGACAAATCGAGATTGGAAACTTCCACCGGTGAGCCCACAAGAGACCGAAAATGGTACCGGTGGGTTCGCGCTTCTTGATCCGCCAGATCCTCCTGTAAATGGAGGAGCGTCTTCTCGCCTTGGCGAGAGTCAGGCAGTGGTCCGGATCCTTCCGATTCGAAATATGGTTGATGATTTCGGGCCTAACGATGGCCTGCACTACATAACTGGTGTGACGGATCAATCAACCTTCAGGTATACCGTCATCAACTCGCTCAAGCAGCCCCAGAGCGACTTCTATCTGGCTCAGTGCGGCACTGGTGGGTTCATTAGCGGTGCAACGCTGCTCAGAAATACGCTGCAGCATGAAGCAGGCGTCGTTCCAGTCAGCCATTACACAAACTATCGGACGGCCCTCATGATGCCCTCACAGAACCCAAAAACGTTGATTGAGCCGCTAGTGGCTCCGGGCGGGGCAGAATTGGACCAGAAAGCAAGGGGTGTGGCCCTGTCTGGCATACAGCCGATCATCGATGCCATTGTTGTTGAACCGTGCGGTGGAAGAGTCGAGTACGACAGCGCTGCAGGATGCGTGTTGAAAGGACGCATTAACTTCATGTTCGAGCCATGTCCATGAGAGCAAACATGATGTCGTCGAGGATTCGTGTAGCCGGCGGATTCGCGCTGATGCTGATGTATTCGATCGCTGTTGCTCAAGAGGCGACACTCGATCTGACGCAGCCAGCCAAAACGCAGCCGTCGGAAAACTACAGACCGGTAATCAGCGCTCGGACACCCACGTCGTCGGACGATGTGCGACCTTGGCCGTTGCGGGTCCGGCTCCTTCAGCCAAGCCGTACCGCATACACTGCCGGAGAGCCAATTGTCTATGAAGTGGAGCTTGAGGCACTCGCGGAGATCACCCTTCCGTGGTCGAATGAGCGGTACGCGGTAGATCCCACGGGCGGTTACGATGCACCGGCGTTTCGATACATGACGATCCAACTGGAACCAGAGAACGGTAGTCCGATCAAGCAGCTTGCTGCCACGGCCTTCGCGTATGGATCGGCGCTCGTGCCCGGAAGTCTCAAGATTGTTCGCACTGGCGAGAAGGTGCGGATACGTATCGGCGGACACTGGCAGTCCGTTCGACCAGAATCGGACGGGGCAATCACTGGCGCGCTCAATCTGAGGGCTATTCTGACACCGGCGCTTGGCGATCTGTTATTACCGAAGCTCATATCCGAGAACGCCCTGCGCATCAGCACAAGGCCCTACCAGTGACGGGTTTCCAAACGAAACTGAACTACAGTCGTATCGGCGGCGATACTCAGCGCGAGGAATCACATCTAACACTGTTGCTCAAGCAACGTCTCGTCCTGTTCCGGCGTGACAGATAGCCTCCGCCAACGCGCGGGACTGTGATGACGCTCAGGCGGTGAGCCGCAGGAGCGTCGGCTACGACGGTGCGAGCGTGGAGGTCGGACGGGGCCGAACCCCTGCCCGCCACGATCGTGATGAACTGGAACAGCCGCTGACGCGCCGCTGTTCCGCCCGTATCTCGTCGGCGGGTACGTGGCCCGTTGCTGCTATTGCGTCACCGAGAGGATCGTGAGCGTCGTGGCGCCGTGCTGCGCCTGGAGGCCCGGCGGCAGGCACGAGAGCACCGGCAAGGCGGCAATCGCGATGACGCCGATGCCCGTGGCGCCAGCGTATCGGCCGCTGATGATCGTCCCGTGGTTGAGCACGATGTCGATGGCGCCGGCGCCTTGTCCGGTGAAGGGATGACGATAGACGCTCTCTTCCCCGGTGTTCCAGCGGATCGTGAAATCACCGGTCCGCCAGCCGCCAGCAGCGTGAGGCAGGAGGTGAAGTACGGGAAGGACGCCGAGATGGTGGCCGATGTCACCGATGGGTCCAGCGGATCGATGCACGGTGAATAGATGCGCTCGAGCGTGACCGTCACCGTCCGCGGCGTCAGCAGCACGCCGGGTGAGAATGTGGCGACTTCCGTTCCCACGCACTCCACGAGCGTCTGTCCGGTCGCGGGCGCTGCCAGACCAAACGCCAGGACGGTGGCAACGCTCAGCGCGCGAAGCGCCCGGACGAGATTCCGATTCCAGCCAGCGGAGTTGTGCACGCATGTCATGTCACGCCTCCTTACGCCGCATCTGCGGTGTCGGCACACAGCCGGCACGGTCGGGCACGCGATGCGGGAGCGATGCAGTGTGACATCAGACGCCGCGGATCGACGGCGTCCATGCGGCAGCGTTCACGGTGTCGAAGTACCTCATGACGTCGAACACCGCGTGAGCGTGAGAGTAGCGACGCGTTCGAGGCGACCCGGATTCGTCAGGACTTCGAGGCGAGCGGCTGGAGGTCGGGGGCGAGCGCGGGCCAGGGCTGCGTGCGTTCGATGTGGTGCGCGAGCTGCAGCAGGCGCGACTCGTCGAAGGCACGGCCGACCAGTTGAAGGCCGATCGGCAGACGGTCGCGCGTCTGGCCGCAGGGGACGCTGATCGCCGGATGACCGGTCAGGTTCGCGCTGACGGTGAAGACGTCGAGCAGATACATCTGCAGCGGATCGTGGACGCGCTCGCCGAGGCGCAGCGCGGGCAGCGGGCTCGTCGGCATCGCGACGGCGTCCACGGACTCGAAGGCGCGGTCGTAGTCGCGGCGGATCAGCGTCCGCACCTGTTGCGATTTCAGATAGTACGCGTCGTAGTAGCCCGCGCTCAGGACGTACGTGCCGAGCATGATCCGACGCTTGACCTCCGCGCCGAAGAACTCATCCCGCGTCCGCCGGTACATCGACGTCAGATCATCCGTGGACGACAGCAATGCGCGCGAGGTGTAGCGGACACCGTCGTAGCGCGCGAGATTGGAGCTGGCTTCCGCGGTCGCGACGAGATAGTAGACCGGCACCGCGTAGCGGGCGTGCGGCAGGTCGACGTCCACCAGCGTTGCGCCGTCGCGTTCGAGGGCGGCGAGTGCGCCGAGGATCGACGCGCGCACGTCCTCGTCCAGTCCCTCCGCCAGCAGCGCGCGCGGGACGCCGATCCGCGGTGCGCCGCTGCCCGTGCCCGAGAAGGATGATGCCGTGAGGCTGGTCGCGTAGTCTGGCACGTCGCGGCGCGCGCTCGTGGCATCGGCGGGATCGTGTCCCGCGAGGACGGACGTCACCAGCGCTGCGTCCTCCGCGGTGCGCGTCAGCGGCCCGATCTGATCCAGCGACGAGCCGAAGGCCAGCAGCCCGTAGCGCGATACGCGTCCGTACGTCGGCTTGAGGCCGACGATACCGCAGAGCGCCGCGGGTTGGCGGATGGAACCGCCGGTGTCCGAGCCGAGGGCGATGGGGACGAGGCCGGCGGCGACCGCCGCGGCCGATCCGCCGCTGGATCCGCCCGGCATGCGCGTCGTGTCCCACGGGTTCTTCACCGGGCCGAACGCCGAGTTCTCGTTGGATGAGCCCATCGCGAACTCGTCGCAATTCGTCTTGCCGATGATGACCGCGCCCGCGTCGAGCAGGCGGCGGATGACCGTCGCGTCGTAGGCGGGCGTGTACCGTTCGAGCATGCGCGAGGCGGCGCTGGTGCGCAGGCCCTGCGTGCTGATGTTGTCCTTGATCGCGATGGGGACGCCGAGCAGTGGACGGTCCGCCCACGCGGCGCGATTGCGGTCGACCTCGGCCGCGCGCGCGAGCGCGTCGCGTTCGGCGATGCTGAGGAACGCGTTCAAATGGGGATTCAGCGCGTGGATGCGATCCAGCAACGCGCGGCACACCTCAGTGGCGGAGACGGCGCCGTCCGCCACACGATCGCGGATGGTTCGAGCGGTCCAGGTATGCATCATCCACCAATGACTCGTGGCACTCTGAAGAACCCCGCGCCAGGTGCCGGGTCCGGCGCATTGGCCAGCGCCCGATCGCGCGGCAGGCACGGGACCGCGGCGTCCTCGCGCAACTGGCTGTCCTCATCCAGCACGTGCGCCGTCGGCGCGACCCCGGCCGTGTCGACCTGCAGGATCTCCTCGGCGTACGTCAGGACGTCCGCCAACTGCCGCGCAAACAGCGCGCGCTCCTCCTCGGTCAACGCCAGGTTCGCCAGCGCCGCAATCCGATCGACTTCATCCAGTGCGAGAGGCCCGCGAACAGACATAGACGCCTATTCTACTGCGACTCGCCAAGCTGTCTCACCACTGGTAGATTGTTGTCATGGCGACCACTCGCGATGTGCAAGAACGCTTCCGGATCACCGTCGACCTCCATGAGACTGGCATCGAACTCGAGCGCCACCGGCTTCGCCGTATGCATCCCGCGGCCTCTGAGAAGGAGATCAACTGTCGGCTTGGGCTGTGGCTCCAGAAACGACCTGAGTCTGACCTCGATTCGATGATGGATGGGCGTGGTGACGGGAGCTGGAACCCTAGATCGACGCGCTTGTTGTCTGCCCTTGGAGATCTCGGCCGCACGTTAGGCGAACTGCGTCAGCCGTGGGCGCTTATTGGTGACCTGGCTGTCTGCGCTTTTGCTCAACCGGCATTCAGGAACACGATTGAGCTTGCTGTGGCCTCGCCGAATGTCGTCGGCGCCACTACGCTCATCCACGCTCTCGTGCGACGCGGGTACCGAATGACTCAAGACGATGAGCAGAGGAGGGACTCGCCCAGGTCGATCCGACTTCGTTCTCCGGACGAAACTCCTGGCAGTGTTGAGATCAACCTGCACTCCGCGTCCTGTGGAATCGAAGCAGAGATCGTGTCTGATGCCGAGTCGATCGAGATCGTGCCCCGGCTGGCTGTTCCCGTGGGCCGGATTGGACACCTGATCGCTCTGAACGTTCTCTCTGACGCGCCAGAGTGCCCTGAACCCGGCACGCGTCTTCGCATGCTTCTTCAACGTGTCTCGGACGATGAACTGGCGCGGGCGCGGCGGGCGATCGCGCTGATTGCGGAGCGTGGATACCATCGTGGCAAGGACCTGGAGGCTGAACTGGACGCGTTCATCGGGCGCTTCGGGACCGCGGGGATGCCGCGGACGGTTTGAGGAGGCGGCGCAGCGTACGCAGATTCATCAGGTCCAGCGGATCCGGGTCGTGCGGGGGGCGCAGGCGCGGTTCCTTGGCCGTCTCGATCAGCATCGGCAGTTCGCGGACGCGTGGATCCTGCAGCAGGCGCGCGAAGGCGGCCCGGCCGACGTGGCCCTTGCCGATGTGCTCGTGGCGATCGACGCGG
>Ga0187894_10003714_pt1 | contig 16839 bp, 14 predicted proteins | sample GBC1701081metaG_FD_136650 | JGI IMG/M metagenome (GOLD analysis project Ga0187894, IMG submission 136650) | White microbial mat communities from a lava cave in the Kipuka Kanohina Cave System on the Island of Hawaii, USA - GBC170108-1 metaG ... | reverse complement strand
CCGCTGACGACGCGCCCTCTTTCGCCTCGATAACGGATGTCAATACCCACGATCTCTTCGCCTGCGCGCACGGATACGGGTGTTGCGGCGTCGCGCGCCGATGATGGATAGAAAGTCGGCGCGTCTTCGCTGAACGGCGTCAGGAGATTCGGGCCAAAACCGCTCCTACCGCCGGCTTGCCCAGCTTGGAGAATATATGAGCCGGGGACGAGTCCGTAGATGCGATAGACGCCGCGATCATCCGTGCGCCAGTCGCGCCCGAAGCCTTGAAACACCAGTTGATTGTCTGGCTCGCCATTCGGGCCGCCGACGCGAACCTCATTGACGCTGACGCCGGTCAGAGGCTCGCCCGCGGCGTTCGTGACCTTGCCCGTGATGACTCCGCCTCGCGCCAGAGTGACGCTCGCAAAATCGCCAGCGCGATAAACGCCCGGACTGTTTTCGTCCTCTATTGGTGGCGGCGTGATGTAGCCCGGCGCGGAGGCCGAGATTACGTAAGAAGCGGGTGACAGTCCTTCAAACTCGAATGCGCCGTCGTCGTCGGTATTCGTTTGCGCTCCATGACCAGCCGGTCCCGGGCGGCGCGCGGCGCTGCGTCCAATAGGCGTCGCAATGACCGGGACGTTCGCCATCGGCTGTCCGTCGTCGCCAACGACGCGGCCTTTGATCGAACCTGCTTTCGGTTCTTTCCGCTCTTTTGTCGGATCGGAATTGCCGGTTGTGGAGGATTGTTGGGCCGCGACGGTTGTTAATGGCGGCGCTGAAAATGTAACAGCCAGTAAAAAAATCAGGAGATAGCCGTAAAGGCTCACACAACTGGATTGAAGTTTCTTCGACATTGCGGTTGACGGTTATTGTTGAGACAGATCGAGAGTGAGCGTGACGCCTGATGATGATCCGTTGACGACGTTGACGGTTTGGCGGACGTCGGGGATTTTGATTTGCGAACGATTGGGAGCGGCGCCGCGTCCGGCTCCTCGTCCGGCGCCAAGACCACCTCCACCGGCCAGGGCAGCCAACGCATTGAGCCTCACTTCATAACTTCCCGGCAACAGTCCCTCGACTCTGAACTGGCCGCTCGCGTCAACTTGGGCGGGACGATTCTGTCCCGCTGAGTTGAGTGGGCGAACAGAGACCACAAGGCGCATCCCGGCAGGCAACGCGCCGCCTGTGAGCGCTACGCGCCCTTGAATCACGCCCGTGCCGTAACCGAAGACGACGCGGATGCCCGTCACCTGCTCTCCCGAAGCGACATTGAATTCGCCATTGATGACCGCGCCGTCGCGCTCGATGCGGACGAGCGAGAATCCGTTTCCGCCCCAAGCCCCGCCGAAGCCATTGACGTTGAGCCTAACTCGGCCGGGCGCGATGCCACCGATGCGGAAAGCGCCGTTGGGACCGACCTGCGCGAAATTCTGGCGACCGCCCATTCCGCCGCGTCCCGCTGGCCCTTGAGTCTGTTGAGATGAACCGCCGCGTGAGTTGGCCGAGATCATCAATTGCGAAAGCCGCGCGGCCACAGACGGGTCGTTGGCGCCTTCGACTACAACGACACCCGCGATTGAAGCGCCGCGATGAACCTTGATCTCAACGCCGGTAACATTGTCGCTGCCGATCTCGAAACTGACCGGTTCGCTGTAAAAATCGCTGGACGTATCGGCGGCGGGGAAACCTGACGACCTGACTGAGGCTGAGTAACGCCCCGGCGTCAATCCAGTTATGCGAAATTCGCCATCGGCGTTGGCGCCGCCGCTGGCGCCTGCCTGCCCTTGGCCGCGCTCACGCCCTACGTTGACCGATACACCGAACACCGGTTGTTTGTTCTCGGCGTCAACTACGCGGCCCGTAACGGCGTAAGTTTTCAATGGCGCGCCCAGGCGTATGTCTATGCTCTCGACGACGGCCCCGGTCTCGACGACGATGATCTGCGCCTGCGCCTCTTCGGGGGCGTCTGGGTAATAAGTCCTGGGATAACGAATGCGCCTGCTTACGCCGGGTCTGTCGCCACCGCCCGCGCTGATCAGGTAGCGTCCCGCGGGCAATCCGTAAATGCGGTAAACGCCGCGATCATCGGTTTCATAGCCGAAGCGGTTTCCTCCGTTGAACGGCTGCGATCGCCCGTTTTCGACGGCCATCGTCAGGTTGATGCGTTCGGCGATCACCGGCCGGCCGTCGCCATCAGTTACGCGTCCGGTGATCACGCCGCCGCGCGCGAGCGTGAAATCGATGTTTGAGACGGTCTGCCCCTCACTCACTGTCACGGCTATTCCGCCCGGGCCGCCCGGACGCGCTGCGCCACTCGTAACGACGAAGGCTTCGGCCAGCAGCATAACGCGAAACCTGCCCGGCGCGACATTCGTGAAACGGTACAGGCCTTTTTCATCGGTGACGGCGCGATTTGCGATCTCCGGCTGAGATTGCGGCTGCGGCGCCATTCGCCCCATTCGCTCCGGCAACAGCGTAATCGTGATCCCGGACGCTGGAGCGTCGCCGAGCTTCACCGCGCCGGTAATGGCTCCCGCGCCGCTCGCTCCTTGGCTAGCCGCTGGAGAGGCTCCTTGCGATAGCGCCTCGTGGGTTACGGCAAGCAAAATCAACAGACAAAATATCCCGCGTAAATTCCCGATCATAACCGGCTCCTTTCGCACTCGGCGTCCCGCGGCGGATTATATGAACCGCTAATCCAAAGACGAACGAAGGCTCCATCCGGTTATGAAAATTTCCGGGCGCGATCGCCGGTGATTCAATCAGCGATATCACTCAAATAAAAAACACGATAATCGCTCCCTGCGTTGCAAACTCTCTTCTTAAGAATCGTTCTTTGCTTTCGAACTCATTCCCCATCCGATAAAGGTCATCGGCGTCATCTTCAACTTCGGAGCGTCGAGTTGGGCGCCAAGGGATATGCCATTTGCGTCGCCATTTGCATTACCGTCTGTATGGCTCGACTCGGATGTGCGAAAAGCCCAATGTTTATTGGGTTTTTACGCGGCGGGCAAAGATGGCTACGACTCGCGCACGGTGAAACGCCGCGAAGTGTGGCGAAATCCGACAATGTCAGAGATGAAACTCACAAGCGGGTGTGGCAAAGATGAACAATAAACAACTCTGACGAAAATTAATCGAAACCATTCGATGGCGCCGCGCCCATTCCAAGAGGGCTTTGATGACCGAAGCCAGAAGAATGCAAGAGGATGCCAGGAGAGAGGAAGCGTTTAATGGGAGCCAAATTTCTTTTTATCATTTGTGGCGTTTTCGCTGGCGCGCTGATTCCTGTCGCCGGTTACGCTCAGGATCTGGCCTCGGCCAGGGTGCTCGCAATCGAAGGCCAGGTCGAGATTCGCAGGCAAGGGGGCGATCAACCCCGCGTCCGGAACGTCGCTTTCAAGGTCGAGGATGAATTGAGAGCGGGCGATACCATCATCACCGGGAAGAGCGGAAGGTTAGTGCTCGGACTCTCGGACGGGTCTCAGGCGGTGATCGCGCCGAAGACGACGGTTGTTATCAAAGACCTGAGCGCCTCGCCTCGCGCTCTCTTCAACGTAATTCGCGGGAAGACGCGCATCCATATCGAGAAACTCGGTGGTCAGCCGAATCCATATCGCGTTGACACGCCGACGGCGGTCATCGCCGTGCGGGGCACGACCTTCGACGTGCTGGTCGAGGAAGAGGAGACGCAGGTCTTCCTCCACGAAGGCGAGGTGGCGGTAACCAATCCGACAGCGCCGGACAAAGCGGTCTTTCTGTTAGCCGGGCAAATGACTAGTGTCCCATTACGGCGGGCGCCAAACGCGCCGACCGCATTCAAAGCCGGGCGCAACGACGCGATATTCCAGATCAGTCTCAACGACGGGAAAACCCGAATCGCTGTCGGCGTTTCGAGACCTGATTTCGGTCGCGGCGGCTCGACGCCCAATCGCGGGGCAAAACCGGATTTTGGCCGTGGCGCTCCACCAACCAATGGCTCCAAGCCAAATGTAGGCGGCGTCAAAAAGCCCTGATGATTGACGTGTCTGAAACCAATTCCAGATTTCACAAAGTGTTGGTTGTTGATGACGAGCGCGGCGCTCGCATGACGCTCGAAGTCCCGCTTCGTCTGAGCGGTTATGATGTTTCGGCGGCGGCGGGAGGCCGCGAGGCCATCGCGCTCGGTCAGATGAAAAAATTCGATGTGGTGCTGACCGACATCTATATGCCCGACCTCAATGGGCTTGAAGTGGTGCGCGAGTTTCGCCGGATGAGTCCCGACACCAAGATCATCGCGGTGACGGCGCAAGGCTCGTTGGAGATTGCGCTCCAAGCCATCGAGGAAGGCGCCTTCGATTTCATCGCCAAACCATTCAACATTGACGAAGTGCTGTCGCTCGTCGGCCGCGCCGCGCGGCATTCAGCGACGACTCAGGCCGCCGTCTCCAACCACGAGCATGACTTTTCGGCCTCCGGCCTGATCGGCCACAGCCCACAGATGGCGCGAGCATACAAGCTGACCGCGCATGCCGCGCGCAGTAACGCGACTGTGTTGATCGAGGGCGAATCGGGCGTCGGCAAGGAACTCATCGCGCACGCCATCCATCGCCATAGTTCGCGCGCCAATCGGCCGTTCATCGCCGTCAATTGCAGCGCTATACCTGAGACGCTGCTCGAATCGGAGTTGTTCGGCCATACCAGAGGCAGCTTCACCGGCGCGGCCGCTGACCGGCCCGGCCTGTTTGAAAGCGCGGATGGCGGCAGCGTCTTTCTCGATGAATTGAGCGCCACGAGCCAGTCGTTCCAAGCGAGCCTGCTCCGTGTGCTGCAGGAAAAAGAGGTGAGGCGGGTCGGCGCGGCCGTCGCGCGCAAGGTGGATACGCGCGTCATCGGCGCGGCAAACGTCAATCTGGAAGAGATGGTCGAGCGCGGCGCCTTTCGCTCTGATCTCTTCTATCGCCTCAGCGTATTGACAATCACCCTGCCGCCGTTGCGCGAGCGGGGAGCGGAAGACATTGCGCTGCTCGCCCATCATTTCCTGAAAAAATACGGCCGGGAGCGCGGCGAGAGGATGCGCATCGGAGAGGATGCGCTCGACCTATTGTCGCGCTATCCCTGGCCCGGCAATGTGCGCGAGCTGGAAAACAGTATTGAGTACGCCGTCGCGGTCTGCAACGACCACCTGATTACGATCAACGATCTGCCCCAACGCATCGTCGAACGCGCCGCGCCGCCATCCGCTCCGGCGGCTCATCCCGGCGTTTCATTCATTGACGACCGCCCCAGCCTCGCGGAGCTGGAACGACGCTACGTTCGATTGATCCTCGCGGAGACCGACGGCAACAAATCGCGAGCCGCCGAAATTCTGGGAATCGATCGCCGCACGATCTATCGTTATCTGGAATCGGACGGGGAGCAGGATAAAGAATTTCAGCCACGAATGAACACGAATATTCACGAATAGGGGCAAAAAGGGAAAAACAAATGGATAATCGAGATCAAGAAAAAGATTCGTGTTCATTCGTGTTTATTCGTGGCTGAGACTCTTTTGCGACATGACATGGAGACGCTTGAACAACGAATCCGGAGAGTGACGCAGGAGGACGTTTCGATTACGCCATACGATCCTAAGTGGCCGGAATTGTTTCGTCAGGAAAAGGAACACCTACTGAATTGCCTTCCTAACGAACTCATCAGGCGTATTGAGCATTTCGGCAGCACCGCCGTACCGGGCCTTGCGGCGAAGCCCATTGTGGACATCCTGGTGGAAGTCACAGACTTGCAAGAGACTCGATCCCGAATTGCGCCTGTGCTGGAGTCGCAAGGGTACGACTATTTCTGGCGACCCTCATTTGGAGATGATGGCCCGCCCTTCTACGCATGGTTCATCAAGCGTCAGGAGAGCAGCGGTACACGCACTCACCACATTCACATGGTGGAGCGTCACTTTGTTGAGCATTGGGACCGACTTCTCTTCCGCGACTACCTGATTGAACATCCGCGCGTAGCCGAGGAGTACCAACGACTCAAGCTGCGCTTGGCGTCAGCCTATCCGAATGACCGGGTGGCCTACACGCGTGGCAAAACGGAATTTGTCGTCAGGATGACAGCGATGGCAAAGCAATTCTACGAAGATGCTCAGAAATAAATCGCAAGCTATTCGCGCGTCGCTGCTTCTCCTTCTCAGCGTCACGTTGGTCGTGATCGTGACGTGGTTTGCGCCTTCGCTGTCGGCGGCCTCGTCGAACATGCTCTTCCGCCTGCGCGGCGCGCTCGGCGCGCCGGACGATGTGGTCATTGTGGCGATTGATGATCAAAGCCTGCAACGTATCGGCCAATGGCCCTGGCCGCGTTCAGTGATGGCGACCGCGCTCGACAGGCTCACACAATCCCAGCCTCGCAGCGTCGGCCTCGATGTGATTTACGCCGAACCATCTTCTCCTGAAGAAGATCATCGACTGGCCGCCGCGATCGCCCGTAATGGCCAGGTCGTGCTGCCCGCGCAATTGTACGAATTGACGTCGAAAGAGAATCCGGCGAGCCGAACCACGGCCTGGCTACGACCTTTGCCGGAATTTGCGACCGTCGCCCGTGGACTGGGACACGCGCACGTTTCCCCCGAAGTCGATGGGACCGTGCGCGGTATTCAGCTCAGCAAGGCGGACGATCGGGCCAACAGGCTATGGGCCTTCGGACTGGAAGTTATACGCGCGGCCGAGCGGATCGCTAAAGATGACGTGGAAGAGAGACCCGGTCTGCTTCGCTTCGGCGATCATCGCATTACGGTGAGTGACGAGACCGCCGCGTCATCTCTTCCAGGCGTCACCATCGTCCGCCAGAACGAGATGTTGATCAACTTCGCCGGCCCCGCCAGGTCGTTCCGATATTACAGCGTCGCGGATTTGATTGATGGCAAAATCCCGCCGTCCGCCTTTACTGACAAGATTGTGTTGATCGGCGCGGTGGCCGAATCAATGGGCGACACGCGCGTCGCGCCATTTATGCGCTACGGGACGCAACACGGTCAGGGTGGACAGGAGATGCCGGGTGTCGAGATTCACGCCAATATCATCAACACTATTCGAGGCCGCCTTTCGTTCCGCCCGTTGCCGGATTGGGCGCCTTTTGTCGCCGCTCTCATTGTCATTCTGCTCTCCGCTCTGACGATCAGAGCCTTCGATGGCTGGCGTCAGGTTGCGATCCTGAGTTTGATTCTTCTCTCGATCATCGCCGGCAGTTTCTTCTCCTTCAGCCGCTATCTGATCATCCCGCCGCTCGCGCCGATGCTAACCGGCTTTCTCGCGGTGATCCCGCTCCTGCTCAATCGGGCGCTGACTGCGAGCCGCGAGTTGGACACGAAGCTAGCGGCGTTGGTCAGTAGCCAGAAAGATTTTCTTTCGTCCAATGCGCAATCGGGCGCGGAATTCATCGGTAGTCAATTGGGCTTCGATCTGCCAAAGAGCCTGGCCTGGAAACTGCGCGCGGTTGACGATCTGACAACCAGACTCCTGGCCCGCATGAGTTTTATCAACCGCATTCTCTCCAGCATGGACGAAGGCGTGTTGGTCACCGATCTGGCGGGGCGGATCGTATTCGCGAACCGCAAGGCGGAGCGGCTTTTCGACTGTGGGCAAACGGAGTTGATCGGAGCGGATTTTGCGGGCCTATTGACCAAACGCGGCGTCGTTGATCCGCTCAGGCTGCGCGAAGGCGCCAGAGCCGCCGCCAATGGTCAAGGCTCTCAACTCGAATTTGAAATCCTGACGCCCGAGCCTCGCTACTATTCGCTTCTTCTCTCGGCTCTGAGCGCCAATATTGACGCGGCGACCGGCCACGATCTTCTTCCGGCGGGCAGTGTGATCGGCGTGGTGGGTTTGATCTCGGACGTCACCAAGCGTGTCGAGCTGGACAGGATGAAGACGGAGACGTTGCAGTTGGTATCGCACGAACTGCGAACGCCGTTGACCTCGATTCAGGGCTTGAGCGACGTTCTGATCAAATTCCCGGTCGCCGCCGATGAATCGCGCGAGATGCTCAGAACCATTCACTCCGAGGCGGTGCGGCTCGGAGAGATGATCAACCGTTATCTCGATCTTACACGCCTTGAATCAGGGGCACAGCCTTTACATCTGGCTCCCGTCTCCTGCCAGCGATTGATCGCAGACTGCGTCCGCAACCTGACACTGTTGGCGGCGGAGCGACGGATTAGCCTCATCTCCCGGGTTAGCCCCGCCGCGCTGGCTTTGCGCGCCGACTCGCAGCTTCTGACCCAGGCCGTCAACAACCTGTTGAGCAACGCGATCAAGTACAGCCCGCCAGACACCGAGGTCGTCATCGCCGCAGAGCTTAATCACGACGACGTCCTGATCAGCGTGCATGATCAGGGCTTCGGCATCCCTGAAGAGGCGCGCGAAAGAATCTTCGAAAAGTTCTATCGCCTGGAGCGCGATGCGGACTCAAGCGTCGTCGGCGCTGGATTGGGCTTGCCTCTCGTCAGAGAGATTGTCGAGCGGCACGGCGGGCGGATCACGTTCGAGAGCGGCGCGACTGGCTCCACCTTCACCATTCATTTGCCACTTCAACCTCAAGCCCTGGCGGTCGCGGGACACCATACTTGACCCGACTACAAATTGGGCTTTTAACGTCGAAATCAGGAGAGAGTACGGAAAAGACGGAATAACGGAACAAACGGAAAGGCCTGAAAATCTTTGAGATTTTCCGTTATTTCCGTCTTTTCCGTACTCTCTCCTCGCCTTCAAGATAAGGCCTTTATTGTGACCATGCGAAACACGGCAATCATCCCGACTCAGCCTGCGCCTTTACGCGGCCGCTCCGATCGCGGCGTTGAAACGAGGAAATGATCGCCACAGTTGCGACCACCAGATTGGCGACGATGACCGGAGGAGCTTTGATGATGATTCCATAACCGATCCACAGTAGCGCCGCCAACGCCTGAGTGCGGCGCAAGGCTTCAGGCCGGCGGCAGAAATATGAACATGCGAAAACGGCTGTGGCTATCCATCCAATCCACTCAATCATTGCCCGCCCCCTGTTGGGTGGGCCGATCGGGCAAATGATTTGGGAGTGATTTCGCCGATCTTCAGCCAGTCGGTTTTGACCTTGTCCCACTCCTGAATCTGCAAACCGTGAGATTCGAACAGCGAGCGGATACTCATCGGATCAGTGAGACCGACAATATCTTCGAGCACGGGAATCAGCGGACTCAACGCGTCTTCGCTGAGAATCGATCGTTTGGCGATAGGCGCGATGTATTTGTTTTCTGAAACGGCCACAGTGAATCCATCACGGCGGTTGACGTGAAGCATGACATGAACGTCGGAACTGCCGTCGCCTACATAAACGATGCGGTCAGGACCGAGATGGAGCCGCGCCTGCAATTCGTCGAGCGTTGCGACTTTGCCGTAACCTGCCGGGACACGAACGATGGATTCGACCTCACCGGTCTGCGGATGATAGCGGAAGCGCGCGCCGAAAATACGATCCGGCGGCACAATGTTTTCGAGCGCCGACTGGATCACTTCTTCGGGCGCCGCCGAGATGACGTAAAAAGAGAAATGATGACCTTCGATCCTATCGCTCAATATTTTGGGCAGCAGATGGATGTTCCGCTTGAGCCGGATTCGTTTGCCGACCTCGGTCAAATGCTCTTTGCGAACGCGGCGGAATTCGGGATCGTGCAGCAACAGATATGCAAGCTCGCCTCCTTGCTGTACCAGATTGATCCGGGCCATTCCCGCGACTCGCTCTTCAAAGCCCGAAACGCCGAGCAGTTCACTCAAAATGAGACCGGAATCGTTGAAACTCAATGTCTGATCGAAATCGCTGGCAAACAGATAATGCTTCATTTTGTTCTACTTTCAATCGGTCTAAATTTCGCAATGAATCCACAACCATAGCGCCATCCGACGCGGCTTACGGTTGTGAAACATTGCCGAGCCGTTTAATCAGACGGCAACTTCGGCGCCGAAGACGAAAACAATAAGAGCAGAATGAAAGGAAAAGCTTGTCTGACAGCAAGTTCGGTTCATGTTGCTACTTGGCGCCGAATCTCGTATCGCTTGGATTCCCACGAGCGAAGATTGCAAAAATGTCGTCTGATTGACCGCTGGCAACAAAATTGTCGCAAGCGCGCTCGCCCCTTTCCTGAACCGGCGAACGCGATTTAAAATCCGCTCAGGCAGAAGCCGGATGTTCTTTCCCCAGTCAATTCCCCACAAGTAATTGGCGGCCAGAATGAATATTCATCGGATCATCGGAGACCTACCGAGGTGAAGTATGAAGATTCCGTATTCTGAGGGTAATACCACCGAGCATAATCAGGCGGAAAACGCTTTGCGTGAGAGCGAGGCGAGGTACCGCGCAATTGTTGAGGACCAATCTGAATTGATCTGCCGCTTCTTGTCGGACGGGACGATCACTTTTGTCAACGAGGCTTACTGCCGCTACTTCGGCAAAACGCGCAGAGGGCTTGTCGGACAAAACTTTTGGCCTTTCATTCCGGAAGAGGATCATGAGGGGGCTAAACAACATCTGGCCTCGATCACCCCGGATAATCCAACCGCCACGTATGAACATCGTGTAACGACGCCGAACGGGGAGGTTCGCTGGCAACAATGGAGAGACCACGGCATCTTCGACGAGAGCAGACGCCTGCTCGAATTTCAATCTGTTGGCCGGGACATCACCGAACGCAAGCGCGCCGAAGCGGCTCTGCGTGAGAGTGAGGAACGTTTCCGCGTCTTGGTTGATACAGCTCCGGTGATGGTCTGGATGTCTGGTACCGACGCCAGCTGCAATTTTTTCAACAAACCCTGGCTCGACTTCACCGGGCGGACGATGGAGCAGGAGGTGGGGGACGGCTGGGCTGAGGGCGTGCGCCAGGACGACCTGCAGCGATGTCTCGACGTGTATCGCACGGCCTTTGAGGCTCGCCTGGATTTCAAGATGGAGTACCGCCTGCGGCGCTGGGACGGCGAATACCGCTGGGTTCTTGATCACGGCATCCCGCTCTACACGCCGGTTGGCGAGTTCACTGGTTACATCGGATCATGCATAGACATCCACGACCGCAAACAAGCCGAGGAAGCGCTTCATAAAGCTCTCTCGGAAGTCCGGCGTCTGAAAAACCAACTCCAGGCCGAAAATATCTACCTCCAGGAGGAGATCAGGTCGGGGCACAATTTCAGCGATATGATCGGCTTCAGCGAGTCTTTCCAGCATGCCTTGCGCAAGACCGCGCAGGTCGCCGGCGCCGATACCACTGCGCTTGTCATAGGTGAGACTGGAACCGGCAAGGAGTTGTTCGCTCGCGCGATTCACAACCTGAGCCAACGTAAAGACCGGCCCCTGATCAAAGTCAATTGCGCCGCCCTGCCGGCTCACCTTATCGAGAGCGAGTTGTTTGGGCATGATAAAGGCGCCTTCACCGGAGCCGTATCGTCACGAACCGGCCGGTTCGAGCTGGCCGACGGCGCCACCATCTTTTTGGATGAGGTCGGTGAATTGCCGTTGGACCTCCAATCCAAGCTCTTAAGAGTGCTCCAGGAGGGCGAGTTCGAACGACTTGGTAGCTCGCGCACGATCAAAGCTGACGTCCGGGTGATCGCCGCGACCAACTGTGACTTGGAAGAGGCCGTGCGCCGGGGAAGCTTCCGCGCCGACCTCTACTACCGGCTCAATGTTTTCCCCATTACCATCCCGCCGCTGCGGGAACGCCAGGGTGACGTTCCGCTGCTGGTCTCTCATTTCGTGAACAAGTTCGCCCGCAGGCTGGGGAAGAACATCGAGACCATTGCGCCACAGGTTATGGACGCGCTGGAGAGATACCACTGGCCTGGAAACATTCGGGAGTTACAGAACGTGATTGAACGCGCGGTGATTACTACTCAAGGCTCTAGATTGCAATTAGGAGACAATCTCGAACCGCCGCGCGCTCAGGCCGCAGCCGCCGGAGAGCAGCATTCCCTCGCGCCATTGAACTGGGCAATTGCGCCAAACGGCACTCTCTCCGAGGTAGAACGCAACTACATCATTGCAACCCTGGAAAGGACCTATTGGCGGATCGAAGGAAGGAACGGCGCGGCCGAAATTCTGGATATTAACCCAAACACGCTTCGCTCTCGCATGCGCAAACTTGGAATTAGGCGGCCGAAACTGCGCGGTTAATTTATCGTTAGCGGTTACCTATTTCAATTGGCGGTCCTCGTTTGATTACCTGTTTTGACCTTATCAAACATTTAAGTTTCCATCATATTTCGTGGTTTCAGCGAATTATGATGGGCGAAGCGCAGGCCCACCGCCTGGGAACATGACGCGCTCAGCGTTGAAATGTGTGAAACTACCTGACATATCGGGTTCTCCAGGAGCCAATAATCTCAGCTCTTTTCTGGCGCCCTGATTGCTCAATCCCAGGGCGTATTCCGTTGTAACCATTGATAGGCAAATCAGCGCCGCAGTCATGGTGCGCAACGGCAAGGTAAATATCCTCATGAGCGCAATCCGAACCCCGTTTTATGATCAATCACCCCGCACAGAATTGAATCAATTAACTGGTGTGTGATGCGTATTCTATACGTTGAAGGACATGCGGAATCTTGTGAACTGCTCGTCTTATGGTTGAGCGGTTCAGGGTATGAAGTTGTGCTGGCCAACACCGTATCCGATGGTCTACGCATGGCCAGGGATGAGGCTTTTGCCGCCTATTTACTGAGCAGCTGGTTCGCCGACGGGACCGGGCTTGAGTTGTGTCGGGAGATACGGCGGTTTGATACGAACACCCCGATAATCTTTTACTCGGCGTTGACGCGTGAATGTGATCTTGAGGCTGCGATGAGCGCAGGCGCGCAGGCTTACCTAATCAAACCGGATGATCTTGAGAGTATAGAGCCAACTATCAGACGTCTTCTTATTGGTTAAGGCCAGGTAACATATGAACAAACTGAAGCGGCGCGTGGTCTGAAATAACAGATGACGAAGCATCTTGAGCCGCCGCTTTGGTATATGGATTGATGCTGGAGCAGGAGAGGAAGGTTTTTATTGAGCGCTGAATGGCGCCAAGGCTTGGACAACGCTACAACTGTCGTCGTTTATTGCACGCGACTCGGTTGTTCCCCGAGCTACTCCCCGGTAACAACGGCGTCTATTTCCGCGCCGGAGCGCCTGAGATTGTCACGCGCGAGTGTTGATGTCGCGCTGGCGTTTCCCTGGCGAATGTCCTGGCGCTGATGAGAGCAGATAGTGATTTTGATTCAACTTAGACAAGGAGGGAGCAGCTATGACAATTCTTGAGCCAATCATCAACGAAGTTTCGGAGCAATTCGGACTGAGGGGGAAAGCCGGCCCATTAATGACCGGGCTACTCTCACTCATTAGCAACGAACGTACCGGCGGATTACAGGGATTCCTGGATCAATTCAGACGCGCCGGTCTTGGTGAGATGGTCTCGTCGTGGGTCAGCCGCGGCGCGAACACTCCGGTGACAACAGAGCAACTCGATAGGGCGGTCGGCGCCGATACAATCAACCGCCTGGCGTCGAGCGTTGGCATCCAGCGCGCCGGCGCCGCTTCCGCGTTGGCTTTTATGATTCCACGAGTAATTGACCTCCTCACGCCCGAGGGAGTGGTTCCCAGCCGGCTCCCGGCCTGGGTCAGCTCATTCCTCGGCGGCGCCACGACCAGGACTGAGCCGGTCAGGACTGAGACTGTTAGACCGCCGATCGAACCCACTCGGAGAGCGGATACCGGCGGTTCGACCTTTCTCAGATTACTGCCATTCCTGGCGCTACCGCTGCTCGCTTTCCTAGCCTACCGCGCCTGCAGCCACGAGCCTGAACAGGTCGCGATACGACCTCCAGTAGCGGTTTCGCCCACGCCAACAGCGACTGTTGAGACACACGTCCGGACTCAGGTTCCAGGCATCAACCCGCGGCTTTCCCTGGTCAACGCCGGCGGCAAGATCAGATACTCGGGTGTCGTGGACGATGAACAAACCAGACAGGCCATTCTGAATCAGCTCAGGTCAACTTATGGCGCAGGGAATATTAGCGGCGATATTAGTGTTGATTCGCGGGCAAGGGATGCGGCGTGGACGTCCGGGCTCGCGGCGGCGTTGCCGAATTTCAAGACGTCGGGCGCGGAGTTGACCTTTGATGGCGATTCGATCAACGTCGGCGGGACGCTCTCCGAGAACGCCAGGAGCGACATGGTCACCAAACTCAAATCCGTCTACGGCGACGGCATGAAGGTGGGCTCATTCGATGTCGCTTCCTCCGTCGCCGAAGCGGGTCGGATGGCTTCCGCGGCGTTGTCCTCGCTGAAGACCGGCTTCACTGCGGAAGAACTGACCAGAGCGCTGAACATGAATATTATCAATTTCCCCTCTGGCAGCGCTCAGATTCCGAGAGAGAGTATGAGTGCGCTCGATCAATCCGCCTCGGCGATCAAATCGGCGCCTACGGGAACCGTGCTTGAGGTGGGCGGGCACACCGATAACGTCGGTAACGCCGCCGCCAACCAAAAACTCTCTCAGCAACGCGCCGATTCAGTGCGCCGCTTCCTCATTGACAAAGGGGTTAGCCCTGACTCTCTGGTCGCTAAGGGGTTCGGGGCCAGCAAACCGATTGCCAGTAACGACACGCAGGACGGGAGGTTCAGAAACCGCCGTATCGAATATACGGATTTGAGGTAAATCCCGGTAATTCGCCTACAAACGAGGTGGGACTTCTCGATCAGACCGATTCGATCGAGAAAGCCCACCCCAATTTTCCGTCAGTACTTGTGAGCATTGGAAAAGGAAGGCTGGCCTTTACGTTCTTGATTCTGGTCGTCTGTGTGGCGGCTGCCTGGGCTTCGGACGAGGCGATCGGACAACCATTGGAAAACACGTATTGGAAACTTGTCGAACTCAACGGAAAAGCCGTTGCGGCCGCTTCGCGGCGGCGGGAGCCGCACCTGCTCCTGAATTCCGAAGGAAAGATTTTGCAGGGCTCCGGCGGATGTAACACGATGCGTGGGGGCTATCAATTGGACGGCGCCAGGTTGAGGTTCACCCAAATCGTGACTACGCGCATGGCCTGTCCCGATCCTTATATGAGCCAGGAGAGCGAATTCTTGAAAGCTCTTGAAGCCGCAAATTCGTTCAAGCTCTCTGGCGACAAACTGGAGCTGTATGACGACGGAAAATTGCTTGCGCGATTCGAAGCGCGCAATACGAAATAGCCATTCCCGCTTTAGATTTCACCGCCAATAACAGTTACACTCTCGCACTCAAAGCGCAATTCCACTGATTCACGAAACTGGAACTGACTTATGGATACGATCACGCAGGGAGTGCTCGGCGCAGCCGCCGCGCAATCGGTGATGGCCCGCCGGTTACCCCGAGGGGCAGGTTTGATAGGAGCGATAGGGGGAATGGCCGCCGATCTGGATGTTTTCATCTACTCGCTCAGTGATCCGACCGTGGGCTGGACGTTTCATCGCCACTTCACGCACAGCCTGATTTTTATTCCCGTGGGCGGTCTCATCGCCGCGCTGCCGTTTCTGTTGATGAAGCGGTTCAAGGGTTACAAACGCGAAGTAATACTCTCCGCAATAATAGGCTACGCGACGCATGCCCTGCTTGACGCGTTCACGAGTTACGGAACGCAGTTGCTCTGGCCGTTCACGAATCTGCGCGTGGCGTGGGACTGGATAGGAATCGTTGACCCGGTCTATACGATCCCGCTCTGGATCGGAGTGATTTGGACCGCGCGGACGTATAATCCGAAAGCCGTTCGCGTGGCGCTGCTTCTGACGAGTCTCTACATCTGTTTCGGCGGATGGCGGCATCATCGGGCGGTTGAAATGCAGAAAGACTTAGCCGCATTGCGCGGCCACAAAATCGAATATTCGCGCGTAATGCCCGCGCCGGGATGGCTGATGTTCTGGCGGTCGGTGTACATCTCGAACGGGCGGCTGTATACCGACGGCATAGAGACTCGCTGGTTCAACTCCACGCTTGCGCTCGAAGGCGGCTCGGCGGATGTGACGACGCTTGATGATCTGCCCGCGAGCGCGCAGTCGAACGCGGAGGCGCGGCGACGGTTCGAAGTCTTCAACTGGTTCGCGGACGGGTTGATTGCTCCGGTTGCCACGACGAGAGAAGGTCTGAGCGCTTATGGTGATATGAGAATCACCTCCACAGTCGAGGGGCTGACGCCGTTGTGGGGATTGCAGTTCGATTCGGCGTCGGGCGCTTCGCGGCGTTGGACGCCGCCGCCGAACCAGAGCAGGGAGATTGGCCGGATGGTCCAGGCTTTGGTCTTCGGCGATTCCCGCTACAAATCGCTGGCGGAACTTCGCGCCTCGAACACTCAATGAACCGATGAGGACCGGCGCTGATGGCGATGGCTGTCTTTAATGATTTTTTCGCCGCGAGGGCGACAAACGGTATGTACAGAACGCTCGCCTGAAGTTATGATGGCCGCACGTTCCGTGGTTGGCTTAAATACTCACGACTTACTTAAAGCCACCGCAAATCACTGGGAAATCCGATATACATTCATTTAGCGCATGGGCAGCGGAAGCCGTTCTGGCTCAAGTTTGCCTGAATATGAACGCCCCTTTTTCTGACATTCGGCCAGGTTTGGATTTTGAAAACGGAGTTTAGCCCACACTCCCACATGTCAAGCCCTGTTTTCAAGGAGATGATCCAATGGTTCGGGAAAAATACCTGAAATTCCTCACTCTATTTTCAACCTCTGTTTTGCTAGTTATGCTCTTGTTCGCCAGCCTGCTGGCCTTCATTGCCGTTATAGCCGCGGCTTGAATCTCGCTCACACCGACAAGGATATGCCATATTTCATATGCAATATT
>Ga0187894_10003713_pt1 | contig 16842 bp, 22 predicted proteins | sample GBC1701081metaG_FD_136650 | JGI IMG/M metagenome (GOLD analysis project Ga0187894, IMG submission 136650) | White microbial mat communities from a lava cave in the Kipuka Kanohina Cave System on the Island of Hawaii, USA - GBC170108-1 metaG ... | reverse complement strand
CGTGCCGGGCTCCTGCGCGCCGAAATCGTTGGACGGCACGCCGAGCACGACGAGGCCCTTGCCCTTGCGCTCGCGCCACAGCGCCTCGAGGTCGAGATATTGCGGCGTGAACCCGCATTCCGACGCGGTGTTGACGAGCAGCACCGCCTCGCCGGCGAAATCCTTGAGGCGAATCTCGCCGCCGCCGATGCTCGGCAGCGTGAAGTCGTGCGCGGTTGTCATGGCGTCGTCCCTTGGCTTCGGTTGCGTTCGTCCTAATATCGGTCGCAGGATCGCCATCGGGCAACCGCCATGACCGCGCCGCGCATCGTCTCATTGATCCCGAGCGCCACCGAGATCGTGGCGGCGCTGGGCTTCGCCGACCGCATGGTGGGCCGCTCGCACGAATGTGATTTTCCGGCCGGCGTCGAGGCGCTGCCGCCGCTGACGCAGCCGAAGCTGAAGGTCGAGGGCAGCAGCGCCGAGGTCGATGCGCGCGTGAAGCAGCTCATCGAGCGCGGCCTCGCGGTTTATCAGGTCGATGCGGATCGCCTGCGCCAGCTCGATCCCGATGTGATCGTGACCCAGGATCAATGCCAAGTCTGCGCTGCGAGTCTCGCCGACGTCGAGGCCGCGACGCGCGGCTGGACCGGGCGGCCGGTCGAGATCGTCTCGCTCAACCCGATGTCGCTCGACGACGTGTGGCGCGACATCGGCAAGGTGGCCGAAGCCCTCGGCGTCGCGCGCGAGGGCGCGCGCCTCGTCGACGGCTTGAAGCGGCGCATGGCCGAAATCGCCGCCCGCGCGCCACGCGCGCCGTCGCGCCCGCGCGTCGCGATGGTCGAATGGATCGAGCCGCTGATGGCGGGCGGCAATTGGATGCCGACGCTGGTCGAGATGGCGGGCGGCGAGAATCTGTTCGGCACCGCGGGCCAGCATTCGCCCTGGCTCGAATGGGAGGCGCTCAAGGCGGCCGACCCCGATGTGGTCGTGATCGCGCCCTGCGGCCTCGATCTTCCGCGCATCCGCGCCGATTTTCCGGCGCTCGCGAAGCGCTCCGGCTGGAGCGACCTTCGCGCCGTCAAGGCAAAGCGCGTCTACCTCGCCGACGGAAACCAATACTTCAACCGGCCGGGCCCGCGCCTCGCCGAAACGTTGGAGATCCTGGCCGAAATCCTTCACCCTGACCGCTTCGACTTCGGGTTCCGCGGAACCGCTTGGGAAGCAGCGCCCTGAGGGCACGCTCGCGGACTAGCAGCACCCGCCGCGACTCGCTGCTAATGAATTGAATATTCTGTGATTTTCATGGGCCGTTCAGCGCTGTTACGGCACACTTTCTGCATGCACGCGTTCTTAGACGTGCAACAGTGGAAAAGAGATCGCCCATGTCCAGTCTCCGCCTGCAACTGCTCGGTCATCGGCTCACCACGGCCGAGATCATCTATCACATGCCGGATCATCCGCGCCTGCTGCAGACCTTCGTCTGGCAGTCATATGATCTGGCCCCGCGCTATCCGGCGCTCACCAAGTTCCTCCGCTTCTGGGAGCACCACATCGAAGGCGCGCTCCACATCGTGCGCGTCGCCAGCGCCGCCTTGGTGAAGCCCGCCGAATTCCGCTACGTCAAGGGCGAGCTGCGACTGCACTGATCGATATGCGGCGGCGCGGCCGTCCTCATCGTAGCGCGCCGCACTCCATTCACGATCGCACTGGCCGCGGCGGCGGCCGGGCACCTTGCGCCGCCGCGGCGCGCTCTTTACGGTCGCGCGCGGCTTTCGAGGGGGCATCGGGCGCGACCCATGCGATCGCTCTACCAACTCATAGATTTCGTGCTTTGGTTCTACATGCTGCTCCTCATCATCTATGTGGTGACGGGGCTCCTGATCAATTTCGGCGTCGTCAACGCCTATAACCGCTTCGTTTCCGGCATCTACGAATTCCTGATGCGCATCACCGAGCCGGTGCTGCGGCCGATCCGCCGCATCCTGCCGAATTTCGGGCCGGTCGATCTCTCGCCGCTCGTCGTCTTCATCATCATCTGGTTCGCGCGCAACCTGCTGGCCGAATATTGGCCGGCGCTGATGGGCGCGACGACGCCGTCGACGAGCAATTGAGCGGCGCTCCTTATGCGGTCGTGCCGGAGGGCGTGCGCCTCTTCGTGCGCCTCCAGCCCGGCGCGCGGCGGGAAGCCATCGAGGGCGTCGTCACCGCGGCGGATGGGCGCCTGTTCCTCAAAGTTGCGGTGACAGGGCCGCCCGAAGGTGGGAAGGCGAACGCCGCGCTGATCGCGCTGTTGGGCAAGCGTTGGCGGCTGCCCAAGCGCGCGATCGAGATCGTCGGCGGCGCCACGGATCGCAGAAAGACCTTGCTTTTGCGCGGCGATCCCGCCTCTTTGCAGGCGACGCTTTCCGCTCACCTCGCCTCGCCCGCGCAACCCGACTGACGCATGACCGACGCCAAGATCATCGACGGCAAAGCTTTTGCCGAAAATCTCCGCGCGCGCCTCGCGCGCCAAGCGGCCGCGCTCAAGGCCGAGCACGGCCTCGTTCCCGGCCTTGCGGCCGTCCTCGTCGGCAACGATCCGGCGAGCGAGGTCTATGTGCGGAGCAAAGCCAAGGCCACGCGCGAGGCCGGCATGAACTCGTTCGAGCATCGCCTGCCGGCCACGACCGACGAGCCGGCGCTGCTCGAGCTGGTGCGCCGCTTGAATGCCGATCCTGCCGTCCACGGCATCCTCGTTCAATTGCCGCTGCCGAAGCAGATCCGCGAAGCCGCCGTGATCGACGCTGTTGATCCGGGAAAGGATGTTGACGGCTTCCACGTCGTCAATGCCGGAAAGCTCGCGACCGGCGGCGACGGCATGATCCCGTGCACGCCGCTGGGCTGCCTCATGCTGCTGAAAGCGCGGCTCGGCGATCTGTCGGGGAAACGCGCCATCGTGCTCGGCCGCTCCAACATCGTCGGGAAGCCGATGGCGCAATTGCTCATTCGCGAAAGCTGCACCGTCACGGTCGCGCATTCCCGGACGCGCGACCTTCCCGCCGAATGCCGCCGCGCCGAGATCGTCGTGGCCGCGGTCGGCAAGGCCGAAATGGTGAAAGGCGATTGGATCGGCGAGGGCGCCACGGTCATTGATGTCGGCATCAACCGCATCGCGGCGTCGAGCGCCGAGAATCCGCGCAAGACGCGGCTCGTCGGCGACGTCGCCTATGCCGAGGCGCTGCCGCGCGCGGCCGGCATCACGCCCGTTCCCGGCGGCATCGGCCCGATGACCATCGCGTGCCTGCTCGCCAACACGCTGACCGCGGCATGCCGGCAGCGCGGCGTGAAGGTTCCGAGCTAGCCGGCTAGGCCTGCCAGAACGGCTTGCTCGCCTCGCGCACGGCGTCGGCGCGGCTGATGCCGACATCCTTGAGCATGCGATCATTCATGCCGCTGAGGTGCCTGCGCTGTTCAGCGCGTTCGCGCCATTCGGCAACGCGCTTGCGGATCGATTGAAAGGCGGCGCGGAGTCCGCGCGGTGCGGCGAGCGCTGCCGGCGCGCAATCCGGTCCGTCGACAAGCTTCGTCATGGTTGCGGGCACCAAACTTCGAGCATCCGCGCCGGCCAAGCTTGCGCGGGAGTGCGCGCCGTACAATTCCGCGCCGGAGAATGACGCTGCGTGCGGCCTCACGGCGCGCGCCGCGCGAACACTTCCACCTGCAGCCGCCAGGTCTTGCCGTCGTCGCGCGAGATCTCGCCGAGCCAATGGAACGAATTGGCCGTGATCTCGGTGAAGCGCCAGCGCAGCTTCACGCCGGGCGCGACGCTGCCGATCTGCACGATGTCGGCGCCTTCGGCGCGGCCGATCTGGCGCGTGAACACCTGCGTCGCCGGATCGCTCCAGAGGATGTGCCAGACGTCGAGCTTGGGATCGTAGACGCGCAGCGTCGTGCCATACCACGCGCCGGTCACCGGCAGCACAGGCAGAGGCTTCGTGGGATCGCGCTCGGCGCGCGGCGGCGTCATCCAGACATCCTGGATCGCGCGGCCTTCGAGCACCCAGCCGGAGTGGATCTCGCCGCGGCTCCGATGCGTGGTTCCGTCTTCGCCATGCGCGACGAGATCGGTTTCCCAGCGGCCGACGAGAAACGCGTAGAGGCTCATCTTGCCGGCGCGGTCGGGCGCGGGTCCGCCGCTGTGGAGGACCTCGGCGAACGACGAAGGGCGTGAGGACGACATGGTTTCTCCTTTCGACGGCGAAATTCCGTGCGCCGCAACGAGCAGAGCCGTTACAGAAACCAGCGCAAGACGGATCGCGTTCATCGGGCTCTTCCGCTGCCCAGTTGCCGGAGATGGTTGACTTAGAGCGGAGAGCGCGCCGGAGACTTGGAGAAAATTGCTCAGCCGCCGAGCTTCTGCTCGGCGGCACCCGGTGCTACGCTGCTTTGGCGGCTGCACGAGCGCGGGGACGCCGCGCCGCCATTCTGTATCCAATCAAGAAGACGATCGGCATCAGCCGAGCGAATGGCGCAAGCCCAAAGAGGAAACAGCCATGGCGAATGAGTTGCTGCGCGTGAAGATCGCGCCCAAGGGCATGGGTCTCAACGATTTCGTGGCCGCCCAAGAAGGCTTCTTCGAAGCGGAAGGCGTCGCCGTCGATTTCGATTGGAAGACGTTCCGCGGCACGCAGTCGAGTTGGAAGAACCTCGACTACTTCCAGCGCCCGCAGGATCGCCCCTATGCCGAGAAGGAAGAGGTGGTGCAGGGCGCCTGCGTGTGGGGCAGCATCTGCAACGCCAGCGCGGGCATGGGCCGGTTCGTGCCCGACTGCTACGGGGATTCACCCTGGGCGATCTTCGTCCGGCCCGATTCGTGCATCCGCCGCCCCGAAGATCTGAAGGACGTGCCGGTCGCGGTCGGCCTGCGCGCCGGCAGTCACTTCAACGTGCCCTACCGGCTCGAGGCGTATCTGCCCCTCGAGCACATCAAGACGGTGAATGTCGGCGGCTTCGGCGCGCGCCTCACGGCGCTGCTCAACGGCGAGGTCGAGGCAGCGAGCCTGCTGCCGCCGCAGATCGACATGGCCGAGCAGCTCGGGATGCGGAAGATCATCGAGGATCGCTTCAAGACGCTATGGTGGGTACCGGCCGAAGCGTCGCCCGCCGCAGTGCGCGGCTATCTCCGCGCGCTCGACCGAGCGGAAAAGGCGCTCACCGCCGATCTCCCGAAATATCTGCCGCTCTGGAAAAACGCCGTGCCGGCCGAGTTCAAGGATCGCAAATGGGACTATGCGCGGTTCACGCGCGGCGAGCGCTTCGTCTACGAGCCGCTGCCACGGCGCGAATTCGACGAAGTGTTCGAGCAGGTCGAGCGCTGGGGCCTCGACCAGCATCTGAAGGAGCGCTCCTTCGAGAAGCTGATCTATTCCGCGCCGTCCTGACGGCTACTGCACCGTCTCGGGCACCTCGAATTTCGGCCGTGCGTGCTGCGCCACGCAGGCGAGGTCGAGCTTGGCCGCGGGGTCGGCGACGAACGCATCCATCAGCGCGTTGCCGCACGGATGGCGATAGGAGACGTCGTGGCCGGAATCGCCGAAGCGGGCGACGATGGCGCCGGGAAAGCCCTTCGCGATCTCGTCGGCCCAGTCTGAAAGCGTGCGGATGTCGTAGGCGCCGGTCAGAATCAAGAGTCGCGGCGGCAGAGCCGGCGGCTGGTCGCGCACCGGCGTCGGCGCAAAGACCGTGCAGGCATCCTGACGCCCGCGCCGCTCGCTCGGCGGCTCGCTCGGCAAGACATCCTCCGGACAACGGGTCGTCACGAAGATCAGCGTACTGTCGATCGGCGGCAAGCGGCGCGGCATCGACAAGCCGTAGATCGCGTCGATGCGCGTGCGGGTGATCGGCTTGCCGGCGGCGAGGAAGCCGTGGAGGTCGAAGAGGGCGCGCGGCAGGTGCGGCAGCTCCTCGGCGAAGTCGAGGCGGCGGATCAGCGCCGCGGCGATGCCGCCGCTGCGGCGCTCGACCGCGAGCAGATGCTCGAGCTCGTCCTTGGCCTCGGGCGGCGTGCGCCGCGCGGCGCCGTTCCTCAACAGCGACTGGATCTCGGCGAACTTGGCGGCGAGATCGCCATAGGCCGCGGCGCAGCTGGGCTCGGCCGCGCAATCCTGGAACAGGCGCGACAGCAGCGCCCGGCGGACGACGACGTTCTCGGGGCGCGCAAGGCTCGGCGCCAGCGGCAGGGCCGCCATGATCACGCTGGCGCGCGCGCCGGCCGGGTCGATCTGTGCCAGGCGCAGGACGACGCGCGAGCCGTAGGACGCGCCCATCGGATTCCAGGTTGAGAGGTTGAGCGCGCGGCGGAGGTCGGCGAGATCGCGCGCCGTCTCCTCGGTGCTGAACGCGGTGGGATCGATGCCGCGCGCCTTCAAGCGCGCAAGGCAATCGGCCGAGCCGATGCGCCGCGGCGGGGTGGTGCCGTCCTCGGCGGGCTCGTTCTCGCAGACCAGACGCGGCGTCGAGCGGCCGACGCCGCGCTGATCGATGATGATGACCTCGCGCTGCCGGCGGAGCTTGGCGAGGCCGTCCATCACATAGGCGACCGGCGGATTGAAGAGGGCGCCCGGCCCGCCCGGCACCACCACGATTGGATCGGGCAGCGGTGTCTCGGTTCCCGTGCGCGGGTAGATGGCGAAGAACATGCGCACGCGCGGGGCGTCGGGGCCGCGTTCCGCGGACCGCGATTGCGGCACCACGAGATGGCCGCAGCGCGCCTCGGCGCCGGCCGCCTGCGTCCATGGACAATCGCGCCATTCGATGCGCGGCGCCTCAGCCTGCGCCCGTGCCAGCGCCGGCGCCAAGGCCACTGCCAGCGCCGCAACGATGAAAATCCTCACATCCGCTACCCGCATGAAGCATCAACGAAATACGCCGCCCACTCCAGCGGTCAAGCATGGCGGAATTTCGGCACTCGACCGCGCCCCTGCGCTTCCCTAAACAGAAGCGCATGAGCGGCACCAGCGACCACGTTCTCTACGCGGCCATCGTGTTCCTGGCCATCCATCTTCTGCCGGCGACGCCGTTGCGCGGCCAGCTCATGCGCGCGATCGGCGAGGGCGCCTATCGCGGCTTTTTCTCGGTGCTGTCGATCGTGGTCCTGGCGTGGATGGCCTATGCCTATGCCGGCGCGCCCCATGACGAGATCTGGCCGCAGTCGGCGTGGACCCGCTGGGCCCCGATCCTTGTCATGCCGTTCGCGTCGATCCTGCTCGTGGCAGGCCTTACCACGCGCAATCCCAGTATGGCCGGCATGGAGAGATCCATCGACTCGGAATTTTCGCCCAACGGAATCATGACCATCACGCGGCATCCCGTGCTGTGGAGCTTTGCGCTCTGGTCGCTGGCCCATTTACCGGCGAACGGAGACCGCGCCTCGCTTTGGATGTTCGGCAGTCTTGCGCTGCTGGCGCTGGCCGGCATGGCCATCATCGATCGCCGCAAGGGCGAGGAGATCGGCGCGGCGTGGGGCCCGGTTCTCATGCGCACCTCGGCCATCCCGTTCCTGGCGGTGCTCCAGGGGCGCACCAAGATCGATTGGCGGGGCATCGGCTTGTGGCGGCTGCTGGTCGGGCTGTTCTTTTTCGCGCTGTTCCTCGGCGGCCACCGTCACGTGTTCGGGGTCAGTCCTTATCCGGGCGTCTGGTGATGGCGTCGCGCCGCACGGGTCGCATGAGGTGGCGATGACCAAGAAAGCCCAAGGCCCGCTCGCCGGCTTGAAGGTGGTGGAGTTCGCCGGCATCGGCCCAGCCCCGATGTGCGCGATGCTGCTCGCTGATCTCGGCGCCGACATCCTGCGCATCGACCGCACCCAGGAGGCCGGCCTCGGCATCGCCACCCGGCGTCCCGAGTTCGATTTGCTCAACCGCAGCAAGCGCTCGGCGGCGATGGATCTGAAGCACAAGGACGCGATCGCAGCCGCGCTCAGGCTCGTGGAGCGCGCCGACGTGCTGATCGAAGGCTTCCGCCCCGGCGTGATGGAGCGGATGGGGCTCGGCCCGGATGTGTGCCTCGCGCGCAACCCCAAACTCGTCTACGGGCGCATGACCGGCTGGGGCCAGACCGGGCCGCTCGCGCCCGCGGCGGGCCACGACCTCAACTACATCGCCCTCATCGGCGCGCTGCACGCAATCGGCGGCGCCGACAAGCCGGTGCCGCCGCTCAATCTCGTCGGCGATTTCGGCGGCGGCGCGCTCTATCTCGCCTTCGGGATCTGCGCCGCGCTTTACGAGTGCCGGCATTCGGGCAAGGGCCAGGTTATCGATGCCGCGATGACCGAAGGTGCTGCCTCGCTGGCGACGATCTTCTGGGGGCTGATGGCGCAGGGCTCGTGGCACGACAAGCGCGCGGCAAACCTGCTCGACGGCGCTGCGCCGTTCTACGACACCTACGAGACCAAGGACGGCAAGTTCGTCGCGATCGCGCCGATCGAGACGAAGTTCTACGCCGAGCTCCTGAACAAGCTCGGCCTCGATCCGGCCGGCTTGCCGAAGCAATACGACACCCAGCGCTGGCCCGAGACCAAGGCGAAGTTCGCCGCCGCGATCAAGACGAAGACGCGCGATGAGTGGTGCCGCATCCTCGAGGGCAGCGACGCCTGCTTCGCGCCGGTGCTTTCGCTGGCCGAGGCGCCGAAGCATCCGCACAACGCAGCGCGCGGCAGCTTCACCGAGGTCGCCGGCGTCGTGCAGCCGGGCCCGGCGCCGCGCTTCCTGCGCACGCCCGGCGCCATCCAGAATCCGCCGCCCGCACCCGGCGCCAACACGGCCGAAGGCCTCGCCGATTGGGGCTTCAGCGAAAGCGAGATCGCCGCCATGCGCAAGGCGGGGGCAATTGCGTGAGACGCCGTTCCCTCACTTCCCAAGCAACGCCAAGCGGCGTTGCTTGGGCCCCTTCTCTCCCACTTCGTGGGAGAGAGAAGAAAGTGGCGCAGGCCTCCTTTTCTCTCTCCCTCTGGGAGAGAAGGGGCCCATTCGTCGCCACTTGGCGACGAATGGGAAGTGAGGGGCGGCGATGACCGTCTTGACTCTGCGCGCGATGCAGCACGATCTGCGCGCGCTCGCCCGCGGCGACGAGCAGGTTGCCGCGGCGCTCGAGCGGTTCGGCTATCCCGAGCTGCGCCGACGCCCGCCGGGCTTCGAGACGCTGCTGCGCGCGATCGTGTTCCAGCAGATCTCGATCCATGCGGCGGGCGCCATTTGGAAGCGCGTCGAAGCCGCCGTCGTGCCGCTGACCGCCGCTGCCTACTGCGGGACAAGCGACGACGCGATCCGCGCCTGCGGCTTTTCGCGTCAGAAGCTCCTCTACGCGCGCAGCCTCGCCGAGCTCGTCGCCTCGGGCGAAGTGCCGCTCGAAGCGCTCGACCGGCTGGAAGACGAAGAGGCGATCGACCAGCTCGTCAAGATCAAGGGCATCGGGCGCTGGACAGCCGAGGTTTATCTGATGTTCGCGCTCGGCCGCCGCGACATGTGGCCGGCCGACGATCTCGGCCTCGTCGTCGGCATGCAGCGGCTCAAGGGGTTGCGCAAACGCCCGGACCGCAAGCGCATGCTGAAGCTCGGCGAGCCTTGGCGGCCGCGGCGCAGCGCCGCTTCGCATCTCCTCTGGCACTACTTCCACAAGACCCAGGAAGAAGAGGCGCAGAAACGCAAGCAGGCAAAGCCGGCGAAAGGCGGGGGCATATGAATTTCGCGCAGTCCCTCTCGGGCCCGCGATACGGACCGGCGCGTGGCGGCAAGCCGCGCCAGCTCGTGGTTTTGCTTCATGGCTGGGGTGCCGACGGCAACGATCTCATCGGCCTCGCGCCCGCGCTGGCGCCGGTGCTGCCCGAAGCCGAGTTCCTCTCGCCCGACGGACCTTTCCCGTGCGACGCGGGCTTCGGCCGGCAATGGTTCTCGCTCGGCGACCGCTCGCCGGCGGGCGACATGGCCGAGCCGGTGATGGCCGCGCGCCTCGGCGCGGTCTCGCCGATGATCGATGGCTTCATCGATGCGGCGTTGCAGGAGCGCAATCTCGGCGGCGACAAGCTCGCGCTGGTCGGCTTCTCGCAGGGCACGATGGCGGCCCTCTATGTCGGTTTGCGCCGCGCAAACGGGCTCGCTGGCATCCTCGGCTATTCCGGCCACCTCGTCGCCGGCAAGGGACTGGCGCAACCGGGCCGCGCCCGGCCCGAAATCCTGCTCGTGCACGGCGACGACGATGAGATCCTGCCCGTCGCCGCCACGCGCGCCGCCGAGAAAATCTTGAAGGCCGAAGGCTACAAACTCAGCGCTGTGTATCGCCGCGGCCTCGGCCACGGCATCGACGAAGAGGGCTTGCGCGCCGGTGCCGCGTTCTTGAAGCGCGTGCTCGCCGCCTGAGCTCCGTTAAGCGCCGCCGATCAGCAGGACGCGCAAGCAAAACGCGGCCACCAGCACGCACACGATCGCGCCGGCGATGCCGGCCTTGGGGCCCCAGCGCTTCGGGAAGAAAACGCTGATCGCATAGAACGCCGCGAGCAATCCGATGATCGCGACGATCGCGTTGATGATGAGGGTGCCGACCGCGCCGAAAAATCCGGTCTTGGCCTCGAACACGTCGATGTCGGTGATCAGCAGCGTGAAGAGGCCGGCCCCCGCGGTGAGGATCAGCACCAGCACCGCAAAGCGGAGCGCGCCCTTGCTGTAATAGTTCACCGTTGCGGGCCGTGTTCGCGCCGCGCTACTCCGCCGCCACGAGCTGCCGCGCCGCGCTCTCGACGACCATCGGCGTCTCCCACTCCTGGCGCATCGGCGCGGCGCCCCAGCGCTTCGTCACCAGCGCGATCCAATCGGGCGTGTAGAGCGCCTCGGCCGCGGCGCGGTTCTCCCAGAGATAAATGCCAACCAAAGTCTGCCCGTCCGGCGCGATGCCGTAGTATTTCCGGATCAGGCCCGGGATGCCCTGATAGGTGTGGGCGGTGGCCTTGATCGTCTCGACGAGCTTCGCTTTGCTCGTGCCCTGAGGCACCTTGAAGGTCCACATCACGGTGTGCATGCCGGTTCTCCTCGCTCGGGGAATTCACTAAGGATAGCGCCTCTTGTGGATGAATGTGAGCGGATGCCGGCGCCCGATGCACAGCGCTAGCGCGGTCGCGCTTTGGGAAGCGCAAGCGCTTGATTCGGTCTCGATTTTGTCATGTAACCGTCCTATATTCCGCGCCACAATGACGACCATGAACACAGTGCCTCAACCGTGCCCAAGGGCCGACGCGGCTGGCAACCGCGTCCGGTTGAGGCCGCGCTCCTGAGGGGTGGAGAGACCGAGCCGTGGCGCCTGAAAACAACCCCGCTCTGGTCCTGAACGCGGATTTCCGCCCCCTCAGCTACTTCCCGCTTTCGCTCTGGCATTGGCAGGACGCGGTGAAGGCCGTGTTCATGGAGCGCGTGAATGTGCTCTCGGAATATGAGCGCGTCGTGCACTCGCCGTCTTTCGCGATGAAGCTGCCGAGCGTGATCGCGCTCAAGGAGTACGTACCGCAGGCGCGCCGCCCGGCGTTCACGCGGTTCAACGTGTTCCTGCGCGACCGCTTCACGTGCCAGTATTGCGGGACGGGACGCTCGGCCGAGCACCTCACCTTCGATCATCTCATCCCGCGCTCGCGCGGCGGACGCACGATGTGGACCAATGTCTGCACCGCCTGCGCCGGCTGCAATCTGCGCAAGGGCAACCGCCTGCCGCGCGAATGCGGCATGTTCCCGCGCCGCTTCCCGCACGAGCCGTCGACGCAGACGCTCCAGGAGCACGGCCGCCAGTTCCCGCCCAACTATCTGCACGAAAGCTGGGCGGACTATCTCTACTGGGATACCGAGCTGGAATCGGCGTAACGCCGTTCTCTGTTCTTCTCGTCATCCTGAGCGAAGCGAAGGATCTTGCGCGAACTGCCGACTGTGTTGGCAGCGGAGGCTAGATCCTTCGCTTCGCTCAGGATGACGGCGTTGGCAGCGGCTTCCTAAAACCGCTCGCTCAGCCAGATCGCGAGGCGGGAGGCGCGCTTGATCGCGAAAGTGAGCGGCTCGTAGCCGGGGGCTTCCTTGGCGCCCTCCGCCAGCGCTACGTTTTTGTGCTCGATCTCGTCCTCGCGGAACTCCTCGATCGTCTCCTTGAGCGCCGGCTCCTCGTCGCCGAGGCGCTCGGCCTGGCGGCGATAATGCGCGTCGATCGTCTCCTCGATGGCGACGGTGCAGGCCATCGCCGCCTTCGCGCCGAGCATCGCGGTGGCGGCGCCGAGCGCGAAGCCGGCCACGTGCCAAAACGGCTGCAGCAGCGTGGGGCGCACGCGCCGCTCGACCATCAGGCGGTCGAAGGTCTCGAGGTGGCGCTGCTCCTGCTCGGCCATGCGGCGCAGCACCGGCGCGGCGCGCGTCCGCCCCAGCACGGCGAGCTGCCCCGCATAGATGCGCGCGGCGCCGTATTCGCCGGCCTGATCGACGCGGATCATGCGGGCGATCGTGGCCTCACGATCCGGATCGCCGGGCATCAGCGCGGCGAGCGTCGGCGGCGCGGGCGGCGGCGCGTCCTTGCTCACCGCGCGCGCCCGCGCGCCATGGCGGCGCGGAAGGCGAACGCCGCCAGCACCAGCGAGATGATCGCGTTCCAGGCCGCCATCGAGAGCCCGAACAACGACCACGCGATCTGATCGCAGCGCGGCGCCGGCCGGCGGTCGAGGTTTTTCGTGAGATCGTCGACGCCGATCGGCGCATCGTCGCCCGCCCCCTCGCAGGCGGCGAGCCCGGCCCACCATTTCTGCTCGACGCCGGCATGGAAGACGGCCACGGCCACGCCGGCGAGCAGCGCCACGCTAATGAGGCCGAGCAGCCACGGCCGCAGCGAGCCGGGCCCGATCGCGAGCGCACCCGCCGCCAGCACCACGACCGCGATATGCGGCCAGCGCTGATAGTGGCAGAGCGGGCAGGGCGGCAGGCCCATCACGTATTGAAAGAACAGCGCGCCCGCGAGCAGGCCGCCGCTGCCCAGCAGCAGCACGAGCGGCGCATAGCGCCAGAGGGAAACGTCGCGGACGGCCAGGGTCGTCGCCATGCCGACTTTATATCGCCGCCATTGCGGCGGTGCCATGGCATCCCGGACGCAGGGTAGCCGGCCCGAGCGCTAGAGGAACTTCGCCGCCACGATGAACCCGCCGACCAGAATGACGACGAAAGCGGTGGTGACGAGCGTCAGGTACTTCTCGACGAAGGTGCGGATGGCGGGGCCGAACAGCTTCAAGAGTCCCACCTCGACGTAGAAGCGCACGCCGCGCGTCACGATCGAGGCTGCGATGAAGACCCAGATGTCGAACGCGGCCGCGCCGCTGACGATGGTCACGAGCTTGTAGGGGATCGGCGTCAGCCCCTTGATGAGGATGATCCAGAGCCCCCACTTGGCGAAGCCGTCGCGGAAGTCCTGCCCGGCCTGCTGCATGCCGTAGAGGTCGATCAGCCACTGCCCCAGCGTCTCGTAGAGGAAGTAGCCGATCGCGTAGCCGAAGATGCCGCCCAGCACCGAGGCCGCGGTGCAGACGAAGGCGATCGTCCAGCCCCGGTCCGGGCGCGCCAGCACCATCGGGATGAGGAGGGCATCCGGCGGGATCGGGAAGAACGAGCTCTCGGTGAACGACACCGCCCCCATCGCCCACATCGCATGCGGCTTCGAGGCAAGCGCGATCGTCTTGTCGTACATTTTGCGAAGCATCGAGATCCGGCAATGCGATGTCGGAACGGGCGGGAAGGAAGGCAGGCGGCGAATCGCGTCCTTCTCTATACTAGGCGGCGCGATCTTGCATTCCTATCTGTCCTCTGACATCTGTGCTCTGTCGTCTCAGCCCCGGTGGCGGAACCGGTAGACGCGGCAGACTCAAAATCTGTTGTACGCAAGTACGTGGGAGTTCGAGTCTCCCCCGGGGCACCAAGGGTGAGCTTCAGCCGCCCCGCGCATTGCTAGGACACGCGAATTGCAATGCCCCCCGTGGACTGGCCTCGGCTAGTCTTTTGCCGAGATCGCGCGTCCAAAAAAATGAGGGGGTTACATGCGTCTCCGGATCCTGGCGATTGCCGCAATCACGTGCCTGTCAGCGATATCGACCGCGGCTGCGCAGGAATTGCGCATCGGCTTCCTGAACACGACGACCGGCGGCGGCGCCGTGATCGGCAAGCATATCGAGAATGGATGGCTTCTCGGCCTCGAGCGCCTCGGCTGGGCGAAAGATGGCGACAAGCTCGGCGGCGTGCCGACGAAGATCTTCTACGGCGACGATCAGCTGAAGACCGATGTCGGCAAGCGGGAAGTCACGAAGTTCCTGAGCCACGACAGGGTCCACATCGTCGCCGGCATCATCTGGTCGAACGTGATGATTGCGGTGGCCGACGACGTGTTCTCGGCGAAGGCCATGCTGCTCAGCGCCAATGCAGGACCGGCGCCGCTCGCGGGCGAGAAATGCAGCCCGCTTTGGGTCACGACCGGGTTCCAGAACGACCAGATGGCCGAGGCCGCCGGCGAGCTCGCGAACAAGCACGGCGTGAAATCGATCTACCTCATGGCGCCGAACTACCAAGCGGGCAAGGACAACATCCAGGGCTTCCGCCGCATGTTCAAGGGCACGGTGGTCGGCGAAATGCTCTTCAAGGTCGGCGAGGCCGACTTCCAGGCCGAGCTTTCCCGCGTGCGCGCCGAAAAGCCCGAGGCGCTCTTCGTCTTTGCGCCGGCCGCGATGGGCGTCGCCTTCGTCAAACAATGGACCGCGTCCGCGCTCGGCAAGCAGATCAAGCTCTACACCGTCTACTCGATCGACGGATCGACGCTGCAGGCGATCGGCGATGCCGCGCTCGGAACATACACGACGACGAACTGGGATGCGGATTCGAGCGATCCGCGCAATCAGGCCTTCCTCAAGGCCTACGCGGCGAAATTCAATTCGCTGCCATCGACCTATGCCCTCGCCGCCTATGACGCGGCCACCGCCATCGACACCGGAGTCAAGGCCGTCGGCGGCAAGCTCGACGATATGGTGGCGGTGGCGCGGGCCATTCGCAAAGGAAAGCTCTCGTCGCCGCGCGGCGACCTCAAATACAACCACAACGGATTCCTGATCCAGCCCTATTACGAGCAGGAACCCGTCAAACAAGCCGACGGCAAGCTGTGGCTCAAAAGCGGACAGATGATCTTCACCCGGCCCGATTTCTACGGCGACCGCTGCCCGGCGGCGAATCGCCTATAGGCTCTGGTTCAACACGCCCTTGAACGCTTCGGCGTCGTAGGCGAGCAGCGTCTCAACGCGCCCGAAGCCCTGCTTCATGTACCAGATCGAGAAGGCCGACGCCGTTTCGGGCGACGGCGCCTCGATGATCGTCACGAAATCGAATTGACCTTGCGTGAAATAATTGGCCAGCACCGCGATGCCGAGCGCCTGGCACTTTTCAAAGGCACGCCGGCCGCGCTCCTCAGTTTGGCCGATCCACTCCGGCGAATGCGTTCCGATCAGCACGAACTTCATGGTGGATCTCCCTGGCGTCAGTCCTTGCCGGTCAAGGCGGCCAAGGCGGCCGGGCTCGGTCGCGCATAGACGAAGCGGCGGCACGGCTCGAGGCCGGCCCGCTCCTTCATGGCCACGGCGAACTCCGCGAACAGCACCGCGGCGGCGACAGAATCGATGATCGGAACCTGATCGACCTCGTGAACGTGATTGATGGCGATCATTGCCGCGACGAGGCCTTCGGCCGGAATGATCGCGTCGGCGCCCTGGGCAATGGCCTCGCGCGCGGCCTTCTTGAAGCGCTCGACATAAAGGCCCGGTTTGTCGAAATTCTTGTCGAGCTCGGCTTCCGTCATCGCCTCGTCGACGACGTGCACGCCGGAGACGCGCGCCTCGAGGTGATGCGTCGCGATCGATTTCAGGATGTACCCCTCGGCGAGGCGGCTCAATGTCACGAGCCCGATCTTGGGCGCCACCGTGCACGCCGTGAGCAGCGAGCATTCGGACGCCGAGACGACCGGAATCGTGGCGAGCGAGCGCAGCTCACGCAACACCGGTTCGCTGAACGTCGCGATGACGAAGGCGTCGCAGCCCGTGCGCTCCGCTTCCTCGACCGCGCTGAGGTACATCGGCACGTAAGTGCGCTGATAGGCATAGGGCGAGGAAACGCAGTCCAAGGTCGAGAGGCCGCGGCTGAATTTTGGGCTCGTCCCCTTGAGCAGGACCTGCGTTCCCGGCGAGGCGATCTCGGCGAATCGCTGCGTCAATGCCTTGAAGTAGCCGGGGTGGTGATCGAAATCGACGCCCGACTGGTACCAAATCTTCATGCCCATCCCGTGCTCCGCTCCCTTTCGGTCGCGCCACCATATCGGGAATGCCGGAAGGCGATAGACGAATCTGAGGGAGCGACGGCTGCGCATCAATCCTGGGTTCGGGATTGCAGTTCGGCGATCAGCGCGCTCGGGCTTTGTCCGGACAGCCGGCGAACTTCGCGCGCGAGATGCGCCTGGTCGGCATAGCCGGCCTCAATCGCCATCGGCGAGAGCGGCGCGCGGTCACACTCGAAAAAGCGCAGGAAGCGCTGGAAGCGAAGAATTCGCTCCAGCGTCTTGGGCCCATAGCCGAACGCCTCCTGGCAGCGCCGGCGCAGCGTGCGCTCGCTCCAGCCGAATGTGTCGACCAAGCCGCGGACGATGCCTCTGGGGTTCGGCCGTTCCCGCGCGGCGGCGGCCGCCGCGGCGCTCACGATGGGATCAGGCGGCGCAGCCCGATCCAGGCGATCGATGAGCGCGTGCTCCAGAATCGCCGCTGCGGCCGATGCCGTCTCGGCATCAGCAAGCTTG
>Ga0187894_10003712_pt1 | contig 16850 bp, 15 predicted proteins | sample GBC1701081metaG_FD_136650 | JGI IMG/M metagenome (GOLD analysis project Ga0187894, IMG submission 136650) | White microbial mat communities from a lava cave in the Kipuka Kanohina Cave System on the Island of Hawaii, USA - GBC170108-1 metaG ... | reverse complement strand
ATTCTCGGAGAATCGCGACCCGGAGGACGTGCAGAATCTGCTCAATGATTTCTTCGCGCTGACGGATGGCACGATTGTGCGTCTCGGCGGCACGGTCGACAAGCATATCGGTGACTGCACCATGGCGGTGTTCGGCGCACCCATCGCCCATGGCGATGATGCGCTGAGAGCGGTCGCCGCGGCGATCGCCATCTGCGAAGGGATGGCATCGCTCGCAAAGCGCTACAAGGCCGGTCCCCTCGATGCGCATTGCGGCCTGGCGGCGGGCACGGTGCTCGCGGCGACCACCGGCAGCGACGTGCACCGGCCGTATACGATCACCGGTTCTTCGGTCAATCTCGCCGCGCGCTTGTGCGATCTTGCCCGGCGCGGCGAGATATTGCTGTCGGATGATCTCGCGGCCACCGTCTCTCATCGACACTCGGTGGAGGCGCTCGGCCGCCGGCAGCTCGATGGCTTTGCCGAGCCGCTTCACGTGTTCAAGCTGTCGGCGCAGGAACGCGCCTCGCGCGAGGAGGGTGGGCCGCCCTTTGTCGGGCGCAGGGCCGAAATGGCGGAGATCGAGACAGCCCTCGATATCACCGCCCGGGAAGGGATCGGCCGCATCGTTCACATTCGCGGCGATGCCGGGATCGGCAAGTCGCGCTTGCTGGAAGCAGCCACCGCCGCGGCGCGCGCCCGTGGCCTCTCTTGTCTCCACGCTTCTGTCATGAGTTTCGGTGGGGGCAGCCAGACGCAATTGCGGCGCACCATCACGCAAGCCCTTCTCGCAATCGAGACCGATGCAGATGAGGCGGGCCTGGCCAAGGGCATTGCCGACTTTGTCGCGCAGCACGGCCTCGGCGAGCGTGACGAGACCTTCCTGCATGATCTCGTGGGCGTGATGATGCCGCCTGATCTGGTCCGCGTCTTCAATACCTTCGATGCCGCGGGCCGCCTCACGGCCCGGATCGAAACCTTGGCGAAGATCACAAGCCTTGCCGCCCGGCAGAAGCCGCTTTTCTTCGCGGTGGAGGACCTGCATTGGATCGACGATGACGGCCTCGACATGCTTGCGGCGCTGGCGCTTGCAGCTCAATCCTCTCCGATCACTCTCATCTTCACGACGCGTCCGGAACGCGATCCCTTGGGCAATGCCTGGCTCGCGCGGGTCGCGCCGACCTCGGTCAAGGTCCTGAACCTTGCCGCCCTCACGGACAAGGAGGCTGCGAGCCTTGCCGCGCAGGTCTTTGCCGGCGAGACCGCCCTCGTGCGAGAGGTCCTGCAGCGCGCCGCCGGCAATCCGCTGTTCCTGGTGCAGTTGCTGCATCACAAGACGGGGGCCGGCGGGGAAGCGCTGCCGCAATCGATCCAGAGCCTCATCGTCGCGCGTCTCGACCGTCTTTCCGAAAAGGATCGGCGCATCGTGCAAACGGCATCGGTTCTCGGCCAACGCTTCACTCAAGACGAGATCGATCATCTCCTCGAGGAACGGGGGGCGGAGCTGCGGCCCCTGATCGATGCCGTTCTCCTGCGGCGCGCCGGGCATCACTATGAGTTCGTGCATGCGCTGGTGCGCGATGCGACCTATGGCACTCTGCCGAAGTCGCGCCGCCGCACGCTGCATGTGAAGGCCGCCGAATGGTTCGGGCAGCACGATAAGATCCTTGCCGCCAACCATCTCGACCAGGCGCAGGATCCGCGCGCCGTCGACGCCTATGACGAGGCGGCGCAAAGCGAATGGTCGATCTATCACTATGACAATGCGATCGTCCTTAATGCGCGGGCGGTGGCGCTGGCGGAGGAGGGCGCGCGCAAGGCGGAGCTCCTGACGCGGCGCGGCGAGATGCTGCTCGAGACGGGTCAGATAGCACCGTCGCTCGATGTCTGGCCCGATGCCTTGCGGCTCGCCGAAGGCGACCGCGCGCTGTTCTGCCGCGCCAATATCGGCTTTGCCCAGAGCCTCCGATTGTCCGACCGGTTCGATGAGGCGTTCGCCGCGCTCGACCAGGCCGATGCGATCGCCGAGAACGACCGGCTCCTGCGTGAGCTGTCACGGTCACATCATTTGCGCGGCAATCTCCTGTTCCCGAAAGGGCGCTTGTCGGAATGCCTTGCCGAGCACCAGAAGGCGCTCGACTTCGCCCGAGCCGCGGGCTCGGTCGAGGCCGAGATCCGTGCTCTGGGCGGGCTGGGCGACGGCTATTATGCCAACGGCCGCATGCTCAGCGCCTATGACGCCTTCAGCCGCTGCGTGAAGCTTGCCCGGCAGGAAGGCTTTGGCCGCATCGAAGTGGCCAATCTGCCCATGTGGTCCATTGCCGCGCTCTCCAAAGGCGAGTGGCGCGAGGCCTACGATTGCGTTCGCGAGGCGATCGAGCTTGGCGAGCGCGCCGGTGCCAGGCGGGCGCTGATGATCGCCCATCACTGCGGCTATTTCAGCAAGTTCGAAGCGGACGAGATCGAGACCGCACGCGGCCACGCGGTGAAGTCGGATGATCTCGCGATCGCGCTCGGCGCCAAGCGCTTCGAGGCGGAAAGCAAGATGTTCTTCGCCGAGCTCGCGCTCACCGCCGAGCAATGGGACGAAGCGCGCCGCTATGCCAACTGGGCCTACAAGCTCTGCGAGGAGACCGGACTCAACTACATGGGGCCGATCGTGCTCGGCATGCTGGCGGAGCTCGCCAAGAGCGAGAGCGAGCGCCAGGCGCATATCGCGCAGGCGCGCGCCATCCTCAAAGCCGGCGCGCCGATCCACAATCACATGTATTTCAACAATCACATGATGACGGCGTCGCTGAAGCGCGGCGAATGGGAGGCGGCCGAAAGCTTCGCCCAGGCCATGGCGGATCACACCGCCGCGGAGCCCTTCCCGTGGGCCGATTTCCTCATCGACCGGGCGCGCATCCTGATCCGGGTGGGGCGGGGCGAGCGTAGCGCCGCGGCGAAAGCCGAGCTCGCGCGCGTGGCGGCACTCGGGCGCAAGATGAATTTCGTTCGCGCCACGCAGGCGCTCGACGAGGCGATTGCCGCGTGGGCCTAGCCGGCCACCGGTCTCCGAAAGTCGCGCCTGAAGATGTCAAACCATGAAAAGCGGAACTAACTCGCGTTCGGTCGTTATGTCCAGTTTTCGGTAGAGACGCAATTTGTGATTTCTCACCGCGCCTTTGGTGATGCCCAATTCCTTGGCAATCGCCATGTTCGGATAACCGCTCAGGCTCAATTCGACGATCTGTGACTCCTGCCGCGTGAGCCCGTGCATCTCGCAACGGCTCTTCAACCGTATGGTGAGATTGGTGGGATGCTTCCCGGCGCCGAAGCTTGCGAGCGCATCTTGCGATGATGCGCCCGTCACCGTCGGGAGCCGGTTCCAATGCAATTCCATGATCTCGGCCAGAAGCCTGGCGATCCTGCGGGCGGAGTAGACTTCATCGACGGAAAACCGGCGATCTTCCCTGTCCAGGCATATTGCCGTGCAGGCTTTCTCGCGGTTCGGGACCAATATGATCAGCTCATCGGCGATGTGAGCGACCCTTTCCAAGTAATCGGCATAGCGCGGATCGATCTGATTGCGTATCATAGAAATACTGACACCAGGCATCATGGTCTGGTTTCCGAGGGCATGGAAGACCGGATCGAACTGACAGACATTGCTGAAATAGAAGCTCTTGGCGTCGCTCTTTTGCCAGGTATCCTGGAGAATGACTGGCTTCGCGCCGCGTTGATAATCGGCAACGAACCAGAAATCGTTCGGAATGATCGTTTCCAGCCACCCTATGAGCGAAGCATAGAAGCTTGAGGTGCCCAGTACCCGCAAGACCGTCGCAAGGCCCTCCACCTGCTGCAGTCGAGAGTCTGGCTCAACCGACTGACCGAAACAGACCGGGTCGAGGTCGATAACGGAGGCATCATGCAACGTTATCTGGTCGGTCATGTCCGCAGACCTCCTGTTTATTTTAGGGCGCGCTGGTTTCATGCCGCCTCAACGGGTGACCAGTGACAGTCCGATGGTTACCCGTGTCACCATTGTAGTAATGGGCCGGGGCTTGTAAACGGATTAAATCGGCAACCGCTACGGCGAAGGCTCGGATGGCGCATGTTCGCGTAATCGTACCTGTGCTCGACAGCCCTGGGCTGGCAGGCAAGGCCAAGCTCGAATACGAGGCCATAGCCGCGCCCGGCACCACGATCAGCGTCGTTGCCGTGGCGCGCGGCACGAGCACGATCGAAAATGAGTTCGATGCCGCCCTTGCGGCGCCCGAGGTCATGCGGCTGGCGCGAGATGCTGAGGCCGACGGTGTGGATGCATGTATCATTGCCTGCTTCGGAGACCCGGGCATGGCCGGCGCGCGCGAGCTTGTCTCGATGCCCGTGGTCGGGGAGGGGGAAGCGGCGCTGCTGGCTGCTGCAGCACTTAGCCTGCGTTTCTCCGTCATGATCACGGAAAAGAACATCTTCCCGTTCGTACGCCGTCTCGTCGATCGCCAGGGGCTCGGCCCGCGCCTTGCCTCGGTGCGCGGTGCGGGGGCGGGCGTCATGGACCTGAACGAAAGCTGCTTGCCCAGGATCGTCGCCGAGTGTGTCGAGGCCGTCGAACGCGATGGCGCAGAAGCCTTCGTCATGGGGTGCACCGGAACCGGCTTCGACATGGCTGTCACGATCGAGAAAGCCCTGTTCGAACGCTTCGGCTGTCGCGTCCCTGTCATCGACCCCGCCAAGATCGCGCTGAAGCTGGCGGAAGGCTTGGTCGCCATCGGCCTCAGCCACAGCAAGCTCACCTATCCGACCCCGCTCTTCCGGCGGGACGAATATTCGTTCGCCTGACGTCTCTCAAAGCTAGGACTCGATATGTCGACATTCAGAAACTCCTCGTCGCGCCGTGATGTCCTTCGCTTCGCCGCGTCGGCCGCCATGTTCTCCGCCATCGCCAGGCAAGTGGACTTTACCAGGCCCGCTTTTGCCAGTGAGGATAAACTCACAGGCCCGCTGAACGTCCTGGCTTGGACGGGTTACGACGACCCTCGACTTATCGAAGGCTTCAAGGAGTTGACGGGCATCGACGTCAACGTGAAGGAGGCACAGAGCAACTCCGACCAGCTTTCGCTCGTGCGGGCCGGGACGACGCAGTTCGACATCGTCAATCCCGACGCGGTCTGGACGACGAAGTTCGCTCAGAGCGGCCTGACGCTGCCGCTCGATCCCGCCGACATTCCCAGCCTAAGCCAGATGTTTCCCCAGTTCAGGAACAACACGGACATCCAGTATGAGGGTAAGATGTACGGTGCGCCGACGAGGTTCGGCATCAACGGTATAGTGCACGATCTCGACAAGCTATCGGCCGCGGACGCCGAGGAGGCGCACGTGTTGTGGGATCCCAAGTTGAGGGAGCGTGTGTCGATTGTCGACTGGGCAGAACTCTACATCTACATGACCGCGCAATGGGCTGGGAATCCGGCGCCGGAGAAGGTCACGGGGGCAGACCTCGACGCGGCCATCAATCGGCTGATCGAATTCAAGCCCAACCTCCGCGCCTTGCACGACGACCTCGGTTCGGTCAAGTCAGACCTGATCAATGGCGATTCCTGGGCGGTATGGGGCGCCAGCAGCGACAATGTCGCGCGGTCGGCCAAGATGGCCGGCAAGAACGCGAAGCTGACGCTCCCCAAGCAGGGCGGCGCCATGTGGATGGAGACCTTGCAGATCGTGCGCGGCACGCCCAACCTGGCGACCGCGAAGGCCTATATCAACTACATGACCGGTGCGAAGGCGCTGGCCATCATGGCCTGGGGCAAGGAGCAGTTCTGTGTGACCAATGCCGAAGTCTCCAAGTATCTGACCGCCGAGCAGTACAAGTTTCTCGATCTCGACAAGGTCGACGAGTGGTTCGCCCACAGTGTCGTCGCAAAGGCCCCGGACGACGAAAAGGCCTGGGCGGACGCCTGGCTCAATTTCAAGGCTGCCTGAACCCTACCTCGGCATGACAATGGCTGGTACCACGATCACGCCGGCCGCTTCCTACGGTTCGACGGCGCAAGCTGCGAGTGTCAAGCGGGAGCGCGGGCACATCATTGCCGGTCTGGCACCTGTGCTGCTGTGGCAGACCCTCTTTTTCGTGATCCCGATGCTGATCCTGCTCGTCTACAGCTTCTGGACGATGCGCGACTATCGGCTGGATTACACGTTCACGCTGGACAACTACGTCGCGATCTTTACCAATCCGATCTATTTCAAGGCCTTCCTGCTGTCCCTTCAGGTGGCGCTGTTTGTGACTGTCATCTGCGCCGTGCTGGCGGTTCCGGTCGCCTACTTCATCGCCAAGAAGGCGGGACGCTGGCGCGTGATGCTCCTGGTCATGGTCATTATTCCGTTCTGGGTCAGCCTGGTCATGCGCGCCTTCGCCTGGCGGCTGCTCCTCGGCGAGCGCGGGTTCATCAATCGCGGCCTGGAACTCACCGGCGTCATAGAGCAACCGTTTTCCTTCTTGCTCTATTCGCCCACGGCAATCGTGATCGGCCTGGTCTACGCCTATCTGCCACTCTACGTGCTGCCGCTCTATGCCAGCTTCGACAAGGTGCACGACAACTGGATTGCCGCCGCCCAGGATCTCAACGCCACCCCCATGCGGGCATTCTGGGAAGTAACATTTCCCCTCGCACTTCCCGGATTGATGGTCGGCGCGGTGTTCTGCTTCATCTTCGGTCTGGGCGAATACATCGTCCCCGCGCTGCTGGGGGGCGGTAAGAGCCTGATGATCTCGCAGGCAATCCGCCTCGAATTCGAGCTGCGACAGAACTGGCCGGGCGGTGCTGCGCTTTCCATCGTGCTCATGGCCATCGTCATGGCGATCCTCGCCGTCTCGCTGCGCTGGCTTCGTCCGGAGACCGCCAGATGAGCGCGGGCACGGTCAAGCTGGGGCGCCCGAACCCGGCAAAAGGAGGTGTAGCGCTGACGGCGTACACGGCTCTCATATTCGCGTTCCTGTACCTGCCGATCGCCGTCATCATCCTTTTCGCGTTCGACGACAAGCCGGTGCCTGGCCTCCCGATGGCCGGCCTCACGCTCGACTGGTTCGGAAAGGCATTTTCGGATCCCGATCTCATGGCCAGCCTCTTCGTCAGTATCAAGCTCGCGCTCTCCTCGGCCGTGCTCGCTACCGCCATCGCCATGCCTGCCGCGATGGTGCTTGCCTGGCGCGAAGTCAGGCTGCGCACGCTGGTCATGTGCCTGTTGCTGGCGCCGATCGTGGTTCCGCAGATCGTCATCGGGCTCGGGCTGGTGCTCCTCTTCCGCCTGGTTCCGGACCTCATCGGTTCGCCGGCGATCATCATCGCACACACTACGCTGACGGCCTGCTACGCCACGATGATCCTCTATTCGCGCCTGCTCGGCTTTCGCCGTTCCTATCTGGAGGCAGCTATGGATCTCGGCGCTTCCGACCTTCGGGTGTTCTTCGAGATCATCCTGCCGCTCGCCGCGCCGGCGCTGCTCGCGGTGATGCTCCTCGCCTTCACGGACGCCTTCGGCGAGTACATCGTCGCCTGGTTCGTTGCGGGTTTCACTGAGACGTTGCCGATTGTGATCTGGGGCAGCATGCGCGGCGTGCTTTCCCCTGCCATCAATGCGATCTCATCCGTCATCATTGTCGTCTCCTTGGTCCTGAGCGCCTTGTCGCAAATATGGATAATCAGGCAGAGCCGGAGCTCCTCGTAGTGAACATGATTGGTACTGGGATCACAGCGGGCAGGGACGTCGCACCCGAGAAGGGTGTGCGTGTCGACGGCGTCACCAAGCGCTACGGCTCGTCCACCGCTGTCGACAATGTCAGCATTTCGATCGAGCCCGGAGAGTTCGTTACTCTGCTCGGTCCTTCCGGCTGCGGCAAGTCCACGCTCCTGCGCATGATCAGTGGTTTCGTGATACCGGATGACGGCGATATCCGTATCGACGGGCAATCGGTGGTGGCGCTGCCGCCGTTCAAGCGCAACACGGCCATGGTGTTCCAGGATTATGCGCTTTTCCCGCACCGCACAGTTGCTCAGAATCTAGCGTTCGGCCTGCGCATGCGTCGCCTTCCGCGGCCGGAGATAGAGAGGCGTGTGGACCGTATGCTCGAGATGATCGAGCTGCGCGGACTGGGCGAGCGAAGCACCGACCAGATCTCCGGAGGGCAGGCACAGCGTGTGGCGCTGGGGCGGGCTTTGATCGTCGAGCCGGCACTCCTGCTTCTCGATGAGCCGCTCGGCGCGCTCGATCTCAAGCTGCGCCGGCAGATGCAGGCGGAACTCAAGCGCATTCAGCGCGAGATGAAGCTGACCTTTCTCTATGTCACGCACGACCAGGAGGAGGCGCTCACGATGTCCGACCGCATCGCGGTAATGCGGGCAGGGCGCGTCGAGCAGTATGCTGCGCCGAGCGAGATCTACAACAATCCCACCACAGCCTTCGTCGCGGACTTTGTCGGCGAGGCGAACCTGTTGCCTGCGGTCGTGGCCGAGCCGTCCAGCGGTCTCGTTGTCGTTGCGGGCCGGAAGCTCCGCATACCGCCTGAACAGGCGAGAGGCCTCGTTGCCGGCAGCAGCGTCTCGCTGGCGATCCGCTCGGAAGCCGTGCAGCTCGCGCCACCCGGCGCCTCCGTCGAGCCCGGGCTTGCGGGCACGGTCGAGGAAGTTCTGTTCGCCGGGTCGACGGCGAAAGTCATCGTGCGGTTCGAAGGCGAGCTCACCTTGATCGCGACGCTCGGGGCGGGAACGCCTCTTCCGGAGCGTGGGCAGCAGGTGGGAGTGGGCTGGCGCGAGGCCGACATCCGTATCGTGACGTAGTCGCAGAGACAGCATCCCGGAGCGGAACAAGGAGCTTGAGTTGATATGCGCATACTGAAGGCCGAGGAACTGCCGGCTCTGGCGGATGGGGCAGGTATTCTAGGAACCGGCGGTGGAACCCACCCCTATCTCGAGCTTGTGCTGGCGCAGAAGCTCTACCGTGAGGGCGCGCAAGTGTCGCTCATGGACGCGTCCGAACTTGCCGACGACGACCTGGTTGCCGTCGTCTCCTTCATGGGCGCGCCGCTGGTCTCCAAGGAGCGGCTGCCCGAACCCGAATCCGTCTGCGAGGCTGTCCGCGGCATGGAAGCCTATATTGGACAGAAGTTCCGGGCGGTGATGTCGATCGAGATCGGCGGCGAGAACGCATTCCTGCCGGTTCTGGTCGGCGCGATGATGAACCTGCCGATGGTCGACGCGGACGCCATGGGGCGCGCCTTCCCCGAGGCGCAGATGACCAGCTTCGCCATTGACGGACTGGATCTCTTTCCCTTCTCGCTGGCCGACATCCGCGCCAACCGCATGATCATCACGCGCTCGGCCAGTGCCAAGTGGACGGAACGCATCGGCCGCGTCGTGGTGGTGGAGCTCGGTTCGATTGCGGGCACATGCAAGGCGCCGCGCACGGGCGCGGAGATCAAGAAACATGCGATCCTCGGGTCGGTCAGCCGCGCGCTGACACTCGGCAACGCCGTCCGCCGGGCCCGTGGCGAGCATCGTGACCCCATCGACGCCATCATCGATACCGAGAGCGGCGTGCTCCTCTTCCGCGGCAAGGTCGACGACGCCGCCCGCCGCACAACGGGCGGATTTGTGCGAGGCCGCGCGAGCATCGCCGGGCTCGGCGCCGATACCGGCAAGCAGATGACGATCGACTTCCAGAACGAGTTTTCGGCCGCCTTTATCGACGGCAAACTCTCGGCCTGCGTACCAGACTTGATCTGCGTGCTCGACGCCGAGAACGGCGAGGCGCTTGGCACGGAGACGATCCGATACGGGCAGCGCGTCGCCGTGCTGGCGCTGCCGGCCGCGCCGATCATGGTGAGCCCGAAGGGGCTCCCGCTGGTCGGCCCGCGCGCCTTCGGGTTCGACTTCGACTATCAGCCTTTCTCCGGCAAGGCTGCTTGAACATCGTCAAGACAGGATTTCTTCCATGAAACGCATAGGGATCGACGTAGGCGGCACCAACACAGACGCCGTGTTGCTCGAAGACAGCCGGGTCGTGCGGGCGGTCAAACGCCCCACCACGGCCGACGTAACCGAAGGTGTCCGCAACGCCCTTCACGGCATTCTCGAGGGGGGCCATGGTGAAGGCGTGGAAGCCGTCATGATCGGGACCACCCATTTCACCAATGCGGTGGTGCAGCGCGTTGGCCTCGAACGCGTGGCGGCGATACGTATCTGCTTGCCTGCGGCAGCGGCACTTGAACCCTTCATCGACTGGCCCGCGGACCTGCGCCGGATCGTCGAAGGTCCCGTGTTCCTCATTGGTGGCGGCCATGAGTATGACGGCCGGCCCATCGTTCCGTTCGATGGCGAGGCAATGCGGCGCGCCGCCGAGTCCATCAAGGCAAGCGGTGTCCGTTCGGTGGCGATCACATCGGTCTTCTCGCCGCTGACGGATGAGGCCGAGTGCGAGGCGTCCGCGATTCTCGCGGAGGCCTGTCCAGGTGTCGCGATATCTCTGTCGAGCACACTCGGCCGCATCGGCTTGCTCGAGCGCGAGAACGCCACGCTTCTCAATGCGTGCCTGAGGCCGCTGGCGACAAAAGCGGTCAAGGCGTTTGAGCAGGCGATCGCCGATGTCGGCATCGCGGCGGAACTCTACCTCACGCAGAATGATGGGACCGTCATGCGAGCCGAATTCGCCGAGCGCTTTCCTGTCTTCAGCTTTGCATCGGGGCCCACCAACAGCATGCGCGGTGCGGCCTTCCTGTCGCGTCTGAGCGACGCACTGGTTATCGATGTCGGCGGCACCACGACCGATATCGGGCTGCTGCGCAACGGCTTTCCCCGCGAGGCGAACTCTACCGTGGAAGTCGGCGGCGTGCGCACCATGTTCCGGATGCCCGACCTTGTCTCGCTGGCGCTCGGCGGAGGTACGCGCGTGGTCGGCAATCCGCCCAAGATCGGTCCCACCAGCGTTGGTTACGAAATCACGAAGAAGGCACTCGTGTTCGGGGGCGGAGAGACGACGCTCACCGATGTGGGCGTCGCATCCGGCCTCGCCGAGATCGGCGATGCCTCGAAGGCAGCCGGCATCGTGCCGGATATCCGAGCGGCCGTCCGGCAGTGGATCCGCGATGAAATCGAGACGACGGTCGACCGCATGAAGACCGATGCGCGGGACGTGCCGGTGGTCGTGGTCGGTGGCGGCGCGTTCCTTGTGCCCGAGAAGATCGCCGGCGTGTCCGACGTGGTGCGGGTGCCTCATCACGACGTTGCCAACGCGATCGGCGCGGCGATCGCACAGGTCAGCGGTGAGATCGACCGCATCTATCGCGACCTCAGCCGCGACGAGGCGATCGCCGCGGCGCGCATAGCGGCGGAGGATAATGCCGTGGCCGCCGGAGCTGCCCGCGACTCGCTCGAACTCGTCGAGGTCGAGGATCTGCCGCTCGCCTACATGCCCGGCAATTCGCTGCGTGTGCGCATCCGGGTTGTCGGCGATATAGCATAAGGAAAGGCAACGCATGCTCACCGAAGCGCGACTTCACAAATGGCTCGAAGCTTATGGGCGTGGCTGGGTCACCCAGTCGCCCGATTTGACGCTCTCGCTGTTCCATCCGGACGGGACGTATATGTACACGCCGTTCCATCGCATCATGCGCGGGCACGACGACATCCGGCAGTATGTCGAACGCGGCGCAGTCGGGTTGCAGGAGGACATTCATTTCTCCAGCGAGATCCTGGCGGTCACGGAGAAATTCGGGATCGCCCGTTGGAGGGCGGACCTCATCTGGAAGGAAACCGGCGAAAGGCTGCGTTTCGACGGCATATACCAGATATTCCTGGACCAACAGGACTTGTGCACGGAGTTCAATGAGTGGTGGCATAGCACGCCGCCGCTTCCCGAGGCGAACGCGCCGTGATCGGAAGCAAGGCGGGCTCGATGCACATCCTCGACGAGCGGGACATCACCGACCTGGCGCTCGGCGCCGGCATACTCGGCACGGGCGGCGGCACCCATCCATATCTCGAATACCTGAACCTTCTGAAGCTGTATCGGTCCGGGCGGCCGCTGCAGCTCGTTTCCCTGGACGACCTGCCGGACGACGCATGGGTTGCGGAGGTTGGCTATATGGGCGCTCCGCTGGCGACGAAGGAGCGTCTGCCCGACAGCGCCCATGCCGCCAAGCCGGTGCGCATGATGGAGGCGCATGCCGGCGTGACCTTCTCCGGCGTCATGGCGAGCGAGATCGGTGCGGAGAACGGGCTTCTTCAGTTCATGATTGCATCCGAGCTCGGGCTCCCGGTCGTCGACGCCGACACGATGGGACGCGCCTTCCCCGAGCTGCAGATGAGCAGCCTCGTCTTTGCCGGCCTGCCGTTGCATCCGCTCGCGCTCGCCGATATACGCGACAACGAAGCGATCTTCACTCACGGAGAGAACCAGACCTGGGTCGAGCGCATGGCCCGCCGGGTTTGCACCGAAATGGGGTCGATCGCCGCGACCTGCCGGCCGCCGCGCAGCATCGCCGATCTCAAGCGCCATGCACTGAGGGGTTCGGTGAGCCGTGCCCTGGCGCTCGGGCAAGCCGTCAGCCGTGCAAGAGCGGAAGGACACGATCCCGCCGAAACCATCGCGGCTTCGGGCAACGGCGAGGTGCTGTTCCGCGGCAAGGTCGTCGACGTCGCGCGCGCCACGTCAGGCGGCTTCGGTCGCGGCAAGGCCGAACTCGAGGGGCTTGAACGCTTTGCCGGCTCGCTGCTGTCGGTGGATTTTCAGAACGAATGGACGATCTGCCGCATTGATGGCGAACTGGTTCGAACCGTTCCCGATCTCATCTGCCTCGTCGAGACGGAGACCGGCCAGTCGATCGGAACAGAGACGATTCGATACGGCCTGCGGGTCTCGGTCGTCGGGCTGCCAGCCGATCCGGTGCTCACCACGCCGCATGCACTTACCTATGTCGGTCCCCGGGCATTCGGATACGACCTGGACTACCAGCCATTGAGGAGCATCGAAAGCGCGTGAGCCTCGTAGCCTTGGCGCCAGCCGGCGAACCCTATGTCGCAACCTTCTCCATTGCCGCTGTCGACCGAGAAACCGGTGACGTGGGAGTGGCGGTCGCGTCCAAATTCCTTGCCGTGGGCTCGATCGTGCCTTGGGCGGATCCCGCTGTCGGCGCCGTGGCCACGCAAGCCCTGGCCAACGCCACCTACGGCAGGCGCGGGCTGGCCTTCATGCGCGACGGGCTCACGGCCGAAGAGGCATTGGCACGCCTGATCGCCGACGATCCGGAGCGTGAGCGTCGGCAGGTCGGGCTGGCGAAGCTCGACGGTTCCTCGGCGTCGCATACCGGCACGGAATGCCATCCCTGGGCCGGTCATCGGACGGGAGCCGGGTTCGCCTGCCAGGGCAACATCCTGACTGGTCCGGACGTTGTCGAGGCGATGGCCGCCGTCTTTCTCTCTGCTTCCGGACCGCTTCCGCATCGCCTCTTTGCGGCCCTGACGGCGGGCGACAAGGCCGGCGGCGACAGCCGTGGCCGGCAGTCCGCAGCACTGCATGTCGAGCGTACCAAGGGCGGCTACCAGGGTTTGAGCGACGTGCTGGCGGACCTGCGCGTGGACGATGCGAGCGATCCGGTGGGCGAACTCGGGCGACTGCTGGAGCTCAACGATCTCTACTTCGGCAGAAGCCCGGAGTCTGACAAGATCGACCTTCGCGGCCCGGTCATGGCGGAACTGGCGACGCTGCTGGCGCGGGCCGGACGGCCACTGCCGGGCAAGGCCGACATCGAAGACCCCGCAACCCGGACCGCCTTCGAGGCCTTTGTCGGAATCGAAAACCTCGAGGACCGCGTCGACTTCGGGAGGCTTACCATCGACTCGCCGGCCTTGGAGTTCCTGCGCAGGACGTTAGGCTAGTTCGATTGGATGATGGCGCTGACCCGGCCGGGCTGGATGGTGAAGACCGAGGTCTTCTCCACGCCGTCGATCCGTGTGCTGAGCACATAGCGGCCGGGCTTCAGCACGACATCGGCGGTGGGGCCGGGGATGCCCGGCAGCTTCTTGCCCTTGGCATCGGTGATGATCCAATAGATGTCCTGCTCCCCCGCACCGGAAGCATCGAGACGGGCAATGCCGGCGGTCATGTCGAGCTCGACCGCCGACAGGAGGCCCGGCTTGACCATGACCTCGGTCATGGCCTCGGCGTTGCCCGGCTGGAAGCGGCTCTCGACGCGATAGGACCCGGCGCCGAGTCTGAGGATCTCGCCCGGCTCCTCGGTGATGGCGACGAGCGTCCCGCCATCCACGCCTGAAGACTTGTAGACGCTGGTGAAGGGCCGCGCGGCGGGAAGGCCGAGCTGCTTGAGCTTGGGCAGGACGCGCAAGCCCCCGGCATTGAGCACGAAGGTCACGGCAAGGCGTTGGCCTTCGAGCAAGGTGAGCTTGCGCTCGACCTTCACCGCGCCATAGCTCGCTTCCACCATATAGTCGCCGGGCTCGACTGCGAGCGAGGCCGTCTCGGCATCGCGCGAGAAGAGGGTTTCGCCGCCAAAGGCTTTCACCTGCCAGGAGATCGGCCAGTTGATGACGCCGCCGTCTTCGCTGAGGCGGGCGTTGAAGGCGAGGCCTTCATTGCCGGGGCGGGTCAGCTCGATGCGGACCTCCGCTCCCACATCATCGCCCGAGCGCTGGATGTCGGGCGCGCGGTCGATGGCTCCGGTCGAGGAGGCGGCAAGCGCCGGAGAGGAAAAAAAGAGGGCCGCCAGAACACTCAACATATGGCGGCCCTTGAACATGAAAGACGTTCCCCTGTTATCCCCCGGCCAGCCCGGCCGGCAGGGACAGCCAACACGAGAAGCGGGCCGGCCTCAAGAATATGCTTAATTTTTGGTTAACGCAGCCCGTGCAATTGTGCTTTGTTTTTTCCGATCTTGACTTTGCCGGTCGGGTTCCTTTGTTAAGGGCATGACCCGCCTCAATGACACCTCCTCAGCCTTAAGCCTGCTCAAGACCCGAAAGTCGGCCTCCGTCAAAGCCATGGCGGAGCCCGGTCCCACGCCGGAGCAACTGAAGACCATCCTCGAGATCGCCGTGCGCGTGCCCGATCACGGCAAGCTGACACCCTGGCGGCTCGTCCTGTTCGAAGGCGAGGCGCGGCGGAAATTCGGCGAAGTCATGAAGGCCCGCTGGCAGGAGCTGCATCCCGATCACGGCGCGGAGTCGCTCAGCTTTCAGGCCGGCCTGTTCCTGAGGGCCCCGACCGTGCTCGTCGTCGTCTCCAAAGCGGGGCCGCATGTGAAGATCCCGGAATGGGAGCAACTCCTTTCGGCCGGCGCCCTGACCCAGAACATATTGCTCGCCGCTTCGGCGCTGGGCGTCGGCGCTCAATGGAACACCGATTGGATCGCCTATGACCCCATGATCATGAAGGCGATGGGACTGAGTGAAACCGAAAAGATCGTCGGCATCGTTTATTTCGGCACGCCCGCCGCGGCACTCGAAGACCGGCCGCGGCCCGATCCCGAAAGCCTCATCACCCGCTGGCGAGGCTGACGGCTTTCATGACGATCAAAGGGGTTCTCTTCGACAAGGACGGTACGCTGATCGATGTGACCGGCACGTGGGTCCCGGCCTATCAGCAGCTCCTCAAGGAAGTTTTCCCCGATCGCGACGCAGCCGAGATCGAAGCGAAATTCGTGGCCGCCGGCTATGATCCTGAAACCCAAGCCTTCAAGGCGGGCTCGATCCTCGCGCAAGGCACCACGCGCGACATCATCGAAGTATGGTGGCCGGGGCTCGATGCCGCGAGCGTCGCCGAGAAGATGAAGCTGCTCGATGTCGATTATCGCGAGCTCGGCTTGAAGCATCTGAAGGCGCTGATGCCGCTGAAACCCATTCTCGAGGAGCTGCGCCGGATGGGGTTCAGGCTCGGCATCGCCACCAATGACACGGCCGCTTCAGCGGTGCTGCATATGAGCGCCCTCGACGCGGAGCAGCTCTTCGATGTCATCCTCGGTGCCGACAGTGTCGCGCGGCCAAAACCTTTCGGCGACATGATCCATGCTTTCGCCGATGCGGTCGGCATCAAGGCTGAAGAAGTCGCGATGGTCGGCGACAATCCGCATGACATGGAGACGGCGCATGATGCGGGGGCGGGGCTCGCCATCGGCGTGCTCTCCGGCAATTCGGCGGCGGATCATTTGGCGCCGCTCGCCGACCACGTGATCGGCACGATCGCCGAGCTGCCGGCATTGCTGAGGAGAATTGGCTGATGCATTACGATGCGATCGACAACACGCATGGCCTGCCCAACGATCCGTTCAAGGCGATCGTGGCGCCGCGCCCGATCGGCTGGGTGTCGAGCATGGCCCGCAACGGCGTGCCCAATCTCGCCCCCTATAGCTTCTTCAATGCCATCGGCGAGAAGCCGCATTACGTCGTGATCGGATCGTCCGACATGAAGGACTCGCTCACCAATATCGAGGCGACGTCCGAATTCGTGGTCAATCTCGCGACCTATGAATTGCGCGAGCATATGAATGCCTCATCGGCGCGCGTGGCGCCCGATGTCGACGAGTTCAAGCTCGCGGGACTGGAGCCGGCACCGTCGCGCTTCGTCAAGCCGCCGCGCGTGGCCAAAAGCCCGGCGGCGCTCGAATGCCGGCTGTTCCAGATCGTGCCCTTGCCGGATGATAATGGCGATGCCAGGCAATGGGCGATCATCGGGCGCGTCGTCGGCATCTATATCGACGACCGCTTCATCAAGGACGGGCGCGTCGACACCGCGGCCATGAAGCCGATCGCGCGCATGGGCTACAGCGAATATGCGACAGTGGAGGCCGCCTGGCGCATGCGCCGGCCGGATTAGAACTTGCT
>Ga0187894_10003711_pt1 | contig 16856 bp, 13 predicted proteins | sample GBC1701081metaG_FD_136650 | JGI IMG/M metagenome (GOLD analysis project Ga0187894, IMG submission 136650) | White microbial mat communities from a lava cave in the Kipuka Kanohina Cave System on the Island of Hawaii, USA - GBC170108-1 metaG ... | reverse complement strand
TTGGCGGCGCGGAAGTGCTTGCGGGTTCGCGATTTGCAGAAATCTCAAAAAATGCGCGCCGGAGGGGCGGCACGTTTGCGCCGTTGTGCGCACAAGCAAGGTAGATGCATGTATTGACGAGCTACCTCGAGGGACCCAGCCGATCGGGTGACGGGACGGTTTTGCAGCAATGACAGCTGAGTTTGAGCACTGCTGCCCGCGGCGGACCGCAGGAACAGCAGTTGCATCTCTCAAAGGTCCCCGGGGCACGGCGAGAACGCCGTACCCCGGCACCCCGCGTGGACTGTTCCGCCGGGCTATAACAGTCGATCTCTGTCCTTTGGCTCACCGCGGCCGGAGCGTTTTTTCCGGTCGGCGGGCGTTCGCGCATGCGCACCGACCACGACTATCTCGACACAATCGCCCAGCATCCGGCCGTAGCGGCACTCGCGGGGGCGCTCTGCGCCGGGCGGCAGGTGCTGGCCTCCGGCGCAGCCGGGTCATCGACCGCGCTTATCGCCGGCGCCGTGCACCGGCGCAGCGAGCGCCCGGTGGTCCTCATCGTCGCGCACCTCGATGACGCGGATGAGGCCGTGGAAGAACTGACAGGGCTCGGGATCGACGCCGCGCGCTTCCCGGCCCTCGAAGTGCTGCCCGGCGAGACGCACGCGAGCCTCGACCTTTTCGCGGAACGCCTGGCGGTTCTGAGGAGAGTCACGCAGGGCCTAGCGAACCATGTTGCTGGCGGCGAGATGTCGGATGTCGGATGTCGGATGTCGGAAGAGGCATCGCGAGGATCATCCCCCGCGGTTCTTGTTTGCCCGATTCAAGCGCTGATGCAGCGCGTCCCCTCGCCGCAGCGCCTGCCGGAACTCTCGCTGACCATCCGCGCGGGCGATCAGCGCCGGCCCGGCGACATGGTGCGCTGGCTCGACAGCGCGGGCTACCGGCGCGCCGACTCGATCGAGGAAGTCGGCGACTTCGCCGTGCGCGGCGGCATCCTCGACATCTTCGCGCCCGGGGGCACGGGCGCCGTGCGCCTCGATTTCCTTGGCGACGAGGTTGAGTCGATCACCGCCATCGACCTCGAGACACTCGGCTCGGGCCAGCGCCTGAGCGAGATCACCCTCGTCGGCGCGCGCCTCGACGCCGCGGGCCTGCTCAGCGGCCAGTCGGACTCCTGCCTGCTCGAACTGATCGACCCGAGTTCGCTCGCGATCGTCAGCGAGACGCTGGAAGTGGCCGAGCAGGGTCGCGGCTATTTCGAACGGGTCACCGAGTCGGGCGGCATCATCGGCCCGCCGGCGGTGTTCGCGCTTCTGCGAAAGCGGTTCGCGGGCGTGGCCGAGATCGGGCAATACGGCTCGGGCAGCGGCGCGCGCGCTGGAGCGGCGATGGAACTGCCCGTGCGTGTCCTTCCGGACTTTGCGCGCGAGGCGGGCGATGCGGTGGCCGAACTGGCCGCCAAGTCGCAGCGCGGGCGTGTCCTTGTCCTGTGCCAGAACGAGGGCGAGCACCAGCGCCTCGGCGAGTTGCTGCGCGAGTTCGCGCCGGACTCAAAGATTCAGAGTCGGGTCGGTTACCTGCATCGCGGCTTCATCTGGGGCGAAGAGGCCGGACAGTCGCTCACGCTCGTCCCCTACCACGAACTCCTGCACCGCTATCACGTGCGCCGGCGCATTCGCAGGCTCACCGCCGGCGCGCGGGCCGCCGACACGTTCCTCGAAGTCTCGCCCGGCGACTACGTCGTCCACACCGATCACGGCATCGCGCGCTTCATCGGCCTGCGCACCATGCGGGCCCGGCGCCCCAAGCCCACCGCCGAGGAGGCGACCACGGAGAAAGCCCTCAAGGCCCGCGGCGCGGCCGATGGCGAGGCCGGCGGCCCGGGCGAGGAGTACCTGACGCTCGAATTCGCCTCGCACGCGCGCCTGCACGTGCCCGTCTCGCAGATCGACCGCGTGCAGCGCTATGTCGGCGGCTTCGCGGGCAAACCGCCGCTCTCGACGCTCGGCGGCAAGCGCTGGCAGGCGCAGAAGGACGCCGTGCGCGAGTCGGTGCGCGACCTGGCGGCGGAACTGCTGCGCGTGCAGGCGGCGCGGCAGACGCAGCCGGGCGTGCGCTTCCCGGGCGATACGCCGTGGCAGAAGGAGTTCGAGGCCGCGTTCCCTTACGACGAGACCGAGGACCAGGTCGCCGCGCTCGCCGAGATCAAGAAGGACATGGCCACCGAGCGCCCCATGGACCGGCTGCTCTGCGGCGATGTCGGCTACGGCAAGACGGAACTGGCGATCCGCGCGGCGTTCAAGGCCGTCGAGTTCGGCAAGCAGGTGGCGGTGCTGGTGCCGACGACGCTGCTGGCCGAGCAGCACGAGCGCACCTTCCGCCAGCGTTTCGCCGACTTCCCGTTCCGCATCGAGAGCCTGTCGCGCTTCAAGAGCCGCGGCGAGGCGGCGGAAGTGCTGGAAAAGACGCGCAAGGGCCAGGTGGACATCCTCATCGGCACGCACAGGCTGCTGAGCAAAGATGTGCGGTTCGCGGACCTGTCGCTCGTGGTCGTCGATGAGGAGCAGCGGTTCGGCGTGGAGCACAAGAACGCGCTGCTGGCCCTGCGACTGACGGTCGATGTGCTCACGCTCAGCGCCACGCCGATCCCGCGCACGCTGCACATGGCGATGCTGGGGCTGCGCGATATCTCCTCGCTGGCCACGCCGCCGGCGGACCGCCGGGCTGTCGTCACCGAGTCGATCCCCTACAACGAGAAGCGGATCGCGCAGGCGATCGCACGGGAACTGGCCCGAGAGGGACAGATCTTCTTCGTGCACAACCGCGTGCGCGATATCCGCACCGTGGCGGACCGCGTGCAGCAACTGGCGCCCGATGCCCGCATCGTTGTGGGGCACGGGCAGATGCCCGATGGCGAACTCGAGGAGATCATGCACCGGTTCGTGGCGCGCGAGGCGGACATCCTGGTGAGCACGACGATCGTCGAATCCGGCATCGACATCCCGACCGCCAACACGATCTTCATCAACAACGCCGACCGCTTCGGACTGGCGGACCTGCACCAGCTGCGCGGGCGCGTCGGTCGCTACAAGCACCGCGCGTACTGCTACCTGTTGTTGCCCGAGGACCGGCCGGTGACGGACATCGCGGCCCGGCGCCTGCGCGCCCTCGAGGAATTCAGCATGCTCGGCGCAGGGTTCAAGATCGCCATGCGCGACCTGGAGATCCGCGGGGCGGGCAACCTGCTCGGGCCGGAGCAGTCCGGGCACATCGCGGCCGTGGGCTACGACATGTATTGCCGCCTGCTGGAGGAAGCCGCCCGCGAACTCAAGTCCGAAAACGCGGGACAAGAAGAGGGCGTGAGCATCGAGATCGGCGTGAGCGCCGCCCTGCCCAAGACGTACATCCCCAGCGAGACTCGGCGCGTCGAGGCCTATCGCCGGCTCGCGGCCGCACGCTCGGTCGAACAATTGCGCGCCGTCGAGCGCGACATCACCGAGGCCTACGGCGCGCCGCCCGCGGCGGCCCAGCGCGCGATCGACCTTGCCGAGCTGCGCGTGCTGGCCGCAGCGCTCGGCGTGCGCGCCATCCTGCGCCACGAGCAGGATGTGATCTTTCGCTGCGCGGATGGAAGGCCGGTCGCCACGGCCCTCGAAGGCACGCAGGGCTCCGTGCGGATCATGTCAAAGGGCGAAGGCCAGACCAGCGAAGAGGTCTATTTCCGCCCACCGCCGTCGTATCTCGAGCCGGAGACCTTACTCACCGTGCTTCGCAAACGCCTCGGACGTTCCCAAACCGACAACGACAAAGGGCTGCACGCAACGGAAAACATTCGAAAACAGACCGGAAGTCTCGCGAGTCAAGGAATCCGGGGTCCCTGATCTCTTCACACGCAAGTGCTTCTCCGCGCCTCTGCGGTGAATGCCATTCAGGTTCCCCCCGGCATCCACACATCATGCACGTCCTGCTCATCGTTCACCCGCCGCAGCAGCAAGTACACGATCGTCGTCGTCGCGAAATGAAACGAGATCATGAACCCGAAGAGCAGCACGGCCAGCACCAGGTTCCACACGCCCAGCACCTGCCCCGCGACAGTCTCGCTCGCCGGTCCGAAGAGCGCCGCTCGTTTCTCCTCCGGGAGCCACGATCCCGCCAGGGCCTGCGTCGCTTCGCCCGCGGCACCGATGAACCACGCGGCGATCCCGATCACGAAGAGGGCCTGCACGACGGCCAGCGCGATGTACAGGAGCGCCCGACCCGGGCGGCCGAGCAGGTACGCGTAGATCCGCTGAACCGCGTCCACAGCGTCGGTGCCCTCCACCGCAACGGCGGGCACGAGCATGCCCTGCCCGAGCACGAACCCGACACCCAGCAGGATCAGCCCAAATCCCAGCACGATGAGCACGCCGTAGAGCACCGCGCCGACCACGTTGAGGTACGGAACGCTGAGCAGGACCCAGCCGACGATCTTGAGCAGGAAGACCAGCAGCGCCATGGCCACGAGCGGGATGAGCAGCGCGCTGGTGAGCGAGAAGCCGCGCGACAGCGCGTACTTAACGGCCGCGCGCGGGCTCAGATTCATGTGCCCCGCCACATCGACGGCGATGGTGCGCGAGAGCGCCCCGCCGCCGATCGCCCAGACCGGCGCCAGCAGAAGCAGCGCCAGCGCGACCACGAACGGCCGCTGCGAGACCGCATCCAGCGGCGCGGTGACGCAGGCGGCGGCAAGCGTGCCCAGCGATTCGACGAAGCGTCCTCCCAGCAGTGCGCCCCCCGCCTCGACCCACCCGTCGCGGATGCCCCAGACGAACCCGGAAGCGACGCTCGCGCTCCCGAACCAGCCGATCACCCAGTCCCACACGGTCGCGACCGCCCACAGGCCGATGGCGGTCGCGATGCCGAGGAGCATTCGCGGCGGCTGGATGGAAAGCGCGGCGGCGCGCAGCAGCGTGGGCCAGATGAGGCCCGCCGTCAGTTCCGCGAGGGTGATCGGGCCCGTCCGTCGAACCGGGCCGTTGTCGGCGCGTTCCTGTTGTGCCATCGCGACCCCTCGACCGGCGTGCGCGGGCATGCTAACGGCGCGGCGAACCCATCGTCAACGCGAGCGCCCGGCGCCCGATTGTCCGTGCGCCGGGCTCCGCCCCAATGCGCCGGCGAGCGCCGCCAGAATCTCTTCGGGCTCGCTCATCCGCCCGGCGCCGACCGTGCGGCAGGCCTGCCAGCCCTCGCCGGGGCCGATGAGCTGGTACCCGTCGCGGATCAAAGTCTGCGCGTTTCGCTGGGTGGAAGGCTGCTCCCACATGACCTCGTTCATCGATGGAGCAAGGAGCACCGGCGTTCGCGAGCGATCGACCGCGCTGAGCACGAGCGTGACCACGTCGTCGGTCATGCCCTGGGCGAGGCGCGCCATGCAGTCCATCGTGCACGGCGCGACGACCGCCGCATCGGCCGCGCGGGCCAGCGAGATGTGCTGCGGGTCGCTGGATTCCACGTGCTCCCACGCCGAGGTGTAAACCGGGCGGGCCGAGAGCGCCTGAAACGTGAGCGGCGCGATGAACCGCGTCGCCGAATCGGTCATGAGGACCGTGACTTGCGCCCCCGCCTGCGCGAGGCGGCTGACGAGCGTGGCGGTCTTGTACGCCGCGATGCCGCCGGTGACACCGACGATGAGGCGTCGGCCGGCGAATATCTCGCTCCCGCGCCCGGGATCCGGGAGGTCGCCCTGGATGCGGCTGGGGCTCATGGCGGGGCCGCGCTCGGCGGCGTCAGTCTTCGTTGCGCCCGGGCAGCCGGCGCGTCTGGCGCGGGCGGACGGGCTGGCCGGAGGGGTCGAACTCGACGCCGACCTTGTCGGTCATGATCTCTTCGATGACGATCTCGAGGTCTGAGCGGTTGTGGCGCTCGACGAGCGGGCGCGCTCCATCCATCAGGTTGACCAGGCGGCGCTGGATCAGGGCGCACAGCCTGAAACGGCCGCCGGCCTTGGCGACGATTTCCTCGCCCTTGAGCGCTTGGATCATGAGTCGACTTCTCCGGGTATGATGGGGTCAGCGGGATCGGGCATGCGGCCCAGGGTCCCGCATCGTGAATCGCGAAGTGTAGGCGCGCGACCGTCCCCCCGCAACCCTTGGGACGCCGCCGATCGGCATTGTCACAGCAGCCCCGACCTGATGCCCGCGACATCCTTCAAGTTCGGCGATCGAGTGGTGCACGCCGCCCGCCCCGAGTGGGGCGCGGGCGTGGTCACGGCCGCGATGAACGTCTCGGAGGGCGGGCAATCATTCCAGCGGCTGACCATCCGGTTCGAGCGCGAGGGGCTCAAGACGGTTTCGACCGACCACGCCGACCTGCGCGCGGCGGATGATGAGCCGCCGCCCGCAGCCGCCGCCTCGCGCGCCCCGTCTCACGATGAGGGCGCCCCCGCCGCCGCGGTCGCCGATGGCGGGTGGCTGGCGCGGCTGGAAGCGGGCGACCTCGCCGAGGCGATGGCGCAGCTGCCCGAGAGCACGCGCGACCCCTTCGTCACGCCCGCGCAGCGGATGAAGGCCACGCTCGCGCTGTATCGGTTCTCAACCCAGGGCGCGGCGCTGCTTGATTGGGCCGCGATGCAGACGGGGCTCAAGGACCCGCTGACGCGCTTCAACCGCCACGAGTTGGAGCAGTTCTTCCGGCGTTTCGCCAACGAGCGCGATCAGCACCTGCGCCGGCTGGTGCACGAGTCGAAGCGTCAGCCCTCGGCCGAGATCGAGCGGCTGGTGGCCGAAGCGCCGTCGGCGGCCCGGGAAGCGCTGCGCAAGCCCTACCTCGGGCGTTGAGCCCGGGCATCAGCCCCTACAGATGGACCTGAATCTGGCTCTGCGCAGGGCGTCGATGAACCCGCGCCCCATGTGACTGCGGACCGAGTTGACCCCGCGGGAGCAGCGCCGGGGCCGTTTTATCGGCGCGCGATCGTTACAGGGCGGCGCCGTGCGGTTGTGGCATGAACGCGGAGTGGCCTCTGGCCCGGCGGTTGTTGTGGTTTCCGTTGCGGGACCGTGCGCGGGCGGCTCCTCCCTTCTCTCGCGCCCGGTCTCGTGACAACGGCAGACGTGGAGAAGGAGAGCCACCGTGAACGAGCAGGAGTTCCAGCAGCGGCTGGGCGAGCTGATCAGCCAGATCGATCAGATGCCCGACGGACAGCGGCAGGCGATGCACGAACTTGCCGAGCAGACCAAGACCCGGCACGAGAAGCTGCGCAAATCGGTGCGCGACCTGCAGGAGAGCCTTGACTACCTGCGGCTGTCGGTGAAGTACCTCGTGTTCGATCTCGAGGCGACGCGGCGCGAGAACCAGTACCTGCGCAAGATGCTCCAGCAGGCCACGGATGGGCAGCCCGACCAGCCAGAGGGCGGCCCGCCCCCCGACCGCCAGTCCTGAACGAGCCCGATCCCGCGCTCGGCCGGATCGATCGAGCCCCCGCCGCGCCGGGCCCGCACAGGGTCCGCCGCATTCGGAGAGAGAGGCGCGGGGCGAACTCATCAGGCCGAGTGTTACCCCGCGGACCGGCGCTCCCCAAAGAGCGCCGGTCTTTTTCTCCGTTCCACCGATTCCTGTTCGGAGGAATCGGTGCTCCAGTCCGTCGAGCGCATGGCACAAGCACCGATCCCGTAGGAACGTGATCTGTGGCACGTCATCAGTGAACGAGCGCGTTGGCCTTCTCGACGGCCTCGATGACCTGGCGCACCTGGAAGGGCTTCTTCAGGAATGAGTCGAAGCCCTGCTGGCGGAGGGCCATCGCCTGGCCGTCGGTGAGCTTGCCGCTCATGGCGATGATGCGCGTGATGGCCAGGTCCTCGGCCTTGCGGACGAGATCGGCCACGTGGCGGGCATCGCCCTCGGCGCCGAGGTGGATATCCAAGAGCATCACGTGCGGCTTGAACCGCTCGCACTCGATGCCTGCCTCGAAGCCGGTGCGGGCCGTGCGCACTTCGTAGCCGGCCTGCTCGACGAGCACCTTGCGCAGCACATCGTTGATCTCTTTCTCGTCGTCCACGACGAGGACGCGCGTCTTGCCCGACATCACGCCGTCGAGCGGGATGCCGTGCGCCTTCATGAACTGCACGAGGTTGTTGAGCGGGATTCGCCGGTCCTTGGAGCCGGGGATCCGGTAGCCCTTCAGTTGGCCGCTGTCGAACCACTTGCTCACGGTGCGCGGCGCGACGTTGCAAATCTTGGCGACCTCGCCGGTCGTCAGCACGTCCTTCTCAAAGGGCATACGCACCTCGGTCGCTGCACGGGCACAGACCCTCCCTCCTCTAAGGGGCAGGCCGACCCGACCGGGGTACTTCGACGCGATCGGGAGGCGGCTTGACCCGGGCGGTCGCCTCAACCCGCGCAAATTCGCATCGAGCCAGCACCCGACGGGGCGACCGGCGCAGCACTACCCTCCGCTGACAGGGGGAATCAGCGCTACGACATCGGCTTCGTGGAGCGGATGGCGCGGGTCCGCATAAGCATCGTTTACGGCCAGTGCGACAGAGGTGAGCGATGGGCCGAGCGCCGGAAAGAGGCGTCGGCACTCGGCCAAAGCGTCGCCGGCCCGGGCGGAGGCGGGCAGTTCGATATCGATCGACCGCTCCCCGGCCGCCTCAGCCAGTCCCGCAAAGAGAAGCACACGGACCCTCATGAGGTCTGATGTCCGAAGTCGGATGGCAAAATCGCGGATCGGCGGACCTCTCAAATGTAGCCGCGGAGCAGGGCTCGACCAGCGGGCCGAGCGTGGCCGTCCCGTCGGCAGTAGCACGGTCCGGCGGAGCGCGGATCGGGGCGAGCGGCTGAATCGGCGACCATAAGGCAGCACTTGGCGCGCTGAAATTGACCCCCCCCGCCGCGCCCAAGTAGATTGCGAACCCCCCACCCCCCGGCAGGTGGTGGACCCGCCCCGCGACCCCGATGCACGCCGGCGATCCGGGAGCGGGCCGCAACCATCGCCCCGACCCCGGCGGATGGTCATCGGCGCTCGGGGAGCGTTATCGAGGAGGCGTCCGTGCTGAGAACCTTTGGGCCCCGCGTTCTGAGGTCGGTGACCGCGGCCGCGGGAGCCTTGCTGATTGCGATCGGTAGCGCCCCCGTTGCGGCCCAGAGCCGGCCGAACGAGAGCGAACTGCTCGCCGACTTCAACCACTACGTGTACATCGCCAACCTCGAGATGGCCGAGGCGAGCGCCCGCGCGATCCTCGACCGAGGTCTCACGCCGACGCAGTTCCTGGGTGTGGTGGAAGACTCGCCGACGATGCAGGATCGGTTCGAGCGCGCGTACCGGCGCGCGCTGGCGATGCCCCAACTCGAAGATGTCGCGAGCCGGCTTTACCGGCTCTATGAGGATGGCCGGTTGGCGCGGGCCCGAGATCCCAACGAGGTGGCGCGGAACATCGCGCTGCTGACTTCAGGCCCGCGTGGGCGCATTCTGGGTCAGCAGAGGCTGGCGACGGCGGGCGAGTATGCCGTGCCGCAACTGCTCGAAGTGCTCGTTTCGCGGCGCGATCAGGCTCTGGAGACCGAGGTTCGCGCGCTGTTGACGGCGATGGGGCGGCAGGCCGTGAACCCGATGTGCGCAGCGCTGGCGCACGTGGACGGGCCGACGCAGGAGACGCTGGCGCGGCTGCTGGGGCGGATCGGCTACCGCGTGGCAATGCCCTATCTCGCGCAACTGGCACAATCGACGACGAACGATGCGGTGAAGCAGGCCAGCGCGTCGGCGCTCTCTTCGATGGGCGCATCGGCGGATGCGGCCCTCTCGCCGCTGTACTTGAATCTCGCCGAGGAGTACATGGGGCAGTCTCGCTCGATGCTGAGTTTCCCGGGCGAGCCGCACCAGTTGCTGTGGGAGTTCCGGCCCGGGCTGGGCCTGCAGGCGACGGCGATTGTGAGCGAGGTCTACCACGAGGCTAGGGCCATGGACCTGGCGGAGAAGGCCGTCTCGCTCGACGGCACGAACCAGGAGGCGCTGTCGCTGTGGGTCGCCGCGAACTTCTCGCGCCAGTTTGATCAGCCGGCGGAATACGACAACCCGGCATACCCGTCGGCGACGCGGCGATCGGCCTCGTACTACGCGGCCGCCGCCGGGCCGCAGGTGCTCGAGCGAGTGCTGATGCGGGCGCTGGCGTCTCACGACACGCGGATGGCGCGTGAGGCGATCGCGGCGCTTTCGTCCACGGCGGGCGGCACTCTGTTCTCCAGCGGCGGCGGGCGCTCGCTGGTGGAGGCGCTCTCCTATCCGGACCGGCGCGTCCGCTACGACGCGGCGCTGGCGATCGGGCGGGCCGGGCCGACGCAGCCCTTTGACGGCTCTGATCGGGTCGTGCCGATCCTCGCGGGCGTGCTGCGCGATGCGGCCAAGCGGTTTGCGCTGGTGATCGCCGATACGCCGCAGCGACAGCAGGACATCCGGACCACGCTCGAAGCGATGGGCTACACGGTGCTCGCGCCGGCCTCACGTCTGAGCGAGACGAGCCAGACCGTCGCCGAGGTGCCGGGGGTTGACCTGCTGGTGAGCGACCTGACAGCGAGCGCCACGGCCGACACAATCGACCAGGCGCGCCGGACCGCGCGATTGCAGGCCACGCCGATCTACGCGCTTTCTCCCTCTACTGCACTGGAGGAGCTTCGGTCGCGATTCGAGGGCGATCCGCTGTCGCGGGTTGCCAGCCAGGGCGTGACACCGGAACAACTGACGGCCGGCGTCGAGCAATTGGTCGATCGCGCCTCGGGCCCGCCGGTCACCGAGGATGAAGCGACGTCGTACGCGAACCAAGCGCTCGACCTGCTGCACACGCTGGCCCTGAAGTCCGGCAGCGCCGCGGGCGCTTCCTACGGCGTGTTTGACGTGGGCGATGCAGCGGCGCCGTTGATCGCGGCGCTGGATGAAACCACCGGCGAGGTTCGGGCGAAGGTGGCCACAGCGCTCTCGTTCATCGGGCAGCAGCGGGCCCAGGTGGCGCTGATGGACGCGGCGATGAACGCCAGCGGCGAGGACCGGGCGATGCTCGTCGAGGCCGTGATCGGATCGGCCAAGCGCTACGGCAATCTGCTCCAGGAGCGGCACCTGCGCTGGATCATCGAGGCCGCGGAGGGGCAAGACGAGGCGCAGGCGATGCTGGCGGCATCGCTGATGGGCGCGCTGAGCCTGCCGAACGAGCGGCTGGTGCCGCTGATCGCGGGCGAATCGCGCCCGAAGTAACCTTCATTGTGATTCGCGGACGGGCGCTGCACTGCGCGTCTGCCCTCACGGTCCACCTTCACGTCCTTCACGCCTTTAACGCGGATCAGGTTCGCTCGATGCTCCCGGCGCAGTGCATGTCTTCGATCTCCAAGGTGATTTTCATGGAGCGCTCCCAGCGTTCTCGGGGACGGGGGGGGCGGGGGACTGGGCGAGCCGTCCTCCGACCGCATATTCAAGTTCGATTCGAGCGATGGCGGCCTGACGCTCAAGCTCGTTGAGGCGCGCTCGTGCGTCGATGAGCTCCCGCTGGGCCTCCAGCAGCACCGTCACATCGGCTTGCCCCGCCTTGAGCGCGGCCTCCGCGAGGGTCAGGTTCCGCTCGGAGAGCGCGAGCACTGTGGAGCGATACTGCTCGACCAGATTGATCGCCGCGTCGCGTTCGACCCACGCGACCCGCACCTCGCGCGTGGCGCGTTGTGCCGCCGCGTCGTAGTTGGCCAGCGCGGCACGAGCGAGCGAACCGGCTTTGGCGATTTGCGCCTGGTTTGTGTCGAAAATCGGGATGCCGACCTCGACCACCGGTCCGACGGTCTTCGCTCCATCCACGTCTCTTTCGAAGTCTGCTCCAAGGCCAAAGTCCCTCAGGCGGCCGCGCTCCTCGACAGAGAGTTCGGCGCGCCGCGCCTCGACGATCGCGCGTGCGGCGGCGACATCCAGTCGTTGCACCGCGGCGACGGACATCGCCGCGGCTTCGTCGATCGCGGCCGGCGATTCGTTGACCGCCCCCTTGTCGACAGTCCATTCGGCGCTCGCCGCCGCGAAGCCGATCAGTTCCAGCATCCGACGGCGCGCCTTGGCCGTGTCCCGCATGATGATGGCCCGCTCGGCCTGCGCTTGCGCGAGTTGCTGACGGGCGCGGTTGACATCCAGGGAGGTTCCTTCACCACCGCGGATACGGGCGTCGAGCGAGTCGATGGATCTCCGAATCGTCGCGAGGTTCTCGTCGCTCAAAGTGATCGCGCGTTGTCCAAAGTCGATGCGGGCGTGAGTCGCCCGCACCTCTGAAACCAATCTCAGAGCCTTGTCTGACACATCGAGGACCGCCTGATTGAGCCGGGCATCAGCGGACCGTATCTTGCCATCGCGGAGCCAGAGGGCGGTAAACGACTGCACGACCTGGGCTCCGACGAACGAACCGCCGCTCACGGGGTCGAATGGGAATCGCAGCGTGAGTGCGAGGACGGGGTTCGGGAGCAGGCCCGCCTGCACAAGATCGGCCCGCGACGCAGCGATGGATTCGACCTCCGCGCGGATCTCGCGGTTGTTGCGGAGGGCCATCGCAACGGCCTGCTCGACCCTGAGCGGTGCGAGGGCGTCCCACGTGGTCAGCGAAGACTCCCACGGCTCGTTCCACACCGGCGCGATTCCAGAGCGCTCTGCGACGGTCGCCGCGGCGCGCTCGATGTCGGGGCGGGGGTCGAGAGAAGCACAGCCGCTCAGCGCGAGTCCGCCACCGAGTCCCACGACGGAGAGAAGCTGGCGCGCCGTAGAGTGCGTTGTGATCGATCGCGATATCATGCCGGACATCTCCGGGTTTGGCGCGACTTGCGCCGCAACGCCGCTGCGATTGGATTGAAGTGATCAGTCGTGCTGGTGGTCGTGCCCGTCGTTTGGTTGGGCTCCGTGGGGTGTCTTGGGAGTGCTGCCCGCGATCGCATCCGCGAGCTTCCTGGCGCGCACCGCTTCTGAGAGGCCGTCCCAGCGCAGCGCGCAATCGCCATCGCAGAACCCGACGGTCAGCCCGTTGTACTCACGTGTGTGGAATTCGTTCGCCTTGTCGCCGGTCATGGGGCAGATCTCGTTCACGGTCTTGCCCTTCACCTCCGCGGTCGGTTCCGTCTGCTTCACGGCCCGGCTCGACCAGTGCAAGTGAGCGATCCTTGGGGCGCCGCCATCGTTCACGACGACGTACGTGACGGCGGCCTTGTACTTCCGGGGGGCATCGGGGTGGTTCGGGTCGGGCACCGTGAACGAGCCGATTTGCCGCACGATCGAGGCCACGCCGAAGGTCTGCACGTCCTCCGTCGCCACCGTCATCTCGAAGCCGGGCATCTCTTTGAGTTCCGGCATCAGGTGGTGGTCGCGGTATGTCTCCCACGTCCCCTCGTCGCTCGCGTTCTCGCTCACGCTGGCGCGGCCGTTGTCCAGGAAGAGCGCGTCGAGGGCCACCGCGTCGGCATCGGCGCACGCGGCCAGGTACGCGCGCGCGACCTTGACCGCCGGGTTGCTCGCGAGCGCCGCGGGCTCGGGCTGGGCGTCCTTCGTGGGCGGCTTCGGATCGGGCGAGGTGGCAGCTCCGACCGAAGCGGTCTCCACGAAGAGCAAGGTCAAAGCCAAGAGAATCGTGGAACGAGTCATGTGAAGCCTCCTGTGATGGGTTCCTGGATCGGGTGAAGCGCCGCGTCGATCACGGACGACTCGCAATCGTCCCACGCCGCTTTCACGGCGCGGGACGTTGATTCATTCACTTGTGGTCGTGGCCGTCGCCCTTTTTGTCCTTGTCCGCGGCTCCGCCGCCGTGGTCATGGCCGCCCTCGTTGTGGCCCGCGCCCTTGCGGTCGCCCTGTACCACGTTGAACGTGAAGGGCACGGTGATGACTTTGCCATTGTGCTGGAACTGGGCCCAGCCCTTGTAGAGACCCGGGGCCGTGAAGCGCGCTTCGAAGTCCACCTTTGGCCCGCCCTTTAGGTCGGTGTGAACCTGCTTGGCGTGGTCGTGGTCGCTCTCGGCGTGTTCGTGCGGGTGGCTGTGGACGAACTCCTTGAGGTCCTGGCTCATGATGACCAAGTGCCCCATCGCGCCCAGGTAGGGGGTCAGATCGCTCACCGGCTTGCCGTCCTTGGCGATTGTGTACGACATCGTCGATGCGCCGCCGGTCTTGACGGGGCCACCGGTGTTGAGAGCGACCGTGTATCCGTCGACGGTCTTGGGCTGGTCCGCGTCGGGCGTGAGCGCGATGGCGGGCCTCGCGGAGCCCTCAACCTTGAGCGTTACCGACACGACCTGCATCCCCACGTCCTTGGGCGTGAAGTCGTGAAAAAGGGCGTACTCGCCGCCGGACGGGAAGGTCCACGTCATGGTGAACGTCCCGTCGGCTTCCAGCTTCGGGTGCTCGTGCGCGTACCACGAGAGGTCCTTGCTGACCATGAGCAGGTGCAGCGGCATCTCGTGGACGATCTCGACGTCCTTGACCTGCCTGCCGCGCGGATCCTTGAGCGTCCAGAGCAGGTTCACCGGCTTGCCGGCTTCGATCTTGCCGCCGCCGACGGGCTTGACCTCAACGGAAAACTGCTCGGTGGTCTGCTTCTTGAGCTTCATGTGGCAGACCGGGCACTCGCCGGGCTTGTCGTACGTCTTGGAGCCCTCGCAGAACATCGGGCAGTAGTACTTCGCGGGCGCGACCGCTTCGATCTTGGCCGCGGCGCTCTTGACGTTCTCGAACTGGGCCTTGCTCGCGGCGAGATCGCCGTTGTCGGCGATTTCGTGCAGCGCGTCGGCGGCCTCGGTGAGCTCCTTGCCCGCCAGATTGGCGTCTTTCACCTTCTCACGCGCAACGCCGCTGTCCTTGGCGAGCGAGAGCGCGCCCAGGTCCTTGGCGATTGTCGCCACCATGTTGGCTCGGTCCGAGACCCCGGCCACGGAGCCGCCGGACAGCGCCGCGTCGATTGCCTTTATCTCGTCGGCGATGCGGCGGGCCGCTTCGCCGAACGACTTGGCCTTGACAACCTCGCCGTGCGAGTGATCCGCAGGTTGGCCGCCTTTGCCGTGATCGTGCTGGGCCAGCGCGGGAGAACCCCACGCCAGGGCCGCGACGGCGGCCAGATGCGCGAACAGGATGGAACGCTTGGGATTCTTCATATCAGGACTCCTTGCAAGTGTGGACGAGATGGACACCATGAGCCGCGCCGCGGCCGACAACGCCTTGGGGGGCAGACCGCGCGGAGGTTGTTTGATGACGAGAAGGCGGGAACGCGGGGGCCTCGCACGCTGACTGCGGGGACCGCGCCGCGGACAAGTGGGGATGAGGGGCAGGTTCCGTGGGGCGCGCCGCCCGCGTCCGCGGGGGGACGGGTGTCCGGAGAGACGAAGCTGTGGGGAGAGACGGTCATGACGACGGTCGCGGCGTAGGCTGGGGCATGCGCCACTGAGTTGCATCTGGCGTACACTGAGAATCCGTTCTCAACAACGGATTCCTGATGATCTTCCGGCCTCTCCATCGCCGCTCGCCCTTCTTCGCCTTCACGGCGTGGCTGTGCCTGGTTCTGCAACTTGGGCTCTTCACCGCTGCGGGATGGCACTTCCACGGGCCAACCGGGCACGGGTTCGGATCCTGCGGCGGCGCAGTGGGCGCGTGCGTGGAAGGTGAAGCCTGTTGCGGCGAGGGCGAGTGCGAGTGCCGCGAGCATTCGCGCGGATGCGACTCGGGCCACAGCGCGTGCACGAAACACACCGGCGGTCATCATCGCGGCGATCCATCCAAGGCCCCGCGTGACGGGCGCGACCCCGAGGGGTGCTGCATCTGCAAGGCGATCTTCGTCCTTGGTCACGCGACCTTGATCGTGCCCGTGGCGGTGGTTGTCGTTCCAGCAGGTACCATCGCCCCGCTCTCCGTGTACGAGCAAGTCCACGCCCCGGCCTGGCAGCGGCGCCAGTGGAGCAGAGGCCCCCCGATGACCGGTTCCTGACCCGAGTTGTCGTTCGTTCTCGTTCATCATCATCGTTCATCCATTCATCAGTCAGGAGACTGCATCATGTCTATCCGTACGCCCTGCGCGGCGGCGCTCGCCGCCGCATCGGTCGCCGCGCTCTCGTCGCCCGTATGGGCGCAGAACACGGCCCCGCTCGGCGCCTCCGCGCGTCTGATCCTCGCGCCCGTTTCTCTCACGCTCCAACCCGGACCCTCGCAGCCCGAAACCAAAGCCACCGACGGGCACACCGGGCACACGCACGGCCTCTTCGACTCCGACCACGCCGGCGACTTTGTGGTGGTCCCGCCCGCCCTGGGCCTGAACCTGCTCGACGGGTGGTTCGATCCCTGGCCGCACACCCACTATTCCCGTCGCGGCACGCCCAATGTCCACCTGTTCCGCAACGAGCCCGCCTACCTCGACCGCGACTTCTTCCTTGACTACACGCTCAAGCATGGCGCGGAGGGGATGGAGATGGAGGTCGAGGCGGAAGTCGAGTACGCCTTCACGCGGCGGATCGGCATCGTCTTCGAGGCCCCGTACGCCTTCCTCGACCCCGACGAAGGGGAACGCGAGAACGGACTCGGGGACATCGCCATCGCGCCCCGATTTCTGCTCGTGGAGTTCGACCGCTTCCTGCTCTCGGCCAACGCCGAGTTCTCCTTCCCCACCGGCGATGAGGACAGGGGGCTGGGCTCGGGCGAGGCGGCCATCAACTTCTCGCTCTCCACCTGGACCGACCTGGGCGCAAACTTCACGCTCCAGACCAACGCCGGGATCGAGCACGGGCTTCGCACGGACTCCGACGCCCTGACGTGGGGCGGGGCGGTCACCTACTCGTTCTACATCGGCTCCCAGCCCGAACTGCTCCGCGCGGGCGGGGCCGTCCGCTCGCATTTCCCCGCCGGGCTGGTCAACCTCA
>Ga0187894_10003710_pt1 | contig 16856 bp, 11 predicted proteins | sample GBC1701081metaG_FD_136650 | JGI IMG/M metagenome (GOLD analysis project Ga0187894, IMG submission 136650) | White microbial mat communities from a lava cave in the Kipuka Kanohina Cave System on the Island of Hawaii, USA - GBC170108-1 metaG ... | reverse complement strand
GGAATGCTTTTCGGGTGGAATCGCTCAGCGGGGCGGCGGCGATTCGCGAAAACGTCGAGAAGCTGGTGTCGGCGATTGCGGGCAATAACACTCATTCGCTGAGTAAATATCGCCAACATGCGGTCAAGCTCTATCAGCAATTGATCGAGCCGGTGAGCGGGATGCTGGCTGGCAAGAAGGAATTGATCATTGTGCCAGATGGCGCGTTGCACCGGCTGCCGTTTGAGGTCTTGTTGCCGGCATCCGCTTCGAGATTGACGCAGCCGGATTTCAAGAAGCTGCCCTATCTGGTTAAGGATTACGCGATCAGTTATGCGCCTTCGGCCAGCGTGCTGGTAGGGTTGCGTGATTACCGGCGGGACGCCGCGGCTCCACGGAAGGCTTTTATCGCTTATGCCGATCCGGCTTACGGCAAAGATGATCTGGACAGGAACAGCAATCTTGCACTCGTGACGCGCGGCGTGTGGGAGGAGGGCAAGCCGTTGAAATTCGACCGGCTCGTCAACAGCTACCGCGAGGCCAGGGAAATCGCCGCCCTTTTTCCCGAAGGTCAGGCAGATCTCTTTCTGCGCGCGGACGCGACCGAAGAGAACGTCAAGGCGCCGGGGCGGCTCGGTCAATATCGAATGATCCACTTTGCCGCGCACGGATTGCTCAACACGAACAGGCCGCGTTTTTCCGGCATAGTGCTGTCGCTGCCGGGGGGGGCGAAGGGCGAGCAGGCGTCATCGAGCAAAGAAGACGGCATTCTGCAGGCTTACGAGATATTCAATCTGAAGCTGAACGCCGATTTGGTGGTGCTCTCGGCCTGCGAAACGGGGCTGGGCAAGGAGGTCAACGGCGAAGGGATGATGAGTTTGATACGCGCGTTTATATACGCCGGGACGCCTTCGGTCGTCGCCAGCCTTTGGAACATCGATGACAAAAAGTCCACGGATTTGATGATTCGTTTTTACCGCCACTTGAAAGATGGCCAGGTAAGCAAAGCCCGAGCCTTGCAGCAAGCGCAAATAGAGGTTATCGGTGAAAGCAGTTCGCCTTACTTCTGGGCGCCGTTCATTCTGGTGGGGAGATCGAATTGATGGGCAGGCGTTTTGTATTGATCGCCGTTACCGCGAGAATGCCAGAGTCAGATCGTATTCTCCGACCATCTGGGTTGTGTTTCCCTTCCAGCCGAAGAGTCTGAGGCGATATTTCCCTTCACTCAAGAATGCGCGAGGAAAGCCGATGATCAGGCTTCCGCCAGGATCAAGGGGCAATCTTTCGGATTTCCACACCTTTCGATTCTGCCGGTCAACCAACTCTACGATATAGCTGGCGAACTCTTCGGGCTTATCCGGCATAATCTTCAGCGCGAGGGATCTGGCGGATGGCGGGACTTTGATTTCATAGGGGGCGGCGCTTCCTCTCGGTCCGCTCCCCTGCAGTAGTTCGTATTCCGCGATGTTCGTTTGCGGTTGATTCAATGCGGCCAGTTGAGATTCAAGCGCGCGCGCCTTCTCGCTCTCCAACTTCAGCCGTTCGTCGTTTGATAGTCCGGTCTGTTTTGTAGATTGCTCCAGCTCTTTTATTCGCGAGAGCAGTTCCTGCCGGCTGGTCTGCAATTGCTCGACCGCTTTTTGCGTCTGCAACCTTTCCTGCCGCTCCTGACTCCAGAGCAGCGCCAGAAAAGCGCTCAACCCGATGGCGAGAAGAACGCTTGCCGCCAGAGCCAGACTCGCGCGCGAATAGACAAAAGCTCCCTTGCGCCGGCCGAATAAAGCCACGGTCGCTTCATCCGCCCGGATGTGATTCGACAACTCTTTCCATCCGCGGCGTATTTCAACATCGCCCACTGCCGGCTCTCCTTCGCGGTCGGGGTCGAAGAAGTCGCGCGCGTCCTTGAACAACTGAAGGCATTCGCCGCAACGAACGAGGTGAGACCGCGCCGTTTCGCGTTCTGGCGCCGCCATCCGCTCCTGACAGAAAGCGATCATCTCGTCTTCGCTCAGGTGGCGTCCGCTGCCGTCATCAAACTTTGCGTAGGCGGCTTTCATATAAATGCGTAACTCCCGGTTGCGATCCATATCCTTACCTGTGCGCCCGTGTGTAGCGTCTTAAAGTTCTATCTCTCCAAAGAATGGTTTCAGCCGTTCACTCAAATCTTTTTTTGCCTGATGCAGATGCGCTTTGACAGTGTTGATCGAGATTTTCATCAGTTCGGCTATTTCCTTGTAGGAAAAATCATGGATGATGCGCAACTCCGTGCAACGCCTCATTTGTTCGGGCAGTTGCTGCAAGGCTTCGTGGAGCTTCTGTAGTTTTTCTTTCTCAATTGTGCGATCCAACTGATCGGGCGCCGGATCAGCGATGCGCGCCGCCAGCGGAGAGAATTCATCAGTGTCGCTCGTATCCTGCTGATCGAGCGAGATGAGGGGAGCGTCACGCTTCCTGGCTTTTCTCCGTTCCAATTCACTCCGCCAGATGTTCTCGGCGATGGAAAACAGCCAGTTCTCGAACGGGGATTCCTGGCGAAAGCCCTTCACTCCTTTATAGACGGAAAGAAACGTCTCCTGGGTTAGCTCGCGGCAATCCTCCGGCGAAAATCCCTTGCGGTGAAAGAAGCGGTGGATTTGGGTGTAATGCCGCTCGAAGAGTTGGCGGAAGTTCTCTTCCATATTCAACTCCCGCTTGATTTCTCGGATCAACTCTTCAGTTGTTTTGTCAGGATGATCCATGTGGCGCGATTATATGCGGCGCCATCCCTCGCGGCTATTCATCGCAGGTAAAAAACAAATTTTCATCGCCGCCGACTAAACCTTTTCACCGCGCTCGCTACTTATGCAAATGGAAGCGGTGGTGACGCAATCGGCGGTGAGCCGGGTGATGTTTCTTTCAAAAAATCAGTCCTCAGCCATTGACCACTCGTTGCACTCCCTTAGCGCTCCTTAGCCTACGAACCTTTATTCGCTCCTGTAGTTTGCGCCGCCACCGTGAGAACCGTGCGGTTTCAGCCATCCGGTTAATGCGGCCTCAGCCGCAGAAGTTCGCGGTAACCGCGAATAATCAATAATGGAAGATGGTTGACAAACTGAATCACCGCAGCCTGCAACGGTAGCGATCAAGCTGCCGTTGTTTCAAACAACCTTCTAAAGGAGAGAATGCCATGTCAACCGCGATTCTAAACGTTTGGATTACAAACTTGGGCGATCCTTGTTCGATTGCGAATGATCCCGGCTTACCCAATCCCTGGGTGGTAGCGGTCGCGCACTGTGATGGGCGAGTCCTCAACTGGTCCGAGGGAAGATATCGTCATCACCGTGAAGACAAGTGGATCCCGATCCCGCGCCACCAGGGACCGGGCGGCGCCATCGGCTGGTGGTATGACAGCATCCCGACACGCGACGGTCACGTGGAAATAGAGGTCCCACCAGGTTGTTACGTAGTGCGCGCAACCATGCATAGCTGGTTCTTAAACGGGGTGATCTACGGCAATTGGGCCACTGAACGAGCTGTGGTTCAAGCCTGCTGTGGCGACGATGTCTGTGCGACGCTTTATGCCCCCAGCGCAATAGCTTGCAGTGTGCCGCTCTTCGAGTTCGTCCTGCCCTTGCTGGTGCGGAATCAGATCCTTAAACGTGAGGAGGCCGACCGCGCTGTCAAGGCGATGAAAGCGGTATTCAAACCTGAGGCCGGGACGGCTTTTGAGCAGGAGGAGTTCGAAACGTTACGAAGGGCCTTTGAACGGATGGGGAAGCCGCTTGAGGAGCAACGAGAGGATAAGGAGTAAAAAGGCGAGCGCAAGCGCCTCCATGACGCTCTCATCGTGTGGGAGCCGCAATAGGCCGCGCGGTGAAATCAGGCTGTCAGAAAGGCGCTTGCGCCTGTCCGGTCGGCAAGCCCATCAACTTTTGTCTGAATAGAGGAGAAACAATAATGGCTTATATCTTTCGCGGGAAACTTTGCGGGCTGATTTGTCCCGAATGCCCCGAACCGCTCGCTAACGTGGTGGTGCGGCTTTACCGCAGCCGCGACACACAAACCGTGACGGCTTTGGCCGTCGCCAATCCAAAAGAGACTTTCACCGTCCTGACCGAGAAACAGGTCAAAGACAAACCCTCGTCACTGATCGCCGAGGCCAAGACGGACGACGAGGGCAATTTCACTTTCGAGCTGGGCGATAAAGAGCGCTACCAGGGCGAAGCGTTTGAGATCGATATCTACTGCGCCACAGTCCCGCATCTCAAGCCGCGTCCTAACCCGCCGGCGCCGACGCAGTTTTCGATCACGACTTTGCAGCCGCGTTGGCGGCAAATGGAGACCGGCTTCGTGGCGGTCTGGGATTACTGCCTGCCGCATCGTTTCTGGTGCTTCGTGCGCGCGCTTTTTGGCGCGTGGACTATTTGCGGGCGGGTGACGCACTGCGCGACGAAGAACCCTATCGGCAACGTGCGCGTGCGCGCTTTCGACGCGGACTGGATTCAGCAAGATGAATTGGGCAACGCGATCACCGATGCGCAAGGCAAGTTCCGCATTGATTATGTGACAGCGGACTTCGGGAAGACGCCTTTCTCCTGGCTCAACATCGAATTGATCGGCGGACCTGATCTCTACTTTCAGGTCGAGACTGTCTTAGGCGCGGTACCGCTGCTGATCGAGCCGCCATCGCGCGGACGACAGGCCGATCGTGAGAACGCGGGACCCTGCTTCTGCGTCGAGTTATGTCTTGAACAACCGCCGCCGCCGCAGGACGAGCCACCGCCGGTCTTCACCCATCTCGGCGGCTACGCCTACTTAACCGACATCAACGGCGCGCCGCCGGGCAACGGGTTGACCATTGGCGACAACCGCGCGTTCTACTCGACGATCCGGCTTAACGGCATCTTGCCGAAGCGCTTGAACGGAAATTCAATGGAATACCGGTTCGAAGCGCGGACGACGGACGCCACCGGCGCGCCGACCGGACCGTGGACGCCAATTGCGCCGAGTCAAATCGCGCGCACAAAAATCGGCTTGCTGGCCAACTACGCGCCCGCCTTTCCGGGGGATCCGAATCCGGTCAAGACTCGAGACTACACCGTCAACGGAACCGCGGGGCCAACCGAGGTCGTCGCCAGCTTTACCATGGACGGCTGGATTCAAGTACCACAGGAGAGCAACGTCTTTGGCCCGGAAGGATTCTTCCAGCCGAACGGGAATATGATCAATTTGATCTCGCAGTCACTCGCGGCCTTCGGCGCGAAGAACCTGACCGGCCTGGTTGCCGGGAACAGTTCGACTTCGACCGGGCAAACGCTGGCCGAAGATCGTCACTTCGCGCTGCGTATGCGCGTGCGCGAAGCGCCCGTCGGTGGCGCCGGCGTTGACGCGGGCGTGTGCCAGCACGTGGCGATCAACAACACGCTTTACGACAACATCAACCATCATCCGTCGTGGGCGGGCTATCCGGAATCGAATGCGCTGGGCGTAGCGATGCTTGACATCGCGCAACTGATTGCCGACGGGTGTCATGAGATCAGCAACTCGCTCGATGTGCTTTTCACCGCCGCGCATCCGAATCTGGGCGCTGTTACGGTCTCGATGTCCGGACCGGGCGGACCATATGCCTTCACGCTTCCGGCCGCTGGGACGCCCGGAGACCGGTTCGGCACGGCGGCGCCCTCCGGCTGGACGGTGGCTGCTCTGCCGTCCTGCGCCTATATCGTGCGGCTTTATGTCCAGCTCCTGCTGACTACGGGTGATAGCGCTCCGAATCCTCTCTATGACGATATCGCGTTCTGCAAGAGCTGACGCGATGGAAAACGAAGATGCGCAACCACGTGCTGCGCATCTTCGTTGGAAAGCTAACTTGAAACGGCAGCCATAGAGCTACCGTTGTTCCGAACAACCTTCCAAACAAGGAGAAAATCATGGCCGACCAAAAAGACAAACCTCAAGGATCAATCGAGGAAGCCCTGATGCGGGAACTGCGCTTCGGCGGCATTGACAAGGACAATTTGAAAGAGCTGGTGGGGATCGTCGCCGGCTTTCATAAAGCAGGACTGAAGAAGTTCAAGGTCTTCCCGAAGGGCATTCCGGTTGTGGACGGCGTGCGAATCTCCGGTCTTGTGGAAGCCAGTGATGCGAATAGGATTCTCGGTGAAATTCTCTCGAAGACGCCGCGCCTCGCCGCGGTCGTCGCCTTCCCTTACGGCATCCCGTGGCCGGAGATCTTCAGGCTGAATATTGACATCGGCGCCGCGGCCGAGAACGGGCCGATCAGCCAATTCTGAAAGGCGACCTTATGCTCAACTCCGATCTGACGACTGTTCCTGGCGGGGCTTCCGGCCCCGCCAGGAAGGCGATTCTACAGATTCATCCTTCGCTCAGATGCAATCTGTCGTGCGGACATTGTTACTCCGGTTCGGGGCCGACGGCGCGCACGGAGCTTGATGCGGCGACCGTATGCCAGGTTATTTCCGATGCTGCGGCGATGGGGTACGAAGTAGTCTCCGTGTCCGGCGGGGAACCGTTGATGTATAGCGGACTCGAAGAAATTCTCACTCACGCCAGGTCGCTTGGTTTGCGCGCGACTGTCACGACCAACGGGTTCTTCACCGGTCAGGAGCGGATGAACCGTTTGCGCGAGTTGGTAGACGTGCTGGCGATCAGTCTGGACGGGCCGCCTGAAATTCACAACGAGATTCGCGGTTCTGCGCGCGCCTTCGAGCGGCTGGAAGCGGGGCTGGAGAACGTGCGCCAGGCCGGAATCCCATTCGGCTTCATCCATACGCTCACGCGGCGGAATTGGGAGCATCTGCTGTGGGTGGCGGAGTTCGCCGCAGGTAATGGATCGAGCCTGCTTCAGATTCATCCGCTAGAGCTGACCGGCCGCGCCGGAAATCAGATGATTGAGGATGCTCCCGAAGATGATGTGCTGGCAAAGGTCTATCTTCTTGCCTTCGCCCTTGAGAGCAAGTACGGCGACACGATGAAGGTGCAACTGGATCTGCTGTACCGTGATCATCTGCGCGAAGAACCGGGTCTGATCTATGCTGCGGAATCAATAGACGATCCGGATGAAATCTCTCCGGCGCAGTCGTTGGGGCTGATTGTTTTGGAGCCGGACGGAATGGTTGTCCCGGTTTCTTTTGGCTTCTCGCGGCGCTATAAGCTGTGCGACCTGAAGGAGCAGAGGCTGGCTGACGCTTGGCCGGACTACCTGACGAACGGCTATCTGTTGTTCAGATCTCTCTGTCGCCGGGTTTGGGATGAGTTGTGTGCGCCGGATGCGCCGCTTTTGAGCAATTGGCACGAAGTGATTGTGTCTCGCAGTCACGTGACGGGTGTGATCAGTATGACGAACAGTAGGGCAGGATGAATGAATCCAATGGCGGTAGAGTCGTCAGCGAATTTGCCTCTGAAGGCCATCACAAAAATCGAAAGGCCAGCCGTTATGAAAGGTTGGCCTTTCGATTTTTGTGATGGCCTTCAATGATCTGGCATTCTTTCTGCTTAGTCAGTTCGTGAGAGACCGGGCCAAGATGTTTGCTAATTTCCCATAGAACGCCTCGCGGCGATATTCGGCGACAAAAAACGTGGTATTGGCAATCCCGCTTTGAGTGAGACAGTCTTTGGTAAGTGTTGTCCATTTTGTGTTTGGCTCATCAATCCATCGAAGGAGAACAATAAATACTCAACTTCCCAAACGCTCCAACTGGACTACAGAGCCAGTGGCTTACCCTTTGTGATTGAGTTACAACATCAGTATAAAGGGCGGCAAATTGCCGCCCTTGGTGTGCCCTCAATGTCGTCCCAGATGAGCCCGGATGAGTTAATGAGCCCGGATGAGTTAATGAGACAGATGAGTTAATGAGATAAAAGACGAGACAAGATGGAGAACGGCAAGAGAGGAAAAAAGAGCTGGACTGAACCCGCGCGTCGCGCCGTGTGGCTGATCGCTATCGTTCTCGCCTCTGTCTCTATTGGAGTAGGTCTCTCCTGGCAAATGCCGGAGCTGGATTCGGCCGCTCATGATTGGTTATTGCGCAGCCGAGGGAAAATCGATCCTCCGCCTGAGATCGTCATCATTACGATTGATGAGGCCAGTATTGCCCGTTTGGGGCGCTTTCCGTGGCCGCGCACATTGATGGCGCGCGGTTTGGAACGAATCCACGCGGCGCGGCCAAAAGTTATTGCGCTCGATGTTCTCTACAGCGAGCCGACCGCGCCGGCCGATGATAAAGCGCTCGCGACCGCAATTGCTCGCGCGGGCAATGTCGTTGCCGCTTCGCAATTGACGAAGACGATCGGCGACAAAGGCGAAAGCCGCGTGGTCTGGCTGCGTCCATTGCCCGAGATAGAAAGCGCGGCAGCCGGCGTCGGGCATGTCAATGTCGTCCCCGGACACGACGGAATCGTACGCGAATTGCTCTTACGTCAGGCCGATGACGAGGGAGAGGCGCTTTGGGCTATGGCCGCGGAGACGGTACGCATAGGCGAGCGTGAGAAAGGCGGCGCGCTACGAGAATTGCCGGGAGCGGCGCAGATCGGCGCGCACAGAGTTCCCATCTACTCCAACGGCGATGAGGTTATCCTTGGCGCGCAAAAAGACGGCGCGCATTTCGAGAGGGTACGGCCAGCGCGACTGCGGCTCGATTATGTCGGACCCGGCGGATCATTTGTGGGGCAAACTTACAGCTTTTGCGATGTGCTTGAAGGAAAGATCCGGGAAGATAAATTGCGAGACAAGTACGTGCTCATAGGAGCGACAGCGGCGGCGCTGGGAGACAGGTTGGCCACGCCTTTTGCATATACTGAAAACGATCTGGACCTGCGGTCCGATGAGCTGATGCCGGGAGTTGAGATTCTGGCCAATTCGCTGCACACAATCTTGCGCGAGCGTTTTTATAGAGAGGTTCCGGATTGGTTGATCACTCTGTTGACGGCGTTGGCGGCAATGAGTGTTTATCTCTCGTTGACGGTCTTGCAAGGCCGCGGGGAAGGAGTCAAACAGATCGCGGCGATGGTTGGGCCGGCGTTGATCGTGTGGCCGATCGCTTATTTCGCTTTTACGCGTTGGTTGATCATCTTGCCCATCGCGCCGATCATCGCGGCGAGCGTGACGGCGGCATTGCTGTTGTTGCTGCGACGTTCGTTGACGGTGAGCGCGGGGTTGGATGCGCGTATTTCCGAGCTGGCTTTTTGGGACAGCCCGCTAGGGAGGTCATCGGGCGCCGGGGCATTATCATCGACGCTCCCAAACGATCCTACACGCGCGATCGCGCGATTGAGCGGGGTAGACGCTGTAGCTGTTATCGCCTGGCGCCCCGATGGCAACCAGCGCCCCGTAGTGTGCTATGGCGCCGCATTTCGCAAGGAGAGTCTCAAACGGCGGACGACGGATCGAGAGGCCGCATACTCGGTCTCTCAAGCGTTGTCGCATGATGAACCGGCATCCGATTATTTCGAGTTCAATCGGCGCGACCCCGTCAATTGGCGCGCCTTGATCTTACGATTGGGCGGGCGACTCGGCGACGATGAGAGCCCAACGGGCGAGTTGATTCTCGCTTACGAGGCTGCCGCCAGGCCGACGAACGAAACCCTGATGCTTTGCAGGGAGATCGCCGCAAGCTTTCTCGCCACCGGCGCTCAAACGGCGCCAGGTAATGAAACGAAATCGGCATGGCGGCGCTTGAGCCATTTGAGTTGGTGGCCGCGCGGCGCGGCCTGGAAGGCGCATCTGTTGGCCTGGTTGCAACAACGAATGATCACGCGCTCGCTTTTCGTCGAGCGCGCCTTGCGTTCAATCGAAGACGGATTACTGATCGCCACTGCGGAAGGCTGCATCACCTTTGCAAATCCACGCGCCGCCGCGATTCTCGGCGTATCCGAGCGCGGACTCATCGGCAGCGACCTCTTCGGGCGGCTGAGAGAGATCGAACAGCCTCATAACGGAACGGACCTCGCCCCCACGGCGCATGAAACGCTCTTTCGCCTGCTGGTCGAACGCGCCCCGATGGAGCGTGAGATCACGATCCGCCATAGTCACCCACGACATTATGTCTTGCGTATGTCGGCGGTCGGCCAGGACCCTCGTGGCACAGGGGCGACGGGGTCGGCGCTCGGCATCGTTGCAACGTTCTCCGACGTTACCAAGCAATACGAATTGCAGAAGGCGAAGAACGATGTAATGGCTCTTGTATCCCATGAACTGCGTACGCCTTTGACCGCCATTCAGGGGATCAGCGAAGTGTTGACCAAATACGAAGTCGAATCCCAGCGCCGTTATGAGATGCATCTGGCGATCAATGATGAAGCGAAACGTCTGGCGCGGATGATTGACGAATACCTGGATCTAACCCGGCTTGAAACAGGCGCTCGCCCATTACGGCCAGAGTCTATGCGTGTGACGCAATTGTTGGAACGCACCTTGTTGTTGTTGGAGCCCGTAGCCGCGCAGCGCGAAATTCGCATCGTTCGCCGCTTTGCGCCGAACCTTCCTGCCCTGACGGCTGACCCTGACTTGATCGCGCGCGCCGTCACAAACCTCTTGGCCAATGCGGTGAAATTCAGCCCTCCGCGTCACGACGTAATCGTGGAAGCGTTCGCCGAGAACGACTTTCTTCGAATCGAAGTGAAAGATCAGGGCTGCGGGATTCCGCCCGAGGCGATCCCTTTCATCTTCGAGAAGTTTTATCGCGTGCCGCGCCTTGAAGACGCCGATGCGCCGGGGACGGGCATGGGGTTGGCCTTTGTACGTGATATTGCTGAACTGCACGGAGGCCGGATTCTGGTGGAGAGCGAAGCCGGGATCGGTTCCGTCTTTGCTCTGCGCTTGCCGTTCGCTCAAAACCAAATTGCTTCCCCCCCTATTCTTGCGCCTCCCGTGGCCTCGGACGCTCCTGGGACATAACGCTGGTGCTGGGACACATTACCGTCAGGCAGTCAGTTGGCGTTTTTGAGGCATTAATAAGGTGTTCCACAGGACATTCAAACCGGAAAACTGGTAGTTGAGAACCAAGATGTCGAAACCACATGTTTTAATCGTGGATGACGAGAAATCGATTCGCCTTGCATTAGAGACCGGCCTATCGTTGGACGGCTTCAGTGTGAGCAGCGCCCGCAGCGGGCGCGAAGCCTCCTCTGCGACACGCGCGCAAAAGTTTGACGTTGTCGTCTGTGACATTTTCATGCCGGATGGTGACGGTCTGGATTTTGTGCGTGAACTCCGAGCCCACGACGCCCATACGCCGATCATTCTAATAACTGCGCAAGGCTCGCTCGAATTGGCGATGCAGGCGATTACTGAGGGCGCCACCGATTTTATCGCCAAGCCGTTTGAGGTTGGGGCCTTGGCTGAATTGCTCCGCCGCTCCATCAATGCGCGTCGCGAAGCCGGCGCCGCCGAAGCTGAAACGGATGCGCTATTGAATGATTTCTCTCGGTCGGGCCTGGTAGGACGCAGCCCGGCGATGGTCACCGTCTATAAGCTGATAGCTTATGCGGCGCGCAGCGACGCGACGGTCCTGATCACGGGCGAATCAGGAACGGGCAAAGAATTGGCGGCGCGCGCCGTGCACGGCTTAAGCTCCCGCGCGGATCGGCCCTTCATTGCCGTCAACTGTTCCGGGTTGACCGATACATTGCTGGAATCCGAATTATTCGGGCACACCCGAGGATCATTTACGGGCGCGACGAGCGACCGCGAAGGGCTTTTCGAAGCGGCCGAAGGCGGCACGTTATTTTTGGACGAACTGGCTTCGACCAGCGCGACGTTTCAGACCGGTTTGTTGCGTGTCTTGCAATCGGGAGAAGTAAGGCGCGTCGGCTCGACACAGATGCGCCGCGTCAATGTTCGTATTATCGGCGCGAGCAACGCGCCTCTGCGCGAATTGGTCGCCGCCGGAAAATTTCGCGCCGATCTTTTCTACAGGCTGAGCGTGCTCACAATAGACCTGCCGCCGCTGCGCGAACGCCTCAGCGATATCGAACTGCTGGTACAACATTTCTTGCGGCGCCAGGCCGGCGACCGCCCCTATCACCTGACAAGAGAAGCCGCCGAAGCCTTACGCCGCCATCAATACCCGGGCAACGTGCGAGAGTTGGAGAACGCGCTGATTCGCGCTGTCGCGCTGGCTGCCGACCACCTGATAACACTCGATTGCCTGCCCCCGCATATCATCAGTCCGTCCGGCCCAGCCGAATCGTCGCGTGACATTGCGGCAGACCGGCCGACGATGGATGAGCTACAACGCCGCTACCTGCAACTTGTCCTCACCGAATCGGGCGGCAACCGTCGCCGGGCCGCGGCTGTGCTCGATCTGAATCGCCGCACGATCCAACGCTTGATCGCTAAATATCAACTCGCGGATTTTACCGACCCCGAAACTGAACCCGATCCGGCGAACGGAGACGATATGTAGACGGCGTCAAATGGTCGCTGATGCCTCGCCAAAACCGCACAATCAAAGGCGAATGACAAATGCTGATAATAAGAATTACCTCGATCAACACAGACCCGCGTCAAACGGTTTCCTCAATCTTGTGGTTAGTAGCGGCTGCCATCTTCTGCTTGGTCATGAGTCATTCCACGGTTACAGCGCAGATTCGTAACTTACAGGCCAAGGTCACGCGCGTAACGCCCGGCGCGACATATTACCGCGGCAGTCTTACCCCATCCACGCTCAGGCAGGGCGAGATTCTACAGCCGGGCGATAGGATTGATACCGGAAGTGGACGAGTCGTAATAGATCTCGACGACGGCAGCCAGGTGACCATCTTTCCAAGATCACACGTTGAGCTGAAAAACTTCGCTGGCGTTAGTACTTGGCGTGACTTGTTTGATGTCGCGGTAGGACGGGTTCGAGCTACCATCAAACACGGCAAGCGCCGAAATCCGTATCGGGTCTATAGCCCCATAGCCTCGATCGCTGTGCGCGGAACGGATTTTTTAGTCATCGTCGAACCGAGCACTGAAACGCGTGTGGTGGTATATGAAGGATTGGTAGAAGTAAGCAGCCTTGTTAACCCGCGGCAGACTGTTCTCGTTAGGCGAGGACGTAATGTCGTGGTACGGCCCGGCGGCGATATTGGGCTGATTTCTTCAGGACCAGGCAGCCAACTCTATGGCGCCTCCAATGTGCGTGGGTTGGGATTTACGTATGATGTGAGGAGTTACAGTAACGAGTTTGTTTCCTATCGCCTCAACGATCAAGTTACATTCTTCCCCCTGCGCTTCACGGCTTTTTCCGATTCGCATTTCGATAGCCTGCAGAATCCGGCTTTCGCCGCTGATTTTACCGGCGCTGAGGCCCGGCTCCATTTCCTTTCTTCCTTGAGCCGCCCGTCGTTAACGAGTCAGACAGGCGGAACCGGCTTTCAGATAGAGCCGGCGGACTTTTTGAATCATACTGCTTCGGGGCAATCTTCGTTCTTCATCCCCGTCGGGAATTCACGGAACGTCGTCGGCGGCAGTTTGGCCATGGCGCGGACCAGACTCAGAGCGGCCAATGATTGGGGGTGGTCCTACAGGTTTTCAGGTTCACCGGATGTCCATTCCAAATATCGTGAGCATGAGGCCGTTGACTCGAAGTTGACGACGTCCGACGTCTCGCTTGTGGCCGCACGGCGATTGGGTTCCGGAGAACGATTCGGTCTGGGGATTAAATTGGACTACCTTACCCAGCGAACTTCATACGCGTCCGAGTCCCGGGGCAATTTCGACGAAGCGCTCAACAACTACCTGCGAATTCGAAGCGAAAATTCCCAGAGACATCTTGATCGCGCCCGCGTGACCGTTGGCGTTGTGCGACAACTCGCGGAGGATAAAAAGATCGGCGTTTTTTATCGTTACGGAAGATTATCAGAAGGTATTACCCCGAAGGGGGCTACTGATACCTGCAAGTTAATTGAGTGTTTGCGTGATAGATTTTCGACCAACGCCAATTCCCTGGATCAAATATCCTCGGAGGTAGGACTGTTATTTCGCGGCTCGATAAATAGCAAGCTATTTTATGGACTGGACGGCGGGTTTCTAATCAGAAGGCGATCACATGTCGGCGCAGGAGATGTTTTGAGCTTCATAGAAGATCAGATAGAGCCGGAGGTCATCCGGAAGTTCGAAGGCTCCGACATTCGGTCACGGCTGGATATAGCCAGCAAGTCTATCCGTGGCGGCGGCGGGATCGGGTATGCGCTCGGCGAAGACACAGTTTTGAGTCTTGACCTCTCGGGTGGGACCGAACATTACAATCTCAAACTTAATGTCAATGGCGCTGACTTAGAGCCACCGAAGTTCCCTGGAATAAATTTCATCACCGCACACGCAGGGGGACAGACGGAAATACGGAAACGTCTCCTGGTAAGCGGCTCTTATCTTTTTACGAGTGGCTGCTGCCTTTCCTTAAGCCCTTTCGTTTCTCGTCTCCGACTTGAGAAAGATTTGCCAAGCCGCCATCTCAATCTGGGCGCTGGCTGGCGCATTAAGCAAAATTGGATTGCGCAGTATGTCTATTCCAGTGATTTTGGAGCCAGTTTACCTAGCCATACCTTGATGTTTCGTTACGACATTGGGCGGAAGAGAGAGAAGTAGAGGTAGGCGCGCTGAAATCGACGACGAAGCGTAACATCACCGGAGACAATTTGCCGCCCTTCATCCTACTAATCATAAGGCTCATAACACTAACTCCAATATTTCCAGGTACAGCCTAGCAGGCACGATTATTGCCCAATTATCGGCTGTCACCTCACAAGTTGGAGGGTTAATTCAAAAGAGATTTCCACGGTCATCAATCAATTTGCGAAAGGCAACTTGCGAAAGGAAGGATAAGATGAAAAACAGGCTCGGATTTATCGCCTCACTTTGCTCTCTATTATTGCTGGCGCTCACTTCGTCGCTTCACGCGGAAACTCTCAAGACGATTGTGCGATTGATTCCTGAGGCCGTGGCGCCACCTCCGGCGAATGTCGCATCTGGTCTCAGCGCTAACATGATAGTAACAATCGACGTTAATCGCGACGCCTCAGGCAATCTCGCCATGAGTTCGATCTTTGTCATCACTTTTCTCACCTCCAAAGAGCCAGTAGTTATCACTGGTCTCTTTCTTCGTGAGGGCGCGGCAAACGCCAACGGTCCACTTCACATTGATATGGGATTCAAAGGCACTCCAGTTAATCCTCCACCAGAGCTTAGCGCAACGACGGGCTACCAGGCATGGGTTATTAGTCCCCAGATGCTGCAAAGGATGTTGGCTAATCCGGCCAGCTTTTATTTCGACCTCCGTACATCTGTAAACCCGAATGGCGCTCTACGTGGACAATTCCATAAATTTACCGAGAATCTGGGCAATACAGTCACTATGAGCTCGGTGAACGAAGTTCCGCCGATTATAGATGTTACAGCCCGAGGCACGGCGACAGTAACGATTAATCCGACTCGCAGCGGAAAGGGAGTAATTACGGGTGGAGAGGTGACCTTCTCAGTTCTTTATGACTTGCCGGTAAACACGGAGATCATTGGGTTGAATATTCATAAAGGGCAGCCTAGAACGAATGGGGATCCTGTAATCAGCAGCGGCCTCAGCGGCTCAAATTCAATCATTACCTCAACCAGCCAAGGAGCGCTCTCTCTTACTGTTCGAGCGAAAAGCAGTGAGCTCGAAACGCTCAACCAACTGATCAGCGATCCGGCAGGCTTCTACGTCAACCTTCAAACGAGAACTCATGGAAGCGGCTTGATTCGTGGCCAGCTTACATCCTTCGCAGCGGCGCCGGTAATGAGTTTGTCGGATACACCCTTCCTTGTGACTCCTGACGGTACCCCGGCCCGCCTTGACTTATTTTTCAGTGGCAGCAGGTTCGGTACCGGGTTGATTAATGATTGGGGAACGCGCCAAACCTCCTGGACCTGGTCGAATACTCACCCCGGAGGCAGAGCAGTCGTAGATATCCCCGCCGAGATGCGCGCTAACGGGGGAACACTTTTTGTCCAAGCCGGCGGGGGAGATTCTTGCTGTCCCCTGGTCAAACTGAGGTCAACGCCCTCTATTATCGTAGTAGCCCCGGAGGGCAGGCTCAATTCGACGCCCGTGACGACCGTGGATGCCGCGAAATTTGGAGATTTGGCGGCCCCGGAAGCGATGGTCGCCGCATTCGGTAACAAACTGGCGTCACAATCCATTGCGGCGAGCACCATGCCGTTACCCACCCAACTTGATGGCACTACCGTTTATGTTAATGGCGTCGCCGCAGGGCTCCTTTACGTTTCGGAAGGACAGGTCAACTATGTAATTCCATCGGGCACATCCTTTGGATGGGCAGAGGTCGTTGTTGTCGCAAAAGATGGGACAGTGTCACGAGGAACAGTTAACGTCGTAGGAACTATACCGGCGATTTTTACAGGGAAGAGCGGCGGCGCGGGCGCTCCGGCAGGCGTCGCGTCGAAGAATGGTCAGAACTTCGACATTTCGCTGAGCGATGCGGATGGATCGCCTGTCCCGATTGACGCGGGCGATTACGTCGCGCTCTTTGGCACGGGGTTACGATTCGCCTCGACCTCAATGAAGATTACCATCGGTGGTATGGATATCGAGCCGTTATACTTCGGCCCGCAAGGCTCTTTCGAGGCGCTAGATCAAGTCAACCTGCAAATTCCTCAGGCGTTAGCGGGCAAAGGCGACGTGGATCTGGTCTTAACCTTGGACAGCAAGACGAGTAACACCGTTAAGTTTAGCATCAAGTAACTGAGTCGTTGCAGGGAGGAAATCCGTGGATCGGAACTTTCCGCCGCTCCCGCCACCAATGATACGTCGCTGACGTTTACTCGAACCGTTGCTCACGTAAACCTACTCAATCCTGAAAAGGAAGAGGCCAGCCATCAACCTATGGCTGGCCTCTTG
>Ga0187894_10003709_pt1 | contig 16862 bp, 14 predicted proteins | sample GBC1701081metaG_FD_136650 | JGI IMG/M metagenome (GOLD analysis project Ga0187894, IMG submission 136650) | White microbial mat communities from a lava cave in the Kipuka Kanohina Cave System on the Island of Hawaii, USA - GBC170108-1 metaG ... | reverse complement strand
CGGCGTGCCGACTTCGCAGTGGAACGAGAACATCCTGCCGCCGGACAAGATGGTCGAGACGCGCAACGCCATCAACAAGCTCGCTGGCGGCACTCAGCGAATGATCAGCCACGGATTGTTGCGACCGAACATGGGCGCCGCCGAATTCGAGGAGATGGATCGGCAGGCCAAGAAGCTGAGGATAGATTCGTGGAAGATGTATCCAGGATCGAAGATCGGCGCGGGACCATACTGGCTGGATGACGAAAAAGGCACGTATCCGTTCTGGGAGCGCACGCGCAAACTGGGGATCAAGAACATCTGCATCCACAAAGGACTTCCGCTGGGCTTGTTCAACGAAGAGCAATGCCATCCGAAAGACGTCGAAAAAGCCGCGAAAGATTTCCCCGACATCAACTTCATCATCTACCACTCGGGGTGGCACCCGTCCGCGGCCAGCGCGCGTCGCGAAGGCGCGGCGGCCAACCCGCAATACATCCCGTGGTGTTCCGAGTTGATCGAGATCGTGAAGAAGAACAACCTGAAGAACGTCTATTTCGAGGTTGGCAGCACGTGGAACGGTTTGTCAGGCGGGTTTGGCGGAAAAGATCTGCCCGCGATGCACTTCTTCGGTCAGGTGTTGAATCTGCCCGGAGGTGAAGATCACATCATCTGGGGAACCGATTCGATCTGGGGCGGCAGCCCGCAATCGCAGATCGAACGCTTCCGCCGCTTCCAGATCAGCGACGAGATGGGTGAAAAATACGGCTATAAGAAACTCACGCCCGAAATCAAGGCGAAGGTCTTCGGATTGAACGCGGCGAAGCTTTACAAGATCGATGTCAAAGCTCAGCGCAAAGCGATTAAGGCCGACAAGATCGCCGAGATGCGCGAGGAGTATCTGCAGTCGCCGCGCCCGAGCAACACACAGTTCGGCTGGGTGTGGCGCGAGCGCGGAAGCAGAGCTTAGAAACGGAAAACTAAAAATGAAATGGGAGTGGGGAGTGGGGAGTGGGGAGTGGGGAGTGGGGAATAGCATCTTTTCCCCACTCCCCACTCCCATTTCATGATCGCCCGAACACAACCGAGCCTTAAGAAGCGCGTATTCTGACGGCACGGACGTTGCCGTTCAGGCTGAAATGGAACGGAACGAATACGGAGCGAACAGTAGCTATTTATCGGCTTTTGTTATCTGTCACGTTACTTTCATCTGCTGCGCATTATCGTTCAATCTACCTGCCGGACCATTGCCACGGACGAAAGACGATTCGGTTGCATTCATTCATAACACCCGCGCGCAATGGCCTCCCATCAGCGTCTCGCGCCCGAGCCTTTGGAACAACGTTTCCGAACAAACGTTACCGGAAAATAAGATGGGCGCGGACAGCGCTGTCCTAACACGCGCCTCAACCGCGTTTGGATCCGATACGTGGCTGAACTTAACGTTTTTTGACTCATCTGTAATTTCCCAAATAACTCCTGACCTGATCTCAAAGATGTTTCCCGGCGCGCCGCGCGCCAACATCGAAAGGTATTTGCCGCTTGTGCGCAGAGCGCTTGCCGAGAGAGGGCTGGTTGACAAGGCGATGGTATTGATGGCGATGGCGACAATGCGAGCGGAGACCGCCACGTTCGACCCGATCAGCGAGGCGCCGTCCTTCCTCAACACACAGTTCCCTGGCCCGCCATTCAACAAATATGACCGGAGACCGGACCTGGGCAATCTTGGGCCGCCTGATGGCGCAATGTTCAAAGGCCGCGGGTTCATCCAACTGACCGGCAGAAAGAACTATGGGTTCTACGGCGCCTTGCTGGGATACAACCTGACCGGCAATCCGGAACTCGCCAACACTCCGCAGCCTGCCGCGCAAATCCTGGCGGCGTATCTGAAAGAGAATGAATCTCCAATCAGGAGCGCGTTAGCGATGGGCGATCTGGCCACGGCGCGGAAGATAGTCAACGGCGGGGCCAACGGACTGGACAGGTTCATAGGAGCGTTTCTGATCGGTAATCAGTTGATACGCGATTACGATGGACGGAGGGACGGAGGGACGGAGGGACGGAGAGACGGAGGGACGGAGGGAGAGAGAGACGCGGAGACGGGGGGATAGAGAAATGTAGAGATGTAGGGGACGGAGAGACGGAGAGATAAACGCCGAAAATCTCTCTGTCCCTCCGTCCCTCCCTCTCTCCGTCCCTCCGTCCCTCTGTCCTTCCGTCTCTTCATTTTCTACCTGGTTCGCACAGCTTTGAGATGGCCGAACCCAACCATCCGCTGTTGTTCTTCGTCCCACAATCTCATCGAAGCCGACTTCAAGCTCCCCCAGAACCCAAACACTGTGGATTCCTGGAAGAGCGGGTTCTCTTCATGACACTGCTGCAATTTGTAATTCGGAATCCTCGGGCTGAGGTGGTGAATGTGATGGAATCCGATGTTGCCTGAGAACCATTGCAACAGGCGCGGTAGTTTGTAATACGAACTGCCCAGCAAAGCCGACCTGGCGTAATCCCACTCGCCGCGGCCGCGCCAGTAAGTGTCCTCATACTGATGCTGAACGTAGAAGAGCCACACGCCCACGACGCCGGAGATAATCATAATCGGCGCAAAAATCATCAGCAGCGCCTTCAACCCCATCGCCCACCACAAGGAGCCATACAGGGCAAATATTCCCAGATTGGTTACATACAGGTTGTTACGCTCGCGCCGCCCCGAATTCTCACCGGTAAAACGATGGCTAATCAGGAAGATGTATTGCGGCCCGATGCCCAACATCACCAGCGGATTTCGATAGAGCCGGTATTTCAGCCGCCCCCAGCGCGACAACGCCAGGTACTCTTTGACCGTCAGGGTGTTCACATCACCCACGCCGCGCCGGCTCAGGTCGCCCGAAGAGGCGTGATGAATCGCGTGCTCGCGCGTCCATTGAAAATAGGGCGTGTGAGTGAGAATGCCACAGATCGTGCCCACCAGGTGACTCGCCTTTGAAGACTTGAAGAACGACCCGTGCCCGCAATCGTGCAGGATAATGAAGACTCGTGTCATAAATCCGGCGGCCGGAAAAGCCAGCAATAAGGTCAGCCAGTATGAAACAGAAAGACTGCGATACATCAGATACCAAATCGCGATGTAGGGGATGACGCTGTTCGCGATCTGCCAGACGCTGCGCCATTTGTCAGGGAACTGGTATTTCTTCACCAGGTCTTGCCAGTGAGGGATCGCGGCAGTAGATTTGATCACGCTGGAATCAAATTTCATTCATTTATCTCCTAAGATTTTATACGGGGAGCCCTTCGGATCAGGATGCGAATCGTGATTCAACCATACTGGACGATGTTATTGGTCGGGGCTTGCGGCGCCAACCGGGAATGACTGTCAAACCGCCCTGAATTCAAGGTATTACGAAACTATTACAATGAGGAGGCCGACTTACGATGATCGCCAAGAAGCTGAGATTTCGCTTTTCCGCTCTGCTATTGATATTTGTGTTCGCGCATTTGGCGCCGCGCGCGGCGACCTTTTCGCAAGAGGCGAAGCAGCAAGGCAAAACCACGGAGATGGTTGCGATGCGCGATGGCGTGAAGCTCGCGACAGACGTCTACATACCCGAAGCCCAAAATAATAGCGGGGGCCCATGGCCCGTTATCCTGATGCGCACGCCATACAACAAAGACCCTATGGGCGCGCAGAGCCGCCAGTGGATAACGAACGGCTACGTCTTTGTGGTTCAGGATTGCCGAGGGCGTTTTAAGAGCGAAGGCAAGTACATGCCTTTTATGGACGATCATCTTGACGGATACGATGCGGTCGAATGGGCGGCGAAGCAGCCGTGGTCGAACGGCAAGGTCGGAATGATCGGCGCGTCGGCGATGGGCATCACGGCCAACCAGGCTTCGATTACCGCTCCGCCGCATCTTGTGGCGATGTACGTGATGGTCGCTCCGGCCAGCGCCTATCAACACGCGATCTACACTGGAGGCGTGTTGCGCAAAGAAATGAACGAGCAATGGCTGAAAGCCCAGAACGCGATGGACGTGCTCAACCTGACTTTCCAGCATTACAAAGACGACGGCTATGTGCACATCCGCGAAGGCCGGTTGCATTGGGAGAAAGTCCGGGTCCCGGTCTACAACTGGGGCGGGTGGTACGACATCTTCGGGCAAGGCAATATTGATAACTTCGTCGGATTGCAGAATCGCGGCGGTGGAATGGCGCTCGGCAACCAGAAATTGATGATGGGGCCGTGGGCGCACGGACAGCTTGAAGAGGTGAAGTATCCGCCCAACTCCGGCGCCGATCTAATGACCTCAATGCGCGGCCAGGCGGAGCCGCTGCGCTGGTTCGATTACTGGCTGAAAGGCGCGAGTAACGGGATTATGGATGAGCCGCCGGTGAAATATTACGTGATGGGCGACACGACCGACCCGAAAGCTCCGGGCAACGAATGGCGCACCGCCCAGTCGTGGCCTCCGCCGTCAAAGATCACTTCTTACTTCCTGCAGCCGAACGGCAGACTCAGCGAGGGGATTGTCGCCGAAACAAAGAGCAGCAATACCTATCAATACGATCCGAAAAACCCCGTGCCCACGGTCGGCGGCGCGCTGCTCTTCGGCAAGAAAGGCCCGCTGGATCAACGCGCGATCGGCGAGCGCAAAGACGTGTTGAAATTCGCCACCGCCCCGCTCGAAGCGCCCATCGAAGTCACTGGCCAAGTGACGGTCGAATTGTGGGCGGAATCCGATTGCCCCGACACCGACTGGACAGCGAAGCTGGTTGACGTTTATCCCGATGGGACCGAGCGTCTGGTCCTCGATTCGGCTCTGCGCGCGCGTTTCCGCGAAGGCTTCGATCGAGAAGTCTTCATGAAGAAAGGCGAGGTCTATAAGTTCAAGATTGACCTCTGGTCAACGAGCCTGATCTTCAACAAAGGCCACAGCATCGCCGTCCACATCTCAAGCTCGAACGACCCGCGCTTCGACCCCAATCCGAACACGGGCAAAGCAATGCGCGCCGACGGCGAGACGCGCGTCGCCACGAACACGATCCATCACAGCCTTGCGCATCCGTCGCGCATCCTGCTGCCGGTGGTGAAGAATTACGACGGCAAGAAGATGGCGGCGAAATGACTCGATAGACCTCGTGTCAGTAGCCCGCGCGTCAGCAAGGGCGTGATCTTTGATAAGCCGCGCCCTCGCTCACGCTCAGGCTACTGACACTTTCGCGGTTCTAGAGAAGTTGGTCGAAGCGATTGACGCGCTGGCGCTCCGCGAAATAGTGACTAAAATCGGCGACAGCTTTTGCGTGACCCGTAACAAAAAGCCGCGTAATAGGCGCGGCTCACGGCGCTGCGAAAAACCGCTTCTTGACTCATGCCGGGAACTCCACTTTGTCCATTTTTGATTTGGCTGTTGATTTCATTGGGTTTGGCCGGCCCGCCGCGGGCCGGCCAAACCCAATGAAATCAACAGCCAAATCAAAAATGGACAAAGTGGAGGGGAATAGGCGTTGCTTGAAGCGTCTGAGCCAAGCTGAGGTAATCTTTCCAATCGAAAGCCATATTTCATCTGTTTTCAGGCGCCCGGAAATCTACTGTGACATGCAACCATCCGGATAGATCAGCAACCTCGTCCTCATACCCTTCACGAATACGCTCAATCCCATCCCAGATAGACTGGTCATAAGTCTCTTGTTGCACGTACAACGTCAGATGCGGGTCATCTATTTCCGGGTCAATGTACAACTCCAAAGACAATTCAGCGTTTCCGGCAAATTCCACGCGAGCCAGATTACAAACCTTTTCCGTGAGCCCAATCACATCGGGGTAACGCTCCAAATAATCGCGCACCTCGTCCGGGCGCGGAATCTTGATCCCGCGCCCGAGCAGTCTCTCCAGCAGAGGCTCGACGTGCCCAGAGGCGGTTGTTTCGGCAGTTAATGTCGCGCTCATCATTGGCTCCTTTCTCCCGCCAATTATTGCCCTGACGTGGCCAAAGTCAATTTCGAGGGGCCTTCTTGCGCGCCTTCATCGCGTCATCTAAAATCCCTGTTTCCTTTACAAAGCAAAATTTCATCTGTAGTTCGCTATATGGCTATTGATCGTATCACCGTGCGCGGCGCGCGCCAGCACAATCTGAAAAACATCAACCTGGAGATACCCCGAAATCGCCTGACCGTCATCACCGGACTGAGCGGTTCCGGCAAATCCTCGCTCGCGTTCGACACGATCTACGCCGAAGGCCAGCGCCGCTACGTCGAATCGTTGTCGGCTTACGCGCGGCAATTCCTCGAACAACTGGAAAAGCCCGATGTTGACGCGGTCGAAGGATTGTCGCCGGCGATTTCGATCGAGCAAAAGACCACCAGCCGCAGCCCGCGTTCGACTGTGGGCACCGTCACCGAAGTATACGATTACCTGAGATTGCTCTTCTCTTCGGTCGGCCAGCCGCATTGCCACAATTGTGGGCGGCCCGTGTCGCGCCAATCCACCGACCAGATCATTCAAAACATCAAGGAATTGCCCGAAGGCGAGCGCGTGATGATCCTGGCGCCGATTGTACGCGGGCGCAAAGGCGAGTTCAAAAAAGAGCTGGAAAAATTGCAGAAGAGCGGGTTCACGCGCGCGCGCATTGACGGCGAATTGCGCTCGCTCGACGAAGAGATCGCGCTGGACAAACGCCGCAATCACACCATCGAGGTCGTGGTTGACCGCCTTTTGATCAAAACCGGCATCGCTCAGCGGCTGGAAGAATCCGTGCGCGCGGCTACGAAACTGACCGAAGGCGTCGTCATCGTCTCGATCGTTGACGGCGAAGAGCGGCTCTATTCCGAGCGGATGGCCTGCGTTGATTGCGGCATCTCGATCCCGCAACTGGAGCCGCGCTCGTTTTCGTTCAACTCGGCCTACGGCGCGTGCAAGGAATGTCACGGGCTGGGGACGAAGAATGAAGTGGACCCGGCGAAGATCGTAATTGACGATTCGATCCCGATCGGCGAGCTGCGTTTTGTCGGCGACGCTGACAAAGCGACCGACGCGTACCTGCGTGAAGCCCTGCTGGCCGTCGCGCGCCATTTTGGCTGCGGTCCCGAAATGACTTTCGCGCAGTTCCCCAAAAAAACTCGCGACGCGTTCTTCTTCGGGTTGAAGGAAAAAGTCGAGTTCCGTTACGGCGAATACAAGTACAAGGCCGAATGGAAGGGCGCAACGACCTTTCTGCTCGACGCGATGAACCGGCGCGAGCCTGAGGAAGAATCCTCCGGGATGGAATCGTTGATCTCGCCCATCACCTGCCGCGCATGCGACGGCGCGCGTCTGCAACCCGAATCGCTGGCCGTGAAGATCAACGGGCGCTCGATCGCCGAATACGCCGCGATGTCAATCGTTGAATCGTTGCGCGCGTTCACCGAGGTCAGACTGGCGCCGCGCGAAGAGATCATCGCCGGAAGGATTTTGAAAGAAGTCCGCGACCGTTTGAGCTTCCTGCAATCGGTCGGATTGGGCTACCTGGCGCTCGACCGCCCCGCCGCGTCGCTGTCGGGCGGCGAAGGCCAGCGAATCCGGCTGGCCACGCAGATCGGTTCGCAATTGCGCGGCGTGCTTTACGTGCTGGACGAGCCTTCGATCGGATTGCACCCGCGCGACAACGATCGGCTGCTCGACACCCTCGCTCAATTGCGCGACCTGGGCAACACGGTGCTCGTGGTCGAACACGATGAGGAGACAATCCGCCGCGCCGATTACGTGGTTGACCTTGGTCCGGGCGCGGGCACGCACGGCGGCGAAGTCGTGGCCATCGGCGCGCCCGGCGACATTGCGCGCGCGCCCGAATCGGTCACGGGCCGTTACATCGCGGGCGACCTGAAGATCGAAATCCCGCCGCAACGCCGCTCGCCCAACGGGAAAGCCATCCTCGTGCGCGGCGCGACGGCTCATAACCTGAAACAGATTGACGCGTCATTCCCGTTGGGGGTCTTGACGGTGGTCACCGGCGTTTCCGGCTCCGGCAAATCAACGCTGGTCGAAGACATTTTGTACCGGGCAATCGCGCGGAAGCTCTACCGCAGCCTGTCCGAACCGGGCGCGCACGCCGCAATCGAGGGGCTGGAGCACATAGACAAAATCATCGAGATTGATCAATCGCCGATAGGCCGCACGCCCCGGTCGAACCCGGCGACCTACACCGGATTGTTCACTCCGATCCGCGAGCTTTATTCGATGCTGCCCGAAAGCCGCGAGCGCGGATACAAGCCCGGACGTTTCTCTTTCAACGTCAAAGGCGGCCGCTGTGAAACCTGCCAGGGCGACGGGTTGAAACGCATCGAGATGAATTTCCTGCCTGACGTTTACGTCACCTGCGAAGTCTGCCGCGGGCGACGGTACAACCGTGAGACGCTCGATGTGCGCTATCAGAGCAAGAACATCTCCGAACTGCTCGACACCACGGTCGAAGAGGCGCTGCCGCTGCTCGAAAACCATCCGCAGATCAAACAGAAATTGCAGACGCTTTATGAAGTCGGCCTGGGTTATATCAAACTCGGCCAATCGGCGACGACGCTCTCCGGCGGCGAAGCGCAGCGGATCAAACTGGCCAAAGAGCTTTCGCGCCGCGCCACGGGCCGCACCGTTTACATCCTGGACGAGCCGACCACAGGATTGCATTTCGAAGACGTGCGCAAGCTGCTGGACGTGCTGCAACGATTGGTTGATCTGGGCAACACCGTGATCATCATCGAGCACAACCTGGATGTGATTAAATCGGCTGATTGGGTGATTGACCTGGGGCCTGAAGGCGGTGAAGGCGGCGGAAAGCTTGTTGCCGAAGGCACGCCGGAAACTGTGGCGAAGAATAAGAAGTCGTATACGGGGCAGGCATTGAAACCCGTGCTGAACGGACACAATTGAAGCTTTACTTTCGATTGGCGCGCACTTCCTGCTTGAGATCCTCAAAGCGAGTAGTGAGATTTTTTTCCAGTTGGATGATTTGCTGCTGCTGCGCCTCAAAGCGCAGATTCATTTCATTTCTCAGAGCATTAGTTTCGTTTCGCAGAGCATTAGTCTGATAGTAGATTCCAGTTATCATCACGCCCGCCATCACGACGGCAAAGCCAAGTAATTGCCAGATCGTTTGCTGGCTGAAACTGGTGGACACTCTCTTGATCTCCGCCACTTCACCCTGAGTTCTTGAGAGGCTGGCTGAGAGTTCAGCGTATTTCCCCAGTAAAGTTTCATATTTCTCTCGCAGGTCGCGCACTTCGGGATTGATTGCTTCCATGGTCGGTCTCCTTTCACTTGGGAAAGTATATGCGAGGATAGTTCATACGCCAAAAAGAATCGAAGTTAGCCAATGAAAATCTCTGTCTCCATCATCGTCCGCAACGAAGAAGAGAACATCGCCCAGGTGTGCGAAACCGTGACCTGGGCGGACGAGATTGTCATTGTTGATTCCGATTCGTACGATCGCACAGTCGAGATCGCGCGCCGCTACACGGACAAGGTCTTCAATCACCTGTTTCGCGGCTACAAAGACAAACACGAATTCGCCGACGCGCAAACGACCGGCGACTGGATTTTCTGGATTGACGCCGATGAGCGCGTAACGCCCGAATTGCGCGAAGCGATTGAAAACCTGCGCGAGCGCGATCCCGCCACGCTGCCCGACGGTTTCCGCATCGCGCGCAGCACGCGCTATTTGGGCCGCCGGATCAGACACTCCGGCTGGTACCCCGATTACCAGATGCGGCTCTACCGCAAGTCGGCGAGCTACTGGGACGGCGTGGCGCCTCACGAAACCGCCCGTGTGCAAGGCCGTGTCGAGACGCTCCCCGGCGAATTCCTGCATTACACCAAACGCAATTTGAGCGAACATCATCGCGTGCTCGACGAATACACGACGTTGGCCGCCGAACACCATCACAAGCAGAACAAGCGTGTCCGCGCGATTGATCTCTTCGTCCTGCCCATCGCCGCGTTCATCCGAACCTATGTTTTCAAGCAGGGCTTCCGCGACGGCGCTCCGGGATTGATCATCGCAATGTTCACGGCGTACAGTGTCTTCCTCAAATTCGCCAAAGTCTGGGAAAGAAACAACGTCCAACCAAAGGAGTATCTATGAGCCGATCCCGTAACAGCCGCAGGTCGTTTCTGAAGACGGCCTCCGGCGTCGTAGCCTCCGCCCCGTTCATCAGTCTCATCCCGCGAGCCGGCGCGCAAACCAAAAAATTCGATCCGAGCTTCGGCACGGCTACGCAAGCCGTCAAAGCGTTGCGGAGCGGCGTCATCTCTTCGCGCGAGCTCACCGATCATGTCTTCAAACGAATCAAGAAACACAACCCGAAGATCAACGCCTTCGTCACGTTGATCGAAGAACAGGCGATGGAACAGGCGAAGAAGGCCGACGAATTGACCGCGCGAAAGAAAGCCACGGGCAAGCTGCACGGATTGCCTGTGCTGATTAAAGACTCATTCGCCACGGCTGGCGTCAAAACCACAAGTGGGTCGAAACAGTTTGAGAAGTACATTCCAAAAGAAGACGCCATCGTCGTGGCGCGGCTCAAACAGGCTGGCGCGATCATCGTCGGCAAGACCAACCTGCCGGAATTCGCGGGCGACTGGCAGTCGTACAACCAGGTCGCGGGCGTGACGAACAACCCGTGGGACGTGAATCGCACGCCCGGCGGTTCGACCGGAGGCGGAGCGGCGGCGCTGGCGGCTGGCTTCGGCTTCCTTGAGATCGGTAGCGACATTGGCGGCTCGATCCGCATTCCGAGCCACTTCTGCGGCCTGTTCGGCCATAAGCCCACACTCGATATCGTTCCGCTCACAGGCCACATCCCTCCGCCACCCGGTGTGCTCACACCCGCTGAGCTACCAGTCGCGGGGCCGCTTGCGCGCAGCGCGGAGGATTTGTTGCTGGAGCTCGACGTCGTGGCAGGCCCGGCGCCGGAAGAGGCCGTCGCTTATCGCTGGGCGATGCCCAGGCCACGCAAGACGAAGCTCAGCGAATACAAGATCGGTTTCGTGATTGACGATCCGTTCTGTCCGGTTGATTCGTCGCTGAAGGAGGTTCTGACAAACGCAACCGAATCGCTGCGAAAAAGCGGGGCGCAGTTGACCGAAGGCTGGCCGAAGGGCGTCAATCCGCAGGCGATGTACGACAACTACATGTTCCTACTCTCGGCGATCCTCAATGTGGCGTTGCCCGAAGCCGCGATCAGAGAGATGTTGGGCGCGGCGGAGAGTGGAGTGAAAGACTCATGGATATTGGGCGCCACGACGCGTCACCGCGAATGGGGGCGTCAGACCGAGATGCGTTACAGGGCGAGAGCCGTCTGGCGGGAGTACTTCAAAACCTTCGACGCCTTTCTGCTTCCGGTCAATTTCGTCCCCGCGTTTCCGCACGATCACAAAGGCGACCTGAACTCCCGCAAATTGACGACAGCCGGAGGCGAGCGCAACTACATTGATCAAAGCAAGTGGATAAGCTTTGCGACGCTGACTGGCTGTCCCGCGACGGTCGCGCCCGCCGGACGAACCAAATCGGGACTGCCCGTCGGGATTCAGATCGTGGGGCCGTATATGGAAGACGCCACGCCGATTGACATCGCATTGAAGCTGGCGCAAACAATCGGGGGCTTCACTTCCCCGCCGGGCTATAACGATGTATGAAGAGCCATACTGCATGGAGTTCAGCCTTTAGGCTGCCTGACTCCGACAGGCAGCCTTTACGGTAATCCTGGCAGCCTAAAGGCTGAACTCCATGCTCTTTTTCCGCAGGAGCAATTTATGACAACAAGCTTTATTCGCCACATCGTCATTTCGCTATTCGCAGTGGCCGCTTTCTCTTTCACCGCATTATCGCAAGTGAAAGAGACGCCGCCGCAGGATCGTTTTGCCAAACTCGACGCGATGCGCGTGCATTACCAGGATCACGGCGAAGGCAAAGAGGCCGTCGTTTTCATCCACGGTTGGTCGTGCAATCTGAAATTCTGGAAAGCGAACATCCAGGCGTTCGTCAATCAATCGCGCGTGATCGCGATTGACCTGCCCGGTCACGGCGAGAGCGACAAGCCGCAGACGACTTATTCGATGGAACTGTTCGCGCGGGCGATTGACGCCGCGCTCACCGATGCGGGCGTCGAACGCGTCACGCTCATTGGCCACAGCATGGGCACGCCGGTTATTCGTCAGTTCTATCGCAAGTATCCGAACAAGACCCGCGCGCTGGTGATCGTTGATGGAAGCCTGCGCCCATTCGGCAACACGGAACAGATGAAGCAATTTATGGATCCGTTCCGAGGGCCGAATTACAAAGAGCACGCCGAGCGGATGATCGGCTTCCTGTCGAATTCGGTGAAGGACAAAAAGACGCTGGAAGAGATCAGGGCTGCGATGCTGAGCACGCCACAGCACGTGATGGTCGGCGCGATGGACGCGATGCTGGACGATACGATCTGGAAGCAGGATAAGATCAGCGCGCCCACACTGGCCGTGATGGCCAAACAGCCTCAGTGGAACGATGAATACGAAAAATTCGTCCGCGAGCTGGTACCCGGCATTGATTACCAGATGTGGGAAGGCGTCAGCCATTTCCTGATGATGGATGAGCCGCAAAAGTTCAACGATACGGTTCTCTCGTTCCTCAGGAAGAATAAGCTGATCAAATAAGCGATGAAGACAGTCATACTCTGCGGCGGGCGTGGCACGCGCCTGGGCGAACACGGCGTCAACGTTCCCAAAGCCCTGATCGAAATCGGAGGCCGTCCCGTGTTGTGGCATTTGATGAAAATCTACGCGCATCACGGGCTGAACGATTTCATTCTGTGTCTGGGCTATCTGGGTGACGCGATCAAACGCCACTTCCTCGAACACCACTGGCTCTATTCCGATTTCACGCTGGAGATGAGTAAGGCGGGCGATTACCAGTTGCGCAAACACGGCTCAATCGGCGAAGACCGGCGCATCACGTTCGCCGACACCGGCCTCGACACCAATACCGGAGGCCGCGTCAAACGGATTGAACATCAGGTCGGTGATGACGAGACGTTTTGCGTGACTTACGGCGACGGGCTGGCAAATGTCGATCTGCGCGCGCTCCTTGAATTCCACCGCTCTCACAGACGCGTCGCCACGCTTACCGCCGTTCACCCGCGCTCTAATTTCGGGTTGCTGAGACTCGACGATCAAGGCGTGGTCGAGGAGTTTGAGGAGAAACCGGTCATTACCGATTGGATCAACGGCGGTTTCTTCGTCTTCAACCGGCAGGTCTTCGATTACCTGGATGACGACTGCGCGCTCGAACGCGAGCCTTTCGAGCGTCTGGCGCGAGAGAGGCAATTGATCGCATATAAACACATGGGGTTCTGGAAGTGCATGGACACTTACAAGGACAACCTGGAATTCAATCAACTGTGGGACGCCGGAGAGGCCGAATGGAACGTGTGGTAAACGAAATGAAAAAGGTAGCGATTCTGATCTTCGACGAAGTTGAAGTCCTCGATTTTTGCGGGCCGTTCGAAGTCTTCGCGGTCGCGGGGCGCGGCTTGGAACAAAAGCCTTTCGATGTTTTCACCGTCGCCGCCGTCCCTGGGCCGGTGATTGCGCGCAACGGGTTGAGCGTCAATCCCCGCTACACGACCAGTGATTGCCCGCAAACCGACATTCTGATAGTGCCCGGCGGCATGGGCACGCGCCGTGAAATGCATAACCAGTCTCTGATTGATTGGATCAAAGAGTCCTCCGGCAAAGCGGAGATGACGCTCTCGGTCTGCACGGGATCGTTGCTGCTGGCGAAAGCCGGGCTGCTCGACGGCGCTTCGGCCACCACGCACTGGGCGGCGATGGATCTGCTGCGCGAAGTTGCGCCGCGCGCGACCATTCGCCCCGACAAACAGTTCGTTGACAACGGGCGGGTGATGACTTCGGCTGGTATCTCAGCGGGCATTGATCTGTCGCTTTACGCCGTCGCCAAGTTGCTCGGTGAAGACGCGGCGGCCGAGACCGCGCGCTGGATGGAGTACAAACATTGGAAAGGCTCCGAGTACTGGCTCAATGAGTAATTCGTTCTGGAAAAATCGCAACGCTTTCGTCACCGGCGCCACGGGTTTTGTCGGCGCGCACGTCGCTCGAACGCTCGTCGAACAAGGCGCGCGCGTCGTCTGCCTGCAACGCGACGCCGTGCGCGCGAACCCGCTCGACATCTTCGATCTGCGGCGGCGCGTCACGGTCGTCAACGGCTCGGTCGAAGATTACAGCTTGATGGAGCGAATCGTCACCGAGTACGAGATCGAAGCCGTCTTCCATCTGGCCGCGCAGGCCATCGTCGGCGCCGCCAACCGCTCGCCGCTTTCGACCTTCGAGGCCAACATTCGCGGCGCGTATTCGCTGCTCGAAGCCTGCCGCCGCGGCGAGACCGTCAAACGCGTGGTGGTCGCGTCGAGCGACAAAGCTTACGGTTCGCACGATCAGTTGCCCTACAAAGAAGATTACCCGCTGCTGGGATTGTTCCCTTACGACGCCTCGAAAGCCTGCGCCGACATCATCGCGCGTTCGTTTGCGCACACCTACCGGACACCCGTGGCCGTTTCGCGTTTCGCCAACATTTACGGTCCCGGCGACATGAACCTGTCGCGCATCATCCCGGGCACGATCATTTCGGTGTTGCGAGACGAATCGCCGATCATCCGCAGCGACGGCACGCCCATCCGCGAATTCGTCTACGTTGACGACGTGGCGCGTGGTTACCTGCGGCTGGCCGAAAAGATTGACGAAGTAACTGGCGAGGCCTTCAATTTCGGAGCGGGCGAACCGGTACGGATGCTCGACCTGGTCAAACGCATCATCAGGCTCGCGGGCAAAGAGGGCCGGGTCGAACCGCGCGTGATGCTCGAGCGGAAAATCGAGCGCGAAATTGACGCGCAGTACCTGTCGGCGGAGAAGGCTGAAGCGCGGCTGGGCTGGCGCGCGGAGATAGATTTGGATGAAGGATTGAAACGCGCGATTGAGTGGTATCGTGCGCATTTGGATCACGTTCAATAACGTTGGTTCTACCACTGCAATTGCGTTAAAGTGCGGATATTGCGAGGTGAGTTATGCAAAACCCAGCTTACGTTGAAAAACCTTTCTACCCAGAATCGGACGATACCCCGATGGCTGAAACGGATGTTCACGCAAAGCTGATGATCAACTTGTGGTTTGCGCTGGAGAATTTCTTCCGCAATGACCCGCAAGTTTATGTCTCACGGAATCTGTTCCTTTACTACGTTAAGGTCGATCCCAGGAAGAATGTCGCTCCTGATGTCTTCTTCGTGCGTGGCGTGCCGAAAGGAGATCGGCGCGTTTACTATCTTTGGGAAGAAGGCGTCGCGCCACAGGTAGTAATTGAGCTATCGTCAGAGCACACTTGGAAAGAGGACGTTTTCAAAAAGTTTCACGTCTACGAAAAGCTCGGTGTGCATGAGTACTTCATCTTTGATCCCACCTCCGACTATATCAAAGGTTCGCCTTTGATCGGCTTCCGGCTCGAAGATGGAGAGTATGTGGAAATGGAGTTGAAGGATGATCGTCTGCACAGCGATGAACTCGGTCTCGATCTGGTCATTGCTGGAAGCGCGTTGCGACTTTTCGACCCCCTTACCGGAAAATTCCTTTTGACTGCTGACGAGGAAGCCGAGGCCAGGATGCGAGCCGAGGCCGAAGTTGAAAGGTTGCGCGCTGAAATCGAGCTTCTAAAACAAAAGTCCTAGTCGGAAAACCTGACAACCCCAACAGGAGAGATTATGAACCTATCCCGACGCGATCTGCTCAAAACCGGCGCGGTGGCGAGCGCCTCGATCATTACCAACAAGACTCTCGCTGAAACAACACAGGCCGCAAAATCAACACAACCCATCCGCATAGGCGTTTCGACCTATTCGTACTGGCATTTCGACAAAGTCAAATATCCAATTGAAAAGGTCATCGAGAACGCCGCCCGGCTCGGTTTCGACGGTGTCGAGATTCTGCACCGCCAGATGGAAGGCGAAGAGAAGAAGTATCTGAACAACCTGAAGCGAATGGCCTTCTCGCTCGGTCTCGATCTTTTCTTCCTCTCGATCCACCAGAATTTCGTCTCGCCCGACAAAGCCAAACGGCAGCGGGACATTGACCACACCAAAAAATGCATTGATCTGGCGCATTACCTGGGCTGTCCGGCGATCCGGTTGAATTCGGGCCGGTGGGGCACGATCCCCGAATTTCAGAAGATGCTGGACGCGGGCGGGCAAGAGGCTCCGCTGCCCGGTCACACCGACGACGACGCGTTCAAATGGTGCATCGAGTCAATCAACGAATGCATCCCCCACGCCGAATCAGCCGGCGTGATTATGGCCCTGGAGAATCACTGGGGATTGACGACGAAGGTTGAAGGGCTGCTGCGGATTTATAAAGAAGTCAATTCTCCCTGGCTCGGCATCAACGCCGACACGGGCAATTTCTTCGGCGACCCTTATCCACAACTGGAGAAGCTAGCGCCGCACGCGATTGTCGTGCAGGCCAAAACCTATTACGGCGGCGGCGTCTATTACACGCGCGATCTGGATTACAAGCGCATCGCGAAGATATTGCGCGACGCCGGATTCAAAGGCTATGTCTCGCTTGAGATGGAAGGCAAAGAGGCGGCCGATACGGCGGTCCCGAAGAGTCTGAAAGTCCTGCGCGACTCGTTCGCGGCATGAGAATCGAGGATCGAAGATCGAGGATCGAGGATCGAGATGGAGTAACACCATTGCAATCCTCGATCTTCTATCCTCGATCTTCTATCCTCGATCTTCTATCCTCGATCTTCTATCCTCGATCTTCTATCCTCGATCTTCTATCCTCGATCTTCTATCCTCGATCTTCTATCCTCGATCT